>Ga0255354_1002060_pt1 | contig 10751 bp, 7 predicted proteins | sample HBST50metaG_FD_189942 | JGI IMG/M metagenome (GOLD analysis project Ga0255354, IMG submission 189942) | Peat soil microbial communities from Stordalen Mire, Sweden - H.B.S.T50 | ecosystem: Environmental > Terrestrial > Soil > Wetlands > Peat | place: Sweden: Norrbotten County, Stordalen Mire...
CATGAGTCCGGAAGAAGTGCTCGACCAGGCCTTTGAACTGATTCGCGAGCAGTTTCGGAATGAGGATTGGATGCTGGCCAACCGTGCGGATCTAGCTGCCCAGATTGAGGAAGGCTTTGCCGAGGCGGAACGGGGAGAGCTTGTGGATGCCGATCAGGCGGTCCAAATGCTGCAGGACCGCAGGGCAAATCGGCGCATTGCCTGAGCGATGCCCACTCCTTTCCAACTCACCCCACGGGCAATTGGCGATCTTGGCGGCATCTGGGACTACATTGCAGAAGACAATGTGGATGCGGCCAACCGCGTGGAATCTGCCATTTTGTCGGCCTGCAGCAGCCTTGCCCGGCATCCCCTGCTGGACTCCAAACGAAGCGAAATACCTCTCTGCCGGTTCGGTTCTGGACGGTAACGAAATTCCCGAACTTCGTCGTGGTCTACCGTCCTGACACCAAGCCGTTGCAGGTGATCGCCGTACTCCACGGGAAAAGGGATTTGAAGTCCCTGCTTGAGGAGCCTGCGACCCCTTGATGCTGCCAAGCCCTTCCTTGTGCTTGACAAGCTGCCGGAGGCGAGTCGCCCGCGTTATCCACTTCTCCACAGCCTTCCACAGCCCTGTGGAAACTTGCATCGAATTCATTTCCACAGCGTCCAATTGAATGGAAGCAGGAACGAGTGTGGACCAATTTGGCCGGCTCAGTTTCAAGGCAAGCCACCGTAAACCTCACTTCCACAGAGCTTAGACTGTGGATAGGCGTCGGAATGTGGTATTCTAAGAATCTCTGTGAGGATGCGCGCCCCTTTGCCCCATACATGAGCTACGGCTCGCGGGCGACCCAGGCAAAACCTGATGCGCTGCCATCCTGCTCCGAGAAAACACCTGAAACCGCTTTATTTTTTGCGGGTGACCGCAGGTTCGTGTCTGCAGGTACGCGGGGATTTCCAAACGGAAATCTTTTTTTGCGCGCTTCGGGCTGGGCCACGCATCGTTGCGCATATCGGTGCTACATCCGCTTTGCGCAGCGCATGACCAGGGAGAAACGATCCCTGAGAACAAATTATTGATCGACGTGACCAACAGGAAGCGGCGACCCTGTACGAATTCGAGCAGGACACAGGTTCCCTGGGCCTGCTGAAGAGAGTAGGAATATTTTGGCAATTGACGACAAGTTCGAACACGAAATCGAGGGCATCATCGAGGTAGGCAAGGAAAAGGGCTACCTCACCTACGGCGACGTGAACGACATGCTGCCGGAAGAGATCGGCTCGGGCGACGACCTGGACGATCTGATTACCACCATTGGCACCCAGGGCATTGACCTGCTGGATGCCCCCAAGTTTGGCCACGACAAGGACTTCGAGTTGGGCGACGGCGAAGACGTCGAACTCGACCTGACCCCTGGCACACTGGAAAAGACCAACGACCCGGTCCGCATGTACCTGCGCGAAATGGGCACCGTGCCCCTGCTGACCCGCGAGGGCGAGGTTGAAATCGCCAAGCGCATTGAGCGCGGCCAGTTGCGCGTCATGAAGGCGCTGTCCCGTTCGCCCATCGTGATCCGCGAGATTGTGGCTCTGGGCGAAGACTTGAAGCGCGGCGTACGCAACGTGAAGGAAGTCGTGGTTTTCGACGAAGAGGAGCTCACCGAAGAGGTGGTGCAGTCCCGCGTCAAGTCCACGGTGGTCAAGATTGACTCACTGATCAAGCACCAGAAAAAGATTCTCGCGATGGAGGAGAAGCAGGGCACTCCGGCCACCGCCGCCACTGCAACCGCCGCAGCCGTTCCGGCCAGCAAGATTAAGCCCAAAGACGCGCGCCACACCCGCTGGATGATCGCTCGCGAAAAGGTGCTCATCTCGCGCATTGTCCGCGAACTGAAGTACACAGCTCTGGAAAAGAAGCGCCTACTCGACAAGGTCAACAAGACCGTCGACACCATGCGCACCCTGGAGCGGCAGATCCGCTCGCTGGAGCAGAAGCACGAGTCCAGCAAGAGCGAGGAACTGAAGAAGGAATACCGCCGCCAGCAGAAGAACTGCAAGATCGATCTGGAAAAGACCGAGTCCGATGCGGGCGTTAACATTGCCGAGCTCAAGCGCACGCAGCGCGAAATGATTCAAGGCGACATGGACGCCGAGCAGGCCAAGCGCGAGCTGATCGAGGCCAACCTTCGACTCGTGGTTTCCATCGCCAAAAAGTACACCAACCGCGGACTCCAGTTCCTCGACCTGATTCAGGAAGGCAACATCGGCCTGATGAAGGCCGTGGATAAGTTCGAATACCGCCGCGGTTACAAGTTCTCGACTTATGCCACTTGGTGGATTCGACAGGCTATCACGCGCGCCATCGCCGATCAGGCCCGGACTATTCGAATTCCTGTACACATGATCGAGACCATCAACAAGCTGATCCGCACCAGCCGCCAGTTGGTGCAGGAACTGGGCCGCGAGCCCTCCAGTGAAGAGATCGCCAAGCGCATGGACATCCCGGTGGCCAAGGTGCGCAAGGTGCTCAAGATCGCACAGGAGCCCATCTCGCTGGAAACCCCAATCGGCGAAGAAGAAGACTCCCACTTGGGCGACTTCATTGAGGATCGGCAGGCGGTTTCCCCGTCCGAAGCGGTCATCAGCGTCAATCTCAAGGAGTACACCTCGCAGGTTCTGCGCACGCTTACCCCTCGGGAAGAGCGCGTGATCAAGATGCGCTTCGGCCTGGAAGACGGCTCCGAGCACACCTTGGAAGAGGTAGGTCAAAGCTTCCAGGTCACGCGTGAGCGCATCCGCCAAATCGAGGCCAAGGCCCTGCGCAAACTGCGCCACCCCTCCCGCAGCCGCAAGCTGAAAGCCTTCGTCGAAGGCGTCAAGGACATGTAATAGCTTGGCTTGAAGTTAGCCAGAAAAGAGCCGCAACCCTGGAAGGGGCTGCGGCTCTTTTGTTTGTCCCACGGACAGGACGGAGGAAGTGTGGGTCTTCAGCGGTAAACAGAACCCATGGCGCGGAACGACCTTACCGGAAAGCAAAATCAACGATAAATATGTCTCTTCCGCTCCCTGTCGAGACCCGGCGCGGCGCTCATTGCGGTTTACAGCAACGAAAGTTGCTCAAGGGCCAGCGCATCAGGCCTTGTTGTTGTAAACTGAGAAAGACTTCAAGCCGGCTCCCACGAGCCGGCTCGATTGTGTCGGGACGTGGCTCAGCCTGGTAGAGCACTCGCTTGGGGTGCGAGGGGTCGGGAGTTCGAATCTCCCCGTCCCGACCATTAATAGAATCAGCAGTTTATGTAGATTCTCCTTCTGGCCGGAATTTTAATGCAAGTACTCATTTGAGCAAGTATTCGCGGCGATGAAATAGCTGTGCTATCGCCAGGAACATCCGCCAGGATTTTGGCCTCCCTTCCCTTCAAGAATTCCACCAGAGGCAGGGGAAGAGCCTCGGACCAAAACAAGACCGCACTCGCACCTTGACCTGCATTCTTTATCGCTGCTTCGAACCTGCTTTGGGTTTGCTGGCATAAGGCGTGTGGATACACTATCGTCGCTCTCTCCGTTAGAGAAGATGGATCCCCAATGGAGTTTTCTGGAATGCGCTACTTTTCTGTGGAATAGCCTATCCTGCTTGCATACAACACTCCCAGGGCGATTGCGTTGACCTTGTCTTGTGCGTTTTCAACGCGCGACGGAATCAGAACGGGAACCTTTGCGCCCACCACGATGTGGCCGTACTCGCAGCCAGCTAAGAAGATGATCGCCTTGGCCAGCAGATTTCCTGCTTCAATGTTGGGGACAACGAGGCAGTCGGCGTGTCCCGCCACCGGATGCGCGATGCCCTTGGCTTTGGCGGCCCACGCAAACAGCGCGTTGTCCAGAGCAAGAGGACCGAAGACGTCAGCCTTGCCGAACTCGCCCGCTGCGCACAACGCTGTCAGTGCATGGGCGTCCAGCGTCGATGGCATTGCTTCGGTGACTACCTCCACCGCACTTAGGATGGCGATCTTGGGGTGCTGCATCCCCAGGCAGTGCAACACCTCGATGGCGTTCAGCACAATCTGCTTTTTCTGTTCGAGCGTCGGGGATACGTTGAGTCCGCCGTCGGTCAAACCCACCAGCTTCTGCTCGTTCTCGCAGTTGGTTTCAAAGAAGGCGATGTCAGAGAGAAGGCGTCCGGTGCGCAACCCTTTCTCCTTGCCCAGAACCGGATGCAGCAGCTCGTCGGTGCGCAGGTGGCCTTTCAGCAAAATATCGACGGCGCCTTCGCGCGCCATGCGCACGGCAACTTCGGCAGCGTTTCCGGCGGCGGAAACAAACTCGGCCCTGTCCAACAATTCTGTGAAGCCGAGGGCGTCGGCATGGGCGCGAATTCGCGGCACATCGCCGACGAGAACCGGCAATGCAATCCCGGCGTGCAGGGCGTCTGCCGCTGCCGTCAGGGCGACTTCATCGTCGGCCAGCACAACCGCGATACGTTTGGGTCCGGCCTGGCAGGCCCGCTCCCTCAAATCCGCGAAGGTGCGAATGCACTCCGTCGTCTCAACACACTTCTCCATTGCCGTTCCTCGCGCCGGGCTCAGCACAGCCAACGCAGTATATTCTCTGCAACCCAGAACGCGCATTGCGGAAATTGGCGGGAGGATTGGGAATTCGAGCGCCAGGTCTTAAATGGATCTCCTATTCGTAATTTGGAATCGTCCACTGGTCAAAGCCGGTTCCTTGCTTGAAATCGAGACGTGGGGGTCTGGTCTACTGCAGGGTTGAAGTTCGTTGCTTTCCCACCCTTCGCAAAAACCGCGAAGGATGGGGCACCCAGTGGGTACTACGACAAACAGTCAGAGACTTAGGATGCAGGCTCCAGAAGCGCTTTCAGGCCCTTCATGTCCTTCACCACAATTTGCCGCGCGTCCACGTCAATCAGTCCTTCAGCTTGCAAGCGCATCAGGTTGCGCGAGATCAGTTCGCGCACGGTTCCAAGCTGATGAGCCAGTTCCTGGTGGCTTGCGGGCAAGTGGATTTCGATGCCGCTTACGGTCCGCTTGCCTTCGCTCTCCGCAAGCCGCAACAGCGTGGCGACCAGCCGCTGGCGAATGGTGGTGAACGACAACTCCTCAATGATGTTCACCAGACCTCGCAGCCGTGCGCCGACGACAGAGAGTACCTTGAGAGGAACCTCGGGATGCTCCAGGCAGAAGGCGTGAAAGTCGCGCTGGGAGATGAAAGCAATCTCCACATCTTCAATGGCGATTGCCGACGCGGGGAAGGCGCCTCCATCGAAGACCGGCAACTCGGCAATGGATTCGCCGGGAACGTTCACCGCCAGCACCTGTTCGCGGCCGCTGGCGGAGGACTTGAAGATGCGGACCTTGCCGTACGAGATGAAGTGCAGCCCGGTGCAGGCGTCGCCCTCGGAGAACACCAACTCGCCCGCACTGAAGTGCTTCCGCACGGTGCGAGCGGCCAGCAGTTGCAACTCTGCCGGCGAAAGGCTCGACAGCAGGGCGGTCTTTTCCAGGACAGCAGCGAGATTGGTGCGTTCGGCGCTCACGTCGCGATTCTAGCAGCACGCGATTCTGTTCCGTTACATCCCCGGGTGGCCTGCTTGGTTGGCGTGCGGGACAAGCTCCAAATAAACTTCGCGGGGCAGATTCGTTTGCCAGTGGCCAGTGGCCTTTGCGTAGAGGATCACGCCGAAAAAGATGCAGGCCATCGCTGCGGCAACAGCCAGCGGACTGAGGGCGCGGCGACGCCACCGTTCCGAGGGCGCGACGGACTTATGCGGCGGCAGAGAAAACTGCAATGCGTCCTGCGTCGCACAGACCGCGACGCACTCCATGCACCCCGTACACTCTACCGACCGCACTTGCACCAGCCGGTCCACCGGCAGATTGGCCGGGCAGGCGCGCGCGCACTTGCCGCAGTCGATGCAGGCGTCGGCGTCGCGGCGAATCTTGACCGGACTGAGCAGCGAGGCCAGCCCCATCAGCGCGCCGTAAGGGCAAAGGTAGCGGCACCAGAAGTTCTTGACCAGCAAGGAAAAGAAGACCAGCAGCATAAGGACGACAGCCGCCGTAGTTCCCATCGTGCGGAAGAAGTTCAGCATCTTGACGTCGGCGATGATGCCATAGGGCGCGTGCATAAAGTCCTGCAGCGCCTCGGCGGACATGGCTCCGATGATGAAGACAAAAAAGCTGAGCAGCAGATATTTCAATCCCCGCAGCGGAATATCCACCCAGCGGGGCAGGCGCAGGCTGCGCCCAAAGATCCGCTGGCCCAACTTCCAGACATATTCAGAAAATGTGCCCACCGGGCAAAGCCAAGAACAGAAGGCTTTTTTCAGAAAGAGACTCATCAGCAAAAAGGCCACAAAGAGAAACATGGCTGCCGGATGGATGGCCGGAACAATCCCCGTGACCAGAAAGTATTTGAAGTTCATCAGTCCGGCGATGGGCAGCCAGCCGTCGGCTCCCGCGGGGCGCGCCACGGAAAAACCCTGGCCGCCGCGCTCATAGTAGCGAACCCAGAGAAGAAACTGGATGCCCAGCCAGCCGTTCAGGATCACAAACAAACCCTGCACAATCAGCCGGATCCGTTGCGAACGGTCGGGCGCAAGCCGGCGAACGAACGTCTTCTTCTCTGTGTGCATGGGGATTTCCGCGGGCGTCTGTGTGTCCATGATGGCTGTTTCCTTCTGTAGCCGAGACTAGCGGAGCGGCGGACGGGCAGCAATGACTTGAGTCACAGGCGGCCCCTATCCCAAGCAGAGCGGAGACGCTGAATTCGATTTGGATCCTTCCCTGTGAGTACACTACGAGACAGGTGCCGGGAGGGAAGCGATGCAGATCACTCCACAGGACGTGCTGGTCGTTGTCGATATACAGAATGATTTCTGCCTGGGCGGCGCGCTGGCCGTGGCCGATGGCGACGCCGTAATCGATGTAATCCATCGCGTTGCGCCGAAGTTTGAGCATATTGTCCAGACCCAGGACTGGCACCCCGCCGGGCACTCTTCGTTCGCCTCCGTCTATGCCGGGAGGCAGCCCTACGAGCAGGTCAAGTTGTGCTACGGAATGCAGACGCTGTGGCCCGACCATAGCGTGCAGGGCAGCCGGGGCGCGGAGTTCAACCCTGCGTTGCATCTGCCGCAGGTCGAGTTGATTCTGCGGAAGGGATTCCGGCCGCACATCGATTCCTATTCCGCATTCTTTGAGAACGACCGCGTCACACCCACTGGCCTGGCGGGCTATCTGCAAGAGCGCAAACTGACCCGCATCTTTCTGGCCGGGCTGGCCTACGATTTCTGCGTGGGCTACTCGGCCCTGGATGCGCGCTGGCTGGGGTTTGAGGCGGTCATCCTGCACGATGGCTGCCGGGCGATCAATCTGGGCAATTCCGTGGCCAAGATCGAAGCCGAATTTGCAGCGGCCGGCGTCGCTGTCATCGAAAGCGCGGAACTCTAGGCGCAGCTCTTCACGAGCCCTCTCCTGTTTCTGCACGGATTTTATTGCGAATCGTTTGCCACTCTGCTTCAGACGTGAGTGACGGGATTGTTTCCATCGCTACAGCTTTGGCTCGGATGGACCTTCGAATCACGAAGAGCAGGAGCCCCGATGACAGAGCGAATACAGCAATGGGAATGAGATAGGTCAGTGTCCCCGCGATTCCGTCCGGGACCACAAGAATCGTCTCACCGTACTTGGCCTTGTAATAACTAACAATCTCCTGCTCGCTTTTTCCAGAGGCCACCATGAAGGTGACCTCCTCCCGCATCTGCTCTGCTTCCTGGCTATTGTGGTCGTGGATGGTCTGCGTGTAGCAGCATGGCGCCATGAATCTGTTTTCAAGCTTGTTGATTTTCGCGCTTTGCCCAGCGGTAAGAGGAATGCTGCTCAAGGCGAGCAGAAGCGACACTGCGATATGCATGTTTTGTCCTTTCCGGTGCCTTATCTCAAACTGATTCATGCACTCATAGGTCTGGCTAACTTCCCGTCAAAATTGGAAGGTCAGCGAGCCGTGGAACGAGCGGCCCATGCCCGGTACCGAGGTCCCTGCCTTGATGGCGGCCATGGTTGGCCCGTAATAGCGCCCGCCCAGCGGCAGCACGTAATTCCGTCCCGTCAGGTTGTCGATTCCGGCATCGAAGCGCAGGCTTAGCGGATCAGCCACGCGCCGCTCGTAGCCTGTGCGCAGATTGGCCAGCATGTAGCCCGGCGTGGGCAGTTCCAGGCGGACAGCCTGAATGCGCTCCTTGCGATCCACCGCCTGCAAATCGAGGTCGCTGGACCAGTTGCCGAGGCGGTGCTCCACAGCCACCTTCGCGTTCAACGGCATCAGGCGATAGAGAGGCTGCTGCCCCGGCGAGCCGGCCGCGGCCGTATCGGTATCTGTGCCGTGAACGTAACTCAAAATGCCGCTGAGCGAAAAGCTGCCCACATGGTTGTTGCCGCCCAGGGGCATGCGTCCTAGGCCATCCACGCCAAACAACCGCGCGTCGTAGTTTCCGAATTTCAAAGTGACATAGGGAACAGTGGCCAGCGTTGCCAGCGTGGCGTTGAAGCGAGCCGCAGTGCAGCCGTCGCCCAGACCGTTTTCGCTCGCCGGGCAGCGGCCCGCGTCAATGTAGTTCTGCACATAGGTCAGGTAGGGCGTCAGCTTCAGCTCCCATAGCTTTTTGGCCGCATCATGCCAGCCGGCAGAAATGCTCAGTGTGTTGCCCACCTCGGGGTGCAGATTCAGGTTGCCGGTATAGCCGTTCAGGTCGCCGAACCAGCCATTCATGTCCACCGACATGGCGCTCTGCTTCACCCATAGATAACGCTCGTATAAGTTAGGAGAGCGGGTCTTGCGGGCGTAGCCAAACTCGTAAGTGCTGTTCGAGTTTGGCTCGTAGCGGCCCAGTGCGCTCAGGTCGAAGTTATGGTCGCGGCGTGCGTGGTTGACCGCATTGAAGGCCGTGGCGTCGGCGTAATAAGCCGCGCTTCCGGTCTGTGTAGTCATCATGCAATAGGCCGGCTCATCCATCTGGCCTCCGCACATGTTGTAGCCCTGCACATTGCCGGTGTTCATGGCAACTTCGTCGTTGCGGACGCCGAGCGACTCGGTCCATCCTTTGCCGTGCTTGCCTTCCCATTCAACGTACGTGCCGAAGCGGTTGCGACTGCCGTCCTGCACATTCCACAACGTGTTTGGGCCCATGGAGCCGGTCATCGTCATCGACGCTGGCCACCAATCGTCCAGCGTGACGCGGTGCAGTTCGGTACCTGCGCGCAATGTGTCTTGCGCGGAAAGCGGAATCTCCGCCTTCACGGAGTAGCCCAGGTTCGCGCCCTTGGTATCCATGGGCATATCCATGTCCATGATCAGCATTTTTTCCGAGAGAAGGTTCATCTCGTGCCCGGTGCGTTCATAGAATGCGCGTGCGTCGAGTTTGCCCCACGCAAAGGCGCCGCGATAACGCAGGTTGGCGAATCGAGACTCGTTCTTGAGCATGTCCATGTGGGCATTTACGAATCCCTGCTCGGGAATGTCCTGATAGCCCAGGCCAAAGGTCAGCAGGTTGTTGCCGCGCCGCGCGGCCAGTTGCGCGTTATAGGTTCTTGACTTATACAAAGTTGAGATCACCCGCACACCCGCGCCGCTTTTGTAGTCAGCAGAGTTGACATAAGTGCCGGTATATCGTGCGCTAAGATTTTGCGTCGCGACGGTGAGTGAGGCGTCTCCGCCACTTACCACGCCATTGGTCCGGTGGAAGGCGGTGACTCCGCCATGCATCGCGATGCGCTGGCCAGGCGCGGCAAACTCTGGCTCGGCGGAATCGACCGTGATGGTGCCGCCCAGGCTGTCTCCGCCGCTGCTCACCGGGGTAATGCCAGCCACCACGCTGAAGCCGCCCACGTTGCCTGGATCGATGTACGACAGCGGCGGATTCATGTGGTTGCTGCACTGCGGCGCAATGGTCATTCCGTTCACCAGCACCTTTACGCGGTCGTCGCCCAGCCCGTGCAGCGCCGGCAAACTCGAAACGCCACCATTGGTGGAGAGGTCCAGCCCCGGAACTCCGGCAAGCAGAGCAGCGGTGTCGCTGGTCCCGGATTTCTTGTTCGCAATCGCCTCCGCACCGAATGCCTGCTCTGTTACCTGGATGTCGGTTCGCGCCGGGGCAATTCTCAAAGCAAAGTTAGCTTTTGCTTCGCTGCCCGCCGTCACGGAAAGCTCCTGAATGGACGCGGCTTGAAAGCCAACAGCATGGACAGTGACCTGATAACGGCCCGCGGGCAAAGCGTCGAAAATGAAGCGACCTTGCGGGTTGGTCTGGGCCGATCTGGAAAATCCAGAAGCGGGGTCGGTGACTTCAATCTGCGCCCCTGAAACCACGGCTCCTGAGGGGTCCCGCAAAACTCCGGCAATGCTGCCCGTTGCGTTGGTGCTTTCCGTTGCGCCGAGTGCAGACACGGCGGCCGTGGGGCTTAGTTGGGCATGGATCGGGTTCGTCTGCGCGCATAGGCAGACGGCCGGCAACAAGGCCAGCAAAAGCTTGCACTTCATGGGGATCTCCTCTTGTCTGGGGAAACGCATAGCAACGGTATGGGCAAGGCGATGCCTGTTCCATCCGAAAGCAGCAAAGGTTGTCAGGCGAGAGGAGCGGGAGGGCCGCGCTTTTGATGGCTGCGGAAAAGCGAGATGCGGTAGGCGGTCTCAGCCTGTGCGGCGCTGACCGGGCCAGAGACCACAACGGCGAAGAATCGCGTCCCGGTTTCCGGCTCAAA
>Ga0255354_1002066_pt1 | contig 10730 bp, 10 predicted proteins | sample HBST50metaG_FD_189942 | JGI IMG/M metagenome (GOLD analysis project Ga0255354, IMG submission 189942) | Peat soil microbial communities from Stordalen Mire, Sweden - H.B.S.T50 | ecosystem: Environmental > Terrestrial > Soil > Wetlands > Peat | place: Sweden: Norrbotten County, Stordalen Mire...
GAATAAATAGTTTAAGCGCACGATAGACGGTGGTGTAGCCGATCGTGGGCTCCTGCTTTTTAACCAGATCATGCAGCTCTTCAGTGGTAAGGTGATCGCGGGTTGCCAGGAAGACCCGCAGAATTGTGTCGCGCTGAGAACTCCGCTTGAGTCCAAGTTGAGACAGGTGATCGTTCAGAACCTGCTGTGCGGCCGCGACGTTGTTGAAAACGCCGGACCGGGCATCTACTCGTTTCTCTGGCATCTTTTCCAAGAACCCTCTTACCTGAAATGGATTATATGAGGATTGTCTGCAAACGGAGGCAATGGAAGGAGGTTTGTTCGGGCAATAATCTGTAAACCTCACTGAATCGCACAGACCAGAGTTCTTGGCAACTGGAAAGGCACGGTTCATTATTGCCCCCATGTGCGCGTGGTCAGGACTGATCACCATCCCGACGTTTTCAATGTGAGGATGGCGGTTTATGAGGCAAAACTAATTTTTGAAACACGCTCAGTCAGCTCAATGACAAGGTCATGCTAAGCAACTGAAGAACCCCTCCTCGTCCCGTCGCGAAATCGGCGGAGCAGGGAAGCCGTGGCCTATCGAGCTCGTTTTGAGTCCGGCGCGCTTTCTGCCGATTTCGATGAAGATGGATCAGATTACCCGCACTCCCAAGCAACTCGGCACAGTATTACAGCGCTACAGGAAAGCGGCCGGTTTTTCCCAGGAGGCTATTGCTGCGCGCATTCATTTGCGCCAGGCGACGATCTCAGCGTTGGAGAATTCAGCGAACAATACGCGCCTGGGTACGCTGTTCGATACATTGGCGGCGCTCGACTTGGAACTGGTTGTGCGACCACGTACCAAGGGATCGACAAAAGAGATTGAGGGGATCTTCTGATAGCAAGACAGCGTCGCTGCGTTCCCCTGAATGTCTACTTGAACAGCCGGCTTGTCGGCCATCTCGTATCTGAAGCGGCACTGGCGGTCCTTGACGCTGTTCCTGCGGCAGGCTGGAGCGCCGCTGGATAACTACATCGTCGAGAGATCGCTCAAGCGAGCCGTTTTACACCGAAAAAATGCCTTGTTTTATCGCACCCTAAACGGGGCGCAGGTCGGCGATCTGTTCATGAGCCTAATACACACCTGCCAGTTGTGTGACATCACCTCCTTCGACTTACCTGGTCGAGTTGCAACGCCATGCCCAGGAACTGGCCGCCCGGCCCGCAGAATGGATGCCGTAGAATTATCGCGAGGCTCTGGCGCGAAGAGTGTCTCTCCCCGATCCGGCGGAATTGTGATGAATCCCTTATGGCCGGAAAAGATCGTCTTCGGCCATCGCGAGGCACATCGTGAAATGCCCGTAAACCAAGGGGCCGCCATTAAGAAATCCAAAAGGGGGGGCCAGGGGCAAAAAACCGCCAAGACGATCCGCGGTGGACTCTAAGTTCGCGTCCCCTCTTATATCAACCAAGCGCAGCTCTAGCAGACTCTCCCAACTCGTGCGTCTCGAAATGAACGAGGTCAGTGCCAGGAACAACGGAACCAGTGGACCTCTGCGGTCACGTGCAGGCATGGAAAGGTGCGCAGAAGGGAGATATCGCCCCTCTCGTGAGCCGCTGTAATCATTTCGGCGGGGATTGAATACTTCGGTAAGAAGTGACGATAGGGAGCATAAGCGAAAGCATGAACAGACCTAATAGGCATTGCATGCCCAGCCTTAATGCGCTTATGGATCGGAGCCACTATGCAAGTCATTGCAGACCAGTGCGATACCGCGTTGATACTCACCGGCGCGCTCGATAACAGCACAGTTGACGAAGTACATAAAGCATTGTTGGCGCACCTGGAACATCATTCCAGAATTTCGCTTAACCTATCACAAATAGAGAGTTGTGATGCCGCGGGACTGCAGCTTCTGATTGCGATGCAAAGGAGCGCTGGAGCAGCGGCCAAACCTTTCGCTGTTATCGCGCCAACCAATGCATTCACAACGGCTTGTGCGAATCTCGGCATTTCCAGTACACAATTTGCAGCTGCAGCGATCCCTCTCCTGGAACCTGTGCGTACAGAAACGGATACCACCATTGACTAATATGTGGGCCGATTCGTTTCTGCAGGAGGCCGAAGATCTACTTGCCGAAATTCAGGAATGTGCGCTCGCGTTGGATGGCGAAAGCCGACCTGACGAGATTGTCGGGCGCCTATTTCGTGCCTTCCACACGATCAAGGGGTCGGGCGCTATGTTCGGCTTCGATTACGTATCCATGTTCACTCATCATGTCGAAAATCTTTTGGATCGTGTGCGCGAGGGCAAGGTCGCGGTGTCTCCGCAGCTTGCCGAACTCGTGCTTGCCGCCGCAGATGAGATCAAGCGACTATTGGCCGTCGAGCCAGGCGTAATTCCCGAACCAAGTGAAGCAAGAGAAGCGCTGATCGCAGCGCTGGAGGCGTTCTCTCTTCACACTGCGCAGATTCCCACAGCTGCCATTGGATTGATTGAGCTGGACAACAGCGCGTCGATAGCCCAAGAACGGTCATGGCAGATCGTGTTTCGTCCCGGTAAGGACTTGTTCGCTTGCGGCGGAAACCCTCTATTTTTGTTGCGCGATTTGGAAAAGCTAGGTTCCATCGACGTCGTCGCACACACAGAGAATGTCCCTACCCTCGAAGAACTTCAACCGGGTGCGTGCTACTTGGGATGGACCGTATCATTGCGCACAGCCGCGGATGAGAATGCGATTCGGGACGTCTTCGTCTTTGTCGAAGATGGCGCCGAGTTGACGATCAAGCCAATGGTTGATGACACTTGCCTGTCGGAGCCCGAAATGCGAGTGACGCTCCCCGCTGTGAATGCTCCCTCTTCCGATCCCGTCACACAGGTCGAGCCAAGTGCCGAAGGCAGGCGGGGATTGGAACAGAAGCCAGCAGCAGATTCAGGCAAGGCACTTAGCAAAGAATCAACCGTCCGCGTACCCTCGGCTCGCTTGGACCGTCTCGTCAATCTTGTGGGAGAACTGGTAATGAACCAATCCCGCTTGGCGCAGGTGGCCTTGCTTGCGGGCACACCAGAGATGTCTAACCCAGTGCAGGAGATGGAGCGGCTGGTGGCGGAGCTTCGCGATGACGTGCTCAGCATTCGTATGCTGCCCATCGGAACAATCTTCGGGCGATTTCGCCGTCTGGTACACGACCTGTCTGCCGAGCTTGGCAAAGAAGTCGATTTGGTGACAGAAGGAGCGGAGACCGAACTCGACAAAAGCATTCTCGACCAGTTGGGCGAACCTCTGGTTCACCTCCTGCGCAATTCGATCGATCACGGAATTGAGTCCGCAGATCAGCGTATCGAACTCGGAAAGCCCCGCCGTGGGATCATTCGCCTTTCTGCTGCTCACATGGGTTCCCATGTGGTCATCAGCATCGAGGACGATGGCGCTGGTATACCTCGTGCGGTGATACGCGCCAAAGCAATCGACAGAAAACTCATCGCTCCCGAAGCAACTCTCAGCGATAGAGAACTTCTCAATCTAATTCTACTGCCAGGCTTCTCCACTGCGGAACGGGTTACGAATGTATCTGGTCGAGGCGTGGGGATGGACGTGGTAAAGAGACAAATCGACGCACTGCGAGGCTCGCTCACGGTCGCCAGCGATGAGGGCATCGGCACCAGGATTGCACTGAGCCTCCCATTGACCCTGGCAATCATCGAAGGCCTCATCGTGCAGATCGGGACGGACCAATTCATTATCCCGATGGCCGCGATCACAGAGAATGTCGAACTGGAGCGAACCCAGCGGATGCAAAAGAATGGCCGCAATGTGGTTGTGGTGCGCGGTGAACTCATTCCCTACATCGACTTGCGCGCCGCTTTCCAGGTTGAAGGCGATGCGCCAGAGATCGAGAAGGTCGTGATCGTGCACCATGGCGACGACCGTGTCGGTTTGGTGGTCGACCGCGTGCTCGGCACGCACCAGACCGTGTTACAGCCTCTGGGGAAATTCCTGCGCAATATCGAAGTTGTCTCAGGCGCAACCATTATGGGCAACGGAAGCGTGGCCCTCATTCTCGACATCGCAGCCGTAGTGCAGTTTGTGGGCCGACAGACTCAGCAGGCGCTATCCCACGCAAACGAAACCTCGGATTGACCAACTTAAGGACAACTGACCAACGTCAGGGAATCAGGAAGGAACATATGAATCACTGGAAAGTCGGAACACGCATCACCGCTGGCTTTGGGATCGTGGTCGCAATCGCCATGGCGCTTGGGATCTATGCCTACAGCAGGATTGCTATCATCAACAGCGCTTCGACGGAAATTACCGGGAACTCGCTTCCCAGCGTCGCTCTGATCGGACAGATCGAGGCCAATGCCCAGGCAATCTACGGCATGTTGTTGCAACATGCGGTCACCAATGACCCGCAGGAGATGGTGCGCATCGATGCGGAGATCGCCGCAATTCGATCGAAGAATTCCGGTCTTGCCGCGGATTACGAAAAGCTCCTCTCGAACGATGAGGACCGTCGGCTCTTCAAGGCCTTGACCGATGCTCGTAGCGAGTTTTGGGTTGCCGGCGACGAAATGTTGAAGACAAGTCGCTTGGGTACCCCGGAAGCTAATAAGCGGGCCATCGAAATGGCAATGCAACTGAAGCCATTGCACAGGAAGTGGATCGAGGCCACAAAAGCGGAAGTTGATTTCAATCAAGCTATCGCCTCCACCGATTCCAAGAGTATCGAATCCGCAGTGGGCGGCGCGCGCACGGGAATCATCACGGGTTTGATTGCCGCGTTGATCTGTGGAATTGTTGTTTCCATCTTTGTCGTCCGCAGCATTACGGGTCCACTGGCAGTTGCGGTCGAGCTTGTTGGCCAAGTTGGCCAGGGTGATCTGAGCCATACGGTTGACGTAACTTCGAGAGATGAACTGGGTCAGATGCAAGAGTCGCTCAATCGCATGGTGGCAGGGTTGAAAGACCTTGCAACCGTTGCAGCCAAGATCGCGGATGGCGATTTGACGGTTGAGGCCAAGGCGCTGTCTGAGAAGGACGTCCTGGGCAACGCGCTCATTCGCATGTTGAAGAGTCTGCGCACTACGGTGGCCGAAGTCGCTTCGGCGGCAGCGAATGTGGCCAGTGGCAGCGAGGAGATGAGTTCGACCGCCGAGCAGATTTCTCAAGGTTCTACAGAGCAGGCAGCATCGGCCGAGGAGAGTACCTCTGCCATGGAAGAGATGGCGGCCAGCATTCAGCAGAATGCCGACAACGCGCGGCAAACTGAGAAGCTCTCTTCAAAGGCCGCCGAAGATGCCAAATCGAGTGGCCAGGCAGTGAACCAGACGGTTCTGGCCATGAAGCAAGTCGCAGGGAAGATCAGCATCATTGAGGAGATTGCGCGCAAGACTGACCTTCTGGCCTTGAACGCCGCCGTGGAAGCTGCTCGTGCTGGAGAGCACGGCAAAGGCTTCGCCGTAGTGGCGTCGGAAGTTCGCAAACTGGCAGAGCGCAGTCAAACCGCCGCAGCCGAAATCAGTTCCTTGACAGTTGACGGAGTGCGCACCGCCGAAGGCGCCGGACAGTTGCTCGCAAAGTTGGTTCCCGACATCCAGAAGACGGCCGAATTAGTCCACGAGATTGCTGCGGCAAGCGCCGAGCAAAACACTGGCGCTTCTCAGGTAAACAAGGCTATCCAGCAACTGGACCAGGTGATCCAGCAGAATGCGGCAGCTTCGGAGCAGATGGCTTCGAGTTCCGAAGAACTCTCCTCACAGGCCGAGGTGCTGCAGTCGTCGGTGGGCTTCTTCAAACTGACCGACGCACCGCGCAGTCAGCAGGTGGTTGCCAGACGGCCCGTTACTTCGGCACGTCGCACCAAGCCGGCCGCGCGTGTTTCGGAGACGCACTACACGGTTGCATCGACTATAGACCCTTATCGCCCCGGAAAGTCGAACGGCGCCAGCATCTCGCTGGACAGCAATGCCGGCGCAGCAGATACGCAGGATAAAGAATTTGCAGCTTACGAGGCTTAGAGGAAAGGATTCGCGATGATTACCGAGACCTGTCAGTACATGACATTCAAGCTGGGCGACGAACTTTTTGCCATCAATGTCGCCCAGGTGCGCGAAGTGCTCGAGGTACCGCAGATTACGAAGGTGCCCACCGCGCCCCAATATATGCGAGGTGTAGTGAACGTGCGCGGACAGTCCATCCCCGTTGTTGATCTGCGCTTGCGCTTCGGATTGCCGAAAGCAACCGAGACATTGCAAACACGCATTATCGTAATGGAATTAGCGTTGGACGGCGAGGTCGCCGTTCTCGGCGGCATGGCCGATAGCGTGCATGAGGTCATCGAGTTGGAGCCAGGCAATATCAATCCTCCACCGAAGATTGCCATGCGTTGGCGTACGGAGTTTATCCAGGGAATGGGCAAGCGCGGTGAGGAGTTCATCATCATCCTAGATTTCAATTCCGTATTCTCGACCGATGAGATGACCTTAGTGCGTGAGCTTGCTCCCGAAGCCGAACAGTTAGCTCTCACCGCATAACGCCGGGACAATTCGCACGACTGGTGACTTGGCACTCTCGGTTGCAAGCTGGTGCGGATAGAAGCGGCAATTCATCCTTCAGGGGCGGCGTCATATACATAACCGCCTCATCACTCTTTCTCGGAAGGACGGCAGACGGGATGTATAAATTCGGTGACCTGAATCAATCCGAGGCCGCAACGGACGTCCTGCAGTTGTCGCCGGAAGGGTTTGGACGGTTTGCGCATTACATTACCGGCGAACTCGGTATCAAAATGCCGGACTCGAAGATGAGCATGATCCAGAGTCGGCTTGTACGCCGTGTCAGAGAATTAGGCTTGTCGAGCGTCGAGCACTATGGGGAATTCCTCTTTGCGCTGGGTAACAATGACGAGCGGGAGCACTTCATTAACGCAATCACTACGAATAAGACAGACTTCTTCCGCGAACCGCAACACTTTCAATACCTCACCGACGTCGCGCTGCCATCGCTGTTAGGGTCAACCAAGCATGAATCCGCACTAATCCGCGTCTGGTCCGCCGCCTGCTCCTCTGGTGAAGAGCCATATACACTGGCCATGGTTCTGAGCGAATACACGCAGCAGCGGCAATCCCGCTTTGCCATATTGGCCACTGACGTCTCGACGAAAGTGTTGAAAATGGCGCAGAGCGGAGTATACGCAGAAGAGCTGATCGCTCCGGTTCCTCTTGAAATGCGGAAGAGGTATCTGTTGCAAAACAACAATCAATCCGAACGCTTGGTGCGGATTGTGCCCAAGCTGCGCCAGACGGTGAGCTTCCACCAGCTTAATTTCATGACGTCCAACTATCACATCAAAGACATGTTCGATATCATCTTCTTGCGCAACGTCCTGATCTATTTCGACAAGAACGTTCAGGAAGCAGTAGTGAACAGAGTCTGTCATTACCTCAATCCAGGCGGATATCTGTTTGTCGGTCACTCAGAGTCTCTTTCCGGTTTGCAGGTCCCTGTGAAGACCGTGCGGGCTTCTATTTATCGCCTGCCGCTGTCAGATAATTAAGGACGAGGAACCACAAATGGCCTTCGTGAAAAAGATTCGGGTCCTCATCGTGGATGATTCCGCGACCGTTCGGCAGGCGATGAAGCAAATCCTTGAGTCAGACCCTCGCATTGAAGTCATGGCTGTTGCCCCTGATCCATATGTAGCCGTGGAAAGAATCAAGAGCGAAGTTCCAGATGTGATCACGCTCGATGTGGAAATGCCGCGCATGGACGGGTTGACCTTTCTCGACAGAATCATGAGCCAACGCCCTATTCCTGTTGTGATGTGTTCCAGCCTGACGGTCAAAGGTTCCGATGTTGCTTTGGCGGCATTGGAACGCGGTGCAGTTGAGATCATCACAAAACCGAGATTGGGCACGAGAGAATTTCTGGAAGAATATCGCTTGCGGATCTGCGACATCGTGTGCTCAGCGGCGCACGCTCACATTGTGAAACCCCACTTCCCGCAGCGAATTGCGGTTTCTCCAAAGCTGACAGCAGATGCGGTTCTCGAAAAGCCAAATTCAAATGCCATGATCCAAACCACAGAGAAAGTGGTGGCTGTTGGCGCCTCGACCGGAGGAACCGAGGCATTGCGCCAATTCCTTCAGGCCATGCCTCTGGATGCGCCCGGGATCGTTATCGTGCAACACATGCCCGAAACCTTTACCGCCCGATTCGCAGAGCGTCTTGATACGATCTGTGGCATTACAGTAAAGGAAGCGGCCGACAACGACACTGTTTTGCGTGGGCAGGCCTTGATCGCGCCTGGCAACAAGCACCTCCTTCTCCGACGCAGTGGAGCCCGCTATTTCGTGGAAGTGAGAGAAGGCCCCTTGGTGAGTCGGCACCGGCCCTCAGTCGACGTGCTGTTTCGTTCCGCCGCTCGCTACGGTGGGAGGAACGTGGTTGGAGTCATCATGACCGGCATGGGAGACGACGGATCGAAAGGGATGCTGGAAATGAAGCAGGCAGGGGCATTCAACATAGCTCAGGACGAAGCGAGCTGCGTCGTCTTCGGGATGCCGGCAGAGGCCATCAAACTCGGAGTAGTGGATCGAGTGTTGCCGCTCGAGAGCATTGCGAGTGAAGTGGTACGCGCATGTCGCTGACCTTCACGACGTAAAGCGCTGAGCGGCCAAATGTTCGCACGTGTCGGCTCCTTCCAGACAAAGATGGACCCGACTTTTCTCAACAACGCAGGGCAGCCGAAAACTCACGAATTACCCGTGCTTATCCGGTTTTCTCCCACAACAACCCCATAGAAACTGATCACCGACCTGACGGTGCGCACGCGCCGCGAACCGGTGGAAAAGGTGCAGTGGTATGCGCTGCGCTGGAAGATCGAGGTTTTTCATAAGATCCTCAAATCAGGCTGCCGGGGCGAACAGTCGCGGCTGAAGACCACCGCGCGATTGACGAATCTGCTCGCGGTCTTCTGCATTTTGAGCTGGCGCGTTTTCTGGCTCATCATGACCAACCGCATTGCGCCCGACGCCGATCCAGGAATGGCCTTTACGGATCTGGAACTGCGCATCCTGGAGCGCTTGGTCGCCGACAAGCCCAATGCCCATTCCGACCACACACTCTCTCGCATTATCTGATCAAGCTGGCGCGGATGGGCGGCTATCTGGCGCGCAACTCGGACCCGCCTCCCGGTAACGAAACGGTCTGGAGAGGATTAACTCGCCTCGTTGATATTCAACGGTGCTGAATTTGTGGGTAATTGAAAGGGCAGAGCCGGGGTGGCAGTAAGAGTTTGACATCTTCGGGAGTCCATCCAAGAAACTCCAAGAGGCTAAAACTTATCCTCAAATAACTGATAGAGTATCAGGATGAAGTCTTGGGCAATTTCGGATGCATTTTGGGCCAAAGTTGAGCCACTGATACCAGTAGTGAGTCGTGCCGAAGGTCGCCAATATCTACGCAAGCCAGGCGGTGGCCGCAAACCCATGCCGTCCCGCCAAATCTTTTCGGCCATCGTTTATGTACTGCGCACGGGATGTCAGTGGAAGGCACTTCCGCGTGAATATGGCAGTGCCAGTGCCGTGCATTTGCATTTCCAGAAGTGGCAGGAAGCAGGTTTCTTTCTTCGCTTGTGGCGTGCCGGTCTGGCCGAGTATGACGAGATGGAAGCGATTGCATGGAATTGGCAGAGCATCGACGGCGCGATGCACAAAGCCCCACTTGCAACCGAATGCGTTGGGCCCAACCCAACGGATTGACCTTGCCCTCAGAATGCGTATCCCATAAGCGCTGGGTTGATTGATTTCATCCCGTCGTCGTCGAGGCTGTGGGAGTGTGGGAATCGCGCAGCGATTTCCATACTTCCATAGCCTTTTTCATGCGGCAGCTTTGAGTTGTTCCTGCCGCCAGAGTTGTTCGAACTCAGCCGGACTGCGATAGCCGAGCGTCGAGTGCATGCGTGTTCGGTTATACCAGAGCAGCCACGCAATGACCTCATCCTTGGCCTCGCGGATCGTCTGAAAACGCTGGCCATGCAGCCGTTCCACCTTCAGCGAACTGAACAACGTCTCCGAGCAGGCGTTATCCCAGCAGTTGCCCTTGCGGCTCATCGACGGCGTGATGCCATGCTCTTTGAGTACGTTGCTGAAGTCCTCGCTGGCGTATTGGCTGCCCCTATCGCTATGAAAAAGCAGCCCTGCGTTCTTGCCGGGATTGCGTGCGAACCAGGCCATCTCCAGTGCATCGATCACCAGGTTGCGCTGCATATCGGGCCGCATCGACCAGCCCACCACTTTGCGGCTGAACAGATCGATCACCACAGCAAGAAACAGCCAGCCTTGCTCAGTTGCGATATAGGTAAAATCTCCCACCCACGCCAGATTGGGCGCCGCCACGATGAAGTTGCGATCCAGCACGTTGGGCGCTATCGGCAAGTTATGCTTGCTGTCGGTGGTCGTGACGCGAAACTTCCGCTTGCCGCGAGATTGAATGCCGTGCTTCTGCATCAGCCGCTGCACCCGCTGCTTGCCTACGCGAATGCCCTGCCTGCGCAGTTGCCGCCAGATGCGCGCCCAGCCGTAGGCTCCACGATTCTCCGCATAGACAGCGCTGATGTGCACCAAGAGTGCTTCGTCGCTGAGGTGACGGCGCTGAGCAATATGTACGCGTCGCGCCAAGTGCTCATGGTAGCCAGAGACGCTCACCAGCAGCACCCGGCACTGCACACAGATCGGCCA
>Ga0255354_1002070_pt1 | contig 10714 bp, 13 predicted proteins | sample HBST50metaG_FD_189942 | JGI IMG/M metagenome (GOLD analysis project Ga0255354, IMG submission 189942) | Peat soil microbial communities from Stordalen Mire, Sweden - H.B.S.T50 | ecosystem: Environmental > Terrestrial > Soil > Wetlands > Peat | place: Sweden: Norrbotten County, Stordalen Mire...
AGGTGGCAGCTAGCTTCCGTGGGGGCTGGCTTCGGCATTTTCGGGTGGCGCTCAGCTCTGCCGGGGGCGCTGCGGTGGTTGTGGGGATCTTCGAATTGCTTCAGCGCCAGCCGATTGAAGGTTTCCGGCTGCTTGGCGTGTGGGGTCCTTGGCCAATCGTTGCCCTGGTCGCGCTGGCCTTTGGTGGACGATTTATGTCGCGACTGAGCGATTCTCTTCAGACCGCTTTTTCCGCTCTAGTGTCGAGTGCCCAGCAGCAGGCGCAGGCAAGCGATCGCCAAGCCAATGCGCTGTCAAAACTTGCGGACCAGGGCGGCCAGCAGGCGGAAGAGGTAAGAAGGCTGGCGATTTATGCCGCGCAGGAATTTCCCTCTGTCTATGAGCGCTTCAATCGCCAGGACGAAGTACTCGCGAATGTGGCCGATGCTGTGAACCGTTTAGTGAATCGAGGATGAAATGAACGTTGAACAGGAGATGAAGCAGACCAAGATCCGCCGCGGCAACATTCTGAAGCTGATTCGGCAGGGGCATGAAAACCAACTGGACAGAATGAGTGATTCAATTCTGCAGGATCTTCTGCGGGATCTTGGCTCAAACATGAGTTTCCGCCAAGTCATGACGATGTTGCAGGATCTGCAAGAGCTGAACTACGTGAAGTTCGATCAGACCTTCAGTGACGAAAAGGGGCGTTTTATCGCCGAGCGGATCATGCTGACTTCTCTCGGCTCCGTGATTGCGCTTCGCCGTAAAGACAACGAACACGTCGCGTTCAGTTAAGGGGAACATGAAGAAGTCCAGGCCCAAAACCGGAGAGAAGCGCGAGGTGAAGCGCCCGCTCAACATCGACCGCATGCCGGTCGAAGTGCGCGACGCGATCCTGCAGCTGCGCGATGCCGGCAAGACCTGGCCGGAGATCGAGGAGCTGTCGTCTCTTCCTTATAACGAGGCTTGGTCGACCAAGGGTGGCGGCTTTGTGAACTGGGAAGGGTTGACCACTCCGGTTCTGGAACTCTTCCCGGATCTCAAGCTACCGCATTCGAATCTGCACCGCTGGTACGACCTGCGGGTCAGCCAGGTGGTGGCCGAGACCATGGCGCGCTCGGCGCAGGCGCGGGAGATCGCCGCGGCTTTCGCCAAGTCGATTGTTGCCGGTGACGACGATGCTGTCATGAATGCTGCCCGTGACCAGATCATGTCTGTCCTGGCCGAGGATGCCACGCCCAAGGGCCGCATGAAGGCGGCCAGCGCTCTGATCGCCCTGGCTGAAATGATGCAGCAGCGGCGCGCCAACGAAATCAAAGAGCGCAAGGTGGCCGTGGACGAGCGCAAGATCAAGGCCTTCGAGGATCGCGAAGCGCTGATGCGGAAGAAGCTCGAAGCCGAGACGGACAAGGCTGCCAGCAAGCTGAAGAAGGGCGAACTGACTGTCAAGGACATCAACCGGTTGCGCGAGCGGGTCTTCGGTCTGCCTCCAGTGGAGGCGCCCACTCATGTCTAATATCGAGTTTCCCAAAAAAGAGATCAAACTGCCCGCGGTGATTCAGCTTCGCGGCTATCAGCAGCGGTGGATCGACGATCACACCCGGTTCAAGGCCGCCGTGAAATCCGCGCGTATTGGTTTCAGCTATGCAACCGGCCTTGAAGCCATCATGAGCGACGAGGATGGATGTCTGATCCGACCGAACACCACTTGGACCGTGCTCAGCGCTTCCAAGGCGCAATCCACGGAGTTTATCGAGACCTGCCAAAAGAACCTGCAGCTGATGGGCGGTACAGCTCAGCTTTACCAGGATGAAGATTTCATCGATACATTTGGTCGGATCGATGCGATCCAGCAGCGCATCACCTTTCCCAATGGCTCCCGTATCATCGCGCTGCCAGCGAACCCGCGCACAGCCCGCGGCTATCCAGGCAACGCGATTCTGGACGAATTTGCTCATCACGAGGATAGTTATGCGATCTTCGCGGCTGTTTTCCGCCAGGTCGCACTGGGCCACAAACTGCGCGTTCTTTCGACCCCGAACGGTGAACAGGGGAAGTTCTATGACATTGCCCGTGATCTCGGACTTGATCTGGGCGTCGCGCCGTCTATGCTGCCGGTTAGAAAGAACGGATGGTCGGGTCATTGGGTGGACGTTTACATGGCTGTGCGGGAAGGCTGCCCGATCAAGATCGACGAAATGCGCACCGGCCTGAACGACGACGACACATGGAATCAGGAGTTCTGCGGCGTCTTCCTTAAATCGACTGGTGCATGGCTCACGCTCGATCTGATTGCCGCATGTGAGGAAAACACACTCGATGCGAAGCTTGTCCAGATCGGCCCGGACTCGTATACCACCGCACTTCTTGATCCGCGTTTCAATCCACGCGGACCTCTGTTCGCGGGAATCGACGTCGGCCGCGATCACGATGCCACCTGCCTCTGGCTCGATGAGAAGGTGGGCGATGTTGCATGGACGCGAGGCGTGTTCTGGCTCCACAACATCACATTCCCGAATCAAAACTCCGCGCTCAATCCTATCGTGCGACTGTGCTCCAGAGCGGCAATCGACAAGACAGGCATGGGCGTCGGCCTTTACGACTTACTGAATGTGACCAATGAAGGTCGCCTGATGGGCGTGAGCTTTGGCGGCAACAATGATAACGGCGTGAAGATGAAGATCGATCTTGCCATACGCATCAAGAAACGTTTTGAGCAGATGCGTAGCCGCATTCCATATGACGGACGGATCCGCACTGAGCTGCAGGCGATCAAACGCCAAGCTACGTCAAGTGGCGTTACCTTCGATGCACCGCACATTGAAGTCGATACAGCCGTCGCCGGCGGCGTGAAGAAGAAGCTCACCGCGCACGCTGATGCTTTCTGGGCTAAAGCATTGGCCGACTTCGCCGCAGATATGGGCTCAGTTTCAAACGAAGTCACCGTGCCGGGTGGCCGCTCCACCTATGCCAATTCTGGAGGAATTCTCTGATGGCCGACAATCAGGCTCCATCGACAGCACCGCTCAAGCAGGAAGTTGTTACGCAGGATGTCCTCTATCTGCATCAGTACACCACCTGGCGGTTGGCCTTAGCCTTCACCGGAATGAGCGATCCGACTGCCATGTGGCAGCAGATGATTATGGACACGCCCTTTGCGGTCCAGTTCTATCGCGAGCTCGAAGAGAAGGATGAAGACGTGGGCGCCGCCATGGAGGAACTGAAGCTGGCGGTGTTGGATCGCAACTTTACAGTGCAGCCGGCCGATCAGAGCAGCCGGGCCGTCGATATTGCGCAGTTTGTCCAGGGCCAGTTTGACGGGATGCCGAGCTTCGAAGCCATGCTCGACAGCCTCATGGATGCGCCCTTCTACGGCTTCTCGCTTGTGGAGCTGATGTATGACGTAAGCGCCGGCCAGGTCTCGCTCAAAGACGCCAAGGATTGCCCGCAGGAGCTCTTCACGTTTGCACCGCCGTTCTATCCGCAGACCGGCAACCTGCGGCTGCTCACCACGCCTTACGACATCATGGGAATGGAAGTTCCTGAGCAGAAGTTCGCGATCTTCAGCTATCGGCCGCGTGCTCGTAACCGTCGCGGCCGGCCGCTGCTGCGCAAGGTATTCTGGCCGAGCTGGTTTAAGCGCCAGGCTATGCGCTTCTGGCTGCGCTTCGCCGAGAAAGGCCCTGGCACCGCTGTCGTCCAGTATGAGCAGGGCGCGAGCGAAAGCGAGAAGCAGAAGGCATTGGCGGCGGCCGAGGCAATCATCGAACGCGTGGCCATTGCCGTTCCCAAGAACTTCGGTCTGATGGAGGATTTGCTCAAGATTGCACGCTCGCAGGATCCAGACGTCTACGAGAAGCTCTGCATGCGCTGCGAGCTGGCCATCTACCGCAACCTGGTGGGCGAGACATTGACCAGCCACGGTGGCGAGAACGGCAAGGGCACACAGGCACTGGGAACGGTGCATGAAGGCGTGAAGGAAAAGAAAGCCGCGCGCCTAGCCCAGTCTCTCTCGAACATCCTGAATGACCAGATCGTCCGCAATTTGGTGATGTGGAACTATGGCCCGGATGCTCCCATGCCCAAAGCTGTTCTGAGCAATGCGGACGAAACTGATCTCGGGGACCGTTCCACCGTTGACGCCCTTCTGCAGAAGATGGGCATGCCAATCACTCAGAGTTATGTGCAGGAAACCTACGGGCTGCCTGAACCGAAGGCTGGCGATGTGGTTCTCAAGCCTGTCAGCGTGCCAGCGCCTTCAGTCCCCGGCGAAGATCCCGCAGTGGAGGAAGAAAGCGATACGGGAACCGGGAAAGATGGAAAGGACCCGGTTCCGTTCGCGGAAACGAAGGCGCCGCGTTCGGTCATCCATGAGCAGAAGGACTTCGACCGGCTTTTCGATCAGTGCAAGAGCGAATCGGCAAATATCTACCGAAACCGGATCCACGAACTGGCTGACAGCATGATTGCGGCGAATGTGAGCGATAAGTGATCTCGTCCCAGGTCAAGATCGGCGATACGCTGGCACGCTACATGGCGGCCTCGAATCTGCTTGGGCGCCTGCATATTGTGCGGACTGGCCTCACGAAGACCCGTCGCCCGGTGCGCTTGGCAACCGGGTCGCATCTGATTCACACGTTCGCCGAATATCCAGAGAAGGCCAACTTTGACGTGGGCTTCTCTTTCGATCTTCCGTCTGAAGGCGCAATTGACTACCTTCGTCATCTGACTCCGGTCACGAAGGAAGTGTTTGACGGACTCACGCGGCAGTATCGCAGCGATGCCTTCACGGTGGCTGGCGTCAATGATCAGCGCATCATCGCCAAGGTGCGCGATGCGCTGACTGAAACTGCGGCTCATGGCGGAACTCGGGCCGATTTCGAAAAGACCGTGCATGAGATCACTTCAGAAGCTGGAGTTGCCGATCTCACGGGCTTTGAACTCGACACCGTCTTGAGCACGAACACGTTGAAGGCCTATGGCACCGGACGGCTTGAGCAGATGCAAGAGCCGCACATGATGGAAGCGCTCCCGTTCTGGCAGTATTGGACGGTGGGCGACATGCGCGTGCGGCCGGGGCATGCCGAGCTCGACGGCTTCATTGCGCGCGCAATCGATCCAGTGTGGCGCAAGATCTATCCACCTTGGGATTTCAACTGCAGGTGTTCGGTTGTTCCACTCACAGAAGAAGAGGCGCTGCAGATCGATTCTGACGCTTCGGAAGGTGGCATTGAGAGGCTGGCAAGCAAGCCTTTCACGCTGCTCGAACTTCAGCAAACCGACTTCCGTACATTGATGGCGGCATAAGCCATCGTCGATGACCTAGTGCTGCTCGATGGGGCCAATGAGCGGCCTCCCGAACCGCCCGCCGAAGCTTACGAATCGGCGTTTTAAGGTTTAGCGCAGTCGCTGGCATAACAGGGCCTAACAGAAGGAAGGTTTTCAGAATGGCAACACTGAGTGAAGAAGAACTCTACATGGCGAAGGAAGAATGCGGCCGACTTGGAGAATGCACTGCCACCTATTACATCGTGAATCTGCTTTCTGAAGTCGAATCTGCGCGAGCCGAACGCAAAAGGTCGGAGCCAGTCGCCAGCGCGTCCATTAACGATTGCTTCTCATGTGCCGGTAAGGGTTGCATCCTTTGCGATTTTACTGGGCACAACTAAGTAACGTCGCGATGGGCACTGCATAAACATGCCGTTTCCGACTCTCGAATGGGCGGATAGCTCGGCAAGTGTGTCATCTTAACTCTCTCTCTCCACCGAATCTATTAGGCACCTCACTATCTATTGCTGCACTTAAATTTGATTCGTGGCCGAACCTTCTAATCCCGCGAATTCCCAGCATCCCGACAATGAAACGCCATGGATGGAGATCTTTCGCGCCGGCGATTACGGCGAAAAAGGGAACTACTCCGAAGCCGACGTCCAGCAGATCGCCGACAGCTACGATCCGGCGAAGCATGAATCCCCGGTAGTCTTGGGCCATCCGAAGAACGGCGCTCCCGCCTACGCTTGGGTATCGAAGCTGAAGAACGTAACCGGCACACTAATGGCGAAGCTCCACCAGGTTGAGCCCGCATTTCGTGAGGCATTCCTTGCCGGACGTTATAAGAAGCGGTCTGTGGCGCTCTACAAAGCCACCGATGGGAAGTATGGTTTGCGGCACCTTGGCTTTCTGGGCGCAGATGTTCCAGAAGTAAAAGGTCTGGCCGATGCCGCATTTAGCCAGGCGGAATTTCAATCAATTGAATTCGACGAGGAGAACACAATGGCAGATGACAACAAGTCCATCGCGGACAAAGTTCGCGAGGCACTGCGGGAGATGTTCGGAACCCCCACTCCGCAGCCGGCATTCAGCGAAGATCGCGTCAAGGACCTGATCCTCGCCGAAAACAAGAAAACCGAAGCCAAGTTCGCTGCGGATCTGGCGGCCGAGCGCGCCTTGCGCGAAGCAGCTGAGACCCAGTTTGCGGAATACAAGAAAACTCAGACATTGGCTGGCCTTTCGCAACGCGCCAAGGACGCCATTGCATCGCTGCGGGCAAATAAGCGCTGGCTTCCGGCTTACGAGCACATGGGCGTGCCCCAGCTCTTCCAGGCGCTCAGTACCGCCGGCATCGTCGAAATCGAATTCGGCGAGGGCGAGAAAAAGCAGAAGAAGGATGCGCTGCAGCTTTTCGCGGATGTTCTGGATGGCATTGGAAAGATCGTGCCGGAGGGTTCCTTGAAGCTGTCAGGCGTGCCGGGAACGCTGGAGTTCAAAGAAGGCGTCGATCCTGAGTCTGTGCTCTTCGACGAGGCCGTGAAGCAGCGAGTCAAGGAGAAGAAGATCGCCTACGTCGATGCGTACAGGGAGCTGAAGGCGGAAGGCTACAAGCCGGTAACTGCTGGCGCAAGCACGGCGGGAGCGGTCTAGAAAGTTTTTTCGAGCCGGAGGTAATTTGGGGCCGGTGAACAACGCCTCGGGGGAATCGAAGGACGAAAGCTGCCCCCGAGGCGCACGATTCCAGAGAAATGAGGATCTGAATCATGACAATGCGAGTGATGGGACCCGTTGGGATTCCCGCAATCCGCACCAGAGTAGCTGAGACGGCCGGGATTTTGCGCGGCTACGCGGTGGCCCAAGGTGTGGCCGATAACGGCGGCAAGCTGATCACTGTGCTCAATACGCGTGTGATCGGCGTAGCAGGCGATGTGCCGTTGGCCGGCACAAGTGTGGGCGATCCTTTTCCTGTCGTCGAGGATGGTGAGACGGTCGCAATAGCCGGCGCGGTGATTACTGCTGGTCAGTATGTCAAGGCGGACGCCACCTCGCGGTTTATTCCTGCCGTGGGCGCCGCTGGCACCGGCGAAGAGATTGCCGGCCGCGCGCAATCGAGCGCAGCTGTCGTTGGTGATGAATTCATTATCGACGTCGCACCTTCCGTCAAGTAACACAACTCCGTTGCGCTTGTGGGCGCCGGACATTCTAGCTTTGAGGAGCTGAAACAATGGCAACTTCCGTGGTTCTGCCCCTAACCGGGCGGTTAGACATGGCCCTTTCGAACTACGCGAAGGGCTATCGCAACAATCAGGACGTGACAGACTTGCTGTTTCCGCGTCTGCCGGTGCTCCGCCAGACTGATCGCTACTGGGTATTTGGCCGTGAAGCCCAGCAGCTCTCCAACAACACGCTGCGCGCTCCCGGCTCGCCTTCCGAGCGCACCAGCTTCAAGCTCTCTACGTCCAGCTACTTCTGCCCCAGCCATGCGCTGAGCGCGGTGGTTGCCGACGAAGAGAAGAAGTCGTACACAATCGGCGATCTGAATCAGAGCACCGTGGAACTGCTGCAGACCAAGCTGATGCTTGATCGCCAGGCCCGTGCCGCCACGCTGGCAACTACTCCAGCGAACTACGGCAACAACACCCAGACGCTCTCGGCCGGCTCGCTCTGGTCGGATTACGTGAACTCGAATCCAATCACCGCCGTCGAAACGGCGAAAGAGGCGATCATCACAACCGGTTCACCGGCGAACCTGCTGATACTCGGTTATGACGTCTACAAGATGGTGCGCAACCATCCGCTGATTGTGGACCGCTTCAAGTACACCCAGGCAGGCGTCATCGGACCGCAGGAACTCGCGACGGTTTTCGGCGTGGATAAGGTTGTGGTGGCCGCCAGCATCAAGGACAACGGGGATGGCACCCAGAGCTACCTTTGGGGCAAGAACGCCATTCTGGCCTATGTGGCGCCTTCTGTGGTGAATGCTGGCGTGATTGGCGCAGAGGGCCAGGTCGCTCCGAAGGACATCAGTTTTGGGAAGAGCTTTGTCTGGACGGATGCGCCGTTGACCATCGACGGCTACGGCGTGATCATTGCGCGGCATCCGGACGCGACGGCCAAGGCGGATCTGTTGGGCGTTGACTGGTATTCGACAGAGAACATCACCGCTCCCGAGGCCGGTTACCTGTTCGCCAACGCGGTCGCCTAATCCAGAACTTCACAGATGAGCCGGCCTGAACGCGAGAAGTGCGAATGGCCGGCGCACCTCACTTCTCACGCGTAGAAAGAAGGATCCATGGCAGGCAAAAAGAAAGTTGACGAGGGTGTGCCGGCGACTTACACCGTGCTGCATCCGATCAATCACGACAATGAGCCATACAAACGTGGCGAACAGATCGATCTGACCGACTCACAGGCTGAACGGTTGCTGGCGTTGAAGGTGATCACCCCTTACGTTGCACCTGCGGAAGCTCCCGAGGAAACGAAGTAATCCATGGCCTACGCGACCCAAGACGACCTGGTCCCCCTGCGGCTTACGCAGAAGGACCTGAATGAGCTGACCATCGACGATGATCCTAGTCAACCTCCGATCGATCCGACTTCAGACGCGGGGAAACAGATCATTGCTCAGATTACGGGCGCCGCGCTTGAAGAGGCATCGGGCCGCGTCGAATCTTATTGCCGGCAGCGGTATGTCACGCCGCTGCAGCAATCCGCCGATGTGAAGGCGCTTACGCTGGACATCACCATCTACCTGCTCTTCAGCCGGCGTCGTGAAACCCGCATCAGCGATACGATTCAGCAGCGTTTCGACCAGGCCATTGGCTTTCTGAAAGATATTTCGAACGGAAAAGCCTCGCTTGATCAGCCTCTTTCCGCCGTGCAACCCCAGTCTGGATCCGGCGAGGCAGTGGTGACCCGCAAGCCGGATCGCTTTAGCGATAGCAATCTGGATGGCTACACGGGCGGCGATTGCGATCAGCGTGGTGGCAGTTCTTCGTATTTTTGGACGAGGTAAGACGTGGCGACTGAGGTAATCCAAGTCGATGAGAGCCGGGCGGTAGTGGCCTTGGGCCGCTTCCACCTCTCGCTGCAACAGCACTATGAGCTGACGCGGGAGATCGGCATGTCTCAACTTGTCTCGGTTCGCCGCACATTCCGAGAGCAGGGATCTCCGGCAAACTCTTGGGTTCCTCTTTCGCCGAATACGATCAAGCGCGATCCCAAGCGGTACGGTCCTGGCCACAAGCTGTTGATCAATAGAGGCACGCTACTGAATTCGATTACTTATGCGGTCCAAGGCAACAGCGTAGTGATCGGCACCAATCTGAAGTATGCGGCTGTCCACCAGTTCGGATCGCGTGATCGCACTGCCGCCATCGGGCCGCAGACCAAGGCCGAATCCGAGGCGACAGTAACGGTCGGCGAGCATCAGCGGCGCCAGACTCGCTATGTGGGGAGCTTCGAAAAGCTGAAGGGCGAATATGTCAGCCGGCGTGTTGAGGGCCCAGCGTCGAAGGGGCATAAGCGCGTAACGCTCCGGACCAAGCTGATCGGCCCACGTAACCTGGTGACAGAGAAGATCAAGCGCATCGGACCGCGCAACATGACCAAGGTCAGCGCGCATGAGCGCCACCAGAACATTCCGCCTCGGCCTTACCTGGTATTTCGGCCCGAGGATCCCGCGCGCATCCGCGGCCTCGTCAGCCGCTACATCCTCAATGCCGAGAAGAATGCTGGGCTTGGAGGCGCGCAGTGAGCTCAACTTTCCGTATCGATTACGTCGAGGCCGCCCTGCTTGCGCTTCTGCAAGCGAAGATCGCTGGCGCCTACGGCTCCAAGGTCCAGATCGATTCACTGGGCGATGACGACTTCGATGATGACGGTCGCCTGGTGTTGCAGCCGCCCTCGATCCGTTTGCGGTTCGCCGGCGCGGATTATGAGAACTTGCGCGACAATCAGCGCCTCACCTATGAGGCAGGCCTTCCTTTCGAGCTGCTTTGCTTCGAATCGTCGCTGCGCTCAAAAGCAGATGAGCGCAAGCAGACCTTGGTGTTGGTGGCTACGGTTCAGGATCAGCTTGTCGGCGCGCGTTTGCTGTTGGCGGATGGAGCCAAGACGTTTCCGATTGAGATGCGGTCCGTTGCTCTGGTGGATACAGACCAAGGGCCGGTCGATCAGCTTTTTTCCCTCGTCGTGCTTGTGAAGGGCACTGCGCAGTTCAGTGGAGCAAACGCCCAGCCGGCGTAAAGAGGTTTCAAGAATGGCTACAACAGTGCAATCCGATTTCGTCGATGTCCAGCTCAGCGCGGCTGGCGTCGCTATGGTGGGCGCTGATGGCGCACTCCAGATTGCGAACGCGCATCTGTCTTACAAATTCACGCCCGGAACGGTGACACGCGTCCTGACCAGCGAATGGAGCAAGGTGCTATCGCGGGAAACGTTCGGCGGGGATCCAGTTTTC
>Ga0255354_1002072_pt1 | contig 10712 bp, 6 predicted proteins | sample HBST50metaG_FD_189942 | JGI IMG/M metagenome (GOLD analysis project Ga0255354, IMG submission 189942) | Peat soil microbial communities from Stordalen Mire, Sweden - H.B.S.T50 | ecosystem: Environmental > Terrestrial > Soil > Wetlands > Peat | place: Sweden: Norrbotten County, Stordalen Mire...
GGCCAATAGGGGTCGCGAAGCAGCTCACGGCCCAGCAGCACCAGATCCGCATCGCCCCGGGCCAGGATTGTGTTGGCCTGGACAGGGTCGGTGATCAGGCCGACAGCCGCCGTGGGGATACCAGCCTCACTGCGAATTCTGGAGGCATACTCCACCTGGAATCCGGGGCCTACGGGAATGATGGCGTTGGGGACCATGCCGCCGGTCGAAACATCGACCAGATCGACCCCGTGTTCGTGGAACAGGCGCGCGAGCCGAACCGACTCAGCCGCCGTCCAGCCGCCCTCCGCCCAGTCCGTAGCAGAGATGCGGACCAAAAGAGGCAGGTGAGCCGGCCACTCGGCGCGCACGGCGTCCACCACATCGAGAACCAGGCGCGCGCGATTCTTGAAGCTGCCGCCGTAGTCGTCTGTGCGCTGGTTGGCCAGAGGAGACAGAAACTGGTGGAGCAGATATCCGTGGGCAGCGTGAAGCTCTACAAAGTCGAATCCGGCGGCCAGGGCGCGGCGCGCAGCCAGCCGAAAAGCCTCCACCACAGCGTCGATGCCAGCCTGATCGAGTGCCTGGGGCACGGCGTAATCGGCGGAAAAAGCTACGGCGCTGGGCGCAACCGGTACCCAGCCTCCCTCGGTGGGACTGAGCAGGCGCTCCCCACTGAGTGAAGCGGCCATGCTGCCTTTGCGGCCGGCATGGGCTAGCTGAATGCCAGCGCGCACGCCCTGCGAGTGGATGAAGTCCACAATCCTCTCCAGCCCCGCAATGTGCTCATCCTTCCAGATGCCCAAATCGGCGGTCGAGATGCGACCCTCGGCAACCACGGCAGAAGCCTCAAAAATGATGAGTCCTGGTCCGCCTTGTGCTCGGCTGCCATAGTGAACCACATGCCAGTCATTGGCAAAACCGTCCTGCGAGGAGTACTGGCACATGGCGGGAACGCCGATACGGTTGGCAAATTCGAGGGAACGAAGCTTGTAGGAAGAAAAAAGCGGATGGCTCATATCTGAATGGATGAACGGGAATGGCCGGGGGATGCATCGTTGCCCGCTAGCTCATAGCTTCCAGCTTCTAGTTTCTCGATTACAGATCAGCATGTGGGACAGCAAAGCTCCATGCCTTCCCATCCTTGCAACTAAAGTAACTCGCAAAGATGGGGCTTGGGACTTTGTTAAGAGGTTGCGAAGCATCGAAAGTTACCAGCTTCTCCTACTGCTTCTTGAGTACCGCGGTGCCGTTCTCGCCAGTCAGAATGACGTTTTGTAGCTGGCGAAAAGCCGCAGCCCGTGCGGGTGGAATCTCCACTTGGCGGACAACGTATTCGCTTTCGTAGTGCAGCAGGTTGCCCTTGGCCGAAACCGACGAGCGGTAGCTGGCAAAGTCCAGGTCGATACTCACCGGGTCTGGCGCTTCATCCACAACATAGCCCGCAGGCAACGCAATATCGAAGCTGTCTCGCCAGCGGCCTGGGTGCCCCAGTTCGATCGGGTAGCTGCGGGGGGTGCCTTCCATCACGTCGGGAACGGCGTTGGCGTGGCTGCCCAAAACCCGCGGGCGCAGCAGCAGCAGCGAGCCGGAGGGATGGGCGTAGCTCGATGCGCTGAAGTGCAGATCCAGGTTCAGCGGCTTGTCCAACTCGGCTGTCTGGCGAAATTCATATCCTTTGAAGGCCAGGCTGGGCACGTCGGAGCCGAGCCGCTTTTCAAGCCTCTCCCGCGTCTCCTTGGTGTCGCTGTCCTTGATGCGCCAACGCTCATCGCTAGCATCGTCGCCGGTAAAGACCTCGGTGAGATCACCGGCCAACGCACCGTCAGCAGTGAGAGTGAAGATACCCTTGCGGGTGAGGCCGGCAAACTCAGGAGCAAGCACAGGCATCTGCAGAACCTGGCTGTCCGCTCCGTTTGCGATATAGCCCCATCCTCCCTGCAGGTTTGCGCTTATCTGGCCCACCGGAGTTTTTTCGTCGGTTGGGTCGAAGATCAGGAGGCTCTTTCCGTTCGCCGCCTTTACGCGAGCCACGAGGCGAGGGTCGGAATTGCCGTCAGGCAGCTCGATGGCGGTGATCATGTGATCGCCAAAGCGAGATGGGGCGGTTGGATCGACGAAGCCGCGGCGGTGGTCTACCGACAGGGAGTGCGCGCGAATGCCCACGGCCTGCAGCATAGAGATGAGCAGGGTGGTTTTGTCTTTGCAGTCGCCGTAACGGTTGCGAAAGATGTCGGCAGCGTAATGAGGCTGCCAGCCGCCGATGCCGCGTTCAACAATGAAGTAGCGGACGTTCTTTTGGATGTAGTCGGTAATGCGGCTCAGTTTGGAGTAGAGATCGGGAGCGCCGGCGGTGAGCTCCTGCGCCTTGGCCGTAATCTCCGAGGTAGGATCGGGACGGTGCTCCTCCAACTGCTGCTGCCAGAGGCCGATGGCCCGCCACCGATTCTCAGCGCCTTTAGCGGCAACATCGCCCCATGTGATGGACATGCGGGCGAGCAGCGCCTCCCACTCGGGAGTGGCGCGGATGTTTTCAAGATCCAGGGCGGGCATGTCCTTGATCTCCCATCGCAGGTGGTTCGCGCTCAACTCGCTCGGCTTGATCGGATCTAGCCTGTGCCAATCCTCAGCGAACTGTTTGCCTGGCGGGAGGTCCAACTCCAACGACTGAACAACAACTGGAATCGCCCCTTGGACCACCCACATATTCTCATTCATATAAGGCCGAAGATGCACTTCCGATTCGCAGACCACAACAGCTCCAGGGTCGCTGGCAGGAGTTTTCGCCGTGCGGACGCGTTCTGTCTCGCTGTAGATGGCAGAGCTATAAGCGCCGTAGTCGGTGAAGTCCGTCTCCATGGCCTGAAACTGGCGGCCATCGGCGGCTATGGTCCAAGAATGGATGTAATCAAGCTTCTCGTCCACGTCGTAGTACGCAGAACAAACTGCGTACTTGCGTCCCTGCGGCTTGAGAATGCGAACGGCCTGCCGCTCGCGCTCTACCGCATGGTTCTGCTCATCGACGGTGATCAGGTACTCGTCGAAGAGAACCACGGCTGCCGCATTCTTGGCGGTGGCTGGCGTGGGCGTTTTGGCGGCATCCACCGCCCACTGCGGCGCAGGCTGCGGCTTGGCGGCAGCGGCGGGCACTGAGCCCGCGACGGCAGCAAAGGAGGCAAGAACAGCCAGAACCGGTAGACCGTGGAGGTGCGGAGTCATCAGTTGCCTTTCGCTGCGGGCGATGCCGTGAGCACCAGTTGCTGCTGATCGGAGTTGGCGACCTTCTGGTAGAAGCCGCGCAGGTCCTTGTACTCTTCGGGCTTGGCGAGTGTGAAGGCGCGGGCCAGCGAACGAGCAATGACCAGTTGGCCGGGCGACGGCGCGGTCTTGGTGGCTAGAATCGCGTGTTCCGGCCAAGTGATCTTTGCGTCCTGCGGTGCGCCTTCCACCGAGAAACCGGCGGGAAGGTGGTAGGTGACCTGGTCGACAACCAGATCGCCATAGTGCATATCCACAGGTTCCAGCCGCTTATCCTGTGCAACAAAAGGATGCGCGTTGCGCGTCTCAAAGAAGAAGCCTGGCAGCAGGAGACGTTTGGAGGTGGCGGTGCCCAAGGTGCCTTGAGCCTTGATCACGGCAATAAGGTTCACGTCGGGATCGCTGAGGCTCAGAAAGTGATCGATGCGCGCCTCAATGCCTTGCGGAACAATGGATTCCAGCCCGCGATCGAAGCTCTTCTTCACCTCGTCTTCATCGTTGCGCAACGCAAACTGACGCCAGCGGAGCGCCTCCTGTCCAGACATGACGAAGCGAAAGCTGCCGGTGACAGCGCCGTGTCCATCGATCGTCAAATCGGCGAGGCGCAACGTCTTGTTTTCAACGTAGGGTTGCAGCGGCGAAGTGCCGCCGGCACGCATATTGGCAGCCTCTCGAATGCCACTGGCGCCAGAGTGCCTCCAATTCAAGGTCTGGAAGGGGCACATCTTCTCGCCAGGGTCGAGGTATATTTCCTTTCCGCCGGTGCTGAGTAGAACCAGGGTGTCGTCGAGCTGATCCAAATTCAGATAGGAAGCATCGAACATCCCCCGCTCCCGATCCACCACCTTCATGGCATAGGCGGTCAGCCCAGCGGCGCGTAGCATCGACAAGTAGAGTCTGGCAATGTCCTCGCTGTCGCCGCTTTTCTGCGTCCAGGTGTCTTCAGCGCGTTTGGCTGCCTTCAGCTTGAGCTGCTTCAGCTCGGACTCACTTTTGCGGCGCGAATAGTCGGTATTGTCGAGCGCTTCCACTGCCTTATAGAGCTTCTTTGCCTTGTCCAGATCGCTGTCGCCAGGCGCGATCAGGCCAGAGACCGCCTCCTTGATCGTTTTGGTGGGCTCGGCGAAGTGGTCCACTTCCTTTGACCAGTCTTTGGCCTCGGTGACCCAGAAATCCAAGGCGCTGGTGCTGCTTTTGTAGTAGAAGAGCACCTTGTAGAGAAGACTGTAGATGGGAGGCATCCACTCCTCGTCCGGCGTGGCGGGAATGTCCGTCACATCCACGCTGTAATGCCCGTTGACGTCGGTCTTGATACTTACGCCTTCAGGCAGCTTGGGCCACCAGATCAAGGAATTGATGGGATGGCCTTTTGCATCCACCAGATAGCTGTTGGTCTGGTTTTGCAGGCCGGGCAGAAATGCCTTGAACGGGGTAAAAACGTAGTGCGCTTTGTGAACGAAATAGGGGCGCTGAATCTCCCAATTCGGAGAGGAGAAGTGGTTGTCGTCGTAACGCAATTCATAGCGATACTCAAGGATGCTGCCCACTTCAACGCTGGGCAGCGTAAAGACCTTCCGGTTGAACTGGAGCGGATCGCCGTCCTTGCCCGTCTTCTTTGAGATCATCAGGTCTTCCGGCTTGCCGACCAGTGGGACGATGGTTCCGTCGGCGTGAATGGTGCGGGCCTTGATGTCCGTAATCTTGCTGTCGCCGTGCAGATAAGGAACCTCGACCGTAGCCAGTTCCTTGCCCTTTTCCTGAAGCACTTTGATGCGCGCGTAAAAGCTCTGGAAATGCATCGGATCGTTGGCGATCTCCTCGACGTTGAGGTAGACCGCGGCAGCGCCCGGCGCCTTGGGGTCGGCGGTCATCTTGAGCTCCTCCTCCGTAGGCGGTTGAAACTGGGCGAGGACAAGAACCGGCGATGCGACGAGGAAGGCCACGATGCTATTACGCAACAGGACTAAGATCCGCATAAGTTTTCCTTTGCGAGAAGAATTCCGAAAAGAGTGTTGCGAGTTAGTTTACCCGAAGTCAAGAACTCCGTGTTAACCAAGCACCCCACCCTCATCGGTTTCATCGCGGATGGGTGGGAAAGCAGTAGCTCCCTCACCCGGGTAAACCCATGAATTCCCCTTTACTTCAAGCCGCTTCCGTCTCCCGCCAAAGCGCGGATCACGCCATTGAACTCCGGGTGCCCCACCCTCGCCGCGTTTTTGTCCTTGCGGCTAGGGTGGGCTGGCATGAACCCCCGTGCCCAATCCCCTCCGTCCCAAAGAACGCAGGATAGTAACATCCATTGACCTACAGACCCGCGATAGTGCCTCAAATGACGCACATCGGCGCTCGATAAATCCCTTTACTGTACGCTAAAACGCCCAAAAAACACCCCAATTGTCCAAAATCCCCCAAAAACCGTGTACTCCTGCATCCACACTTTTTCCTCATGCTTTGGGCGCGAGCGTTACCAACTGCCACCCCCTCGCCACTCCGCGGATGCCGCTGCCACTTTGCCCGCAAAAATCCAATTCCCACACTCCGTGGCACAAGCGTAAACTGGGGCGGGTTGGAAACTCGATGGAAGAGGAAACGTCTGTGATAAATCGGTTTCGCTTGGCAGTGATCTGCCTGATGGCGGGTGTGGGGGTGGTGCTGGCGCCGGGTGCTTTGGCGCAGTGGAGCACGCCCAATCCAGTGGTGAGCTTTGAGAAGAATGCGCAGGGACTTTCCGTGCAGCAAAAAGACGGCGTGCTGCGCCTGGACGTCAAGCAGGCCGACGTTCTGCACGTCACCTACGCTCCTCTGGGAGCGCCTGCGCCGGACCGCCCTTCCGACAGCGTCGTCGTAAAAAAGGATTGGCCTGGCGCGCCGTTTGAAGTAACTTCCGACGAAAAAACAGTGACTCTGAAAACCGCCAAGATGAAAGCAGTCATCGAGCGCGAAAGCGGCGCATTGCGCTACTTCGGGCCCGATGGCTCAGGCACGACCGAAGCCGGAGCAACCGGTCCCGGAGAGACTGGGCCAGCCCTGCAAGGAAAGCTGCTGACCACCGATAGCTACCGCAGCCTGCGGCCGGTTGAAGTAAACGGCGAAAAGACATTTCATGCAGAGGTGTTCTTTGCCGTGTATGGATCGCATGAAGGGCTTTACGGACTGGGGCAGCATCAGGCCGGTGTGTGGAACTATCGCGGCGAAACCGTGGATCTGTCGCAGGAAAACACCAACATCGCCGTTCCGCTGCTGGTCTCCACCAACGGATATGGGATCTTCTGGAACAACCCCTCGCGCAGCCGGGTCAACAACCGCTTTGTGCACATGCTCTATCTGAGTTCCGAAGTTGCCGACCAGGTGGATTACTACTTCATCTACGGGCCGGAGCCGGACCAGATCGTCGGGCGCTATCGCGAGCTGACCGGCGAGGTTCCCCTGTTTGGCCGGTGGGCTTACGGCTTCTGGCAGTGCAAAAACAAGTACCAGAGCCAGCAGGAACTGGAAACCGTGGCCGCCAAATATAGGGCGCTGCACATCCCCGCCGACAACATCGTCCAGGACTGGTTCTGGTGGGTCAACATGGGCGAGATGAAGTGGAACCCGCATTACCCCAACCCGCAGGGGCTCATCGACAAGCTGCACGAGGATCACTTCCACCTGATGGTTTCCATCTGGCCCTATTTCCGACCGGGTAGTCCGGTCTACGACGAGTTCGACAAGAACGGCTGGTTCGTCGACAAGATGAAGCAGCCCAGCTTTCACCCCGTGGGCCAGGCGGTCTATGACGCCACCAACCCTGAAGCGCAGAAGCGCTACTGGGATAACGCCAACACGGCGCTGTTTCAAAAAGGCGTGGACGCGTGGTGGCTCGACACCGACGAGCCAGAGACCGAGGGGCACGAAGACAACCTGCTGACCTGGAACAAGTTGCACCTGGGTTCAGGAGCGCGGTATGCCAATGTGTTTCCGCTGTTTCACTCGGCTGCGGTATCGGACGGGCAGCGCGCGGCTTCCGATGAGAAGCGAGTCTTCATCCTGTCGCGCTCGGCCTATGCAGGTTCGCAACGCTATGGCGTAACAGCGTGGTCGGGCGATGTGCTGTCTGACTGGGTGACGTTTCAGCGGCAGATTCCGGCGGGGTTGAACTACTCCATCTCCGGTATGCCCTATTGGACGACGGACATTGGCGGCTTCATCTCCGGTGGCGACTTGAAGGACCCGAAGTTCCGCGAGCTGTTTGTGCGCTGGTTCCAGTTTGGGGCCTTCTCGCCCATCTTCCGGGTGCATGGAACCCGCAATCCGGACGAAAACGAGCTGTGGTCCTATGGGCCGGAGGCGCAGAAGATTCTGGTGGACTACGACACGCTGCGCTACCGCCTGATGCCCTACATCTACTCCCAGGCGTGGCAGGTGACCAGCCAGCACGGAACCCTGATGCGGCCTCTGGTGATGGATTGGCGCAACGACGTGGAAGCGCAGAACGCCGGGGACGAGTACCTGTTTGGCCCTGCAATTTTGGTGGCCCCGGTGACCACACAAGGCGCAACAGCGAAAACCGTCTACCTGCCCAACACAACCTGGTACGACTTCTGGACCGGCGCAAAGCAGGAAGGCGGCAAGCGGATCGAAGCAGACGCGCCACTCAGCAAACTGCCCTTGTTTGTGCGGGCAGGATCGCTGATTCCGATGGGTCCGGCAATGGAATGGACCACGCAGAAGCCTGCCGACCCAATCGAGCTGCGAGTTTATCCCGGAGCAAATGGAGACTTCATCTTCTACGAGGATGAGAACGACAGCTACCGCTACGAAAAAGGCGCGCACGCAACCATTGCGCTGCACTGGGACGACGCAGCCAAGACGCTAACGCTGGGCGCACGGGAAGGCAGCTTCCCAGGCATGTTGGCGGAGCATACATTCCGCGTCGTGCTGGTCAGCAAGGACCACGGCGTGGGCATCGGCGCAAGCGCCAAAGCGGAAGCGACTGTGGTTTACAAGGGCGCGAAACTGGTGGTGAAGCCCTAACTCGAAGTAAGTAAGCCAAAAAATGGGCTCCGCATCGCGGGGCCCATTTTTGGCTGCAAAGTTAGCGGAATGGGTGGGAAAGCAGAGAGGCTCGCCTCACAGAAACAGCGAAAATTACCGAGCGAGCATTCACTACGGAAGTTTGACGCCGCCGGGTTGCTGAGGCTTCGGACCTTTGTCTTCAGGAATCACGAACGGCTCCGGCCCCAGGTGGCCACGATGGCAGGTGCCGCAGGTGACCGGCGCGCCTGAGCTATCGATTTTTGCCACGTAATTTCTGTTGATGTCCTCGGTCATGGCAAACATCGCCCGTGCCGTGGCTTTCTCGGGCTTGGAGTCGTCGACAAAGTCCAGCCGCGGACGCCCATTGGGGCCGATATTTTTGGGGTCGGCGGTGTGGCAGGTGCTGCAATGCGCGCCCAGCGACCCTTCCCACTGCTCCATAATGTCGTGAACCTGCTGCCCGGTCAGGTTTTTGGGCAGCACTTTTAGGTTGGTGGGTGCGGGATAGACCTTCGGCGGGCGTGGCGGGCCGCCTGCAGCGGCTTGTGGAGCTTGGGCAACCATCGTGATGGCAAAGGAAGCTGCTGCGAGCAGGACCGCAGCGGCGAGGGGCAGGGACAGGGAAGAAGATTTCAAACGGAGGTTTTCCTTACTGTTTGGGATGGGTTTTACTAATGGACGCAATACTACCCGTACAAGGTTCAATTTTCCGTGAAGACACCCGGCCCTGCTTCCGTTATTTCCTGTTCTTCGGCCCGGAAACGCAGGGATGGCCTGCAAGGACGAAGCGCAGCGGCCAGTCCACTGCCTCGTGAATGCCGATCCGAGGCGTAACCAGTACTTCGCCTGCCGGGTAGCCGTCGTCGCGAACTTGCAGAACAGAAGCGGCATCGGTCACGTCTAGGCCGTTGTGCGTCAACCGTGTGAGTCCCAGCGCCTGACAGAGCCGGCTGGGGCCGGAAATAAGCTGGCGCGCCAGCTTTTCAGGTGTAATGCCGTCCGCAGTAAGGCCGCGATTGAGGGCCATCTGCTCCATCCCGGCCACCGGCTCCAGCGCACGCAGCAGCACACAGCCCGCGCGGCTCTCCACCTCGCAGGAAATATTCATGCAGAAGTAGCGGCCATAGATGGCGTAGACATAAGCGTGTCCGGCGCGGCCAAAAAGAACGGCGTTCCGTGGTGTGGGGCCGCGATGGGCATGCGCCGCCGGGTCGGGAGGATCGTTGTGCGGACCCAGATAGGCTTCGGCCTCCACAATGCGTCCCGCCAGCAGACCCGCAGGTGAAAAGTGCATGAGCACTTTCCCCAGCAGGCGCGGCGCCACCTGCTCCGGAGCCGTCTCAAAAAAGGCGCGCTGAAGCAGAGAATCGCATGCACCCGTGCTTGCCCAGGTCCCAAAAGCGGGACCTGGGGCACCAGGATGGCTTACTGTTTGTTGGCTGTCTTCCATTCGTTCAGCAAGGCCAGAACTTCTTCCGCGTGGCCTGCGGGCTTGACCTTGGGAAAAACGTGCAGCAGAGTCTGGTCCGGGCCGATGAGGAAGGTGGTCCGCTCAATGCCCCACACTTTCTTGCCATACATGTTCTTTTCCTTCAACACGCCAAACTGATTGCAAACTTTCTCGTCTACATCTGCAAGGAGTGTGTAGGGCAGATCGTATTTTGCGCGGAAGCGGGCCTGTGCCTGCGATGTGTCGCGCGAGATGCCCAGCACCACGGCTCCGGCTTCCTGCAGCTTTGTAAAGGTATCGCGGAAGCCACAGGCCTCAATGGTGCAGCCAGGCGTGTTCGCTCTGGGATAAAAGAAGAGTACCACCGGCTTGCCTGCATAGTCGGACAGGCTTGCAGTTGTGTCAGCATCGGTTTGCAGGGTGAAGTCAGCGACTTTCTCGTTCAGTTCCATGGGGAATTTCCTCGTATGGTAAATAGAGTGCCCCAAGGGGCAATCCGATTCGAATATTCCCGAGGGGTGTGGCACATGTCATCGCGCAGAACTGGCGTTATCGACCTATTCGCAACACGAACGGTACTGGCGGCTCTCGGGCTGCTGGCCGCGCTGCCGTTGTGTGCCCAGTACCCCGGCCAGGTGACAAAATCCGCCAAAGACAGCCCCGCTCTGCGCTCCATTGCCGTGCTGGAGTGGACCGGCGAGGCGGGCAAACCCAAGACCAGCCGCCTTGTTCCCGTGGCCGTGCTGGACGGCGGCAGCCTGCAGGATGGCGGCATCTACCTGGCGCGGCCTCAGCCCCTGGCGCTGGCCGGCGAAGTGGAGTACGAGCTGCAGCAGAACGGCAAGCCAGTGGGACTGTTCGACATCAAGAATGCGGGACAGGAACAAGGCTCTTGGATGGGCTACGGCGCATGGAAGCCGATGCCCAAGGCCCGGCCCAAGCCCACCGAGAAGCTGAAGATCGAAGACCAGGAGAGCGACCAGCCCGTCTTGCACCGCAAGCATCACCC
>Ga0255354_1002077_pt1 | contig 10696 bp, 7 predicted proteins | sample HBST50metaG_FD_189942 | JGI IMG/M metagenome (GOLD analysis project Ga0255354, IMG submission 189942) | Peat soil microbial communities from Stordalen Mire, Sweden - H.B.S.T50 | ecosystem: Environmental > Terrestrial > Soil > Wetlands > Peat | place: Sweden: Norrbotten County, Stordalen Mire...
GCAGTGCTCATTCAGGCCGATGCGGGGCTTCACAGCCCTGTCTTTACCTCTGCCAGTGTGCGCCAGGGGAGGGGAATGATCGGCAAGCGGGGCGAACGAGAGGCACTTCCGTCGATCTTCGTCCGGCCCATCGCCTTCATTTCAGGCCAAGGGGATTTGGTATGACATAAGGTATTGAATTGCGTTCCGCACCGGTCCCCAAATGCGAGGGACCGGTGGCACCCTCAGTTTGATTTGGAAGAGTATCGGGACCGTGGCCACTTGCCAGTCCGCTACACCTAAGCAGTGTTGACACGAATGCTTAGTGAGCGCTTACCGTCATCCCAAGGGAGTTGTGCGTACCCGAGCATGTTTACGAATGCAGGTTCCTACAGCCTTCGCCATCAATGGCGGGACAGCATTGCCAATTTGCCTCGCGCGCGAAGTTAAGCTTCCGGCGAATTTATAATCCTTTGGAAACGTCTGTAGGCGAGCAGCTTCTCGGATGCTTAATGCGCGATTCTGTTCAGGGTGTCCGAACCTACCGTTTGAATAACTTATGCATCTCGTGGTTAGGCCGCTCGCTGGCAGATCCCATGCGAGTCTGCCGTACACGTCGCTGTGCCCGACGTGATCTTTATGACAGGTAAGCCATAGTGAGGCATCCCAGGATTTCCGCCCTCCGCCCTCTGGGGTGACGGCGATTCTCTTCAGGTTGAGTTGCGACAGCGAGGACGCTTGGTGCATCCCATCTGAAGGGCATGTCTCACCCGCCTCGATCCGAGGTAAGTCCGCAATCCAGTCTCTAACGGTTGAGAAACGCGGGTGTGCTGTCCCTTCTCCGAAGGTTGCTTTGGGAAGCTCAATGGTTCTGCTCTTGGCTGCCAAAAGGACCAAGCGTTCTCTAGTCTGGGGCACTCCAAACCACAGAGCAGGCAGCACACCGATCTGGTACTCATAGCCAGCCCTTCTAAGAAGTCGCTCGAACTTTGACAAAGGGCTGCTTTTATCTGGGACTCGCTGAAGTCCCGGAACATTCTCCACAAAGACATAATCCGGCCGCCAATGCCTTACGAAGCGTCCGAAATGAGAAAGTAAGTCTTCACGTGGGTCGTTCTTTCTCTTGTTCCCGTTTTGTCTCGAGAACGGCTGGCACGGGGCGCACCCACAGAACAGAGTCAGTGCGTTATTGTCTTTCAGAATCTCGTTTAGCACAGTAACTTTTGTTGTTCGAATATCGTTGCAAAGCACTTTTGCCTTTGGAAAATTAGCCACAAAACTCGTTGCCGCGTCGGGATCGATTTCCAAGGCAAAGCTGATGTCCAATCCAGATTGTGCAAAGCCTGCGCTAGTCCCCCCGCAACCTGAGAAAAAATCGAAAACCTTGATCTTTCTGTTCATCTATTGCTCCGACAACCTTAGCACATGCTTTCTAATCTCATCTCGAACTTCGGCGATCCCTGGATTCACTTCGGGAATTGCAGCCAGCATTTCCATTTGGAAAGTTAGTATTTGCGTACTTTTGACCTTCTCCTCCGCAGTGAAGTGCAACTTAGCCTTGGCGAATTCCTCGAAACGTTGCTTGGGGTCGGGGAAATTGAATTGTTGTTTCTCCGTGGTGTCGGGAGAGGCCTCCCAAATGTACATCTCTGGACATACAGAGGGCAGGAAGCGCACATGCGCTCGATACCAGCGCATAAACTTCTTCTCAAATTGTACCTTCTGGGTAATGTTGCCACCATCTGCACCGCCGTCAATAATCGCCTGGAGCTTAACGCCGGTCGCCTGCATAATCATCTCACCAAGTTGGTCTTCTTCATTTGGAGGGACCGAGTCCGGGTCGCGCATTTCTGCCTTTTTCTTGTCCCCGTCAAGGAAAACGAGAGTGTCAATTCGATTCTCCATCGCGAAGACCCGTATATAGAACTTGATCAAGGACTCTGCGCCGCCAGGGCACGCTGATGCCTCCACTTGTTGGCGGATCGCCTTTGTCTCAGGGCGGATTGCCGTCTTTATGATTTGCACGGCCAACTCGTCCTCGGCCAAGACACGCAGTTTGTTCGGATGCGGCTCTCCCAAGTGAAAAAAGGCCTCCACGTGCGATGACCCCGCTAGAACCGAATACTTCTGTGACTTTGGATCACGGCGAAAAACTTTGATCGCTTCGGGAGGCAGGTCTCGAACAAGGGTGGGGGAATGGGTGCCCATCACAATTTGGTGTTTCTGTATCTTTACCCGCTCGGCCAAGAACTGCAGCAGCCGGCTCTGAGCGCCTGGGTGAAGAGACACTTCGGGCTCATCTAGCAATATCAAAGATCGTTCTGGTGCCTCGGTGATTTTCTTTACTAGTGTTACAACGGCAAACTCACCACTTCCTGCAAAAGCTTCAGAGTACGATAGGCTTTGTGAGGTGAGAACGGCACTTGATCCGCGCTGTCCAAATAGGGAATGATCAATCATTCTCACCCCCAAGTAGTTGACTCCGAGGATATTGGAAGCTATCTCTAATTGTTTCTGGCTAAATTGAGTGTTGTCAAATACCTGCTCTTTCGAGTAACGCAAGAATGTCGTCAACTGCTCGTCGATGATCCTGCGAAGGTATTTAGACCTGCTCCGAATGAAGTCCTGCTTGGAGTTGACGCGGGTTGTCCTGTGTAGATCGCCGAAATAGAAATATTGATCGAAGGCGCTCAATTCGCTGCGGAAATCGATGTAGATGACTCTCTTATCAATATTGTTCCATCGAGTTTTTGATCTGTCCGAGTATGTTTCATTAGGACCAAGTTTAGGGAGCGGAGCCATTTCGTCACTCAGGATTGGCCGAGATGGCTCCCAGTAGTCAGGGTTACCCGCTTTGCGTATACGCGTCTTCATGACTTCCACGGTCTGCCTAGTCCGTTGGTTCCAGAAGCCATAGATAAATCTAGGGCGCCCCCCCGCCTCGTCTATGGGATCAACCTGTGTTGAGAACCACAACGTACCGAGGTTGTTGTTTCCGGGGGCCCCAAAAAGCGCTCTCAAAACCGAACTCTTGTTCGCACCGTTGGGCCCGACCAATGCGGTGATCGGAAAGTCGAAATCGATTCGAGTGCCGTCCTCTAGGTTCTTGAAATGGGGAAATCGAATGTGATTTATGTAGGGTTCGAGTACGTGGCTTTTCCGCATGCCACTCAGGGCGGATACTTCGATCATGTTTGGCCTCAATGAGTTCCTATCATTTTGGCGCAATTGGGTTGCGATTGCAATCGTGAACTGTTTCGAGGTTGCGCAGTGTAGTTAATACCGGGGTATGCAGCCAAACTGCCGAATAAGCTATGCCCGACGTCGCGGTTTAGTCAAAACTACCCATTGTTGGGTAGTTTCCATTTTCTGCGCATACAAGCAGCTCCCTTGCTGCAAGCATTGGAGCGTTTCAAAGACTCATTTTATGCAGTAATCGTTCAATCCATGTGATTGATTACAAATAGCCTAGGTGGACTCACCATAAGAGTTCAAGCTGCAACTGTTGCCAACAGCTCATAGTGTAATTCAAGCCATGAATGCAGGAAGGCCGCTCCCGAGGGAGCGGCCTTTGCTGTGTTGAGAACCAAGGAAAGTGAGTTAGTCTCCGGCGACGGGTTCTTGCTGCTCGACGGGCTTGGCGGGGGCGATGGAGTCTAGGCTGACCAGACCCTCGACCGGCTTTTCGCCCAGGACATGCTCGCGATAGAGCTTGGCCATGTGGATGTTTTCCGCGTCCTGCTTCAGTTTGGTTTCGCGGGCGCGCATTTTTTCTTCGCGGGAGTTTTTGGCGATGCCCAGGTCGTCGAGTGTGTGGTTGGCCTCGGCGTTGACGTCGGCCATGTTCAACACGAGGTCGTTATGCGTCTCGCCCATGTTGACCTTTTTGCCGCCGGCGAAGATTTCGTGGCGGCCGTGCTCCTCATACCACTTGGTCAGGGTGGCCGTCATGTGCATCTTCTCAATGATGTTGCGCCATCCGATGCCGGTGTTATAGGCGCAGAAGCTGATTTCGCCTTCCTGCGTGGCATAGGGGATGATGCACTGCTCGGTGCGGCGGAAGTCGTAGTTGAACAGATCCTGGAACCACATGCCGGCGATGAACAGGAAGTTCCAGCGGTCGGCGCGGCGCTTCTTGATGTCGTCGAGTGTGCGGTCACCCTTGACGCTGCCGTAGTTCTTGCCGCTGGCGCCGAAGGTCTTGTCCATCTTCTTCATCATGTCGATGATGCGGAAGTGGGTGGGGGACTGGAAGGGATCGTAGTTGCGGACCAGAGCCAGGGCGAAGCCGATGACCGAGAGGAAACGGCCGCGGGCGGCGTCGTTGACCTTGGCCAAATCCTTTGAGACCTGATCCATGTTGAGGAACGCGGTGACCGGGGCGGCTTCCTTGGTTTCCTTGTCGATCATCAGCGCCATGCCGATGCCGCAGTCGGGGTGGCATCCGCAGCTGAGCTGGCCCCACTCCGCGCCGGGTCCGTGAATGAGGTCGGCCCAGTCGGTGAAGGTGCTCATGAAGCTGATGGGGAACCAGTCGCGGTTGGGCTCGCCAAAGCCCATCTGGTCCTTGATGTCGTGGGCCATGTGGCTGAGGGTGTAGCGCTGGGCGAGGCGGCGCTCGTCGGTGATGTCCTCGTCACGGCCGGTGAAGCTGACCGGCTGGAAGCTGATGAAGCTGATCTTCTTGGGGTTGTCGAGAGCGAACTTGATGATGTGGCCGACCTGCTCGTTGTTGATGCCGTTGATGATGCAGGTGACCGGGACGATGTCCACGCCGGCTTCATGCAGGTTGTTGATGGCCTGCAGCTTGACGTCAAACAGGTTGCCGACCTTGCGGTGCGAATTGGCGGCGTTGCCGATGCCATCGAACTGAAGGTAGACGTAGCGGAGACCGGCTTCAGCGGAGGCGCGGCAAAGTTCCTTGCTCTTGGCGAACTCGATGCCGTTGGAGGCTGCCTGCACGCTGTTGTAGCCCACCTTGCGGGCGTAGGCGATGGCGTCAAGGAAATAGGGCGAAAGAGTGGGCTCGCCGCCGGAGAACTGGACGCTCATCTGCCGCTTGGGCTTCATGGTGATGGCGTTGTCGAGCATGGTCTTGATTTCGTCCCACGTCAGTTCGTGGACGAAGCCGACTTGGTTGGCGTCCATGAAGCAGGGATCGCACATCATGTTGCAGCGGTTGGTGAGGTCGATGGTGAGAACTGCGCCGCGGCCGTGGGTCATGGTGGAGGTGCCGTGGTTGTGGAGCTTTTCAGCGCCTGCGCCGTGGGAGCGGATGTCGCGGCCGGGGAAGTTGTCTTGCAGGTGCTGGGTGAAGGCCGGGTCGATGGACATCAGATCTTCAAAGTGGCCGTGCTTGGGGCAGTCCTTGACCATGTAGATTTTGCCGTCGCGCTCGATGATCTGGGCTTTGATTTCGCCCACCTTCTCGTTGAGCAGGACTTCCTGGGGCAGCTTGCCTTCCAGGATCTGCTTGCGAATCTCAGGAACGCACTTGGGACAGAGCGAGTCCGTGGTGCGGGGCCATCCCATGGGCGGCTTTTCTTTCTGCCAGCTCTTGAGCAGGGGCTTTTCGCTCCACTTGGGCGTGAACGACGGGTTGGGGCTGATGCGGTTCAGCTTTTCAAAGACAACCCATGCGCCCTTGGCTGCGTAGACGACGGCCTTCTCGGCGTATTTCATCGTTTTTGACATTGTGTGCGATCTCCTTGAAATGAAATCTGGTGGCCGTCGGCTCAGGCTCACCCGATGTAGCGCGCAACTCCCGAAAAGTCAGGGAATTACAGACGCTTGAATTCCATTCCTAGAGTACCCGCGGAGGATGGTCAACCCAAAGACAGAGCAGCGAATGGCGAAATCGGCGATTGAACGGTGATCGCTGCGGGGCGAACGGTTGGGCGGTGGGCAGGGAACTGGGGCGCATTGCATCTTGCTGCGGCACTTTGGGTTAGTAGGGGGCGCGCTTACGGCTGGCTGGGGCTGTCGGTTTTGGCGACTTGGTTGATGATGCGCTGGATTACGACTACTTGGACGTGGATGTGGCGGGCTACGTCGGGCAGGAATTCGGAGACGAAGTTGTCGATGGGTGCGGTGGCGATGCCGATGCCCCAGCGCTCCGTAGTGGCCGGCAGGTTGGTCTCCCGGTGCGGCACATAAAGGTTATTGATTTCGTCGCTGGCGGCTGCGCCCACCAGGTCGGCGTAGTTCAACATGCCCTGGCCATTGTCGCCCTGGGTCCAGAACACTTGGGTGATGGCGTGGCGCACCCGGCGCGGGATGGGAGCGTTGGGCATGCGATGGTAGTGCGGATCCTGATGCATGACGGAAGGAATCAGAAAGGTGCAGAGGAATTCGCCGGTCAGGTCCTGGGTGAAGCTGACGCCCACGTGACGCCCGAAGCCAGCCATGCCGGGACCGTAGGGGGAGTGCGCGTCTGCTCCGACAGAGATGCCCGCTTCGGCCAGGATGGTGAGGCCGTTGAAGGGGTCCAGCACATTGTGCACTGCCAGCCGGGCCTTTTCTTTCGGGGTAAGCGGCTTCACCTGGGGTCCGTTGATAAAGCGGCTATACCAGTTGATGGTTGGCCGCGGTGAGCATGGCGTCGCAACGGTATCTGTACCCGTGGTGGACTCTGCGCTGCTCTTGGCCGGGCAAGGCGCTGTCGTGTTGCTGGTCGTAACCGGGATTTGCGGCTGAGGTGCGTCCGGCAGTTCGGCCAGAGCGCTCTCTGCGGATGCCGCGCAGGCCAGACTGCTGGGTCCCAGAAGAGATGCCAACAATAGCGCAGAGAAGGCCCGCGGCATCCTGCCGGGGCGGCATTGCTTCCGGATTGTCTCTGCTGAATGGCTGTGCAATGGCGCATCCTCACTGCTTCCGGCGTTGCCTGCACGTTTTGCAAGGGGCTGGCAGCGCTCGGCAACGGAGTCGTCGATCCGCGTCCGCGCCCCTCAAGATAGGACCCGCAGGAATGTCCGCTATGGAAGTTCGACGTGGATCTTCATGGGAAGGTAACCCGTGACGATAACAAAGGGAGAGTGCATCAAGCTATCAGGAAGTGAAATCGTATGTTGACGAGTGCGGCACATTCGCGACTTCCTCCATTGACGCACCGGACCGCACCCCGCAGACTGGGGTGAGCGGTACCTTGCTGATGGTTACTTCCAGGAGGTTACTTATTTATGAGTGCATATCCACCTCCGGGTCCCGGTTCGGGCGGCGTGGGCCGGCGCATTGAAGAGGCCGTCGAGCTGATTCAGATGGAACTGCGCCACACCATTGCCTATGTGAACGATGCCGTCGTGCCGCAGGTGCGCAAGGAGTCGATTTCGGCTCTGCGCACGGTGGCCGATACGCTGCGCGATTTGGCCGACCGCTTTGAGGAGTCGCACATGCCACACGGGCAGCCTCCCACTCCACCCTCCAACCAGGCACCCAATGCGCCTCCCAGCTCGTCAAAGGATCAGCGCTCCTGATGACTGAAGAATTTCATCTGCGGATGGCCCGGCGCGCGCCTGCCCTTGCGGGGTTGGCGCTGCTGCTGCTGGCTGCCTCCGGCTGTGGTCATCACCACAAGAAGACGGTCCAGCCCCAGGCGCTTCCGCCCGTCGAGCAGCCCGCTCCGCAGTACCTTGGCCCAGTGCCGCAGTCCGCGCCGCCCTCTGCACGGATTCCCATCACGCCGGTGCCGCCTGGCGGAGTGAGCGACGAGGATCTGGATTTTGTCGCCACGCACCGGCCCATCCTGACGGAAGTGGGGCTGGCCTCTTGGTACAGAGCGCCCTACAAGGGCCGCAAGGCTGCCAACGGGCAGGTTTTCGACGATTATGCCAAAACCGCGGCGCACCGCACTCTGCCCATGGGGTCGCTGATCAAGGTGACCAACCTCGCTACTGGCCAGGCCAGCGCCATGCGCATCACCGATCGTGGCCCGTTTGTGGACGACCGGGTGATCGATCTGACCATTGCATCGGCCAAGGCGACTGGCGTGTATTGGCACGGCAGCGCGCGGGTACGCATCGACGTCTACCAAACGCCCAAGCCGATTGAGACGGGTGGCCGCTGGTGCGTGCAGATCGGCGCTTTCAAGAGCGAGGAAACGGCCATCGACTTGAAGCAGCGCCTGCTGCGCAAATATCCCGGCTCCAACGTGATTGAGTTCCCCGGCGAAAAAAGCTACTGGGTGAGGATTCGTCCCCAGGGCGATAATCGGGAGATGGCCGAGTCCATTGTCCGCCACATTCGCGTCGACGAGGGCGAAGCGTTTTTGACGCGGCTGGACTAAACAGCACAGTCGCGCAGTTGCACCTTACTCCACAATGGACCTTCGGCAAGAAACAGCGGAAATGGGCTAGTATTCCTGCCATCGCTGTTTTGTTTGCGGGCGGATACGCCTGCGCCGACGGAAGGTATTGGGAGGACGGAATGGCAAACGAAGGACCGAGAGTTCGGCAGAACTACATGGCGATTCTGGTGGCGGCAGTGGCTTACTTCCTGCTGCAGGTGGGCTGGTTCAGCATGTTCATGCAGCCGTGGCTGGACGGGGTGGGGCGCACGCGCGAGTGGGCGATGAGCACGGGTCTCAATCCGGCCCTGCAGTACGGTATATCTCTGGTCGCGGCTGCGGTGATGGCCGCCGCCATCTCCTGCGTGACCCAGTTGATTGGGCCGCAGACGGTGCTGCGCGGCGTGCAGGTGGCCGCGCTGCTGTGGCTGGGCTTTGTGCTGACCACCTTTGCCACCGAGTACGCCTTCGAGGTTCGCACCTTTCAGCTATTAGCCATCAACACCGGCTGCCCGTTTGTGGGCATGGTGGTGGAAGGCGCGATTGTGGGCGGATGGAAGAAGAAGTAGGCAGGGTTTGCCGCGATCAACCTTCCTGCTTTCCCACCCTTCCGCAAAGTACGCGCAAGGATGGGGCACCCATTTCCTTTCGGGTATTGAGGAAGAGACCACTATGCTGGTGGCGGATAGAAGGGGAGCTTGTCGTTCTTCTCGTTGGCGCGGCGGACGGTTACATCGTCCAAAAGCAGCGCGGGAGCGAGAACCGTTTCCGGGACTTCGTTGAAGTAGTTCGCCACCCATAACTCTTTGCCTGCGGCTTCCACGCCGGAGCGCAGGGTGCGCTGGTCCAGGTCGTCCAGGGTCGCGCCGCGCACCAGCTCCCGCTTGCCGTCCTGGCCGATGCGATAGAGCAGACGCGGGGTGAGTCCGCCGCCCAGCGTTTGCACGGCGTAGACGCTTTTCAGCCCGCGGTCCTTGGCCAGATCGAGCAGCTTGCGGTTCAGTTCGTCGTCCGAGAGGCCCTCGCGCGCCGTGACTTTCAACACGCCCAGCGCCGGGTGAGCCGCTGCGGCAATGCCGGCGCGGCCGTGGCCGTTGGACAGGGGAAAGTCGCGGACCGGCTCGCGGCCCAGCAGGTAATTTTCCAGCTTGCCGGCGGTGACAAGTTTCACAGCCTGCGCCGGAACGCCCTCGTCGTCCACGTCGTATGCGCCAACAAGTCCCTTGCCGGCAAAGGTCTTCAGCTCAGGGGTGTCCACCACGTCGAAAAACTCCGGCAGCACCCGCGCATGAAAGCTGGAGGCGAATGGGCCGTTGGTGCGGGCTTCGGTGCCCAGCTTGGGACGCGTGGCTGTGACGCCGTCGGCCAGCAGCAGGCGCAGGGCATCGGCTGCGGCGTCGGAGCTGAGCAGCACCGGGCCGTGATACTCCTCTTCGACCAGCGGCGCTTGGCGCAGGTCGGTCAGAGAGGTGATCAGCTCGACTGCGTGTTTTTGAAAGGCCTCGGGCGGGTCCAGATCCTTGAGCGCCGCGCCGGTTGAAGCATAGGAGCGGTCGAGCCTCATGCCATCGGCGGCTTGCGTGCCCACGCCGAAGGCCTCCTGATAACCGGACTCCGACTTGCGCACGATGGCGCCTTCGCTCGAGACCAGCCAGGTGGTGTTGACGCGCGCCTGAAATTGCGCGGTAGCGTACTGCACGTCCTGCTGACTGGCCTTGGCGATGGGGTCGGTCCGGTAGAGTCCGCTGTCGTGGGCCACGCGCAAGGCCCAGGCTGCGTCGTCCAGTTGCAGATGGACCGGCTCGGCCAGTGAGATGACAGGTTTCTGCTGGCTGAAGTCGTCGGCCTGCGGCGGGGTCTGCACCTGCTTGAGCGCGGCCTGCTTCTGCGCGTAGGCGGAGAGGGCGCTCTTGTAGGCCTGGTCGGTGGCTGCCCACAGGGCCGAGCGGATGGCGATGGGGTCATCGTCGAGGGGGACCAGTTGCAGAGCGCCGTCGTTGCGGCCGCCCGAGCTGTCGGTCTTGTAATCGCCCACGCGGACGGTGACGCGGGCCACGCGCTGGTGGCTGCGGCCAGAGCCTTCGCTGGCGCCGAACTCGGCCTTGGTCTGGTAGGTTTCCACATCCTCAATGCGGTACTGGATGTAGAACGGCTTCTCGAAGCCCTTCAACTGGAGCTGGGTTTTGCTGCGGTCCAGCTCCTGAAGCATGGCCTTGAGGATGGGGTCCTTTTCGGCATCGGCGCGGGTGGGTTGCGCGGCGGCGGTGAGGCTGCCCAGAACGGCCGCGAGAAGACCGGCTGCACAGGCCGCGGAGAAGGTGCGAATTACTGGAGAGAAATTCGAAAAACGTCCCTCAGGGGCTAAAGCCCGCGTTGCTATTAAGCGACGTGCGGCACGACTAAAGTCGTGCCCTTTCAAAAAGGTCTGTACCTTCG
>Ga0255354_1002088_pt1 | contig 10669 bp, 14 predicted proteins | sample HBST50metaG_FD_189942 | JGI IMG/M metagenome (GOLD analysis project Ga0255354, IMG submission 189942) | Peat soil microbial communities from Stordalen Mire, Sweden - H.B.S.T50 | ecosystem: Environmental > Terrestrial > Soil > Wetlands > Peat | place: Sweden: Norrbotten County, Stordalen Mire...
TTCCTTGCTTGCCTATCGTGTGGTAACTTGTCTTCACGGCGGTTCTCCCTTCATGGTTTGGCAACCCGATTCTACGGAATCAGGCTGAACCGCCGCTCAACTTTCAACTATGGATGGGACATCCTCGAAAGAAATACTGGAAAACGATCTCAAGACGCCCGTTGGAGACCTCTTGGAAAAGATGAATCTCACCGAAAGGAGTGTCGATCTTCTTATCGACTACGGTCGACTCGAAGAAGAGCATGCCGCGGTCAGGGACTTGCTGGAGAGAATACCCAATTTGCAACTCTGGCGCTCGCTCACAGTTGCAAGTGGTGCTTTTCCGAAAGACCTTCAGAGCTTCCGTCCGGGGGCACATCTCATTACGAGAGCAGACTGGTTAAACTGGAGAAGCCAGGTTGTTGGCCAGAAGCTTCCCAGAAAGCCGAGCTTTGCTGACTATTCAATTCAATATGGCGAATATGTTGAGCCAGTTGACAATTGCAATCCGAGCGCCAGCATACGCTACACACTGGATGACCAATGGCTAATAATGAGAGGGGAGGCGCTCCGAAGCAAGAAGAAGGAGAACGGTCCGGGTAGTGCTCAGTGGGTCGCCAACGCGATCCTGCTCCGAGATAGAGATGACTTTTTTGGAGAAAAATTTAGTGACGGAGACGCCTACATTTTCCGTATGAGCACTAAGACCAGCCGCCCATATGGTTCACCGATGACGTGGATTCGGGCAGGGCTAAACCACCACCTGACTGCAGTTTCAAGGCAGATTGCTGGTTTAAGCGCGCTTTAAGACAATGTCTCACGCGGTCACGCAAGGCCGACAGGTTTGCCACTTCCGCCAGCTTTTCACAAACCCTACTCTTTGGCTTAGACCGCATCCCCTCCGCTGAGTCCAGATCGGACAAGAACTTCAGGGCTTCATCACGCCAAAGAAGCTCCGCGATTGATACCGGATCAAGTGATGGATTCATCTGAGACCTTTTCAAATCACGGAAGAGCAAATTCCCCCTCCAGTATCGCGCTACCGTTATGCCCCACCAGTCCGGAACAAGTTCTGCCGCATTTCGCACATGGCGTTCGCCCACGACGAGCGTCAGCTGGTCGAACACGGCACAGTATGATTCGGCTTGCTCAGGCAATCGGTCCAGTGTATCCCGGTCACTCTTCAACTCATAACCATGCAGCACACCATTGATGACCGCCACATCGATTCTGGCCGCTCCACTATGAATGCACATCTCCTCAACAATTCTCGTCTCCGGATCAGCGGCTTGCTCGCAATCAAGAACTTGTCGGAGTGGCCTGCGCATGTCAGCATCATTCATCATTTCAGACACCAAACTTCACATCATACATGAATAGCAGCCTTTTGAACCGCGGCACCTCACCGGCAACGTCGAATCGGTATCCATAAATGCCCCGGTCTTGTAACCAACAAGCACGCATGAGCAACGTGGCACCCGTACTGATTTGGGTTTATCGGACGGAGTTCTTGGCATCGCGGACATTTCAATACTCGGAATGGTGGTTCCAAGCGCAGGGCCTGCAAACAAGAAACCGATCTGTTGACAGAAGGCGAGTCTCAAGCGGCCTCGCTGCTCTGTGAATTTATCTCGGACGACTTGGATTCGACGCGGACAAATCGTCCGCGCTGCATGCCCTGCTCCCTGGCTAGGCTTACTCTTGGGTGCCGTTTGCCTCTTCATGCACCCCTTTGAGGTGGCCCATGGAACATTCGTTCGCCCCTTTGCAACTGGAATCTTATGTGGACGCGGAACGAGCGGCAACTTTCCTCGCCATGTCCCGCAAGACGCTCCTGGCGCTTTCCCGGAAGGGTCATGTGCCCGCTCATCCAATTGGCCGGGGACCGCGTAAACTCTGGCGATTTCGCCTCTCTGAACTCTCTCGATGGCTGGAGGAAGAAGCGGTAAAATTAGATAGCCATCGGGGTCGGGACGAGAGGGGAATCTCTTGAATCGACCACGGTATCAACACGGCTTTTTCAGCTGGCACAGACGCAAGAAGGGGCCGGAAGTCTGGGTATACAGATGGCGGGATATTGACGCCAGCGGGAAACCCAAGATGCGTGCTCTTGTAGTGGGCTCAGTGAAGCAGTATTCCACGGAAACGGCAGCATGGAACCACGGTGATCACGCAAAAGCGGCCATAGATGATCAAGTGAAAAGCGGCCATAGAGAGAAGGCTTAAGGCAGAGCTGCTGCGGGGGAATTTAGCCTCTGTGGACATGAGCCACGTCTTGAGCAGAGAAAAACGAGAACAAGTTATCGCATTGGGCCGGCTGGGTTGGTCGCTGCGGCGCATTGAGCAGGAGACAGGAGTGCACCGGGAAACGGCGGGCGACTATCTTCGCGGCGCGGGCGACGGCCCGGCGGCTGGGGACGCCACAATCCTTCAAAAGCGGCCATAGACCCGATCACCGACTCTGATGGCGGGGATTCAAAACCGGCCATAGAGGTGATCACCGGCTTTTTGGCCAGGAAACCGGGTTGCGGACCGGCGAGCAGCTGCGAGCCTTACCGTGAACTGATCGCGCTGGAGTTGGAGCGCGACCGGAACGCGATGGGAATCTGGCAGGATCTTGTCGACCGCCATGGGTTCGCAGGTGGCTACCAGAGCGTGAGGCGATTCGTGCGCAATTTGCACGGTGCCGCAACGCCGAAAGCGCGGGCGATCATCGAGACCAAACTCGGTGAAGAGGCGCAGGGTGACTACGGCACGGGGCCGATGGTGCGCGATCCCGACAGTAGCAAGTACCGGCGCACGCGGCTGTTCGTCCTGACGCTGGGCCGGAGTCGCAAGTCGGTTCGGCTGCTGGTCTTCCGTTCCAGTGCGCGGGTGTGGGCCGAGCTTCATGAGAAAGCATTTCGCCGGCTTGGCGGTTCTCCGCGGATCGTGGTTCTCGATACCCACATGCCGATGTCATACCCGACCATGGCGAAGCGCTCGTAGCCGAGTGCAGACATCAGCCCGATCATGTCTTTGGCCAATGTCGCCTGGTCGTAGCCATTCGACGGCTTATCGGAAAGCCCAACACCCCTGGGGTCTGCCGCAATGACCCTAAAATGCCCCGCAAGCTCCGGCATGACGAACCGCCATGCGTACCAGGTCTGAGGCCACCCTCCTAAGAGAAGTAGCGGCTTGCCCGATCCGCCGATAACTACGTGCAGTTTGAGGCCGTCCACATCAATCAACGAACTTGCGAAAGTATCGCGGAATCCTTCCGGCAACTCAGGGACACCCGTAACGGAACCAAATCCTTGCGGCCGCCCAGCGGCAATCGTGCTCGGTATTGAGATGGGCATCGCTAAACCTCCATTCTGTATCTCCTGTTACATATTCGACAGTACAGGTTTTGCGGGCCCTGCGTCAAATTTGTAATACTGATTACAGAACGGTGCGCGCCGGATACGACGATACCGTTCATTTTCAGTCAAAAGCCTGGATCGTTCCGTGGAGGAGCATGCAAACATCGGTTCGAACAGTCCCAATCTTGCTGACCATATTGCTGGCGGCTTCCTGCGGCTTGATTGTCGCCAATCTTTATTACGCATAATGGATGTAGAAACGCGCGACAAATGGCGGATGCGTAAGATTGTGCTGCGGAACCAGTCAGTTTATAGTGACGCGGCTCCTAATCCAAAGCGTTTTCGGAAGATGAATATCAAGCTATCTCCGGCATGGCGACAAGCTGTTTGTAGGTGATGGTTTGTGAGCAGATGCAGGCGCGCAGCAGGCGAACCATCAAGTCCGGTTCCATGGTGCGGCGGTTGAGCCTGTAGTTGAATTCGGCGACGTAGTGCTTGAGGTGTTTTTGCTCGACCTTGTGGTGGGTGCCAAGCAGAAACCGCTTCAGGTTCGACAGCGTGATGTGAACCCAGGAGAATAGCTCATGTGCTGGCTCATTCTGCTTGGAGATGGCCGTTGCCGTGTGCTCAAAGCCCTTCTGCTTCAGGCGCCGGTAGCCGTGCCAGCCATCGGAAAGAATATGGCTGCCGGGCTTGACCTTGTCGGCGAGAAACTTCTCCAGCGTTGTCGTGGCCGCGTCGGGAATCACCTCCAGAGCGGCAAATCCCGGTACCGGTTTTTGGCCCGGCTTCCCAGAGCCGCGATGTTCCACTGCCACGGCCACCACGGATTTGGTCCGCACGCCGCGTGTGCCGCGTCCGCGCCGCCCCTCGCCATGCTCCTCACCACCTACATAGCCTTCATCGACCTCCACCAGCCCGCTGAGCCGGTAGTGCTGATCGCGGTCGCTCATCGCCTTGCGGACCTTATGCAGCATCAGCCAGGCGGTGGGATAACTGACGCCAATTTCCTTGGCCAATTGCACGGCTGAAATACCCTTCTTGTCGTGGCTCATGCGGTAGATCGCCCAAAAACAGCTCGACAGCGGTGTCCGCGTCTTGTGAAAGATGGTACCAATGACCTGAACGGAAGCTATGGCGTGAGCACGATCTTGCCGATGCCACCCTTTTCGGCCAACTTCTGGGCTTCACCTATCTGCGAGAGCTTAAGCCTTCTACTGATGGGTATGGAAAACACACCCTGTGCCACTTCACGGCCAAGCTGCTCCAATCTTGTTGAATCGGGCTTTGCCCAAACAGATACGACGCGCAGATCGCGTCCCTGTGTGGATGCGGGAGCGCCAAGCACGGTTGCGAGCACGCCATTCTTCCTGATGTGAGGGAGAATCCGGTCAATGGTCTCATGGCCAACCATGTCGGCAACAGCATCGAGTTCAGGTAGGCCGGCAATCTCCTTCTCGTTATCCAGTGCGATGACGAGATCCGCACCCAGGCCTTCAGCCTCTTTCTTTTGGCTAGCACGAACTCCTGCAATGACATGAACTCCGTGCTGTTTGGCAACATGAACAGCGGTTCGACCGACGCCTCCGATTGCACCCGTGATGAGAATGGTTTCTCCTGGCCTCGGCTGAATGCCAACTTCTATGACTTGGGCACCGGTGAGCAACACCAAAGGCAATACCGCTGCGTCGATGGCGTCAAGAGCATCAGGTGTACGAGCGAGATCCTCAGGCTTGCAAACGACGTATTCAGCATAGGAATGATTGACCAGACCAAAGACCCGATCACCAACCGTCAGGCCAGTTACACCTTCACCAAGCGCAACCACCTCCCCTGAAAGATCGCGGCCAAGAATGGCTGGCAACTCAAGCGGCATTAGCTCCTTGAGGTCACCGCGGCGCAGTTTCCAATCAATTGGATTGATGCTCACCGCTATCGTCTTCACCAATATTTCACCGGCTGCTGGAACAGGCAAAGACACATCTTCGTAAGAGAGCCGATTGACGTCTCCATAACCGTGTAACAATACAGCCTTCATCATCTTTTGTGTCATAAGCTCCATCTCTCCTCGTGCGTTCGTACCGCGTTCTTGACTGTGATCATCACATTCCCGCAATTTATACAGAGATTCTCGCGCTTGAATCCGAAGCGGAATGTCCCCAATTGTAGCTGAGCCGTTCCCCACCGGCCCGCACCGAAGAGCGGGCCGGTTTCCTACCGCAGGCCTCCTGAGACATGAATTAGTTCTCCCGTGATCCAGCGGCTTTCGTTGGTAGCCAAAAAGACAACCGCCTCAGCAATGTCCTGCGGCTGCCCAATTCTCCCAAGCGACGTCATCCTGACCAAACCCGCGACCACATCGGACCCCTCCGCTCCTGAAGCACGAAACCCCTCCGTCGCTGTTACGCCAGGCAGAAGGGCGTTGACGCGGATATTGCGCGGTCCAAGCTCATTCGCCAGAACACCTGTGATCGTGTTCACGGCACCCTTTGTAGCCGCGTACACCACAGTTTGAGATGGCATCTGCGTCGCAACATAGGACCCGATATTGATGATCGAGCCACCTTCGCTCGGAAAGAGCGGTAAGACATTGTGGACGTGCTGAAGGCAAGGCATGCTGACCACCGCTTCTCCTGATGCCAAGCTCTCGACGGTGAACCCGAGAGTCAAGCCGTACGGCATCATCGCTCTGTTCTGCGCTCTCAACCGTTGCAAACTGTCCAGCATCGCGCTACTCCTCCAAAAAAGCACCCTTCTCTTTCACAGTAGCGGCCTGGTCTCATATCGTCCAATACCTAATTTGTCCTAAATTGATATGATTTTATATATGAAGAATCAACTCGAACTTCGTCAAATGCGTTATTTCCTGGCAGTCGCCGAAACTCTGCATTTCGGTCGCGCGGCGAAGAAGCTACGGATGGCTCAACCAAACCTGAGTTTGCAGATTCGCAGAATCGAGAAAGCTCTCGGTCACGATCTCTTCATCCGTACAACACGAGGGGTTGCACTCACAGCTGCCGGAGTCTTTTTGGCGGCCAGGGCCGGATCACTGCAGACAAGCTTTGACGAAGCAATACAAACGGCGCAGCGTATCGCCGATGGACAAGAAGGTACTCTGACCATTAGCTTCAGCGGCTCAGCAATGTATATCCAAATGCCGCCCTTCGAAGCCTTCCGCGATGCCGAGAGCGACCACGCCACCCTCGCCCATGGACTCACGCACTGGACAGAGCACCCGCAGCGCCAGTGCCGCGATTTGGGGTGCAAGAGCTGGAATGATGCCGGTTACGCCGCCGAAGAGCTGATCGCCAAATTGGCTAGCGCGTTCATCTGTGTCGACCTCAATCTGGCACCGGAAACACAGGAATGAAGTCGCTGCCAAGCAGGCTGGAGTCATAAACGAATCCGTATTCCTTGAGCAGGCTAAGCGATCTATCACTGAAATCCCAGGCGGGCGACCGGTAGCCAACCGGCCGTACTCCTGCCGTACGATGCAACGCCTCCAGGCCCTTTTCCAATACCTCGGTCTCGTGGTCAACATCCAACTCCGCAGGATTCTCATGGACCCAACCGTGGTGACCTATCTCGTGCCCCTCATCTCTAATACGCTTTATGAGATCGGGGAAAGCGTACGCAGTATGTCCGGGTACAAAGAACGATGCGCGGATATCCTTACGCTTCAAGAACTCCAGAACACGCGACGTGCCTAAAACAGTGAACTCGCCGCGCGATATCGCGCTGATGTTCTTCGTTTTCATGGTCCCGATCCAGACGGACATGGCGTCTACATCGAAAGTAAGACAAACGGAAATGGTCGGCATGTTTTCCTATCCTCGGAAATTGCTTTGAGTTCAAAAAATGGAAACCTTCGCTATTGTTGTGAGTAGCCCCAAATCTTCTTCAATCGGGACGATCCTTCGTCCATAGGGTGCACCGCAGGTTTCTGCCAAGCGAGGATGCTCTACGAAAGGAGTCTTTGTGCGCACGCTTTTTGATGCACCCGCTTTTCGGCCCGAGCAATCGGAGTTGGCCCAACCAGGACGCGATGCCAGAGTAGAATCGATACGGATGTTGTTTCTCCCTCAGGGAATGCGGGGTTGCTGCAGGTTATCGACACACTTGATACCGTAAGCCCGCCGCGCGGGAGAAACAAGAACGCACTTTTAAGTGGTTCACCCACCAAAAGGTAAGCATGAAAACCAGATCCAGGGCCACGAAGGACACGCACTACCGAGAGATCTGCGCCGACCTCCTGGCAGACGCGCTCCGCTGTATCGACGGGCGCTGGAAGATGCCCATCCTTGCCCATCTATCCGGGAACGAGACCATGCGATTTTCCGACCTTGAGCGCGCAATTCCGCGAGCCTCGCAGAAGATGCTTACACAACACCTTCGTGAACTTGAACGAGATGGGGTCATTGCTCGGACGGTATACCCAGAGGTACCGCCGAGGGTTGAGTATCGTCTCACCGATCTGGGCAAACGACTGAGGCCGGTCTTTTTGGCTCTCGCCGATTGGGCGGATGCGCGAGATCCGCGAATGCAGATACCGTCAGCGGGCGAATTAGCTCGTCGCTGAGCTACAATCCTGCGATCAGTACCGACAAAAAGTCATTACCTCCCCATTGGAATTCTGCACGGTTCTGGCCTGAATATTTTTCAGGCAGCAGACGAGTCAGGATTTTGGAAGCCGTAACGCTTCTCGTGACTTCCCCCCGCCTGCCTTCCAGACGTAGGGCTCCGGATTGTGCTGAAGTCGAGGGAGCTTTGGGTCGGAGCATGGCAAACCAGACGTTCGGAAGCGTGACACACCCTGACACGCCACTATGGCCCGCTATCGTATTAGCCGCCGGGGCATCTCGGCACAGCGCACTCTATTGAATGGAGCCCACCTCGCTAACGCGGGCGACCGGTGAACTTACCTTTGATGGCCACGCCTGGATTGTGAGGCCCCCGCCAATTATCGCTGAAGATCACACACCCGACTGTTTATCGGACTCTCGCTCGCACCGCCAGTGAGCGACTCGGCGATTTTGCGTCATTCCAGGGTCATTATTGGCGTAAATGCATTTGTTGGTACTTTTCCCGGCAGCGAGACTGGGTGCGTCCAAAGCCGCGACGTACCCAGTAGACCGTTAGATCTGAGCCGCTCCGCCGTCTACGGAAATCTCCGCACCGGCGATGAAACTGGCATCCTCGGAGGCAAGGAAGGCGACAGTCTTAGCAATCTCCTCAGGTCGACCGAGCCGGCCCAAGGGGACCAGGGACGCAAGATGGCCGTGCAGTCCCTCTTTTTGATCCTCGGGCACGAGACCATTCATGCCGGGTGTCTCGACTGGGCCAGGGCTAACCACGTTCACGCGAATCTTGCGGTCTTTCAGATCCAATGTCCAACTGCGGGCAAACGAGCGCACCGCGGCCTTTGTTGCGGAGTATACGCTGAAGGCAGCAGTGCCCTTGATCGATGCGATGGAACCATTGAGGATGATCGCACCACCGTCAGGAATCAACGGGAGCGCCTTTTGGACGCTGAAAACGAGGCCCTTTACGTTGGTGTCGAAAATGCTGTCGAAGTGCTCTTCTGTGATTGCTCCTAGAGGAGCAAAAGCGCCAACGCCTGCATTGGCGAATACGATATCAATGCGTCCCTTCTCCTGTTTGATCTGGTCATAAACCTTGTCCAGATCGCTCAACGATGACGAATCGGCGCGGATGGCGGTAACATTCGATCCGATTGTTTCGAGCGCCTTATCGAGTTCTGTTTGGCGCCTTCCTGTGATGTAGACGTATGCGCCCTGGGCAACAAATTCTTGGGCGGTCGCGAGACCGATTCCAGTGCTGCCGCCTGTGACGATTGCGATCTTTCTTTCAAGCTTTTTCGACATATCTTCTCCAACGGAACTTTGTTACCGTACGTTCTAGATGTCCCTCTTCGGAGTAGAGTTTCAAATGTTTTGGAACGATCAGTTAAAATATGCATCAGATGATCGTGAGCATGACCAAACCTTCGCCGTGCAAGATGGGACGGCCTCGCTGTTTCTGCGAGGAAACGGCTCTCGAAGCTGCCATGCGCCTCTTCTGGGAGAGAGGATACGAAGGCGCTTCCCTCAGCGACTTGACAGAGGCCATGGGTATGAATCGTGCGAGCCTTTACGCGACCTTTGGCGACAAGGAAGCCCTATTTCTTAGGGCGTTGGAACGATATGAGGACGGTCCGGCCTCCTATTGGAAGATGGCCCTCAAAGAAGCAACAGCCGTAGATGTAATCAAAAGTCTATTCACGGGTTCGGTGAATCTGCTCGGCGATCCTAGGAATCCACGGGGAGATCTGCTAACTCAAGGGACGCTCGCTACAGGGGTTGGATCGATGCCCGTCAAGCAAGCTCTTATCGATCGGCGCAAAAGCGGGGAGGCCGAGCTACTCACACGGTTCAAGCGGGCGAAGGCCGAGGGTGACCTGCCGCAAACTGCCAATGTTCATGATTTAGCAGGTTACGTCTGTACCATCCTGTATGGATTGCGCGTTCTCGCCGCGAACGGAGACAGTAAAGCAGACCTGAAGCGTGTCACCGGTATGGCTTTGAAAACGTTGCCCCTCTAATCGGTACGAAAGCTTTTCTTTGTCTTCTTCCTACCACTAACCTCTGAATGATCTTCGATCCAGATAACGAGAGACTGCCAGCAATCAGTCTTTATAAGGCGTCATCTGTTTACTCAGCTCTGGGCTGTGGCATCTCGAATGGCGCTACAGGCCAAGGCGCGCGTTCAAAGCCGTCGGCGGCGGTCCAGAAAAAGCAACTCAAGAGGACGGTAGTCAGGCCAGCCAATTAACATCTTTACTGGGGGCGCGCCAAAGGTCAAAGGTGCCAATTAGCGCCGAAGAAGTGCCGCTGCTTATATCTGAAGGTCACAGCCCCCGACCCCGGCGATGCGCTGGGTTTGCCTGATTGGCGGGGACCCGAGCACTCTTCTGACGCGAAGAGGGGGGCGTAGCGTTGGTAGGCACAATCGATGCCAGGAGCGACATCACACTCTCGCTCATCAAAGCCAGATCTGCTTTGTCACCTGCCTCAAGCCAATGTACGTAAGCCGTAATAAACAATTGAATCCCTACGTGGGCAGCGAGTCGCGCTATATCCGCGTCAACTCCGCGTTGCCGGAGAGCGTCAATAAACCCGACTGCAATGCTGTGATTCTTGATCAGATCGCGCTCAAGTAGCGTGAGCGCTATCTGAAGTGCATGCACTATGCAGTTTGCTGTGCTGGATTCTGTAGAGGGTTGAGTTGAGTGGCATGGTTTATCTTCCACTGGTCGGGCAGCCAGAGGGGCAGTTGGTTGATGGGAA
>Ga0255354_1002091_pt1 | contig 10663 bp, 10 predicted proteins | sample HBST50metaG_FD_189942 | JGI IMG/M metagenome (GOLD analysis project Ga0255354, IMG submission 189942) | Peat soil microbial communities from Stordalen Mire, Sweden - H.B.S.T50 | ecosystem: Environmental > Terrestrial > Soil > Wetlands > Peat | place: Sweden: Norrbotten County, Stordalen Mire...
CGATACCGTCCACGACTTGATCTGTGCCATCCTGAACCGTATCTTCACCCAACTTGCACCCTCTGCTTCCGGCTATTTGCCTGCACGTATCAGGTTCGACACTATTTACGGATAAGTTCTTAGCATCGGGTGCCCCATCCTTGCGCTTTGCCGGGGTCCCCACGGATAGGTCTTCGTCCGTGGGGTGGTCAGGCGCAAGATTCTCTCTTGCGAGGCAAGCATTTTCGGTGGGGACGGATTGGATTTTCAAGGCATGGCGGGTCTATCCCTTCGATGCTCGCTGGGGCCGAGCGAGGATGCCCCGCCCGGCCATTGGTTCATCGTCAGGATGAGCCCACCAAGTTATCCCTCGGCATGGTTGCTTCCCAGCAGAGCCCGCTTCCGTTTCACCTGGTGAGGGGATTGTAGCGCTCATGCGGTCGCCAACTGCGGGAAAAGCTTGTTTCCGTCGTAGGGCGTTCGGCTTTTGAAGATGCCATGGATGGCGTGAAGCAGCTTTCTGGCGACAGCGATCACGGCCTGCAGCTTGGTCTTGTGGCGCGCCTGGAGCAGCTCATAAAACGCCTTCAGGTGCGGGTTCCATCGCACCGCGACCAGCGCCGGCATGTAGAGTGCGCGGCGCAGGTAACGATTGCCGGCGCGGCTGATGCGCGAGAGTTTGTGCACTGAGGAGCCCGATTGCTGATGCACCGGGTCCAGCCCGCTGTGCGCTACCCGTTGCCGCACGTTCATCTCTGGAGCCAGCAGCACCAGCTCACCCAGGATCTGCACCGCGCTGGCGGTCGCGATGCCCGGTATGCCGGTCAACAGCCGAAATCGCTGCTCCATCGCGGCATCGCTGCGCACCAGAGCCATCGCCTCCCGCCTCATCTTCACGATGCGCCGCTCCAGCGAGATCAGCGAACGCTTCAGGTCCTGGACCACACAGCGCGGCGTCGCCTGCGAGCCCTCGGCCGGCATGCAACCGGTTCTGCTCGCGCGTATGCTGGGCCACCAGAGCCGCGATATGGCGGCCCACCGCGCGCAATCGAAGTCCGCTCAGACTGGGAGGCTGCCAGGCCGTGAAGGGCATCCGCCGGCTGTACTCGGCCAGCACCAGCGCATCGGCGGCATCGGTCTTCGATCGCCGCAGCGTCTGAGCAAAACGGTTGGCCAGCTTCGGGTTCAGTACGGTCACTTCGATGCCCGGCGCCCGATCCAGAGCCAGCGCCAGGTCCAGCGAATAAATGCCCGTCGCCTCCAGAGACACGCGCACCACGGCTTTGCGCTTACCCAGCCAGCCAATCAGCGGCTTATGCCCACTGGCCCGGTTGGCGAACTCGCGCTGTTGAAGGGGTTGATCCTGCTCGATCACGGCTACCCTTGCGCCAGAAAAAAGGCGCAGGGATGGGGCACCCATGCATTCTTGAGTGATCCTAAAAACGGCAGTATGAGAGCCTTCGGAAGCGTCATGCGGTAGGTTTGGGAACCTCTGAAAGTCTGTGCCTTGTAAACAGGGCATGACTTCAGTCATGCCGCAAGACACTGACAATAAATAATGGGCGGGCTTCAGCCCCTGCAGGAATGTCGATGTTCAGAAGGGACTTGTTCGGGTTCTCCTCGGCCAGGGCTTTTTGCACTGCTCCGCACCTCACCAAAATGGTGAAATCGTCAATCACTGCAACCACTTGCACTTTGAAGAAGATGACCAATTCATCGGCGGTTCAACTGCGGTTTTTAGGATCATTGGTTGAATAGGGTACAAATCCACTTCCCAACCAGCACAAATCGCGTTAGCATTCTCGCATTCCCCGGAAAGAGTTCGCATGCCCTTGCGCCCCCTGCGTCGGCTTTTGTTTTTGGCTGCGGTTTCGCCCGTCCTGGCCTTTGCCAGCGGACAAAAGCCCTGTGTGACCGCCGAGGAAGCCTCGAAACTCTTAAACAAAGACGTTTGCATCAGCGCGCATGTCTATGACGTGGTGCAACTTCCTGACGGAACCCGCTTCCTCGACGTATGCACACCCCAGACCCCGGACGATGCCTGTCGGTTCACCGTCGTGAGCCTGTGGGAGGATCACGACGAGGTGGGTGAGCTGCGCAAGTACCGCGACATGGACGTACATATCCGCGGGATTGTGCGGCCCATGCACGGACGAGCCGGGATGGTGCTGAGCCATGCGCGGCAGCTCTATGGCGGGCCGCCCAAGTTCAGACCCAACCCCATGCTTGCGCGCGGCTTCAGCGCCGAGCAGAGCCGACCTCCCGTCAGCGACCCAAACCTGCGCTCGCAGGGCGGTGGACGCGCCTTTATGAATTCGCGAGACCAGGAGACGAGACCGGCAAAGTAGGGATTCAGGCCGCTTCTTCCAGCGGCGGAGCAAAGCGCGCTCCTGCCCGCAGAATCACGCAGGAGATAACCAGAAAGACGAGCGTAGCGCCCAGGCCGAGGCGCAAACTCTTCGTGCGGTCTGAGATTGCGCCGATAATCTGCGGGGAAAACGAATCGCCAAAGAAGTGAATGCAGAAAAGATTGAACGATATGGCCGTGGCGCGGACCGGCGCTGAGACCGAGTTCACGATGGCTGCATTCAACGGGCCGGTGTTGAGGAAAAGGAAGAATTCGGCGGCAAACAGCGCCGGGATGGCCCATGTGCGCGGACCGAAAAAGACCAAAGCGCCGCAGGGCAGGGTGAGCGCGACACTCCAGAAAGAGAGCAGGTAGAGCGCGCGGTAGTTGGTGCGCAACCAGCGCTGCGCCACCCAGCCGCCCACCAGCGTTCCGGCAAGGCCATCCACCACCGTGATGGCGCTGACGGTCAGGCTGGCGTTGGCCACCGAAAGTCCGGCATTGCGGTGCAGAAACGTGGGAACCCATGCCGAGATGCCGCCCATGGCAAAGGTAAGCGTCGCCAACCCCAAGGTCGCCGTCAGAAAAGCCGGATTGCGGAAAAGCCCCATCACCGTCGCGCGGTCGGCAGTGGGCCGGATGTGGTCGCTGGCTCCGCGCACAGGCTCACGGCCAATCCAGCCATACAAGGCGGCAATCGCCAGGCCGGGAATAGCGCACAAGAAGAATGGCGCGCGCCAACCCCACAGCGTGCCCAGTTCCCCGCCCGCCAGGTAACCCAGCGCCGCTCCCACCGGAATGGCCAGGTAGAAGATCGAGAGGATGCGGTTGCGATCACGCTCGGGATAGAAGTCGGCCAGCACTGCCGGAGCAAAAATGCCGAAGGTCGCCTCGCCTACGCCCACCAGCGCATGGCGAGCGTAGAGAGTCCAGTAACTGTGAACCCACGCCGTTCCGAGAGTGGCCACGCTCCACAGAATCGCGCCGGCGATAATGAGCGGCTTGCGCCTGTAGCGGTCTCCCAACCAACCGGTCAAGGGCGCCGCCAGCATATAAAACACAAACAGCGCCGTGGTCAGCGCGCCCATCTGCTGGTCGGTCGAGTGAAATTCCCGCTGGATGAGCGGCTGCGCACCGGGCAGGATGTAGCGGTCGATGTAGTTGAGCAGGTTGAGACCGACGAGCAGCACCAGCGTCCCCAAAGCGGGGTTGATGCGCGAGCGGAGAGGCTGGGTGGATGCAGGCACGGGCGTCTACGCCGCCGGGCGGGGCCAGCGCACCTCGACGGCGGTGCCGATGCCGCCACGCGGGCGGAACTCGCCGCGCACCACGGCCCACACCGGATCGCAGGCCTTCACCACGTCCTCCAACACCTGGTTGACGATATTTTCCTGGAAGATCCCTAGATTGCGGTAACTGAAGAGGTACTCTTTCAGCGATTTCAGCTCCAGGCACCGCTCGCGCGGCATGTAGCGGATGGTGAGCACGCCGAAGTCGGGCAGGCCGGTTTTTGGGCAAACCGATGTTAGTTCCGGGTCGTCGATGGCAATCTCGTAGCCTGGGAACTGGTTTTGCCAGGTCTCGATGGCTGGAAAAGCGAAATCGAGGCCGGCCTTGGCGTGTTTGTCGGTATAGCGGGATTCCAGAGCCATATCGGTATTGTACGAGCACAGCAGATGGCGGTACATTCTGCCCTTGGGCAACAGCGTGAAGGCAAGACAATTCATTCACAGCTTCGCCATTCCACGGCTTCATGGATTTTCAGCAACAATAGCGCCCAGAAGTGCGAACAGCGCTCAATCACTTCCTCCCTGCGGCGAGAATTGCGTTTCCCGTTCACCTTCCAAAGCAAAGCGAGCCAGCTCTGGCAACCAGACACTCTCGTGCAATTGCCCTATTTTCTGTCGCCGATTGATTTATTTGCTTCCATTTGCATGTTTTTGAGTCCTATATACTGACTCTGGTTAAGTGAATGGCTGAAGAGAAAAATCAAACAGGTCGGCTCTGGCTTTGGATGGGCACGGCCGTCGTTATCGTCATCGTCTTTTTCACGGCGCGGTTCCTCATGCGGGAACGCCTCTCAGTACGTGAAGTGCAGGTCAGCCAGCAGGAGCTGGTCGACACGGTAGACACCAATGGCCGCGTTGAGCCGGTGGTGAACTACGAGATACACAGCCCCGTCGCAACCACCGTCAAGGCGGTCTATGTACAACCTGGCGACCAGGTGCCGGCCGGCAAGCTGCTGATGGTGCTGGACGACGTCCAGGCGCGAGCACGGCTGGCCGCGGCCGAGAGTGGGGTCAAGGCGGCCGAAGCCGCGGTGGAAGCGGCCACCCACAACGGAACCCAACAGGAGCGGCAGATGGCGGCAGGCGACGTTGCCCGCGGCCAGCTTGACCGCGACCAGGCCCGCAGGAATCTGGACGCGCTGGTCAAGCTCAACCAAACCGGAGCGGCCTCGGCAAGCGAGGTGGCTGCGGCCCGGCAGCAGTTGGAGATGGCAACCGCCAACCTGCATTCATTCGATCAGAGCGCAAACAACCGATACTCGCCGGCAGAGGTGGCCCGGGCGCAGGCTATGCTCGCGGACGCGCAGGCCAATCTGGCCGCGATGCGCCAGGTGGTGGCTCAAACATCGATTCGTGCCCCCGTGGCAGGGACGGTTTACAGCCTGGATGTCGGGAGTTCGGATTTTGTCGAAGAAGGCAAACTGCTGCTGCAACTGGCGGACCTGCGCCACGAGCGCGTACGCGCATATTTCGACGAGCCCGATCTCGGCCGGCTCGCGGTTGGCCAGAAGATTCAGGTCAAGTGGGAAGCCAAGCCCGGCAGGGTTTGGAATGGGCACATCGAACGCACTCCGGTAACCGTCATCACGCTCACCAATGGCACACGCCACGTGGGCGAAGTGTTGATCGCGATCGACGATGCTGACGGCGATCTGCTGCCCGATACCAACGTGACGGTCACGGTGACCACATCCAGCGAAGCAAACGCCCTGAGCGTGCCACGCGAGGCGTTGTACAGGGAAAATGGAAAGCCCTACGTCTTCAGGGTGGTCAACGGCGAACTGGTACGAACCCCCGTAACCACGGGAACCATCAATACGACCCGGGAGGCCATCGCCTCCGGTCTCAAAGAGGGCGATTGGGTGGCAACCGGAACAACCAGCGGACTGCCCTTGCAAGAGGGCGTTCAGATCAAGGTTGTACGGTGACGCTGTTGAATTGTGCGGCAAGAACACTGGCGGCTTTGCTGCTGGCGGCAGCCGTGACGTTTTCGGTCTCCGCGCAGGCGTCCAGGGAGGTTCTTTCCCAAGCCAACACCGCACTCCAGGACGGCGAAGCGGACAGAGCCCTGGCGGCAATCCATTCCGCTCAGTTTTTCGGCCCGGACTTGGCGCAAGCCCACAATATTGAGTGCCGTGTACGATACACGCTGGAGCAATGGGACGCCGCCGCCGGCGAATGCCAGCAAGCCGTCAATCTTGACGGGCAAAACTCCGGATATCACCTGTGGCTTGGCCGCGCCTTGGGAGAGAGAGCCGACCGGGCCTCGTTTTTGACCGCATATTCGTTGGGCAAGCGAGTGAGGGCGGAGTTTGAAGAGGCGGTCCGGCTGAATCCGCGCAATGCTGAAGCGCTGGCGGACTTGGGCGAGTTTTACTATGAAGCGCCCGCGGTGGTGGGAGGCGGCATCGACAAGGCCAAATCAGTGGCCGCGCAGCTCGACAAGCTGGATGCGGTGCGCGCGCACGAACTGCGAGGCCGCATCGCGGAGCAAGACAAGGACTACGGCACGGCCGAGCGCGAGTTGAAGCAAGCGATTGCCTCCAGCCCGCATCCCGCCTTCCAGTGGATGACGTTGGCCAGCTACTATCGCCGGCGCGAACGCTGGACAGAGATGGTATCGGCAGTGCACAGCGGAGCCACTGCCGCGGAACGGGACAAACACGCCGGGGTCGCGCTTTACAACGGGGCATCCGTGCTGACCAAGGCCAACCGGGAACAGGCGCTGGCTGCCAAAATGCTTGAAGATTATCTGGCCGGCTCCGCAAAAACCGAGGAGGCGCCGGCGTTTGTAGCGAACACGCGATTGGCGCGCTTGAACGAGCAGTTGGGCGACACCGCGGCGGCAAAACAGGAACGGGCGGCGGCGCTGGCTCTGGCGCACGATTACAAGCCTGCTCAGGAATCTAGACATTGATAGGAAACATGCACGTGAAGATTACACACAATCCGCGCAGTGCCTGGACGGCCCTCATCCTCGGCTTGGCGCTTGCGGCTGGGCCCTTACGCCTGCCGGCACAGGTTTCGCTGTCCACGGTGGTAGACTTGGCTCAACGCAATAGCGGCGCGGTGAGGCTGGCCCAGGCCGACGTCAGCAAGGCAGAGGCAGCGCTGACGCAAACCAAGGATGTTTTTATACCGGACGTGATCTTCGGTTCGGGGCTTCCCGCCGTACCCTCCGTCGGCTTTACCGGAACTCCGCCTTCGATCGTCAACGCCACCATGCAGTCGCTGATCTTCAGCCTTCCCCAAAAGAATTACATTGAAGCGGCACGCGCCGGACTCAAGGCCGCTTCTCTCAGCCTCAAGGACGCACGCGAGCAGGTTGCGCTTGACGCCTCCACCAGCTACATCGAACTGGACACAGTCAACCGCGAGTTGGAAGCCGCGAAGCAGCAGGATGCCTTTGCGGAACGTCTGGTTCAGATTGAGCAGCAGCGCGCGGAGGCCGGGGTTGACCCGCTGAGCGAGCTGTTGCAGGCTCGCCTGACGGCTGCCCAACTCAGGCTCAAACGCCTGCATCTGGAAACCCGCGCCGCCACGCTTGCCAAGCAGCTCGCCACACTTACCGGCCTGCCTACAGGCTCCATCGCCCCGGATCACGACAGTATTCCGGAGATTCCGGCAGTGAAGGCGAACGAAACTGCGCGCACCACTTCAGGCATTGAATCGGCTCAGATGCTCGCGCTCTCAAGACAACGGCAGGCGCGGGGAGACACAAAGTACGCTTTACTCCCCCAGATCAGCTTCGAAGCGGAATACAACCGCGACACCACGCTGCTGAACAATGCCGACTCCTACTTTGCGCATCCCCTCAAGTCAGACAACTTGAGTTCGGGATTCTCGATTCAGCTTCCCCTCTTCGATCTTGGCCATCGCGCCAAGGCTAAAGAGTCGGCAGCCGAAGCGTTGCGCGCCACGATCGAGGCCGAACAAGCCCAGCGCCAGAACGAACTTCAGATTGCGGAGCTGACCGGCAGCCTGCGTGAGTTGGATGCCCTGGCGGAGATCGCGAGCCTTAAACAGCAGATTGCCGGCGAGCAGTTGCGCAGCGTACTGGCGCAACTGGAACTGGGCAACGGAACCGAAAACGGGCCTGCCGCACAACCGCAACTGACGCCCAAAGCGGAGCAGTTGGCCCGCATCGACGAGCGGCAGAAATCTCAGGACGCGATGGATGCCGCTCTCGACCTGGCCAAAGCGCGGCTCAGCCTGCTGCGCGCCCTCGGCCACATGGAAGACTGGCTGCACGAACTGCACGCGAAATAGATCGAAAACGAAGCAAAACGGCTGAGAAATCGCCGGAATGTTAGAATTGAAGGGATGCCTATGCCTTTGAAAACCCTGTTTCTGAATCCGCCCTCGTTCGAGAATTTTGACGGTGGCGCAAGCTCGCGCTGGCCGGCAACGCGCGAGATTGAATCCTACTGGTACCCTGTGTGGCTCACCTACCCGGCGGGTATGCTGGAGGGTTCGCGCCTGCTCGACGCGTCTCCCCACCACGTCTCCGCGGAAGAAACCATTAAAATCTGCAAGGACTATGAGTTTCTGGTGCTGTTCACTTCCACGATAGGCTGGAAGAGCGATCAGCACCTGGCCGAGGCCATCAAGGCGGCCAATCCGTCGCTCCGCATCGCCTTTGTCGGCCCCCCGGTGACGACCGACCCGGAAAGGGCTCTGAACGAGTGCCCTGCGCTGGACTTCGTCTGCCGCCGCGAGTTCGATGCCACGGTGGTCGAGTTTGCCCAGGGCAAGCCGCTGAACGAGATTCTCGGCATCAGCTACAGGCTCGACGGCAAGATCGTCCACAACCCCGATCGCCCGCAGGTTGAAGACCTGGACGCGATGCCGTGGGCCACCAAGATCTACAAGCGCGACTTGGACGTGACCCGTTACAGCGTACCCTTCCTGCTGCATCCCTTCATCGCGCTCTATTCCACGCGCGGCTGCCCGGCGCAGTGTACCTTCTGCCTGTGGCCGCAGACCCTCAGCGGTCATGCCTGGCGCAAGCGCTCCACCGACGATGTGGCCGCCGAACTGGCCTGGGCCAAGCAGAACTTCCCCCAAGTGAAGGAGTTCTTCTTCGACGACGACACCTTCAATATCCAGAAGGCTCGCACCGTCGAATTGTGCGAAAAGCTGAAGCCGCTCAAGCTCACCTGGAGCTGCACCTCGCGCGTAACCACCGACCGCGAGACGCTGAAGGCCATGAAGGATGCCGGCTGCCGCCTGCTCATCGTGGGCTTCGAATCCGGCGATCCGCAGATTCTCAAGAACATCAAAAAGGGCGCCACCGTCGAGCGCGCACGCGCCTTTGCCAAGGACTGCCACGACTTGGGCCTGAGCGTCCACGGTGACTTTGTCCTAGGCCTGCCCGGCGAAACCAAGGAGTCGATCCGCAACACCATCAACTTCGCCAAGTCGCTGGACGTGGAAACCATCCAGGTCTCCATCGCCCATGCACTCCCCGGCACCGAGCTCTACGACTACGTCAAGGCCAATGGTTTCATGACCAATGCAACCTCCATGAGCGATGAAGGCGGCCACCAATTGGCGCACATCGAGTATCCTGGCCTGCCCGCCGACTACGTGCTCGAAATGGTGCACCGCTTCTACGACGAGTACTTCTTCCGGCCCAAGCAGGCTTTCCGCGTGGTCTGGAAAGCGCTTCTGAATCGCGATCTGGCTCGCCTCTATGTCGAGGCCAAGTCGTTCCTCAAGCTGCGCGCGCAGCGCAACAAGATGGTGAAGGTGGCGCGCGGCAATCAGGCCGACCCGCCAGCCCCAGCAAACGTCGGCGCTTAGTTGCCGGCCGGCAGCTCACATCGAGGGCGGCGCGGTTGCGTCCGCCCTCCTTTCTTTGTTCATTGAGGAGAAACTCAAGATACCGATGGCTCATCAAAGACTCTTGCCGCGGCAATACATGATCCTGGGTTTGGTCTCTGTCTGCGCCCCGCTTGGCGACACCTGCCTGTCGCGCGGCATGACCACTTTGCCGGCCATCTCCATGGATCATCCCGCAACGCTCATCGCCGCGGTCTTCACTCCGTGGGTCGCCTTGGGCATTGCGCTGTTGATCGGCTTCTTCGCCAGTTATCTCACGGCTCTTTCGTGGGCCGACCTCACCTATGTGCTGCCGGCCACGGCCTTCGGCAACGTAATCGTCGCGCTGCTCGCCCGCTTCTGGCTTCAAGAGCCAATCTCGCTCCAGCGCTGGGCAGGCATTGTGCTGATTACCGTGGGCGTAGGCTTTGTGGCGCAAGGGCCATCGTTGACTGAGAGACCTGCCGCCAGCGAATCGGAAGCAGCGGAACTCGATTCCGAAGAGCGCTCGTTCACCCAATCCATTGAATCCGCCATCAAAGAGGAGCAAGTGCGATGACCGTTCCCTACCCTGCCGCACAGCCCGGACCCTGGGCCGCAGCCGCCATGATCGCGGCGATCATCCTCTGCTCCACTGCCGGCGAAGTGCTCACCGCCGCCGCCATGAAGTCCATCGGCGACCTGGATGAAATTCGCGCCCACTCGGGGCTCAAGGGCGCCATTCGCGCCGTCGTCACCTGCCCCAAGTTTTTCGCGGGCGTCAGCTTCCTGGCCCTGGCCTTCTTTGCCTTGCTGCTGGCCTTGAACCATCTGAATCTTAGCCTGGTTGCGCCCGCCTCGGCATCGCTCACACTGGTAACCAACGCCATCGCCGCCAAAATATTCCTAAAGGAAAACGTCGACCGCCGCCGCTGGACTTCCGCCGTGCTGGTCTGCATCGGGGTTTACTTCCTGGCGCATTGAAAAGGCAGCTTCTAGCACTCAGATCTCTGACCGCTTGTTGTTGTACCAACTTGGGTGCCCCAGGTCTCGATTCTGAGACCTGGGAAAGCGTGAACTCAAGGTACGAAATCAAACGGTCAGAGACCTGGCTCTTAGCTGTCACCTGAATTATGCACAGCCTGATCGCGCAAGCGCGGCAGGCCTGCTGAGCGTCGGCGGCGCTCCCGTTGCTGGCGCCTCTCGCTTCTCTTCCGGATTTTGGTTATCCGCCGCTAGTGCGGCA
>Ga0255354_1002098_pt1 | contig 10614 bp, 6 predicted proteins | sample HBST50metaG_FD_189942 | JGI IMG/M metagenome (GOLD analysis project Ga0255354, IMG submission 189942) | Peat soil microbial communities from Stordalen Mire, Sweden - H.B.S.T50 | ecosystem: Environmental > Terrestrial > Soil > Wetlands > Peat | place: Sweden: Norrbotten County, Stordalen Mire...
GCCTTTGGGAAAGCTCATGCCCCAAGGCCAAGGCAGTTTTGTCTCCAGCCCGTAGCAGCCGTCGCCAGAGAGAAAGCAGCCGATCCGGCCGATCCCGTAGCCGATGGCGGCGGCGGGGGCAGCCAGATCGAGGGTGCGCAGGCCGCCGATGCGGTACCACCAGCCTTGAAAGACCAGCGCGGAAATACCAAAAACCAGGCCGCCAAACCAGGCGAAACCAGCCGAATCCCAGAGCACGCTCCAGCCAAGCTCGCGGAATTCGGCCGGGGTGTCGATGACGTGCCACAGCTTGGCGCCCACAATGCCGGCCACCACGGCGATGGCCACCATGCCGACGGCGTCGGCGACCTGCCCGTTGACAGTGACGCCGGCGCGGCGGAAGTTGCGGTCCATGACGAAGGCTCCCGCGACGGCGGCCAGCCACAGCATGAGGCCGAATGTGGGCACGCTGAGGTGCCAAAGATGCAGGTAGGGAATCATAGCTCTTCAAGTATAGACGGGCGGGCATTCGGGACCGGATTTTACACAGGCGCTTGCGCCGGGCCGGGCTGTTCGGGCGATACTGTAAGCATGGATACCGTCATCTACAAGGACCTGGAGGTCCTTTATACCCGCCAGCAGATTGCCGAGCGCGTCGTTGAAATGGGCGCGCAGATAACCCGTGACATGAACGGCGAGAAGCTGGTGATGGTGGGCGTGCTGAAGGGCGCTGCGCCGTTTCTGGCCGACCTGGCAAGGGCCGTGCAAGTGGACGCAACCTTCGACTTTGTCGCCACCTCCAGCTACGGCAAGGGACAAAGGTCTTCCGGCGCGGTCAAACTGATCAAGGACCTGGACCAGCCGATCGAAGGCAAGAACGTGCTGGTTGTCGAAGATATTCTGGACACCGGGCTGACGCTCTCCTACCTGCGCAAGCTGTTTCTGCAGCAGCGCCCCAAGTCGCTGCGCATCGCAACGCTGCTGGACAAGCCTTCGCGGCGCCTGGAGAAGATCGAGGCCGATTACGTGGGCTTTTCCATCCCCAATTTGTTTGTTATCGGCTACGGCATGGACTACGCCGAGCGCTACCGGAATCTGCCCGATATCTGCCTGATGTCGCCCGATCATCCAGAGTAGGGAAACAAACGGGATGTCACCAGTGCGCCCAGTCCGGACCGGATTTGCGACGGAGAGGCCGGCAGCCCGCTCAAACATTTGAACCTGCGGTCAGGCAGGCACTATACTCATCTCCCGTAAGGGCCGGTTGGATGCCGTCGTCTATTGGGCTGCATCCAACCGGGAAGGACCAAGACCTATGACGACGACTCTCCCCATACAGGACTCGGATTTAGAGTTTGACAACGGCACGTTCGATATAGCCGCCTTTGCCGCCGGAGCGCTCTCGAACTGGCAGGCGCTGGCGGCGGTCATTGACCACACGCTGCTGAAGCCCGACGCCACCCGTGACCAGGTCGAAAACCTGTGCGACGAGGCGATCCGCTACCGCTTTGCCTGCGCCATGGTCAACCCGATATGGGTTCCGACCGCCGTAGGAGTGCTTTCGGGAACGGGCGTTCCGGTGGGCGTGGTGATCGGATTCCCGCTGGGCGCGTCACTGGTGTCCACGCTGCGCCAGGAGGCGACCGCGCTGATTCGCCTGGGAGCGCGCGAGCTGGACATGGTGATCCCCATCGGCCTGCTGAAGAGCGGCAGCCACCAGGCCGTGCACCACGCAATCCACGCGGTGGCTACGGTGGCTCACCATCACGGAGTGCTCCTCAAGGTGATTCTGGAGACGGCCCTTCTGAACGTGGAAGAGAAGCTGCGCGGATCGGAGATCGCCATTCAGGCGGGCGCCGACTTCATCAAGACGTCGACGGGCTTTGCCTCGGGCGGCGCGACCGCTGCCGATGTGGCCCTGATGCGCGGCGTTGCCGGCGGGCGTTGCGGCGTGAAGGCCTCGGGCGGCATTCGTACGCTGGCCGACGTAAAGACGCTGCTCGAAGCCGGCGCCAACCGCATCGGCGCTTCCGCCTCGGTGGCGATTGTGCGGGAGCTGGGGGCGGAGTAAAGGCAGTGGACAGCTTCTAGCCTCTAGCTTTCAGCTTTCGAACGATTCTGGCGTGACGCATGGCGCAAGAAATGAAATGGGGCATCAGTGGTGGACTTTGCCTGCGGCGTCCCAGCTAGAAGCTAGGAGCTAGAGGCTAGAGGCTGAAAGCTGTTCCCTTCTCCCTTCACTGCTATCATTCCCTTCAACGCCATGGAATCCAGTCCGACATCACCGCAACAAGATCCCGAATTTGAGGGCGACTACCGGCCGGCCAACCCGGCCAGCGCAGGGGCGCATCTCGACCCGGCGAACATCCGCGTGGAAACGGCCGATGTGGCCTACCTCATGCAGCTTGCCGACGCTCTGAATACCACGCTCGATCTGGAAACCTTGCTCCGCCGCACCTCGGAACTGGTGCGGGCCGTCATTTCTTACCGCATCTTCGCCATTCTGCTTTTGAACGACCGCACCCACGAACTGCGGGTGAGGTTCCAGATCGGCCACACCACACAGGTGGAGCGGCTGCGTATTCCCATGGGCAAGGGAGTGGTGGGGCAGGTGGCGCTCACACGGCAACCCGTGCTGCTCAATGACGTGACCGGGACAGAGAACTACTTCGAAGTGAACCCGGAGGTGCGCTCGGAGCTGGCGGTGCCCTTGATCGTCAAGAACCGGCTGATCGGGGTGATGGACATCGAGAGCGAACATGCGGACTACTTCCGCGCCGAGCACTTGCGCCTGTTGACGTTGACGGCTTCGCGCATTGCCCAGGCGATTGAGAATGCGCGCCTCTATGCGCGCGTCTCCCGCCAGGCGCAGACGCTCTCCGTGCTGAACGAAATTGCCACCGAACTGACCTCGATTCTGGACCTGGACCCGCTGCTGGAGCGCGTGGGGCAACTGCTGCGCCGGTTGATCGATTACCAGGTGTTTACGGTGATGCTGCTGGACTCGACAGGCGAAACCCTGGTGACGCGCTATGCGTGGCGTTTCGGCTTTGCGCACGCACCCTCGCGCCGCCTTCCCATCACCACCGGACTGGTGGGCGCGGCGGTGCGCGAGTGGCGGCTGGTGAATGTGCCCGACGTGCGCAAGGACCCGCGCTATGTGGAGATGAATGCCGAGACCCGCTCGGAGATGGTTGTGCCGCTGTTTCACAAGGGGCGCGTGATCGGCGTGCTGGACCTGGAACACACGCGCACGGGCTTCTTCAACGAAGAACACGAGCGCATGTTGACCACGCTGGCCGCGCAGGTGGCCATCGCCATTGAGAACGCGCGCCTCTACCAGGCGGTGCGCACGCAGGAACGGCAACTGGAGCGCGACATTGCCATGGCGCGCGAGGTGCAACTGCGGCTGCTGCCGGCCAAGGCGCCGGAGATGCCCAATGCCGAAATGGCGGTGCGTTTTCTGCCGGCGCGCACCATCGGCGGCGATCTCTACGACTTTGTGGACTACGGCCCGGGCCGGACAGCCATCGTGCTGGGCGACGTGAGCGGCAAGGCTGCGCCGGCGGCCCTGTTTGCGGCCCTGGTGAGCGGCATCATGCGCTCCGCGGCACAGCAGCACCCGGAACCGGCCCATATGCTCGCCGTGCTGAACGACGCGCTGCAGGAGCGCAAGCTGGAATCGCAATACGTCACCATGCTTTTTGTGGTGTGGAATGACGAGAGCCGCATTTTGCAGGTGGCCAATTCGGGCGCCGTGCAGCCGGTCTTCTGCCGCTCCGGGCAGTCGCAGACGGTGCGCGCCGAAGGCTTTCCCCTCGGGCTGTTTCCCAACGTGGACTACGACGAACTCAACGTGGCCGCGGAATCGGGCGACGTCCTGGTGTTTGTGTCGGATGGAATGCTGGACGCCGAGAACGCACAGGGCGACATGTATGGCCAGGACCGCATGGCCAGCCTGCTGTGCGGCCACCGCGACGGCTCCGCGCAACAGATCGCCGACGCACTTCTCGAAGATGTGGGCCGCTTTCAGGGCGGCCACGACCGCTTCGACGATGAGACGATCATCGTGCTCAAGGTGCGGTAAAAAGGCAGCTTCCAGCTTCTAGCCTCTAGCTGCTAGCTCCTCTACCTCATGCCTGCCCGAAGCGATTGAGGCACTTGGGGCTTGCTGCCAGATCGAGGTAGGAGGCGGGACACCGGCCAAGGCTAGAAGCTAATAGCTGCACTGCTAAACTTGAATACAATCCACACCCACGGAGCCGCCTTGCATACTGCAACAGAAGAACGCATCATCCGTCCCGCAAAGAACGTTCATGGAAGCCTGCGCCTGCCGGGCGACAAGTCCATCAGCCACCGCTACGGAATGCTGGCAGCGTTCGCGGAAGGGACCTCGCGCTTTACGAATTTTTCTACGGGCGCCGATTGCGCTTCGACTTTGGGCTGCATGGAGGCTCTTGGCGCGCAAGTGCAGCGTATGGAAAACGGCTCTGTTGAAGTGACGGGCGTGGGCGGACGTGTGACTCCGAGTAATGCGCCGCTCGACTGCGGCAACTCCGGCTCGACCATGCGCATGATCTCCGGCTTACTGGCGCCGCAGGAGGGCAACTTCACGTTGGTGGGCGACGCTTCCCTTTCGCGCCGGCCGATGGGACGCATTCAAAAGCCGCTGGAGGCGATGGGCGCGCGGCTCACGCTCACCGAGGGCCATGCGCCTTTGATGATTGAAGGCGCGCCGCTGAAGGCCATCGACTACACCACGCCGGTGCCCAGCGCGCAGGTAAAAACGTGTGTTCTGCTGGCTGGATTGCAAACTGCCGGCACGACCACGGTGCGCGAGTCACTGCGCACCCGCGATCACAGCGAACTGGCGCTGCGCGCGTTTGGAGCCACGCTCACGCGCACGGTGAATTCGATTTCCATCGCTGGCCCGCAGGCGCTGCACGCCATTGAGGCCGCAGTGCCTGGAGACATCTCTTCCGCTGCGTTCTTTCTGTGCGCCGCGGCGCTGTTCCCCGGCTCCGGGCTGCTGCTCGATTCGCTTGGCCTGAACCCCACGCGCGCTACGCTTCTGGATGTGCTCACGGCATTGGGCGCGCACATCAGCGTGCTGAATCTCGAAGAGAAGAACGCTGAACTGGTGGGCACGGTGCAGATTTCGGCGCCGCCTGAAGGGCTGGGCTCTACCACTGTGAGCGGTGCGCTGGCGGCGCAACTGATCGATGAACTTCCGGTGCTGGCGGCAATCGGGCCTTACACCAGCGGCGGCATTCGCATTCGCGACGCAAAAGAGCTGCGGGTGAAAGAGTCAGATCGGATCGCGCTGGTGGTGAAGAATCTGCGCGCCATGGGAGCCGAGGTTGAGGAGTTCGAAGATGGCCTGGATGTGCCGGGCGGGCAGACGCTGCACGGAGCCACGATCGACTCCGGTGACGACCATCGCATTGCCATGGCTTTCAGCGTGGCGGCACTGCGCGCCGAAGGAGAAACGCTGATCCAGGGAGCGGAGTCGGCGGCCATCAGCTTTCCGGAGTTCTTCGAACTGCTGGACCTGGTGGCGGTGCGGTAGAGAGAAGTTGATTAGTCTCCCATCCTTGCGGCAAAAAGGCAACGCTAGGATGGGAGCACTCGCAGGGCAATCGCAATTCAGATTTCTTTGGGTGCAACGTTTGTCATCCTGAACGTAGTGAAGGATCTGCGGTTGTTTTCTCCCGCTTTGCCGTGAACGTTGGAGGGGCCAAGAGGTCCACCTTGCCGGAGATAGGCCGAAAGGCAACCGCAGTCCTTCATGGAACGTGTTCCACCCATGGTCATGAAAAAAGCAACCGCGGATCCTTCCCGTTGGTCAGGATGACACTTGTTGTGAAATTGAAGTGTGGTGTGGCCAAGAATTTTCAGGGCAGATCCTTCGTCGCTGCGCTCCTCAGGATGACAAATCGATGATTGTGCTCTGAGAATCCCAAATGCGATTGCCCTGGGTCACAAGGTAGTTCTCTGGTCTTTTCAAATTCATCGAGACAAGAAAAGACCCGGCCATGTGCCGGGTCTTTTCTTCTGCAACTGCGGGAAAACTACTTGCTGACCGGTGGCGGGGTGGTGGAGGGCTGATTGTCCGTCCTGGCGGGCGTCAATCCGGGAACCACGGGGACGGTCTTCACATCGCCCGAAGCGGCTTCACTCAGGTTGATGCCGTAGTGCTGCAAGGTCGATGCCAGAATCTGATAGAGGCCGGAGCGGTCCTTGGCATAGGCGGCGTTGGCGGCGATCAGGTTGTCGTCGGCCGTGGCCAGTGCGCGCTCCTGAAGCAGCACGTTGGCAGTGGTGGAAGCGCCCAGATGCAGCTTCTTGTTCTCCGCGTCAACGCTCTGCTGCGCGTAGTCCCGGGCGGCCACGGAAGACAATACGAGCGCTCGGTCGTTGGTGAGGGCGAACTGCGCATTCACCACCTGCATGCGAATCTGCGTGTAGAGCTGCGCCAAACGCAGCTCAGCCTGGCGATACTCCATCAGCGAACGCGCCTGCACTGACTGCGCAAACTTGTTGCCGATGGGAATCGACAGGTTGAAGCCGATGCCCTTGTCGGGAGCACTGCTGTTCACCATATTCTGCAGCGTACTTCCGACGCCGACCGTGGGAATTGGCGTACAGGAGGTGTCGGTGCCGGTCGCAAACGGATTGACGCAATAGGGGCTTTGCGAGCCGCCAATGCCGGTGCCGCTATAGAAGCCGTAGATGTCCACAACCGGCAGCAAGGCATTGCGCGCGCCCTTCAGCGTGATTTCATCGTTGCGGAGCGTCAGGACCGCCTGCTCAAGCTCGGGTCTCTGCTGAAAAGCCTCCTGCACCAGTGTTTCGACGGGCTGCTTCTCTTCCGGGATTTCTTCAATGCTCACGCGGTCGGTGGGAATCACGGGAGCAGCCAGCAGCGCGGGATCGTTCAGGTTGCGGGCAATCGCCTGCTTGATGATCTGCTGCTGATAATTGAGGGCGCTTTGCGAGTTGATCAGGGCCTGTTTGTCGGTGGCCACGGTCGAATCGTCGTTGACCACTTGCAGAGGGGCCACTGTGCCGATCTCCAACTGCTTGCGATCGTCACTGTCCAGCTTGGTGCTCTGCTCGAGCGCGCGTTCCTTGGCCTGCACGTCCTCATAGGCCTGGACGAGTCCCCAATAGATGGTCTCCACCTGGTTGACGGTGTAGAGAATCTGCTGGCGGAAGGATGAATCGGTGATGCGGCGGTTGTTCTGTGCCTGATAGATGAAGCGCTTGTTTACCCAGATTCCGGCGCCCTGCAGCAGGTGCTGGGTTACAGTCGCCTTGAAGTTGGAATCGAGTTCCGGGCTGTACTCACTGAATTGATTGGAGGTGGTAATGCGGGAGTTGTTGAAGGCCACGGCCAGCGATGTGCCGGTCACAAAACCCTGATTGTAGGTGAAGTTGTATTGATCTGTGTTCTGGAAGGAGCGGGGAGCGAAAGCGCTGGTCTGCGCCGACTCGGCTCTCTCCAACTGAATCATGCTGGTCACCACCGGCTCCAACTGCTCCGGATTTGGTCCAGCGCCCGCGGTGGTCAGCGTCAAGCCGGAAACGCCGGAACCGGCGCCGCCCGAACCAACAGTTGTTCCGCCCGGACCGCCGCCGGTGCTCAAGATGGAAGCGGAACCGCCCAGCGTGCCGGTGACAAGCCCGGAAGGGGAGCCCAACGGCGCTTGCCCGGTGCGCGTGCGCAGAATATCCGTATCCGCGATGTCCAGGTCGTAGCGGGCTATGGCGATGTCGTAGTTGTTCTCAAGAGTCAGCGCGAGCGCATCAGAAAGGCTCAGATAAAGCTTGCCGTCCTTCAACAGGTCGGTCAGGCGCACGGAATTCGCGAAGCTGGCCTTGCCGATGGAGGTCGGGCGAAACGTATTAAACGGGTTACCCAACAGACGGGCCGAGGGCTTTGAAAAATCGCGCTCGGTAGAGCGGAGACTTACCGGTGCCGTCGCCACCGGCTCTGGAGCCGCGGGCAGTGGGGACCCCGCTTTTTCCGGAGCCTTTTCTCCCGCTCCCTGGGTTTGCGGCTGCTGCGCCAACCCCGAGGGTATTCCTGCCGTCAATCCCAGCATGAGCACCGCGATGGCGCGCAGCCGGTTGCCTGCCTGGCCTGGCCGTGCCCCTACATGTCCGCACAAATTGCGCGCGGTCTCCTCTTGCTGCTCAAACACACGTGTACCGAACAAATGCATGTTTCCTCTCCACGAATCGCTGAGGCATGTGGGGTGCCATTCTACAAGACGCCCGAAGAGCCTCTCCGGACGCAAATTTGTGATTTTCCAGGACAATCTCTGCTTTGAGACCGGCGCGCAAACTCCGCTCATCAGTCGATACGCGCGCGACTCCCGGTTCGTTCCACAGGGCTGATTCGGGAGTCCGGTTCCCTGCCGTTCCCGGAGGCTCATCCGCCATGGAGAGCAAAGCTGAGTATATCTCACCGCTACTCCCCGGTTCCTCCGGAGCGGCGCGGTCGGGTACCCTGTTCACAACGCCCATGAAGCCGTCAGAAAGCCCACAAACCGCCCCTTTGCAACAAAACTGGAAGCTGACGCTGGCTTACGACGGCACGGACTTCCGCGGCTGGCAGGTGCAACCGGACGAAACCACCGTCCAGGGCGAATTGCAGGCGGCGCTGGGCCGGATCACCGGCGAGACTCCCCTGCCCCAGGGCTCGGGACGCACCGACGCCGGCGTACATGCACTGGCCCAGGTGGCCAGTTTTGCGCTTGCCGCCTCCATTCCTCCGGCCAACCTGCACCGGGCGTTGAATCGGACGCTTCCTCCGGCCATCCGCATCCTGGAAGCGAAAACGGTACCGGAAACCTTTCACGCGCGACACTCGGCCAGGGCCAAAACGTACGAGTACCGCATCTTTCCTGGGGAGATTTGCCCGCCTTTTCTGGCCCGCTACGCCTACGCATGCGTCTGGCCAATGGACGTGGAAGCCATGGAAAGGGCAGCCCAGGCCTTTCTGGGCGAACACGATTTTTTGAGCTTTGCTGCCAGCGATCCCGACCTGACGACGCGAAATCTTGCTTCAGCGCACGAAGCGAGCCAAGAGTTCCAAGCGCCCACGGCCGTGAGGACGATCCATTCATCGGGCTGGGAGCCCCGCGTGACCGAGGCCGGCGACCTGCTGGTCTATCGCGTGCGGGGCAGCGGCTTTCTGCATCACATGGTCCGCAACCTGGTGGGAACCATGCTGGATGTGGGCAGGGGACATTTCCGCGCAGATGCGATGCCGGAGATCCTGGCCGCCCGCAATCGCTCGGCTGCCGGACCGACCGCTCCAGCGCGAGGACTGTTCCTGCATTCGGTGGAGTATGACGAGCAAGCGGAACTGCTGCCGAAGGACCTCTGAATCTGGGAGAGTGACTATCTTTCCGCGGCGCTCAAGCATGTTCAGTGTCGGTCCAGGGTGGGCCTCATGCTGTCCGACCCTTGCGCCAGGAAGAACGCGCAGGGATGGGGCACGGAGCTATCTCATTTCATCCTCGAAAATGTTCTAATTCTCCTGGCCCCTGCTAACCTGAAACAACCCGTATGGCACTCTTTCCCCGCAACTCGGCATTTTCTCAGGTGACGGCGCTGGCCGGGCAACGGCCTGTTCATGCGGCTTTCGCGTGGCTGCATGGCAATCCCAAAACGATCATGGACTGGCAGGCGGAGCTGGTGGCGATTCCCGGGCCTCCGTTCGGCGAACAGGCGCGCTCTCAGTGGATGGCGGCCCGCTTTACCGAGATTGGCCTGAGCAAAGTGGAAACCGATTCTATCGGCAACGTTTTCGGCACACTGCCGGCGACTCAACTGCCTCCCGAGAGCACCGGCCCGGTGGTCGTTGTCTCTGCGCATCTCGACACGGTGTTCCCGGCCGATACGCCTCTGAACCCGGTCGTCGATGGCGACCGCCTGGACGCTCCGGGAGCCTGCGACAACGGTGCCGGGGTGGTGGGCATACTGGCCATTGCGCAAGCGTTGCAGCAGGCCAAGGTTGAACTGGCGGCGCCGCTGGTGTTCCTGGGCAACGTGGGCGAGGAGGGCGAAGGCGACTTGCGCGGCGTGCGCCATCTCTACGACCATAGCCCCCTCGCCGGCAGGATTGCAGCCCATATTGTGCTCGACGGCGGTGGCGCGGACTCGGTCGTGACCCAGGCGCTGGGCAGCCGTCGCTTCCGGGTGAGGGTGACCGGCCCGGGAGGACACAGCTTCACCGATGCGGGCACTCCCAACCCCATTGCCGCACTGGTTTCGGCGCTGGCCATCCTGGCGCAAACCCCGCTGCCGGAAGAACCGCGCACGACGCTGAACCTGGGCACGATTCAAGGGGGAACCAGCGTCAATTCCATCCCCGAGAGCGCCGAGGCAGCGGTCGATTTTCGCTCCACCGATGCCGGGCAACTTCTGCGGCTGGAGGTCGCGCTGCATCGCGCCGTGGAAGACGCCGTGGATCACTGGAACGACCCGCAACAACCCCGGAACGCTCTCAATCGCGGGTTGCTGGCCTTCACCATCGAAAAGATCGGCGACCGCCCGGCTGGGCACCTGCCCGCCGATTCTCCCCTGCTGGAGACGCTGCGGGCCGTGGACCGGCATCTGGGG
>Ga0255354_1002099_pt1 | contig 10613 bp, 4 predicted proteins | sample HBST50metaG_FD_189942 | JGI IMG/M metagenome (GOLD analysis project Ga0255354, IMG submission 189942) | Peat soil microbial communities from Stordalen Mire, Sweden - H.B.S.T50 | ecosystem: Environmental > Terrestrial > Soil > Wetlands > Peat | place: Sweden: Norrbotten County, Stordalen Mire...
AAGCTTGTGATAGACATGGCCAAACGAGAGGGCGAAAGTTCGTTCGCGAACGGGAAGAAAGACCAGTGCGCCTTTGCTCACCTGCTTGATCTCTTGCTGAATTCCGAAGAAATGCTTCCACCAGGGGACCGTCGGAGCGCTATCCAATATGAAGAGCGATGCGCGTTCTGGGGCAGACCTGGCATCTACTGTGTCCTTGAGGTGATGGTTTTCCTTCAAGGAGTTCGAGGCGTCATGGCCTGTCTTTAACAGGTAGATTGAAAACGGTCTGCTCTTGCTCATGGCAAAGTTTCTCCCGTGCGCCCCAGCTTTCAGTTAAACCGATTCTCATCCCTGCAGTTGTTCGGCGCGATTCGCATCCAATTACCGTCGGCGATTGCCTTTCTGCGAGTTGTGTTTGCGGCACATAAGCGTCGCGTTGTCGAGGCGGCTTCGTCCGCCTTTACTATGCGGATCAATGTGGTCGATCGTAAAATCTTCCCACGTCAGTTTGCACCCACAAGTTGCGCACACTTGGCTGGCACTCGTGTTCCAAATGATCCGGCGCTGCTCTGGAGTGAAACCCCGTTGTGCATCCTTCCTAGCGAACAAGCTACCGAGAATTCCGCGCAGTGTCTTTTCACGTTTACGTCTCTGGGCAACATCGTCTGTCATTTGTGATACTGTCAAAAGATAATCGCGATAGAGTTCCTGATCTGACCTGGCTCCTTTCGCTTTGCGCTGCAGTTCTCGTACTTCGTCAACCTTGCTTGAAAACGTCTGCAGCATTGTCCAGGCAATGCTGTTTCTGCGCCGGTCTGTCAGAATGAGTGCTTCCTGCTCGAACTTCCCAATGAGCACGGCCAGCGTGTAGAAATCAGTGACCTGCCGGAAACGTGTCGTCTTGAGTCGGGGAAACATGCGGACGATACGATTCAGAGCGGTCGCTGCCATCCGAGAAGCCTTGCCGAGTTGGCGTCCGTCAAAGGACTTCACGTCCATAACCCGGTCCAGGGCGGTCTTCTTGTTGAGCACATCCCCTTGCGCTAGCGAAAGCATGAGCTCACACATGAACTCAATATGCTTCATCCGGCTTAATTGGCCGGGGCTGAAGACTTTGTTCTCGATAAAATAGCGCTCGAAGCGGCGGCCAAGGCGGGCAGCCTCCTTCAAGAAAGGACTGTTGTAATAGTTGGCATGGCGCTTCTCCTGGCTCGTCAAGGCCTTGCCCGTTGAATTGATCCGAACAAAAAGCTTGATAATGTCGCCGAACTCGCCGTCCACCTCGATGATTGGAAGTTCGCAACCGGTTATAAGATGCTGAAGTCCCCTTCGCTTCAGAAGTGGCCAGCTCACCAGCTCCTCTGAATCCGCTCCCGCCAACTGGGCGCGCGCGCTGAAGCGGGGTCTCATGGCACCGGTGAACATGAATATTGATTCCAGGCGCTGCTTGCCATCGATAACGTCGTAGACGAGTTCACCTTTCTGTTCGCGCTTATAAAGAAAGATGGCCGGCAGCGGGTAACCGCGGAGCAGACTATCGATCAGCAAAGCTCGGTCCCGGACTTTCCAGACCGATTGACGTTGAAACCCAGGCTCGAGATTCAAATGGCCGTGATCGTAGAGGCTCTTCAAATCGAGAATGCTTCTCGTTGCCGTCTTGTGCGTGATGGTATTTGCTCGAATCATTGCGCTTTCCTGAGTGCCATTACCCGTTGAATGCAGAAAACTCTTATTCCTCGTCTTCGTCAGTTGATTCATCTTCACCTGGCGCATCTCCAGATGCCACCGCGAACTTACCCATCGCCGTCTCTACAAGGCTGAGTAGAGCCGCCTTGCGATCTTTCATGAAGCCTTCGAAATCATCACTTCTCAGAAATGCGGGGGAGATGCAGTGTGTTTGCAGGATCGCGTCCATCGCTGCTGGCTGAATTTGGACGGCCTTGTCGGTTTCAATTTGCTTCAAATAGTCAGATGGAGCCTTCCCGCCGATCTTCCGATTCGCCTTGTACGAGATTGCCGTTTTGTTGACGATTGAATCGTACGCTCTGGGCGGAATCGGAGGAATTTGTTCTTCACACCACTTGCGGGGAAAGATGTGGTGAATGTCGATCTTCTCTTCGTTCCTGTCAATGTCGATCAACCTAGCCTTCCAGAAGAAATCCCTCGCCCCCTGCTCCTGAAGCAAGACGTACAGGCCTCTATATGCTGCCGAAGTTCTGCTCCGCAGAGTGTCCAATCGGGATGCCTGAAAGCCCGCCGCAATCACAGTAGCTGGATCGGAAGCAGCCGGCTGATTGATCCATTTGAGAAGATCCTGCAAGTCGAGCGCAATCCGCGTCTCTGAGGCACTTCCATACAGTTCTCCGAAGACTCCGCACCAATACCAGCGTGCCAGTTTGATTTGAACCTGAGGCTCAAGCCAACGGTCTCCAATGTGCGTCATCACCGCCGCGAGGGGAATCAGTTGCGCGCGGTAGGGCAGAAACTTTGGATGATAGAAGCCTAGCTGGTGCAAGAATTTGTCGGCGTCAAGGAAGCCTTTAATCAACTTGTCGGCCCATTTTTGATAGGCGCTCAGGGGCATCGAAAGAATGTTCTCTCGCTTGGCGCTGACTCCCGTCACTTCCTTAAATGTTTTGCCAGCTTTCAAATCGGCTTGTTGACGTTCGTAAGTATCCAAAAGGCTTATGCCCTGCAGAAAATCCGTCGCCGCAGTGTCCTTCAATAATGCTTTGCCAGCCAAGGCAGCACTCCGCCCCTTGATTGCTCCTTCGCCGTACCAGTCCCTGCGAAGGTTGAAGTTGTCAGCCGCATAGGTAGCTGTGACTAGTTCGAAAACCGACAGCTGCACACCGCCGGTGTTCACCTTCTCAAAAACCAGGCACACGGCCTCCTTCGATGTCCCTTTTTTCAATTCGATAACGGGGACCTGATAGGAACGGAAGGAGGCAAGTATCAGTTCGCGGAACTCCATGTATTTCGGAAAGCGATCCGGAAAGGCTTTGTTCAATCCCATTTCCCAAGGGTCAGACTTGAGAATCTGACTACAGGGAAAGTAGAAGGCCGCGTATTCCTTATCAGGACTGCTCAAATCAAGATCGACTTCACGGCCGAAGTTGACCCAACGTTTGCGATCCTCTCCGACGGTCACCACCGCGTCGTCCAGCGCTGTGGGATTCGCAAGCGCTTTCTCAATATTGAAGTAATAATGCCGTCTGATTTCACGCTTCTTTTCGTCGCGAGTTGTAACCGGCGCAGACAGCCGTAGAACCTGGGTCAGAGAAGTGAGCCGCTGTTGGCCGTCCAGAATCAATCGTTCCGCCTCGACACCGTCTGACAGGGTAACGCCTTCGACAGGACGAATTTGAAACCGAACGTTGCCACCAGTCTCAAGGAGCATCACGGCTCCAATGGGAAACGACCTGGCGATACTCACCAGCAAAGAGCGGATGTGTTCGTCGTCCCACACCCACCCTCTCTGGAAGTCAGGCAATTGAATCTCGCCCTCGACAATTTCATCCAGCAGCTTGCGGAGTTCAGTCTTTGTGGAATCGAACGTGACCATGTTGTCTCCAAAATGCAACGGTTAGATGCTTCGAGGAAAATCCTTAACGGGAGAATCGCTGTGCGCTTTCGCGCTTAAGAATCTGGAGGGTCAAATGTCATTTCTGACGGCATCCGCGCGATTGCTGCGATTCTGAGCTCATCAAGGCTCTGCCATTTGCCCACAGTAACTTGGGTATAAACGCGTTCGAATACATTGCCGGAATGTGATCGGCGTTTGGTCTCGAAGGCTTCGGAGATGAGTGTGAAGGCATGATTGAGGCTCTCTGCGCTCTTTTCTAATGCAGGGATGGTGCAGGGACATGGGGACAATCTTGCCTCCTGATCTCCTCGCACTTGGAGCATCAATGGGGCATCGAGCTTACCTTCGACAAACCAATAATCGGAATTGATTTCAAGGACAAGAGAACTTAACAGTCCATGAGCCTTCGAGTTGCCAACCATCGTCGGGCTCACACCAAAAAACACATGGGAACCCCTTTCCAGAATCCGGACGGCTCTGTCTTCGAGGAAGCGGGCACGAACGACGGAATCCAGAATGGCCTCTGGAGCCACGATCAACTCCGCAACGGCGTTCTTTGACAGCGCAGGCAGTGGGCTTCCATCCAAGAGGACGAACTGGTTGCCATCGAATTGAATGCCTATCCTGAGATGCTTCTCAAATCGTTGCTTGCTGGCACTCGTGCTCATTTGTGCTCCTTTACCCAGTGTTTCCGCACTTTCAATTGCCGATGTGTCACCCGGGGCTTCATGAAGCCTCGAAAGACAACCCTGGTTGAGCATCGGACGACAGAGCCTTTTCCCCGCGCTTTCCTCTTGCTGCTTTCGGCGCTGCCTTCCTTTTTGCTTCCTCTTCGGCTGCACGTTCATGATTCAACTTCAGCAGGCGGCGAAGCACCTCTTTGCGGGCGGCAGGGCTGATGGTGTAGCGGACGCGGTCATTCTCGGCCAGGGTTTCCACTTCGTAGAAGTCATGGTCGAGAGGCAGGTTCTGCCAGCCATAGGCATCCCGGACGGCGAGGTCGAGTTGGACATGCAGCCGGCGCAATTCGAGTAAACCTTCGTAGCCACGCGCTGCTTCGTCTGCGGACTTCTTGCTAACCTTCGCAACCATCGCCGGCGACAGGTTACGCGCATGAAAGAGGTTGTAGATGTCCGTAAGGCCGAGCCAGAAGGAGAGCATCAGCGACTTGCGGTGCTGATGGTAGCGCTCACCAATTGATGCGAGGTCAGGATTGACCGCGCGCCAAAGATCGTCGGGAAAGGCAAAGGTCTCAAAGCAATCGGTTGGCGTATAACGCAGCCGTGTTTCGAGAGTCCCGCTGTACTTTCTTGCCCAGACCTCGTGCAACGTTGATTGAACTGCACAAAACAGGTCCCAACGATCTGTCGTGAAGACGTACAGTGAGTTCGTGAATATCAGATCAGTCGGCAATTGCGTAAAAGAAAGGTACTTGCTGACCCACACAGCTACGAAGCACCAGGGAAGATCTCTCAGCTTTCTATAGCACTCTTCGTTATACCTGTAATAGAGCCACCACTTGGCCCTTGCTCCTGCATTTTTCTGTGCCAACCTTGCAGGCTTGACCTTCGCCTCAACAATTGTGAATGGCAAAACATAAGATGCGGCGTCATCCTCAGTGCGATTTGAAAAATTGATAATGTCCCTGCTTGGCGCCTGCTTCGGGTCGCTGCTGACGTCCTCGCCGTTTATAACCGGCGCAATTATTTTCTGATTCCTTTGATCAGCATCGACAAGCTTCTCCTTCTCGGCATGCGATAACAAGAATCCGTCGCCGAGAAATATTGAGCCTTGGTATATCTGATTCTGAGATTCGGAGAGCACCGATGGCTCTCCAGCGTCTTGCCCCTCTTCAAGATAAGGGCTGATGATGGACACCTCTCGGCCATCGAGAATCCGTTTCCCGTCCCAAGCGCCCTTATGGATGGATAGCAAGGAGACAACTAGGTTGGCACGCCCCGGCCACTTAATGCCGCGCACAGCAAAGCTGATCTGAGCGCCAGAATTCGCGATATGTTCTAGGCTGCCCCTGCGAACATCGCCATCCCTGATGGAGTTGGTCGTAATGAAGGCCGTGAACCCTCTTTCGCGCATCAGGGTGTAGATTCTGCGCACGAAGTATGCGATAAGATCGCTGAGGCCGGCGGGGGCATACTCCCACTTTACGTATTCGCAGAATGGACTCCCTAACCTGCCACTCAAGTGCTTTGTCCCGAGGTACGGTGGGTTTCCTAAAATGCAATCGAATCCTCCGCGTGCGATGATGTCGGGGAATTCGAGGAACCAATGGAAGAAGCGCCTCTCCGTTGCCACTGCCCATGCCTTTGCTGTGGCAATGCCCTGAGGGGTGAGGCCGTCTGACCAATATCGCCGAAACGTGGCGTCCGAGATCAGCAGAGGGTCGCTTTCAGTCGTCTTGGGGATGTAGAACTGCGCAATGGGGATTGCGGCTATCTGCGCCAGTTGCGAGGCATCTGGTCCATCCGTAAACGCCAGGAATTTCTCCTTCTTGCTCTCAATCTCGGCCGGCGTGCGCTCCGGCAATGCGGAGAGTTCGTTCCAGCGCTTGAGCGTACCCTCGAGGCGCTGTTGGATGGCGGGCGCCAAGCGCCGTTGCCGAATGTCTTTGCGGTCCTGCTTATTGGTCTTGCGCCAGAGGGCGCCAACCTCCTTTTCGTCTCCCGGCATGGCGGCAAAGGCCTCATCGGGAACGCCCTTGTCCAGTTCCTCTTGCCGTACAAAACCAACAATGGCATTGCCGCGCTTGATGTGATGGTCAAGGAAGTTGAGCGGCTGGCCGGGATTGTGAGCCTCAAGCCAGAGGGCAACCTTGCACAACTCAACTGCCTGTGGATTGAGGTCAACGCCATAGATGCAGTTCCGGATGACGTCGCGGAGTGCAGCGCGAAAGGCTGGAGGCGACGGCTGTTCTTCGCCAGTCCGTACGACGGCCAGCTCCTGGGCGATTCTTCGTGCGGCCGCCAGCAGAATATGGCCGGAGCCGCAGGAGATATCCGCAACACGCAAGTCGAGCAGCGCGGCCTCAGGTTTGGGAGCCTTGAGGCGCTCTGCAATCAGGTAATCGAGCGAGTGCTTGATGAGCGGCTGAACGAGATCGTCTGGCGTGTAGTGGGAACCGGTTCGCGCTCGTTCGTCGCCTTGTGCGAAGCTGAACTCGACTGTGTTGCCGTGGTTGATAAAGACGGACTCGTATTCGAGCAGGCCTTCGTAAACGGAACCGAACTCCTCCACATTGAGGGCAGCATAGTTCACCCGAATGAGCTGATGGTTCTCAGGGTGCTCGTATACATTGAGGGCGCGCAGGCAGCCGAGCAGCACATCATTGCCCAGCGTGCAGGGCGCAAGCAGCGGAATAGCCTGATTGCCGAAGAGGTCGCCCGCTAGCGGGGAAATGCCCAGCTTCTCGCCGGGCCCGTCGGCCTCAAAGAGCCGGAAGGCGGAAAGCAGCGCCAGCCACATATCGTGCTGGCGATGATCGGCAAGGTGACGATGCTCTGAGAGCTGCCGCAACCGCTGCACGCTGTAATAGAGGCGGTAGATGTCCCGCTGCTTCTTCTCGGCGGCGGGTGGGAAAACGAGATCGCGCTCCTCAATGACCATGAGGAAGAGCAAGCGATAGATGAGACGCAACAGGTTGTTGTAGTACTCGCTGGGGCGGAGGCCCCCATTGACCGCGGCATCGTGGAGTGCGTTGTTTGCCGGGTGGTTCAGGAATCCTGTGCCAAAGGCGCGGATGGCAGCCTCGACCGCTGAGCTGAGGCCATCACGTATACGTGCACCGGACTCGATTGAATCCTGATGATAGCGCTCAATCCAGCTTTCCTTGCTGGTCTCATCTGAAAGAGGCAGGCGAGTGGCATGAAGCAGGCGGTAGAGAACGGCGAAGTCAGCGTAAAGACCGTCGGTGAAGATGCGGTCAAGGTCGAACTCAAGATAGCTGAGCTTGATGAGCCGGGAACTGTTGCGGAGAAGCCGAAGAACCCTGCCGTTGGTGACCAGGCCGTAGAGCTGCTCGTTGAGATTGATGAACTCCTGCACGATGGCATGAGCCGACATGCGGAGGGTAGCGTTTTCAGGCTTGCGGTCGAGGCCGGCCGGCTCGCGGTAGCCGACAATTTGCACCGGAGCTTGGGCTCTGTTGACTGCCCGGTGCGATATTGCGTAAATCTTGCCATTGAGCTCCGCGCCCCTGACTTGGAATTCAACCTGATAGCCGAGCAGAGCCAGCAGAGGAACCATCCAAAGCTGTCGTGTCTCGGATGTGGCGGGTGATTCTGGTCTGAGGCTATCGAGCTTGCGCTGAAAGATGCGCCAGAAGTCTTGCGCGTCAGCCCAGGCTCGGACGATTTCGTCCTTCACCTTGATGGAGGAATCGAGACCGAAGTCGGCTGGCTTCTGGCCGGGAAGATCTTCAAGGCGGCCGAGGATGTCCGGCGAGAGGATGGCGCCTTCAATTCTGATGCTGGGGTAGATCATAACGCCACCTCCGGCAACAGGATGTAGATGCCAAGGAGGTCCATGGGCAAGACAGGGTACACAACCTGGAATCGTTGCTTATCCATGAGCGAACTGAACCTTTCATGCGCAGCAACCAGGCGCTTCGACTGTTCCTCTGCGATTTCATCGAACTTAGACGAGAGCTTGTCCATAATGTCGAGCTCATTGTCCAGGAAACTAGCCCGTGCCTGAGGGGAGAGGTCGCTTGAGGCGCGAGCAGAGGCAAGAAGCGCTTTGGCCTCGGCGTGGTCAAGATGCTCGCGATCCTGTGGCGCGCCACGCCACCCCCACAAAAGCATTTCCTCAGCGACGATCTGGTGACCGCTCTTGCTCTGCTCAATCACATTACGGCAGCGGAAGAGCAACAGGGTTGTTTTTCGAGAGACATCGCGAGTGCGGATTACAGCGCTGCGGGCGGCACGTTGACCTTGGCGGGCAAGCGTATTGGCCATGACGAACTGGCAGAGCTGCTCGACAAAGCGATGATTGCGACCGAGGTAGTGGTAACCCTCCGGCGTTGGCGATTCGAAACTGACCTTGATGGGTTGCCTGGCAGCGGTCACTTTACCAGCGGGGAGAAGGTCCAGCAAGGGAGCCGGCATGTTCCCAGGAACGATGCTGAATCCCTTTCTTTCTGTGATTACCTGAACACCAAGAAGATTTTGGAGCGTCGAAGTCACGAAGTCCTGCACCGCTTTCGGGTCGCCGATGGCCTCATCGACCGCCCGGAGGTCCTCTTCGATCTCATTGGCCTTGATGGTGTACTGGGCGAAGATGCTTCGAGAGGCGATTTCGCGCCCCGCGGCCTCGTCGACTTTGCGGGTGACTCGATTCTTGGCGACGGAAGCTTCATCAAAGGAATCGTAAACAAACTCCATCTGCTGCCCTCGCCCGCGCTTCTTCTCAATGCGGCGATCGGGGTTGAGGAGCAGCGCCTGTGTAATAGTGTCGATGATGCTCTGCGAGTCCTCGGGGAATGGAACATTGATACCAGTAGCGCGCTTGATCTCCCGCACTTTGCGGAGAAGAACATCCAGCACGATTCCGTCGATTGGGTTGTCTGCGCCGTAGAGGAGGCACGCTTTCACCTCTGCTGCCTGCTGCCCGAAGCGATCGACACGTCCTTCACGCTGTTCAAGCCGGTTGGGATTCCATGGGAGGTCATAGTGCAGAACGCCCGTGAAGAGTTCCTGAAGGTTGATGCCCTCGCTCAGGCAATCGGTGGCAACAAGAACGCGGCGCTTGTTGCCGGACATCCCCGCGATGCGCTGCCGACGAACGTCATCCGGATCTTCGCTGGTGATTACCTGAAGATCGACGTCTGTAAACTTCTGCCGCAGTGCAGGGCCGAGATGTTCGCCCAGGTATAGAGCTGTGTCGATGTATCGGCAGAAGACGACCGGATTGAAACCCTTTTCGAGCCACTCTTCCAGGACGACGCTTGCCGCAAACAGCTTGCCGTCTTGCCGGATATTGCCAAGGTTCTCGAGTCGTTCGGCGAAAGTGTTCATCTGTCGGCGCTGGTATTCCGACAAATCGCCAAGTTCCAGGACTTGAGTAGGCGCGTTGTCGCCTTCGAAGCCATAGTCGAGGTCGCGAACAGGGTTTTCTGCGCTCTCGTTTGTCGCTAGGTCAGCATCGCGGTCAGCTTTAGCAAGTCGATCAATCCTCGTGTTGAGCATTTTGACGCCGGCCTTAGGGCTCGACATGACGCCACGCAGCAGAGCCAGTGCCGTCCAATACTGCACTCTCTTCTTGCGGGTGCCAGTCGGGTCGGGCATCACGAGTTTGCGGGCGAATTCCAAGATGTCGCCGAAAAAGGCCGCGTATTCGCGGGAGAGGTCATACGGCCACTCGAATGTGTCGCGTAAAGGGAAGTGCGTGTCCTCATCCATCCACTTTGCGACGTCCGCTCTCTTGCGTTGAATGAAGTGACGAGCAAGGTCGCGACGCTGTGCCTGAGACGCGTTAGGAAGGTCGAGGACTTCGAATTCGGGTCTCAGCAGGCCAAGGATCGACTGAAATTCTTCTGGCTTTCCACTGTGTGGGGTTGCTGTAAGCATCACCAGGTGTTGACCTGGCTTTGCTGCGATACGGCTGACGAGATGGTAGCGCTGCTGTTGAGCCGTTGATGCCCCAGTAGGCCGGGCGCAAGTATGGGTCTCGTCTACGATTACGAGCTCTGGGCACTGCTCCACGAAGACGTCGCGGCGAACATCTGACTTGATGAAGTCGATACTGATGATCTGAAAGGGATAGTAATCATAGACACTCGCGTCCCCCTGGATTCGGCGGTCAAGACCAGCTTGAGTATTCGACCGGATAATGACCGCCTCTATGTCCAGCTTGGAGCGGATCTCCTCCTGCCATTGTTCGCACAAGTGCGGTAGGCATACTACCGCAAAGCGTTTGATAGTACGTCGCTCCAAAAGCTCGCGTAAGATGAGCAGCGCTTCTATCGTCTTTCCGACTCCGACGTCGTCCGCCACGAGCAGTCGTACGGTTTCCTGCCGAAGGGCCATGATGA
>Ga0255354_1002117_pt1 | contig 10564 bp, 8 predicted proteins | sample HBST50metaG_FD_189942 | JGI IMG/M metagenome (GOLD analysis project Ga0255354, IMG submission 189942) | Peat soil microbial communities from Stordalen Mire, Sweden - H.B.S.T50 | ecosystem: Environmental > Terrestrial > Soil > Wetlands > Peat | place: Sweden: Norrbotten County, Stordalen Mire...
GCTTGAACTCAAGCGTGTAACGACCACGCGCTGCCTTCGTCATCTTCGTGTCCCTTTCGCCATTAAAGCAGCTTGCTAAGGGATACGTTTTGCGGGGGCAAGGTCAACTTCCTTACCCCGGAAAGCTGAGGCTCCGGGGCGAGGTTGCTCATCGTGAGATGGAGACGCAGAAGGCAAGTGTCGCAGTGACGCGCTCTTCGGTGGCTGAGCAGGTCAAACTTCTGTATTTGCAAGTCGCCTATTCCACTTCTGCGATTGCATACCTGGATCGTATCGATTCATTGCTACAGTCCGTCATTAAAGACGCTCTCTCTCAGTACGCCCTGGGCAAAGGAAGCCAGTCGGCAGTCATCAAGGCGCAGATGGAGCGCACGCAGATTCTTCGTCAGGACACTATGCATAATCAAGAATTGTGGCAAGCGCAGGCCCGGATCAAGCAACTGTTGCATCGCACACAAGACTCTCCTGACATTTACCCCGATCGGCTGACTGCAACGCCATTCGAGATTGCCCCGCAGGAGTTGCAAAGCAAGTTGCGCGCCATCAATCCTACGCTTATGGTGGACGCGGCCGCGTTGGACAAGCAGAAGGCGCAGTTGGCATCCGCAAAGCGCGAAGGCCGGCCAGACTTCAACATAGGTTACACCTTCCAATTTACTGGCGAGGATTGTCGAAACCGCTATATGTTTTCGGCGGAGATTCGGCTTCCCAATCGGCGCCGCGTCGAAGCTGAAATTGCCCAGGCCACGGAGTTGGAAACTCGCGCGAGGCGCGAAATGGACTCGGATGTTCAGCAAAAGCTGGCTGATTTGCAGGAGCAATACATTGTGGTTAAAAGCACGGCGGAACTGCTCAATGAATACAAAGAAGGACTGATACCGCAAGCGGAGGCCGTGTTTAATTCTGAGCAATCCGCCTATCAGTCCAACAAGCAGGAACTCAGCCCGGTGCTCTCCGCACTGTTGGACATCCTCACACTGGAAAGCGATTACCAGCAAGCTCTTCTCGATCACGAGGCCGCGCTTGTGCGCATAGAGACATTGACAGGGAGAACAATACGATGAGCGTGATAGCGCAGCGGAACATCCTGACGACATCATTGATCTGGGCTGCCGCGATGATTTGTGTGCTGATCTATTTTCTAAGTCATCCCGTGGTGCATTGGTCACAGGGCGCCGGCTCACCCGCTCCCATCGCCATGGCACCCGCTGCTTCGGCGGCTATGGCCATGGATACGCCATCGCAGCAAATGGATGCGCCACTTGCTCCGATGCAATTGACTGCGGAACAGATGCGGAACATCGGCATGACAACGGGCACAGCTGAATACAAAGATCTCAGCGACGATCTGCGCGCCACAGGAAGCGTGGCCATCAACGATAGCCTTGTCTCTTATGTTCAGGTGCGGTTCTCCGGATCCATCCGCAAGGTCTTCGCGAATGCCACTTATCAATATGTTAGAAAAGGCCAGCCGCTTTTTACTGTCTATAGCCCGGAACTGGTAGCTACGCAGCAGGAGTACCTGCTTGCGAACGAGAATCAGCGGGCTCTGAGCAGCAGTTCCATTCGCGACGTTGCCGCCGGCGCAAGGTCTCTTTCGACAGCAGCCGAACGCAGGCTTGCGCAGTGGGAGATTCCTGAGAGCGAGATTGCGGAGTTGAAGCGCAGCGGTAAGGTGCTTACCGACCTGACTATTCAATCGCCAGTCTCCGGCTATATTACGGAGCGCAATGCATTGCCGAATATGTATGCCGAACCCGGCACACGTCTCTACACCATTGCCGACCTATCGCGTGTGTGGGTCAACGCGCAAGTATTCCAATGCGATGTGGGCCGCCTCAAACCCGGCGATCAGGCCGCGATCACCGTCGATGCATATCCGCAGAAGACTTTCAATGGACGCGTCGAGGAAGTTCTTCCGCAGGTCGATGCGACCACGCGCACGGTACAAGTGCGGCTTTCGATCGACAATACGGGGTTGCTGTTGAAGCCGGGAATGTTCGTCAACGTGGATCTGAAATCTGCAATGGGCCGCCGCTTGGTCGTTCCTGCATCATCTGTACTACAGACTGGTTTGAAACAAATCGTGTTTCTGAACAAAGGCGATGGGCGCATCGAGCCGAAGGATGTTGTCCTCGGCCCGCAGATCGGCGGCGACTTCGTGATTCTTAAGGGGCTCTAAGCACATCAGTCGATTGTGACCTCCGCGAATTTCCTTATCGATTCCGAGAGCCAGATGCAGGCTGCCTCCGGTGCAAGCATGGTGCTAGCATCGTACCCTGGCGCAGACGAGGGAGCATCGCATCAGCAGGTGCGGATCGAGTTCACAACCAATCCCAATCCGCCGCAAAAAGGGACGAATACACTCCGCGTCAAACTTACTGACGGCAAGGGAGCGATGGTCTCCGGCGCTGACGTTGCAGTTGCATTCTACATGGCGGCTATGCCGGAGATGGGAATGGCCGCCATGAACGTGAACACAAAGCTCATCGAGAAGGGCGGCGGAGTATATGGGAACACAAGTGAACTGCCTTGTGGAGGAACATGGCAGGTAACTGTCACAGTGAAGCAGCACGGCCAACTCGTTGCGACAAAGAAACTCAGCGTCAATGCCAAGGGCGGAATGTGAGATGATCGCTCGGATCATCGAAATCTGCGCACGAAATCGATTTCTTGTATTCGCAATTGTTTTGATGCTGACTCTGGCGGGCGCATGGTCTCTCCTGCATATTTCTTTGGACGCCCTGCCCGACATCTCGGATGTCCAAGTGATCGTCCATACGAGTTGGGAAGGTCAACCGCCCGACATTATTGAAGATCAGGTCACTTATCCGATTGTCACGAGCCTCCTGGCTGCGCCGCACGTGAAGGCGGTGCGCGCGCAGACAATGCTTGGAGACTCCTATGTCTTTGTTATTTTCGAGGATGGAACCGATCCATATTGGGCGCGCTCGCGTGTAGTCGAATACCTTCAGCAGATCAGCGGCCGTTTGCCACAGGATGTGCATCCCGCCATCGGACCCGACGCAACCGGCGCGGGCTGGGTCTTTGAATATGCCCTCATCGACAAGAGCGGAACTCATAGCCTTGCCGATCTGCGCAGTTTGCAAGACTGGCATCTGCGATACGATCTGGAAACTGTTCCCGGTGTGTCAGAGGTAGCCACAATCGGCGGGTTCGTTCGCCAGTTTCAAGTGCGGCTTGATCCCGACAAATTGCTAGCTTACGGCATTCCGCTTTCCGTGGTGATTGATAAAGTCAAGGCCAGCACCAATGAAGTTGGCGGGCGCGTTCTCGACCTGGGTGGCGCGCAATATATGATCCGCGGCCTCGGCTACCTGCGCTCTACTAGTGATTTGGAGAACGTCGCAGTGGGCAGCAAGAACGGCGCTCCAGTGCTGTTGCGCGATCTGGGAAGTGTCGGACTTGGACCCGATATTCGTGAAGGTGTTGCGGAGTGGAATGGCGAGGGCGAAACAGTTGGCGGCATTGTAGTCATGCGTCAAGGCATGAATGCGCTGAAGGTAATCGACGGCGTTAAGCGTAAGTTTCACGAGATCGCGGCCTCTCTACCCTCTGGTGTCGAGATAGCTTCTGGATACGATCGTTCAGGCCTCATCAAGGATTCGATCGCCACTCTCCAGCACGACCTGCTTGAAGAAGCGCTCATCGTGAGCCTTGTGATCTTTATCTTTCTTTTTCACTTCCGCTCTGCGCTGATCGTAATTATTACTCTGCCTATCGCTGTGCTGGTCTCCTTCATCCCGATGTACTTTCTCGGAATCACTTCCAACATCATGTCGCTCGGCGGTCTGGCGCTCGCCATTGGCGTCCTTGTTGACGCGGCGATTGTCATGGTTGAAAATGGCTACCGGCATCTCTCTGAGCGGCAAGAAGCAGGCTCACTTCCCGTTTCGCATTCAGAGCGCAGTCAGATCCTTATCGGCGCGGCAAAGCAGGTTGGTCCTGCGCTCTTCTTTTCTCTGTTGATTATTGTGGTCTCTTTCCTCCCCGTCTTTTTGCTTGAAGCGCAGGAGGGGCGGATGTTTCGCCCTCTTGTTTGGACAAAGACTCTCGCGGTTGGGTCTTCTTCCATTTTCGCCATTACGCTGGTGCCCGTTCTGATGGTGCTGTTGATTCGTGGGCGGCTGCGGCCAGAACGCGAGAATCCGGTTTCGCGATTCACGCAGGCGCTCTATCTTCCAGTGCTTCGGTTTTGCCTCAGGCACCGGGCGCTGACAATCGCACTCAATCTGCTGTTTCTGATTGCAACCATTCCCATTTTCTTCAAACTCGGAAGTCAGTTCATGCCGCCGCTCTTTGAAGGTTCGGCGCTGTATATGCCAACCTCCCTCCCAGGCATTTCCATCGAGCAAGCAAAGACTGTAATGCAAAAGCAGGATGCTATCCTGCGCGCATATCCCGAGGTAGAAAGCGTCTTTGGCAGCGTGGGCAGATCGGACAGCGCGACCGATAACGCCCCGCTTGATATGTTTGACACGACCATCATGCTGAAGCCGAAAGAACAATGGAGGCGCGGCATGACATACGAAAAACTGATCCAGAAGATGGATGCAAGCGTGCAGTTTCCGGGCATCTCCAACACCTGGACAAGTCCGGTGGAATGCCGCCTCGATATGGAACTGACTGGCATCAAAACACCACTGGGCATCAAGGTGCAAGGGCCAAAGATCGATGGAATTGAACGCCTCGCAGGGCAGATTCAAAGCGTGCTGGTAACCATGCCACAGCAACGTTCCTCGTTTGCCGAACGCATCTCGCAGGGATTCTATGTCAACGTGGATGTGGATCGCGATGAAGCGGCGCGTTACGGGTTGAGTGTGGCCGATGTGCAGACCGCTGTTTCGTCGGGCATCGGGGGACGGAATATCGCGGAGAATATTGAAGGACGGGAACGCTACCCAATCAACGTACGTTATGAGCAAGACTTCCGCGATAGCGTGGATCGAATGCGCAGCGTCTTGATCGGCACTCCATCCGGATCGCAAATTCCTCTCGGTCAGGTCGCGCGCGTCTCGTTTTCGAATGGGCCTGCCATGATCAGAGACGAGGATGGCCAACTTACTGGCTATATCTATATCAATCTCAAGGACACAAACTACGGCGCGTTTGTTGATGCGGCAAATCGATTGCTGCGCGATCAAGTTACCTTGCCCGCGAACTATTCGTTCACGTGGGCGGGAGAATACCAATTTGAGCAAAGAGCGAAGCAGCGGTTAAAGCTGATTGTACCTGTGGTCTTTGCGATAATCTTTCTCTTGCTTTATATGGTCTTCCACTCTGTTGTAGAAGTCGCGGTCCTCATCTTTCCCACGCTCTACGCAATGACTGGCGGGCTTCTGATGCAGTGGCTGCTCGGTTATAACTTCAGCGTTGCGGTGTGGGTAGGTTACATCGCGCTCTTTGGAATCGCGGTTGAAACCGGCGTCGTAATGGTGGTGTACCTTCACGAGGCGGTAGAACGCCGCGTGAAATCGGGAGAAATCTGTTTAGCTCGCGATATTGAACTCGCAGTCATTGAAGGCGCTGTGCAACGCCTTCGTCCGAAGCTGATGACGGTCTTTGCAGTGCTCGCAAGTCTGGTCCCCATTCTCTGGGCGTCCGGCGTTGGTTCCGATGTGATGAAGCCAATCGCCGCGCCGATTGTTGGTGGCATGATCACCTCTACGATTCATGTCCTTATTCTGGTGCCCGTTTTCTTTGTCATGATGAAAGAACATGCGTTGCGTGTTGGTAAGCCGGAACGTTAGCCTTTGATCTAGTAACCGTGCAGGTCAACGCCACTCCCTTATTCCGCTCATAATGCTGCTTCGGCCTGTAGCAAAAGTCCATGTAACTGCGGCGTCGATACAATAGATGAAGACAGATGTGGATTTGGAGGTCCGCACCTTGGCAACGCGAATTCGCCGTATATCGCAGATATTATTTTTTCTGTTGTTTGTCTGGCTTTTCGCGCGCACAAAAGCGAATAATTTATCAGGTACGGATACGCGGCCGCTGTATCCCGTCAACTACTTTTTCAAGCTGGACCCGCTTGCTGCACTCGTTAATCTGCTGGCGGGCCACGCAATCTACACACCGCTCATCTGGTCGCTTTTCATCCTGATTCCAACCTTCTTTCTCGGTCGCTTCTTCTGCGGCTGGATCTGCCCTCTGGGCAGCTTGAATCAATTCTTAGGCAGCATCCGTTCGATATCAGCGCCGCGCAAATCGCAAATCTCGGCTGACCGTTACAAAAAGTGGCAGGCCGCAAAGTATTTTTTGTTGATCGCCGGACTGCTGGCGGCGCTCTGCAGCAGTAATATCGTTGGTTGGATCGACCCCTTCGGCCTGCTGATGCGATCGATGGGAGTGTCGATTCTGCCGGCTGCGGCCAGCAAAAAATATTACGTTGTCTATCAGCCGCACTATTGGCCGAATGTGCTGATGGGCATCGTGTTTGTGGCGCTGCTGTTGATGAATCTGCGCGTCACGCGCTTCTGGTGCCGAGCGCTGTGTCCTCTGGGCGCGCTGCTGGGCGTGGCCGCGCGATGGTCGCTTCTTGGGTTGCGCAAGGACGCAGCCACATGCAACCGATGCAGCCGTTGCCTGATTCGCTGCCAAGGCGGCGACGATCCGATCGGTGGCGCGCCATGGCACAAGACAGAGTGCCACCTGTGCATGAATTGCGTCGAGGCCTGCCCGCACGGAAGCCTTAAGTTTCGCTTCAATCGTAAATGCCAAACGCCGCCTGAGGTTGTGGAAACGAACCTGAGCCGTCGCAAAGCATTGGTTGCAGCAGCAACCGGGTTGGCCGTTATACCACTGTTGCGCGCACAATCCGCGCTAGGCAAGAGTAGCAGTGAACGGCTGGTCCGTCCGCCTGGAGCGTTGAATGAAACGGAGTTTCTCTCACGGTGCATCCGCTGCGGCGAGTGCGTGAGAGTGTGTCCCAATCATGCGCTACAGTTCGCGTTTAACGAGGCAGGGCTGATGGGTTTGTGGAGTCCGCTGTTGACGCCGAAGATCGGCTACTGCGAACCAAGTTGCGTGCTGTGTTCCGAAGTCTGTCCCACGGGAGCGATTCAGAAACTTACGCAGTTGCAAAAGGGTTGGATCTCCGAGGAAGGTGAATATTCCACGTCGCTGATAATCGGAACGGCAGTTTATGACCAGAGACTCTGCCTGCCGTGGGCCAAGGCTACCGATTGCGGTGTCTGCCTGGAATGGTGCCCGGTGACGCCCAAAGCAATCTACATCAAGGATGCCGTCATGGCGGACGCAGAAGGCAAACTCCGCACCATCAAGCAGCCGCACATAGACCTTAATCGCTGCGTGGGATGCGGGGCGTGCGAGTTCTCCTGCCCGCTTCAGGAGCAGCCGGGCGTTTACGTAAGCAATAGCAGGGAAAGCCGATCTCACCTTCTTCGTGCTTAAATGGGCTCGCTCGGCTTGTTTAGTTTGCGAGAATCTCCCTGGCGCAGCCATCCGAAGACTCCGGCGATGGCAAAGAGAGCAGCGGCAACCCAACTGATAACGGCCGCGCGGAATTCAGATTCTCGAACACTGGCTAAGGCAGTTTGCACCACCATAACTTCAAGTTGCAACCATATTGCGGCGAGAGCCCAAAACCACCAGGGGCGCTTGCGCATTGTGGCCGTGATAACATCGTCGCTGCTGGCCATGGTCATCCTCTCCTGCTCGATAGTGAGTCTTTCGTCCACCATTGTTCTGGGTCATGCTGCTTGCCGTAGCCGAAGGCGTTGTCCATGATGCGAAAGAGTCCATCCGTGCCGGGCGCCATGGAGACTGTGGCCTTCACACCGTCATGAATCCATGCCTGATCGCCCTTCGTGTACGGGCAACTGGCAAGACACACGCCGCACGCCGAACCCGACTTCTGCCAGTATTGAAAGCACTTGTAAGAGTCCTCGTACCAGGTTTTATGTCCTGGATTATTCCACGGGCCTTTGGTTTTGAAACTCGGCTCGTCGTCAAACGAAAGAGCACGCGAAGGACATGCTTCGGCGCACTTCTTGCACGTCTTGCAGAACTCAACCAGCCCAAAATCGACAGGTTTGTCGTAGGCCATCGGCATATCTGTAAAGACCTTGCACAAGCGAACCGCAGGACCGAACTCAGGCGTGACCAGCTTGTTGAGGCGGCTCAGTTCGCCAATACCCGCATCGAGCGCGAACGGTATGCTCTATGCAGTATCGTTCACGCAAGGTATTGCCTCATAGCCGAGACCGCGGATAAACACCGCCAGCGATGACACGACAAAAGCAGAGTGGCTATAACCGAGCGCCGACGCTGCATCGCCTAGTGGCGTAGGCGTGCGGGCGAGCAGTTCGATATCCATCGGAATGGCGATAGCCACCACCCATTTCATCTTCCGGGGGATCACGAACTTCGCATCCGTCACCTCCGGCATATCAACGTCGGCAAAGACAATATCTTTATCTTGCGGAGGTTGATCTGTTTTCTGGCGCTCTTTCGCCTGCTCGCATTTCTGATCTTTATCTTCATGATGCCGAGCCAAAGAGCCTCCACTTTTCTGATCTTCACCTTCATGTGGATGAACGGCTGGATGCTGGTCTCTCTGTTGTGCATCTTTCGGCGGCTGCTCTTTGTGCGGACGCTCCTGATGCGGCACTTGGAGATTGACATACGCCTCATTCATCGGCGCAATCCCCACAAGCCGGGCACCATAGAGTCGCGCCGCGGCCTTCACAGTGTTCGCCATCTCCTCCGGCGAAGCTGTATAACGCTTGGCGCTTGGTTCCGTTGGTGCGCCCTCTGAGGAGCGTGTCCATGCCAGCAGGCCGGAGCCGGGTCTGGCGCTGCGCATCACCGTCCAGGCGCCTTCGCTCAACTGCTGATCGGGCAAGCTGAATCCGGGCCTCTTCTCGTTGGTCCACGCAACCAAACGCCTGGCCTTGGAGGCTTGCTCTGCTTCGAACGAACCAACTCCATCTCGTTGAGTTTTCAAGGAAGGATAGAGAGCAAACATATCGAAACCAGAAAAACGCTTGTAATTCTTGTCCGTTTCACACAGTGTGGGCCTGCCCACGACCTTGATCCACCGGGCGCGCTTCCGTGTGTTGCCCGAAGTACTGGCGCCCGCACCAGTTCCCGTCACGAATCCCCAAACCGATCCGAGAGCGCCGCTTGCAGCAACGAATCCGCCAGCCTTCAAGAGGCTGCGCCGTCCTATTGGCTTACGCAAATCTTCCACGATAACAATCCTCAGTCGAAGTCTAATCGGTGAGGCAAGGACCGTCGTCCGCCGAAAGGATGAATCTTTAATCCATCTTTCGATGACTCATTACTCATTCAAATTAACGATGCGCGCCACTCGCAGGCTGTTAGAGGAAGTAGGATTTGGACCAGCGACCTTTGGGTTATGAGTGACCGGTAACTCGTTCATTTAACAGACTTTAAAGCACTTATGGCGACCCGGAAGTACGGAAAAGTACCCTCTGGACACCCTATTGGGAGTCTATTGGGAGTCTGTTTTGGAGTCTGAACCCAACAACTCCTCAGTTCTCGACTCCGCGAAGCGAAAAATTGACTAAAAACAGACTCCCGTAAACCCCAAACAGACTCCCAACTGACTCCCATTGTCGAATAACCATCATTACTATCAAGTGCTTGCAGGCTCTCGTCTTGATTTGAAAGTTGAAAAATTACCTCCCTAAACGTCCGCCCAACGGTCGTTGGATTGGCAGCCATCACGCTGAGATTTCCAGTTTCCAAACTGGAAACCAACTTCATACGGAATGAATCCAAGATGTCAATGAGCTTGGACCGTCGAAGCGAAGATTTCTATTGCATTTCACGCCATGAAATGATTTATTACACTATATGGATAGAATTAGGCCGCGCTGGTTTAACAGTAATCTCCAGGCCGCCTTGCGCGTCCTACCCGTTACCGTCTTGACTGGCGCACGGCAGACCGGAAAAACCACCCTGACCCAGGCGCTTGAACCCGCGCGCACCTATTTCACTCTCGACGATGTCGGAATTCTCGACCAGGCGGAGCGCAACCCCGATTCGCTGCTTTCGACCCGTCCAGTTATTCTCGACGAGGTCCAGCGCGCGCCGCAGATTCTGCTTGCCGTCAAGCGTGCCGTTGACACCGGACGGCGGGCCGGGGATTTCATCCTGACCGGCTCAGCCAATCTCCTGCTGATGAAGCATGTAGCGGATACGCTGGCCGGCCGCGCCATCTACCTCGATCTGCCGCCGTTTTGTCCGACCGAGTGGCAGGAGCGCAAAGACGCGCTCTCGCCGCTGGATCGTCTCTTCGCCCCGGATTTCGATTGGCGTGAATGGCCGGATGAATCGGGTGACTGGACGCGATGGCTCGTGCGGGGAGGTTTTCCGCCTGCGCTCGAAATCAACTCGGAAGCAGACCGCGGCCTGTGGTTTGCCGCCTATGTGCAGACCTATCTTGAGCGGGATTTGCGCCAGTTGAGCGCCATCTCCAGCCTGCCCGATTTTCAGCGCCTGATGATGCTGGCGGCGCAACGAACCGGCAAACTGCTCAACCAAGCTGACC
>Ga0255354_1002120_pt1 | contig 10560 bp, 7 predicted proteins | sample HBST50metaG_FD_189942 | JGI IMG/M metagenome (GOLD analysis project Ga0255354, IMG submission 189942) | Peat soil microbial communities from Stordalen Mire, Sweden - H.B.S.T50 | ecosystem: Environmental > Terrestrial > Soil > Wetlands > Peat | place: Sweden: Norrbotten County, Stordalen Mire...
AATTCGCTGATGACCGAGCTGACCGCAACCTGCACGCGATCCACGTCGTTGATAAGCGTGGAAAGGATGGTGCCCGTGGCGTGCTTGTGAAAGAAGCTGGAAGAACGCCGCAGCGTGACTTCGTAGAGGTGGTTGCGCAGATCGGTGATGGTGCCGAAGCCGGCGTAATTGACCAGGTAGGTGCCTGTGTAATCGCACAGCCCCTTGGCCAGCGTGGAGACAACCAGCGCGAAGGCCACAACAACCCAGGCATTGTGCATGTGCATGAAACGGGGAATCGCAAGCCGCAGGTCGAAGTGCCATTGGCTATGAGGGAGTCCGAGGAGGATGGGCCCTTCGGGCGCGTCAGGCCGCAAAACCTGGTCGAAGATGGGCTGAAAGAGGAGGATCCGGAAGGTGTCAAGCGCTCCAACCATGGCCAGCAGCAACACGCCGGGCAGCAGTTCCAGCCAATAAGGAAGCCCGTAGCGCAGCAGGCGCGGAAATCTATTCATACCGGTTTACCCGCTAGACGCACCGAAGACTCCATCCCCGCATTATATCTGGAGGACGCGGCGAGTCAGGACTCCCAGGCAATCCGGCTGGCGGGAACATTTAGAATGGTCATTGACGTAAATCGTCTTGCGCCGGTGAATCGGCGGGAAAGCGCGCACTCATTTCTATGCAACGCTGGTCGAAACTGTTTATTCCCACTCTTCGCGAGGCCCCGGCAGACGCCGAAGTGGCCAGCCACCGCTTTCTCGTCCGCTCGGGCTACATCCGCCAGCTTGGCGCGGGCATTTACAGCTACCTTTTCCTCGGCCAGCGCTCGATCAAAAAGATCATCGGGATTGTGCGCGAGGAAATGGACAAGATCGGCCAGGAGTTTTATCTGCCGGCTCTGCTCCCCAAGGAGCCGTGGGAGCAGAGCGGACGCTGGACGGGCATGGGCGATAACATGTTTCGCCTCAAGGATCGCAAGGGCGCTGAAATGTGCCTGGGCATGACGCACGAAGAGATCATGACCACGATTGCGCGCAGCGAATTGCGCAGCTACAAGCAGTTGCCGCAGATCTGGTATCAGATTCAGTCGAAGTTTCGCGATGAAGCGCGGCCCAAGTCGGGGCTGCTGCGCACGCGCCAGTTCACGATGAAGGACAGCTATTCCTTTGATATCGACAAGGCCGGACTGGACAAGAGCTTTGAGCTGCACGACGCGGTTTATCGCAGGATTTTCACGCGCTGTGGCTTGAAGTTTGTGGCTGTCGAGGCGGATTCGGGCGCGATGGGCGGCTCGCAGTCGCAGGAGTTCATGGTCTACACCGACGCGGGCGAGGACCTGATTGCAAGCTGCCCGGCGTGCGGCTACGCGGCCAATACCGAGAAGGCTACTTCGCTGCTGGAGCATTTAGTCGAGTTGGATGCTACTGGGGATGGCAAGCCAGAGTTGATTCATACGCCGGGAATGGGCGCCATCGCCGACATCGCCGCTTTCCTCAAGATGGAGGAGTCGAGCGACATCAAGTGCGTGGCCTACATGGCGCTGAAGCCGGGTGCGGCAGATAAGCCGGGCACTTGGCACGGCGTGGCGGCGTTTTTGCGCGGCGATCACCAGGTCAACGAGACGAAACTTCTGGGAACGCTGGGAGCCGTGGAACTGCGCACCATGCAGGCCGAAGAGTTGGAGAAATACTTCAACGGCCCGGCAGGCTTCCTCGGACCGGTGGGCCTCAAGCCTGACGCCAAGCCGCTGGAAGACGGCCTGACAGTAGTGGTGGACAAATCGCTGGACGGTCGCGGGAATCTGGTTGCCGGGGCAAACAAACTCGACTACCACCTGCGCAATGTAACACCGGGCCGCGATTTCTCGTGGACTCTGATGGCGGAGATTCGCAGCGTGAACGCAGACGAGGGCTGCCCGAAGGACGGCTGCAAGGGCAAGCTGGTTGTGGGCAAGGCAGTTGAAATCGGCCACATCTTCAAGCTCGGCTACAAATACTCCGAGAGCATGGGCGCGCGTGTGCTCGATCTGAACGGCAAGGAAGTGACGCCCATCATGGGCAGCTACGGCATCGGCATCGAGCGCATTCTGACAGCGGCCGTGGAGCAGTCGAACGACAAGAACGGTTTCTGGCTGCCGGCCTCGATTGCGCCGTTCACGGTGGTGGTGACGGTGACCAACATAGGCGATGCGCTTCTGAAGGAGACCGGCGAAAAGCTGGCCGCCGAACTGGAAGCCGCGGGCCTGGATGTGCTGCTGGATGACAGGGAAGAGCGCGCGGGAGTCAAATTCAAGGATGCGGACCTGGTGGGCATTCCCTACCGCATCAACGTGGGCAAGAAGACTGCTGAAGGCAAGGTGGAGTTGGTTACACGTGCGACCTCAACCAGCGTGGATGTCGCGCTGCCTGACGTGGTGGCGTTGGTGAAGGAACGCATCGAGGAAGATGCGCTGCTGTTGACGGCAGACGCGTAGGTCGTGGTATCCCACCCTGGCCGCAAACCGGGGTCCCCAGTGACAGGTCTTCGTCGCTGGGGTGAAAAGACAAAAACGCGACGAGGGTGGGGCACCCGCTGTAGAGGAATCTATGAACGAGTCGGATTGGGAAGGAATTATTCCCTCAGGGGCTAAAGCCCACGTTGATTTTGCTGGGGTGATGTACAGGCTAAAGCCCGTACCCTTCAAAGCAACGACTTATTCATTGGCTCCTTAACTGTCCACAATTAACTGGCCACTGTTCACTGACCACTATTCACTGTTCACTGTTTTGAAGGAGCGGCAATGGCATTGACGATCAGGATTCCGAGGCCCTCGGGCAAGCATCCCTTGAGGGTGACGCTGTTGCGCGCCGGGCTGCTGGCAATTGCGGCTGCCGCTTTAGTGTTTTTTACGGTCTTCGCCTATTTGTACGTCAAGTATCAGCACGTTGTGGACGACCGCCTCAAACAGCCAATCTTCGCTTCGACGGCCAAAATCTTTGCGGCGCCGCGCGAGGTGCGTCCGGGACAAAAACTCTCAATTCGCCTTCTCGCAAACGAGTTGCGCGAGGCGGGCTACTCGGCCGACGGCGCCGCAGAACCCTCTGAAATGGGGACCTACAAAGAAGGCGTGCAGACTATCACCGTGCGCCCCGGACCGCAGTCGTACCACGCGCAAGACGGCGCGGTGATTCGTGTCGGCGGGGGAGTTGTGGACTCAATCTCCGACGATCATGGACAGGCGCTATCGAGTTACGAACTGGAGCCGCTGCTCATCACCGGGCTCAGCGACGATACCAACCGCACCAAGCGGCGGCTGCTCACGTATGACGAGATTCCGCCGAACCTGGTGCAGGCCGTGCTGGCCATCGAAGACAGGCGCTTCTTTGAACACAGCGGGGTGAACTATTGGCGGCTGATGGAAGCCGGGTTTCGCGACCTGACCACCGGCCACAAGGAGCAGGGCGGCTCGACGCTGACCATGCAGTTGGCGAAGAATTTCTTCCTCTCGCCGGAGAAGCGCTTCAAACGGAAGGTGATCGAGATTATTATCACTTTCCAGCTCGAACACCGCTTCAATAAAAAGCAGATCTTCGAGATGTACGCCAACGAGATCAACCTGGGCCAGCGCGGCAGCTTTTCCATCGACGGATTCGGCGAGGCTTCGCAGTCCTACTTCGGCAAGGATGTGAGCCAGCTCGATCTATCCGACTGCGCGCTGATGGCGGGCATGATCCAGCGGCCAAATTATTTTTCGCCCTTCCGCCACGGAGACCGCGCCATCGACCGGCGAAACCTGGTGCTGGATTCGATGGTTGAAACGGGCGCGATTACGAAAGATCAAGCGGAGCACGCAAAGGCGGAGCCACTGCACCTGGGAGCAATGAGCGTGGACGCCAGCGAAGCGCCGTATTTTGTTGACCTGGTGCACGACCAACTGATGCAGAAACTGGGCGAGCGCGACTTCAACCGCGAGGGCCTGCGGATTTACACCTCGCTCGACCCCGATCTGCAACGGGCAGCGACAGCAGCGGTGGAAGCCACGGTTCATGTGGTGGATGCGCAGGTGGACAAGCTGCACGCGCACCGCAAGCCCGGCGAGACTTACATCTATCCGCAAGTGGCGCTGGTGGCTCTGAATCCGCACACCGGGCAGATACTGGCGCTGGTGGGCGGGCGCAACTACGGAAACTCGCAGTTGAATCATGCGGTAGCCAAGCGGCCCACAGGCTCCATCTTCAAGCCATTTGTATATGCCGCGGCCTTCAATACCGCAGTCCAGGGCAACATGCTGCCCGGCCAGACCAAGCTCTTCTCGCAGTTGACCATGCTGAGCGATCAGCAGAGCACCTATGACGTGGGCACCTCTCAGGAGTACACGCCGCGCAACTATGAGGGCGTCTATCACGATCAGGTAACAGCGCGGTACGCGCTGCAGCAGTCGCTGAACAACGCCACCATCGGCCTGGCCTCCATGGTGGGCTTTGATCAGGTGGCAGCGCTGGCCCGCGAAGCCGGTGTGAAGAGCGCTCGTGGAACGCCATCGGTGGCCATCGGCTCCTATGACGCAACGCCTATCGAGATGGCCGGGGCCTATACGATTTTCGCCAATAAAGGTGTTGGCCTGGAGCCGTGGATGCTGGCCAGCGTGCGCACTTCGACGGGCGACGTCGTTACCGATTACACGCCCAGTTCCAAACAGGTGCTGGACGCGCGTGTAGCCTACCTGACCACCAACATGCTGGAGAACGTGATCAATCATGGCACGGGCGCCGGAGTGCGCGGCCTTGGATTCACCTCGCCGGCCGCGGGCAAGACCGGCACCAGCCACGACGCATGGTTTGCGGGGTTCACTTCCAACCTGCTGTGCATTGTGTGGGTGGGCAACGACGACTACACCGATGTAAAGATCGAGGGCGCTCACGCCGCCGCGCCGATCTGGGCGGAGTTCATGAAGAGAGCCGTCGCCCTGCCGCAGTACTCTGACACCAACACATTCACGCCGCCCGAGGGTGTGCAAATTGTCGCCATTGACAAGGTCAGCAACTTGCTCAGCGATGCAACTTGCCCCGACGACAGCGCCGATGTGGCGTTCCTTGACGGCACCGCGCCGACCGAGACCTGCGACCATCCCGAGGAGCACCGCAGCCTGCTGCAGAAGATCTTCGGGACAGGCAAGAGCGCGAATTAATGCAACTGCGGGCGCAGCTCCTTTGAGATGCCTGACGCCTTGAGATTTCCTATACTCTCTGTGCTGTTGATGGGCGAAGCGTGCCATTTTGACGGCCTAGTCACTGCCGGCGGCCCGCTGGAACAGGAGAGCCTGCGCCGTGAGAATCGATGCAGGTGCTATAATTTCTGCGATTTCCCGCAACTTTCCATTCCGTACCGAGTTTGAATGTGGAAGTATTATTGGCACAACCGACTGTCGTGAGGTGAAAGATGAAGAGCGTGAAGCGAGCAAGCAGAATCCTGCTCTGGGTTTCAGTTTTGTTGTCGATTCCGGTGATGGCGGTGGCCCTGAACAACAACAAAGCCCCGGCTCCAGCTCCGGCCCCAGCCTCCCACCCGTCGGCTCCGGCCTATCATCCATCGGCTCCCGCCTATCACCCGTCTGCTCCGGCGCCTTCGCATCCGTCCTATAGTCCTCCGGCGTCTCATCCGTCTTACAATCCCGCGCCCTCGCATTCTTACAGTCCGCAGAGTGGAAGCAGTCCATCAGCCCCGGTGCATAGCTATACGCCGGGCTCGCCGTCGGCCGGGAATTCATCGGGCACGCACTCTTACACTGGGGGCGCCACAACCTACACCCCGCACGTCTACACTCCAGGCTCTCCCGCGACATCTCACCCATCCGGTAGCACCATCGTCAGCGGCGAGGGTGCGCGGACGACCAATGGGGTAACGACATACACTCCTCATGCCTCGACCGGGACGAGCTACACCCCGGCAGCTCCACCCACTCCGCACGTCAACACCTACACTCCCGGAGCCCCAGCCGCTACACATGGCAGCAGTTACGCTCCGGCGGCACCGGGCGGCGGTGCTTCCACTCCGTTTGCCTCGCCCGGGGGCAATTCCTATGCTCCTCATAGTTCGGCGGCCCCAACCGCAGCAGGCGGCAACTCCTTCACACCACATAGCAATTCGCCAGCAGGCGCATTTGGCGGCGCGACACATACCGTATACAACGTGCCGGGTTCTACGGGAGCAACAGCCGGCAAGCCGGGCGCGGGCAGCTCCACGCTGGGGCAAGCTGGATCGCAATCCGTGCTGCATCAGGTGAACACGGCGCGCACTGGCATGACCGGCATCAACAAGCGGTCGATCCCTCCTGGCCGGGTGGCCGTTCATGGGGATAAGAGCCTGACCGTGACCGCAACCAACGGGCGCAACTACAATCTGCGCCCCAATGGAACCCTGGCTTCTTACAGCGCGCACGGACAGAGCGCATCGTTCCACGCGAATGGACAACTGGCTTCCGTGCATACGGCCAACATGGACATCGCGCACGGCCCACATGGACAGAGAACCATAATCAGCGAGCGCCCCGATCACAGCAGGCTGGTTTCAACCGGGCCGCACAGAGGCTATTTGGAACACTCGGTCTCTTACCACGGACACGACTACGTGCAGCGCACTTATGTGCACGGAGGCCATAGCTTCACGCGCGCGTATTCCGGCTACCACTATCACGGGAGAATTTTCTACAACTACTATCCGTACTACTTCTACGATCCGTTGTTCTACGGATGGGCCTATTATCCCTGGGGAGCCCCTGTGCCTTATGGATGGGGATGGGCAGGCTCGCCGTGGTTTGACTTCTACGCGGGATTCTTTTCTCCCTGGGACGCGTATCCCAGTGGAGCCTATTGGCTTACGGACTTCCTGATCGGCCAGACACTTGAAGCGGGGTATCAGGCGGATGCACCGGCAGGCGGCTACGCTGGGAACGATGCCACGCCGCCGGGAGACGATGAGGCTTACGCTCCAGCCGATACGCCCATCACTCCGGAGATCAAGCAGATGATCGCCGAAGAGGTGCAGCAGCAACTGGCTTATGAGAACGCCGCCGCGGCAAAGCCGGATGACGCGCCCGCGCTTGCCGGCCTGCCGCAGGTGTTGACGCCCAACCATTTATTCGTGACCAGCCAGGCCCTCAACGTAGCCACAGCGGATGGGCAGCAGTGCGGGCTCTCAACCGGAGACGTGATCAAGCTGGTGGCCACGCCGGCGGACGACGCGACTGCAGCGGACCTGGTGGTGGTCAGCAGCAGGAAGGGCGACTGCCCGGCCGGGCTGACTGTGAGCGTGCCTGTCGAAAGCCTCCAGGAGATGCAGAACAACTTCCGCGCCCAACTGGATTCCGGCCTGCAGAAATTGCACGCACAGCAAGGCCAGAATGGCCTGCCGGGCGCACCGTACTCGGCCATTGCCCCGCCGCCCCGGCCATCAGATGAGCCTCCGGCGGACAACGAGAATGTGCAATCGCTCCTCGATGCCCAGCAGCAGCAAGCCAACCAGACCGAGACCAGCGTAACTCAATCGGCCTTTTCCACCGGTCCGCAGGCTCATTAGGCCTCACAGCGTTGTTCGTTCCACGGCGGAAGCGCGGAGAGAATCCCTGCTTCCGCCTTTGTCGTGAAAGAAAGGCAAAATCATGAACATGAGAAAGTTGCTTGCGGCGTTCCTTTTTTGCGGCATCGCTTTCACGCTTTCGGCGCAGCAGCCTGTTGCGCCGCCGCCCAAGCCAGTAAATGACGCGCCCGCAAACGCCGCGGTTCTGAAGTTGCTACAGGTTGGAATGCCGGAGAGCGTGGTCCTGGACAAGATTCACTCGACCAGCGATAAATTTGATACCTCTGTCGATGCGCTGGTCGCGCTCAAGCTGGCCGGAGCGACGGAAGCGGAGCTGAAAGCTATACTGGCGCAAGGCGCAGCGTCCGTTGACCCGCAGCCCGCCGGAGTCCCCGCCGCCAGCGGCCCCACCCTCGCCGAAACCATGCAGTTCATCCAGGAAAAACTGAACGACCTCGGTAAGATCGCCTGGGTCGAGTTTAACCAGGACGCAACCAACGGCGGCACTTCGACCGATACCATGACGAACGAGACCAGCAATGTTGTTGCTGATGCGAACCAGTGCCGTATCTCCTACTACCGGAAGGGGGCGCAAAACGGCAAAATCACCAGGGACGAGAATCGCGCGTTTCTGCTTCGTGATGTTCAGGAGATCGTGGTCAAACCTCTGGAGCAGTTTGAAAACGAATGGCTGGCGAAGAATGGACACCCGGAGTTAGTCGTCACATCCACTAACCCGCCCATGACGGTGCTGGTTCTGCGACAACCCCACGGCGAGGATTACACCTTCCGCTTCACCGACGCTAACCTTGCCGACCGCGTGGCCAAGGCCATGCTTCATGCCGTCGAGCTGTGCGGCGGCGGCAACAAAGACAAGTTTTAGAGCAGAATGCGTCCGGCCGCGAACGCGAATTCGCGGCCGGAGAATACTCAACGTCAATCAGTACTTGACAATGGCCGCAAACGAGTCGGGCTTGAGGCTGGCGCCGCCCACCAGTGCGCCGTCGATCTCTTCCTGACCGATCAGCGACGTGGCGTTATCCGGCTTGACGCTGCCGCCATAGAGAATGCGCACCGCAGCGGCGACTTCCGCGCCCAGCAACTTGGCCACTTCAGCGCGAATGATCTTGTGCGCGTCGACGGCGATCTCCGGCGTAGCGGTCTTGCCCGTGCCGATGGCCCACACGGGCTCATAGGCGATGACGATGGGCGCGGCTGCTTCAGCCGTGATGCCGGCGAAGGCTCCGGCGATTTGCGTCTTGAGCACCTGGGAGGTCTTGCCCGCCTCGCGCTCGGCCAGCACTTCACCCACGCAGACCACGGGAATCAGGCCGTGCTTCAGCGCGGTGTGCAGCTTCTTGTTGACGATTTCGTCGGTCTCCGCGAAATATTGACGCCGCTCGGAGTGGCCGATCAGCGTGTGCGTTCCGCCCACAGCCAGAAGCTGGCCCACCGAAGTTTCGCCGGTGTAAGCGCCCTCTTCGGCAAAGTGGATGTTCTGCGCGCCGACGGCGACATTGCTGCCTTTGGCTGCGGCAATCACAGTGGGCAATAGAACTGGCGATGGAAACAGAGCGATCTCGTCGCGGGAGTGCCCGGCAACGAGGGGCAAAAAGGCGTCGACAAAAGCCTTGGCTTCGGCAGGCGTCTTGTACATCTTCCAATTAGCGGCAATGAGAGCTTTACGGGCCATTTTTTCGGAACTCCTCTGTGTGATTTTAGTGGATGGGGCTGAGTCATGGGGTGACGGCGGGCACAGTGCGGCAGAAAACGAGAAACCGCGGCGAATGAATGGCTCGCTTGCCTAGTCTTGAGATCCTAACGTCAGGATGGCGGTCAAATCGGATGGCACTTCTCCGTTGCAGAATGCGGATCGATGATCGGAGTCGCCCAAATCCATGGTGAAGTGATACCAGACGCCGTCTTGAAGGATGCCCATATTCCATGGGCCGGAGACCGAGTCAGAAAACTGCCAGACAATGTGGTAACCTTCTTCGTTGGTAAAGCCTTCGTTGTCTGCTTGAATGACGGCTTCTCCGCGCTCCCAGAGGGCCGAACGCAAGGCGTGCAGAGCGTTGCCGCCCTCTACCGTCTCCGCTCCTTGCAGGTGCTGGAACGCGTAGATCGTTTTGACTTCGGCAAGATATTCCGCAAGCCATTGAACACCGCTTTCCGGCTTGCAATCCTGGAGATCCTCGATGAATTCCGCGACTGCATCCTGGCCGATTGAACCGGCGCTGACGGGGTTGCGCTCGATCAAAGCGACCTCGACGTCATCCTCGCTGGAAAGCAGAAGAGTCTCCCACTCCTCTTCGCTTCCCTCTTCGATGGTCAGTTTGTACTCTGGATGCTCTGCCTGAATCAACTGCGCCAGTTCCTCACAGGAAGGAAACTCTTCATCTTTCGACAAGACTCGCGTGTAGTAGGCCAAAGGCTTTCTCCAGATAGGGCGCTCGATTGCCCCTGTATCCCGAGTTTAATCTGTCACGAGCTGAACAGGAAGCCGCGCAGCCCTTTCACAGTCTCACAGGAAATAGGGGCACCTTGGTGAACGGAAACGAGGAGTGGCGCTGCATCGGTTCTACAGATGCAGCACTTCAGTGCAGAATGCGCTCGCCTTCAGAATCTTTGTGCGGCCCAGCTTATCCAGCTCAAGCAGCCCCGACCGTTTGTCCCCGGTGACTGCGTAGTCGGGCTGCGCGGCTTCAATCAGGTCGAGAAGAAAGCTGTCTGTCGGATCGGCAGCCTCATGCCTGCGGGGCAACGGCCCTTCCCACACGGTTGCACCGTAGATGTGATTGAGCATGGTGCCCACCAGATGGGGTTGAAACAAGTCCCGAAACTTGGGGTTCCGGCTCGCCGCTCGGATTTCATTGATCTGGTGCTGGCAGGTGAGCAGTTGGAATCTGCCAGCGCTCCAAGCATGAACGATGCGTGCTGGAATACTGCGGGGGGAAATCAGCGCGCTGAAATAGATATTGCTGTCCAGCAGGACCAGCATCAGCGCACCCGCGTCCGCGCCCA
>Ga0255354_1002128_pt1 | contig 10528 bp, 8 predicted proteins | sample HBST50metaG_FD_189942 | JGI IMG/M metagenome (GOLD analysis project Ga0255354, IMG submission 189942) | Peat soil microbial communities from Stordalen Mire, Sweden - H.B.S.T50 | ecosystem: Environmental > Terrestrial > Soil > Wetlands > Peat | place: Sweden: Norrbotten County, Stordalen Mire...
AGGCTGAGGATCCGCGCCGCGAGCTGGTGGAGCGGCTGCTGGAGCATGAGCGCTTCAAGAACGCCGCCCAGATGCTGCAACAGAAGCAGATGCTGGAGGCGGCCACGTGGTCCAACCCCGGCGCGAGCGAGTTCAAAGACGATGTCGGCGCGGAACCGGAGATTGCAGCCGACACTGTGGACCTGGTGCGCATTTTCCGCGACATTCTGGAGCGCGCCCGCAAGCGCCCAGCCTTCAACGTCGAAGAAGACTCGGTGACCGTGGGCCAGATGATCCAGTTTCTCGCCCGCCGCCTCACCATGGAAGACAAGCCGGTGGCCCTGCGGCGCCTGTTGAGCCACACCCGCAGCGAACGGGCGCTGATTGCCATGTTCCTGGCGCTGCTGGAGCTGGTTCGGCTACAGGCCATCCTGCTTCGCCAGGACCGCCAATTCAGCGAGATCTTCATCAAGAAGAACACCGACTTCGACACGGTGATGAACGAAGGCCTGGACAACGCCCGCGACGACTGGCGGTAAAGGAATGATTTAAGTAGCTTTGTCGGTGGAATAGATGCACTTCCCTGTTTCGTGCACGAACTTCAGCGGGATCTTCGGGTTATTGATGTCTTTGTTGCCATCATCGGCCCACTTCTTGGTCCATTTCTTGAAATAGGGTTCTATCTGAGCCGGGGTCAAGAGGTATATTTCGATCAGTTCGATTCCGTCGTAAACGGCAAATATCCAATCCACCTGCCTGTACTTCTCGATAATGTGGGGATTCATATGGTGGTGTGTGGAAAAGCTCTGCGTAAGCCGAATATTCACCGACTTCAGTTCGTATTCCCGGCCGGTTTCGTCGCGAGCATCGTTTCCCTCGCGTCCCGGTAGAATCTTCAGCCCCGTATAGAGCAGCACTTGGAGAACCTTACCGCCATTGTCCTGAAAAATGTCGTCGATTCCATGCACCGAGGCCAGTCTCTGGAGCTTGCGGATGCCGGGCAGCAGAGCGCGGAGCTTCATATGATCGGGATGCGGCTTCATGCCTTCCCCCGCACGAGCAGGTCCAGCACATCAACCTCCAGGGCAATCGCAAGACGTTCCATGCTGTCGATGGAGATGTTTTTCTCGTTTCGCTCTACGCTTCCGATATAGTTCCGATGTAGGCTAGCTCGTGCCGCCAGTTCCTCTTGTGAGAGACCGTGCGCCAAACGCGCCGATCTCAGGTTGACAGCAAACCTCGCGCGCGCGGTAATCTGAGATTTCAAGGGTTTCATCGTCTTTCATGCTCGACCCGTGGTAAGCTGAAATCTACAGCCTATAGACTGTATGAGGTAACGATGTTGGCTCCCCGCCATTCCGTGAATCCTGCTTACACGACGCAACTTGGCGCGGCGTACGTAGGCGACTCCCTGAAATTGCTCACGGATTTGCCAGATGGCTCCGTCAATCTCGTCGTCACTAGTCCTCCATTCGCACTCCAGCGGCAAAAGGAATATGGCAACCTCGACCAGGCTGAATACGTGGATTGGTTGATGGAATTTGGGCGATTGGTGCATCGGAAACTGTGTGCGGATGGGAGCTTTGTCCTTGATCTTGGTGGGGCGTATCGGAAGGGTTTGCCGGTACGCAGCCTCTATCAGTTCCGGGTTCTGCTGCGGTTTTGCGACGAAATCGGATTCCATCTGGCCCAAGAGTTTTTCTGGCACAATCCGTCCAAACTGCCCAGTCCTATCGAGTGGGTGAACAAGCGAAAGCTGCGGGCAAAGGACACCGTCAATACACTCTGGTGGTTTTCGCGCTCAGAATGGCCGAAAGCGAATGTTTCCAATGTGTTGACAGAATACAGCCCGCGCATGAAGAAACTTCTGAAAGACCCTGAAGCTTTCTACACACCAAAACAACGGCCCTCCGGACATGAGATCGGCCTCGCCTTCGCAACCGACAACGGCGGCGCTATTCCCTCGAACCTTTTGCAGATTCCAAACTCTGAAAGCAACGGCGTGTACCTCGGCACTTGTAAAGAAATAGGGGTTAAGGGGCATCCTGCGCGTTTCCCCTCAAAACTGCCGGAGTTTTTTATTCGCTTCCTGACCGACCCCGGCGATTTGGTTGTGGACATCTTTGCCGGCTCAAATACCACAGGGATGGTGGCTGAGGCTGAGGGGCGTCGTTGGCTCGCCTTTGAACTGAATCGAGAATATGTTGCCTCCTCACTCCTCCGGTTTGTTCCCAAAGGACTCCCTGTATCGAGAATGAGAGACCTGTACGAATCAGTTCTTCGCGGTGAGCCGGTCTCCATCGAGGAAGAGATTGGATTTCAATCGCTGTTGCTTGCTGTCTAAACGAACGCCTTTCGGGACCGGAAGGAAGCATTCAGTGGAAGAAAAAGAAAAACTTGGCTCTGACCGGAACAGCCCTCTTTGGATGGAACTCCAGAAAAGGGCCAAAGACGATCCCGAGCTTGCAGAGCACGTGGATGCCGCAAAGCGGGTGACTGAACGGTATCGCGAGAGCTTTCAACGGTTGGCGGATTCCTGACCCGCCGCTGGTCGGGCTTTCCGGTCCCGCCGCCGCCTTTTCGCTTTTCACGGGCCTCGCGCCAGCCGGTGTAAAATGAACTCAGTCAGTTTGCTTTCTCCGGCTGGCGACGCAAACAACTGTGCGTAAAGTGCGGTTGTTGGGGTTTTATGGACGCCAATTTATCCGGCTCTGCTGTCACCCGCCTCAAACCATCCCCTATGTATTTGCTTTGCCATGCAGTTGTTCAGTCTCGACCTCGGAGGCCCAGACGGACCCGGAATCTCTCCGGCCGCTTTGGTGAAATCTGATGGCCGATCTGGCAGCCGCAGTGGAAGTCCTGCCTAAAAAAAATAAAACTCTGCCTGATAACACACTGGGCAAGCGGCCCAGCGGTCTGGGTATCGCGGTGTTTGTGGCGGCTTTGGCCAGCGGGCTTTGCTACATTGCTTTCCATGTAGCCAGAGACCTGGGAACCGTTACCATCACCAGCATCTGGCCCTATATGCTGCTGGCTCTGGCGCTGTTCATCGCCCTCAGTTTCGAATTTGTAAATGGGTTCCACGACACCGCCAACGCCGTGGCCACGGTGATTTACACACATTCACTGGAACCTGATATCGCCGTGGTCTGGTCAGGGCTATGCAACCTGGCCGGCGTGCTGGCCTCCACGGGGGCGGTGGCATTTGCCGTGGTCTCGCTGCTGCCGGTTGATCTTATTCTCCAGGTCAGCTCCGGGGCCGGCTTCTCAATGGTCTTTGCGCTGTTGATCGCCGCCATTCTGTGGAATCTGGGCACATGGTGGCTCGGGCTGCCAGCCTCCAGCTCCCACACCATGGTCGGCTCGATTATCGGTGTGGGGATCGCCAACCAGGTATTCAATCCCCACGTCGGCACCTCCGGCGTCGATTGGGAACAGGCGTTCAGGGTTCTTGAGGCTCTGCTCATCTCGCCCTTTGTTGGATTTTTCTTTGCCGCACTGCTGCTGTTCCTCTTCAAGCGATTCATCAAGTTCCCCTCGCTCTACGAAGCGCCCAAAAACAACCAGCCTCCGCCGTGGCCCATCCGCACGCTTATGGTGCTGAGCTGTACCGGCGTCAGCTTTTTCCACGGCTCCAATGACGGTCAGAAAGGCATCGGCTTGATCATGCTGATCCTCATTGGCACGATGCCTACCGCCTACGCCCTCAATCACGCCGCCACAGCCAACGATATTCAGCAATTTATCGCCGCCTCCGAGCAGGTCAGCCGGGTTCTTGACCAGCACGTGGACAAGACCGGCACCCTCGGCCCCGACGCCCGCGCCGAGGTCACCCAGTACATCCGCACCCAGCAACTTCAGCCGGACACGATTCTGGCGGTTCGCAAGCTGGTTCAGGATATGGACCAACAGGCAACCCGCTACAAGGTCTATATGTCCATTCCCGCGCAGGACCAGACCAACATACGCAACGAGATGTATGTAACGAACGAGGCGCTGCGGCTGATGGCGAGGAATCATAACCCGGCTTTTACCGCCGACGAAAACGCCGCTCTAAAGAACTACAAAAGCAGGCTGGACAAGGCTACGAAGTTCATCCCCGACTGGGTCAAAGTAGCCGTAGCCCTGGCTCTCGGACTGGGCACGATGGTGGGCTGGAGACGCGTCGTGGTCACGGTGGGCGAAAAGATCGGCAAAGAACACATGACCTATGCGGAAGGCGCTTGCGCCGGATTAGTAACCATGGCCACGATCTTCGGGGCCGACACACTGGGCCTTCCTGTCAGCACTACGCACGTGCTCAGTTCCGGCGTTGCCGGCTCGATGGCCGCCAATGGCAGCGGGTTGCGTCTCACCACCGTTCGCAATATCGCGGCGGTCTGGATGTTCACGCTGCCGGCCGCGGCACTGCTCTCCGGCCTTCTCTACTGGCTCTTCCACGCGATTTCCTGAACGCTTCCGGGCCTTCATCTAGAGATTTTCCGGAAATTGTGCAGACCGGTTTTTTTCGGTATCCCATCCATTCCGCAAAAAGCGCGGAATGGATGGGGCACGAAAGTTTATAGCAAAAACTAAAATGCTCTGGGCGAGCTTTTCCGCAGCATGTTTGCATAGAAAACAAGGGCCTGTTCACGCTGCCAGGATGGCGATGTGAACAGGCCCTTGTGTTGAGCAGGAACTGGCGGGAAGATGATGGTCCCGCTACTGCTTACTTTTCTTGAGCTTCATCAATTCGACGGCCTTCTGAGCGATATGCTCGGCGCTGACCTCGAACTCCTTGACCAACTCCCAGGGCGAGCCTGAATCGCCAAAGCGGTCTTTCACGCCGATGGCCCCGGTGATGAGCGGCTTGCCGTAGAGTTGCTTGTTCTCCGTGAGGAGTCCGCTGACGCGCCACGCTAGAGCGCCGATCTGGTGTTCTTCGGCAGTAACGACCACGCCGGTATCCTGAGCGGCGCGAATGACAGCTTCCGCGTCGATGGGCTTGAGCGTGTGCATATTGAGAACGCGCGTCTCGTAGCCGTGGTCGCGCTTCAGGATGCAGGCCGCGCGCATCGCCTCGGGTACCATGGGTCCACAGGCGATGATGCTCAGGTCCTCCGACTCGTTCTTGTAATCGGAAGCCAGCCGGGTCTCGAAGGCGTCAACGAAGTTGGCCGACTCATTGCGCAGACGAATCACGTTGGCCTTGCCGAAGACAAAGGGCGTTTTTTCATCCGTGACAACGGGCGTGGCCTCGCGCGCAAGGCGGATATACTTGGGCCCCTTGTGTTCGAGCAGCAGGTAGGTTGTGGCCTTGCGGGCCTCGATGATGTCGCAGGGCACGACGACCGACATATTCGGCAGGCCCTGCATGGCGAATAGGTCCTCGAGAGCCTGGTGGGTGGCGCCGTCGGGTCCAACCGAGACGCCCGCGTGGGCGCCGGCAATCAGGACGTTGAAGTTTCCGTAACAGATCGAGACGCGGATCTGGTCCAGGTTGCGCGCCGCTGAAAACGTGGCGTACGACCCAATCACCGGCAACTTTCCTTCCTTGGCCAGCCCCACGGCCGCGGAGGTGGCCGACTGTTCGGCGATTCCCAGACTGAACCAGCGGTCTTTACGCTCGGGCTTGCCGGCGTAGAAATCGGCGATGGTAATCGAGCCAGAGATGTCCAATCCCAGGCAAACCACGCGCTCATCACCGCCGTTTTCAGCGAGCGACTGGCCGAAGCCCTTGCGGGTGGGTTCCATCTTGACCTGCATGGCGTCGCCGGCATTCCACCAGAAATCACGGGAGAACTTGGGCATTTTGGCTTCCAGCTCACGATCCATGCGCGCCTGGTAGCTTTTCGCCTGATTGAGCAACTGATCGACGGGAATGCGCTCGGTCAGCCCCAACTCCTTCAACGAAGCGTCCAGTTCGGCGCGGTTCGGCACCTTGCCGTGCCAGCCAGCCACATTCTCCATGAAGCTGACACCCTTGCCCTTGATTGTCTTGGCGAGGATAACGACCGGCTTGCCCACAACGGCCTTGGCCTTATCGAAGGCCTGGACCAACTGCTTCATGTCGTGGCCATCAACGTGGATGACTTCCCAGCCAAAGGAGGCGTACTTCTCGTCGAGCGGCTGGACTTGCATGACATCCTTGACCAAGCCATCAATCTGGAGGCCATTGACGTCGATCACGGCGATGATGTCATCCAGATGGAAGTGCCCGGCTTCCATGGCAGCTTCCCAAACCTGGCCCTCCTGCTGTTCGCCGTCGCCCATCAAGCAGAAGATTTTATGTTTCTTGCCGTTGATTCTGGCGGCCAGCGCCATGCCTACGGCAATACTCAGACCCTGCCCCAGGGAGCCCGAGGAGACCTCGACGCCAGGCAGTTTCAACCAATGCGGATGGCCCTGCAAGCGCGCGTGGAGCTTGCGCAGCGTTACCAACTCGTCGATGGGGAAAAAGCCCGCGAAGGCCAATCCGGCATAGAGCGCTGGAGCCTTGTGCCCGGCGGACCAGAGGATGCGGTCACGATCGGGCCAAGTGGGATTTTTGGGGTCCTGCTGGGCGACATGGAGGTAAAGCGCGGCAGTAATATCCATGATCGAGAGCGTGCCGCCAGCGTGCCCCGAACCTGCCGCGCAAAGCGCCAGCAGATTATAGCCGCGCATCAGGTTGGCGGCTTCCTTGAGCTGTTCGACCGAATAATCCCGGATTACCTTTCCGGTTGCTGAATCCATGAGGGCCATAGCCTTCTCCTTTGCGCGGGAATCAAATCCGCGCACTTTTGTTCAACCAAGCCAAGAAGAACGGAACGCTGGAAATCCCATCCTTGCCGCAAAAACAAGGCCGCGGCAAGGATGAGGCCCAGCGAATCGGTTATAGGTTCTGCTTCGTCCACTTATCGAGGCGAACGAGCGCCTCTTGCAGGTTTTCAAGCGAGTTGGCCACGCTGAAGCGCAGGTACCCTTCGCCGAACTCGCCGAAGGACGTGCCGGAAAGCGCCGCGACTCCAGCTTGCTCGAGCAGCGCATCGGCCAAAGGCTTGGACTTCCATCCCGTCTTGGTGATGTTGGGGAAGGTGTAGAACGCGCCCTTGGGCTGGCGGCAGGAAAAGCCCTTGATCTTATTCAGCCCGGCGACGAAGACCTCGCTGCGGTGCTTGAATTCAGCGCACATATGACCCACCGGGCTTTGATCTCCAGTGATTGCCGCGATTCCCGCCATCTGAGTAAAGCTGGCGGTGCAGGAGTTTGAATTGGTCATCAGGCGCGTCATCTGCGTCGCAAGATCGGTGCGCATGACGCCGTATCCCATGCGCCAGCCGGTCATTGCGTAAGTCTTCGAGAAGCCGTCGAGAATAATCGTGCGTTCCTTCATGCCGGGGATCGAGGCGATGGAGAAAGGCTCGCCTTCAAAGAGCAGACGGCTGTAGATTTCGTCCGAGAGCACCATGATGTTGCGGTCGCCAATGATTTCAGCAACCTTCTCAATGTCTGTGCGGGGCATGACGCCGCCGGTGGGATTCTGCGGAGAGTTGAGGATGATGAGCTTGGTGTGGGGGGTGATAAGCCCGGCCAGTTCGTTGACATCCAACGTGAAATCGCGCTCCTCGCGCAACTGGATGGGAACAGCCTTGCCACCTACGTAGTTGATCATCGACTCGTAGATGGGGAAGCCCGGATTGGGATAGATGACCTCATCCCCTTCATCGATCAACGAGAGCATCGTATAGAAGATGATGGGCTTTCCACCAGGAACGACCACGACTTCATCCGGGGAAACCTCGATGGAACGCGTGCGGCCAATATAGTCGGCGATGGTTTTGCGCAGTTGAGGCAGGCCGGCCGAGGGGCCATAGTGAGTCCAACCGTGGTGGAGGGCATCCACGGCCGCTTCCACCACATTGGAGGGCGTATCGAAATCGGGCTCCCCGATTTCCACGTGAATGATGTTCTTGCCCTGGGCCTCGAGCGCCTTCGCCTTGGCGAGGACTTCAAAAGCAGTTTCCGTGCCCAACCGCGCCATGCGGCTAGACAAACGCAAATCATACTGAGACGACTGTGTCATAATGACTGACGCTCCTGTAAGCCGGTAAAACCGGCAAAATCGCGTCCATGTGGATCAAGCGCTATTCCAGATGGACAACCTGTGAAGCTACACCACGCTCTAGAGAAATCTACTTGAGGCACACAACAGATAGGAATACGATTTGTATGATACTTTTGTGTATCCTCCGAACTCTATTAGGTCGCAAATGACAGACACCTTAGAAATTACCAAGCTGCTCGACCCCATCGGATGGCACATTCTGGCTGAACTCCAGAACGACGCACGCATCCACTTTTCTGAACTGGGCCGACGGGTTGGTCTCTCGACACCGGCTGTCATCGAGCGGGTCCACCGCATGGAAGAGGCTGGACTCATCACCGGATACCGCGTCGAAATCGATCGCCAGAAGGTTGGACTGCCCGTCTGTGCGTTTATTCGCGTCCGCGTCATCGGGAACTCGATTTCCCGCGTTATCGCCGTAGCCCGCGAGATGCCGGAGGTCTACGAATGCCACCACATCGCCGGAGAGGACACTTTTCTGCTGAAAGTCTGCGTTCCCACGTCCGAGGCCCTGGAAAATACCATTAAAAAGTTCATGCCGTATGTCACCACCACCACGATGCTCGTTTTATCCTCGCCCATTACCCGGCGAGCGATCGAGCCTCTGGAGTAGGCCGCAAAAAACACTCAAGACAGCTTCGGTTGCACGGGGAGCTTGAAGCCACGTAGTGTTGATTCATGCCTGAAAATCCCTCTCAACCCGATCCGACGAATCTTGATCTTGAATCCCTGGCTGCCGATGTGGTGGCGCTGGCCGTGAAAGCTGGCGCCAGCGACGCCGAGGTGGTGGCGCGCGAGGGCGACGAATTCAGCGTGAATGTGCGCATGGGGCAGGTGGAGACGCTGAAGGAGTCCGGCTCGCGGGGGTTGGGGCTGCGGGTGTTTCTGGGCACGCGGTCGGCTTCGACCTCGACCAGCGACCTGACGGCAGACGGAATCCGGCAACTGGTGGAGGGCGCGCTGGCGCTGGCCAAAGTTACCGAGGAAGATCCCTTCACAGGGCTGCCGGAGCGCGCAGAATTTGGCTCGCTCGCCGGCGACCTGCACCTCTACGACGAGGATGTGTACTCGCTCAGCGGGCCGGAGCGGATCGAGTGGGCACGGCGGGCGGAAGCGGCGGCGCTTGCTGCCGATCCGCGCATCACGAACTCCGACGGCGGCAGCTTTGATGCGGCCACCGGGCGGAAGGTGCTGGCCAACTCGCGGGGCTTTGCGGGCGGCTACCGGGCGAGCTACGCCGGGGTCTCGGCAGCTCCGCTGGCCGTGGATGTGAATGGCGCGATGCAGCGCGACGGTTGGTGGTCAAGCGCGCGGCGGCTCAAGGACCTGGAATCGCCTGAGGCGATTGGCAAAGAAGCGGCGCGGCGAACCCTGCGCCGGCTGGGCGCGCGGCGCGTGGCTACGCAGCGGGTTCCCATCGTCTTTGCACCAGAGGTGGCGCAAACGCTGATCGGCTCAGTCTTCGAGGCCGCCTCGGGCGACTCAATCTGGCGCAGCGCATCTTTCCTGGCTGGCCGCCTGGGTGAACAGATTGCCGCGCCAAGCCTGACGATCATCGACGACAACACCATGCTGCTGCCCACGGGGATGGGCGGCTTCGGGACGTCTCCTTTTGACGGCGAAGGGCTGCCCTCGCTGCGTACGGTGGTGGTGGAGAATGGCGTGTTGCGCAACTACCTGCTGAACACCTACACGGCCCGCAAACTGGGCATGAAGTCCACACATAACGCCTCGCGCGGACTGGCCGGAACGCCGGGGATCGGCTGCGGCAACCTTTACCTGGAGCCGGGTACGTTGACGCCGGAGGAGATTCTGGCCGATGTGCCGGCGGGGCTCTATGTTACCGGCCTGATGGGCTTTGGCGTGAATGTGGTTACGGGCGACTACTCCCGCGGCGCGACGGGTTTGTGGATTGAGAACGGGCAACTGACCCACGCCGTCGAAGAGGTGACCATTGCCGGGAACCTGGCTGAGATGCTCAAGAACGTGACGGCCATCGGCAACGATCTGGAGTTCAGAGGCGCGGTGGCCTCGCCTACGCTGCGGATTGACGGCATGACCATCGCGGGGAGCTAGTTCTCTGACAGGATGAATTCGTTCCTTTGAGATCCTCGTTCCCACATCTCAAAATCGAGATGTGGGGCACCCAGCGTGTTAGCGGAGTTAGCAGAGTTTGAGTTGGATGGAAGGGGCGGAGCCGGCGGAATGGGGAGTTCGAAACAGAGTTCCGAGATTGCGATGCAGCAGATCGCCTTTGACCCGGCGGACGCCAGGGCTACTCTGGCAAAACTGCCGGAATCGTCGGCGGTCTTCGCGCTCTATGGCGCGGAGGCACATGCGGAGCCTTACATCGGCCACACGCCCAACCTGCGCGGACGGCTGGAACGGCTGTTGCAGCCCTCGGCGAAACACCCGCGGCGATTGCAGTTGGCCGGGCGCGTGCGGCAGATTCGCTGGCGGCTG
>Ga0255354_1002133_pt1 | contig 10516 bp, 7 predicted proteins | sample HBST50metaG_FD_189942 | JGI IMG/M metagenome (GOLD analysis project Ga0255354, IMG submission 189942) | Peat soil microbial communities from Stordalen Mire, Sweden - H.B.S.T50 | ecosystem: Environmental > Terrestrial > Soil > Wetlands > Peat | place: Sweden: Norrbotten County, Stordalen Mire...
GGATGGTTGATCGGCTCAGGAGCCAGGACTCGGTGTCAGTCGCCTACGTCAAGGGCGGCCGCGACCGGGAAATACGCATCGAGTTGGACCCTGAGCGGATGCAAGCTTTCGGCGTAACTCTGGATCAGGTGCGCACGCTCATCACAGCGGGAAATGTTTCGGCCCCTCTTGGCACGCAGGTGCAAGAAGGCCAGAATCACAAAGTAGTACTGGATGGGTTTTTGACATCTGAAGATGATCTGAAACATTTGATCGTCAGCGCCAATGCCGGCAGGCCCATCTATCTTGGCGATGTGGCCCATATCGTCGATGCTCCGCCTGAAGAGAGGGACACGCTTACCCGCTTGGCTTACGGCCCTGCGGATGCGCATTTTGGAAAAACGCAGCAGCCTGAAATACCTGCGGTGACCATTGCGGTCGCCAAAAAGCGCGGCACCAATGCGGTGTTTTTCGCCAACGATCTTCTCAAACGCATCGACAGGATGAAAGCGCAGTTTGTGCCTCCCGGAGTCGATGTCGTTGTGACCCGTAACGACGGCCAGAAGGCTAACGATGCAGTCAATCGCCTCATTGGGCACCTGGGAATTGCAACACTTACCGTTTTTGTCGTCACCGTTCTGTTTCTAGGCTTCAGAGAAGCGGTGATTGTCGGAGCAACGATACCGTTGATCCTTGCGCTCACTCTGGGCGGCGTTCATCTCTTCGGCATCACCATCAATCGCATCACTCTGTACGCCTTCATCATGTTGATGGGGCTGGTGGTGGATGCTGCCATCGTCGTAATTGAGAACATTCATCGCAACTACGGTCAGCATGGCCAGAACGATAAGCGCCAGGTAACCGTGCAATCCACGAATGAAGTCGGTAATCCCACCAATCTGGCGACCCTCGCGGTGATGATCGTGGCTCTCTCGCTGTTACCGATCTTGACTGGTATGCCAGGCCAATACTTCCATCCCGTTGGCATTACAGGGCCGCTCGCAATGGCTTTCTCGCTGTTGGTGGCATATTGCGTAGTTCCCTGGGCGGCGAACCGCTGGTTGAAGCCAGCGGAAGCGCACGACCCGAAAAAACGCGGGGGCTGGAATCGACTGTCCCGTTACTACCGTGCAGATGTGGCGCCTTTTTTGAGCAGCGCCAAGTGGCGCCGGAATCTCTTCCTGCTCGTACTGACGATGACCGCTTTGTCACTTCTGCAACCGCTTTGGCAATTCATACGGCCCGGCGGTATGAGTGGCCCCCAATCTTTCTTCGGCACCGAGATGTCCTTTCTGCCCAAGGACAATACGAACACGCTCAACATTACTATCGACATGCCGGAAACCGCCCCGTTGGAGACAACGGACCAGATTGCCCGCGAAATTGGTGCGCTGCTGCGTCAGACTCCCGAGGTTCGGAATTACCAGATATCGCTTGGCGAGGCTGGCGTGATCGACTTCAATGGCTTGTTGCGTGGTTCGGGAAGCAAGATGGGGTCTTACGTAGCAGAGATCCGCGTGAACCTTTCCGACAAAAAGACGCGGAGCAGGACTTCGATCGACATTGCGCGTGAGATGCGCCTCCGCATTGTTCCCATTGCCGCTCGTTATCCCGGCAGCACTGTGCAAGTGGTCGAGGACCCGCCGGGACCGCCGGTGCGCGCTACCGTGCTGGCGGAAATCTACGGTCGAGACCCACAGCAACTACGCATCCTTTCTCAACGTGTCAAGAGCGCCTTTCAGCAAACATATGACATGGCGGAAGTGAAATCCAGCGAGGTGGAAGACGTTTCTGAATACCACCTTGTCGTCGACAGAGAAAAGGCGGCGATGTCTGGAATCACCAATGGCGAAGTAGCTATCGCACTGCGCCGCCTGATCGACGGCGAAGTGATGGGGGATGCTCATATCCCGGGGGAAAAGAACCCAGTACCCATCCGGCTTCAGATTCCTCGCCGCTATCAGATTGACCCAACGCTGCTCTCACGAATCACGGTAACGAATCGGCAAGGGCAGCAGGTGGCGTTGTCCGAACTGGTCCAGGTTATACCAGCCTGGGCCGACCGTCCCATTCAACACCAGGACGATGAGCGGGTTACCTACGTGGGTGGAGAACTTGCCAGCACCGCGTCTGTCTATGCGGTGCTGGACCTCGACCGGCGTCTGGATGGCATGGCGTTGCCCGACGGCAGCCGGCTTGTCACCGGCAACTTGCGCCCCTACAAGGCCGATCCGGACACCATCAACGGATATAGACTCCATTGGGGCGGTGAGATGCGCTTGATGCTGGACTCCTATCGTGACCTGGTGTTCGCTCTAGCGCTGTCGATCGTCAGCATTTTTCTGATCCTGGTCGCCTATTACCAATCCTTCACTTTGCCCATCATTGCGATGTCCGCAATTCCTCTTGGGCTGGTTGGTATCTTTCCCGGGCACTGGCTTCTCGGCAAGCCGTTCACGGTCACCTCCCTGGTCGGCATCCTCACCTTGACCGGAATTCTGGTGCGCAATTCGCTGCTCATTATCGATTTTGCGCTGGACTATCGGCGGCAAGGTATGGATTTCAGAGAAGCCATTCTCGAAGCCGGCGCGGTGCGTCTGCGTCCCATCCTGCTGACCACCCTGGCCATCGTTTTTGGAAGCATGGTCATGCTTATCGACCCAGTGTTCTGCGGTTTGGGCATTTCACTGATCTTCGGTACGTTGGCGGCCACAGTACTGACCCTGGTCGTTATTCCCTGTCTCCTTTTCTTGCACTTCAAGAGAGAGCAGGAAGGATCAGTGGAACAGGCAACGACGGTAAAGGATGAAACACGATGATGCATAACTATCGTTTGCGGAAGTCTTCATGTGTATTATCTATGGCTGGCCTGCTGGCGGCGTTGATGGCAAGCAACGCCGCCGCGGAGACTCTGGAACAGGCGTGGGCCGCCGCTCTGGCCGCGGATCACGGCCTCAGGGCCTCGCGGGACAACTCCACCGCCGCTGCCAGCCAGTTAGCAGCGGCAAAATCCGCTCGTTTGCCCGTTCTGGCGACGGGGGCGGACTACATTGCGCTTACCAACCTGCCTGAACTCAAGGCAGACCTGTTGAACCAATCGTTTCAGATCCCCCTGGCGCAACGTAATAGCATCCTCTATGACGCGACGGCAACCCTGCCGCTCTACACGGGAGGCCGTATCGAGCATGGCATCGCCGCAGCCTCCTCTTCACTTCAGGCAGCCAAGTTGAATGAGACCGCCGACGAACAGAATCTCAGGCTACGTGTTGCCGAAGCCTATGTGAACGTGTTGCGTGCATCCAGCGGGCTTAAGGTGGCTGAAAGTCATGTGACCAGCCTCGAAGCACACGCTCACGATGTGGACAACCTGTTTCAACAGGGCATGGCTACCAAAAACGCCCAACTGTCCGCACAGGTGGCGTTGCTCGACGCGCGGCAACAGGTTTTGCAAGCCGGCAACAGCTTAGACCTGGCGAGCGCTGCCTATAACCACCTCTTGGGGAGGGCGTTGGATCAGCCCGTCATGCTGGATGAGCTTTCGTTCGAATCGGCAGACGAGGCACTGCCTGTCCTGACTAGGCGGGCGCTGGATCGGCGTAGTGAGTTAAAGGCTATGGACCGTCAAGCCGCCGCCCTGCGCGATCAAGCCGTCGCCGTGCGAAGAGAAACCGCGCCCCAAGTAGGTCTTTCCGGCAGCTACAACTACCTGCAGGATCGCTACCTGGTGCATGAGGATCAATGGTCCGTCGCTGTCGGAATTAAGTGGAATGTCTTTGATGGCGGTGCGGCCCGTCATCGCGGGAGCGCTATCGAATCCCAGGCTGCGGCGTTGTCCGAGCAGAGGGACGGACTGGCCTTGGCCATCGGATTACAGGTACGTCAAGCCTGGCTGGATGTTCAGGAAACGCGAAAGCGAATCAGTGTCACACAATCCGCCATCACCCAGGCTGAGGAAAATTTACGCGTGGTGCGAGACCGTTATGTGAACGGTCTTACTCCCCACACGGAGGTGTTGGAAGCTGAAACGCTGCGCGTCAACAGTGCGACCAGCCACACGAATGCAGTCTACGACGTGGTAATAGCTGGCCTTCGACTCAAATATGCCATTGGCGAACTGTAGTTGCACTCGGATGTGCGCATCTCGTTCAGTGTGATCACCGCGAGGTTTCGTCGAGGTCGACAATGTTCGGATCACCTGGGTTCATCGGAGCCGTCATCGGCGGCATACGGATGTTGTCTCTAGCCGCGAGAGCGGGAGCTACTCACATCGTGCAGAAGAATTCCAAAAAGATCGTCATTTTCTATTCTTCGATTGGCAACGGGCACATTGCCGCAGCGCAGGCGACTCGAGGCGAAGAATGAGCAGGTTCGGTATTCATAACCTGATTTTCTCGTTCCCGTTCTTCTCCATTCTTGGATGGACACTGGAAGTTGCCTATCGTTCGCTACGTGCCAAACGGTTTGTCAATCCTGGTCTCTTGAAGGGACCTTATCTCATTCTTTACGGCACGGCCTCCCTGATACTCATTGGATCTGTTTCCCTGTTACAGGCATCAGCATCCAATTTGATCATTAAAGCCCTTGTCTATTTTGTGGCCACAACCGGACTCGAATTGATCTCGGGATTCATTGCCCAATACTATTTTCATGCCAATCTGTGGGACTATTCGGATCAGCGGTTTAACTACAAAGGTCATGTCTGTCTTACATTTTCAATAACTGGGTATCCATTTGACTCAGGTGGCTACAAGCTGTAGTACAAGACCAATGATGGTGACGATCAACTGTGTGCCTCTCCTCCGAACCCCTGACTATTTGCATACCGATGAGCTGCAAGTATATGCAGAGAGAAAAATGCGTACGGCTTCTTTTACATTAAAGCGTATGATCTTTCCGGACATCTGGTCCTCGATCTGAAGTTGTGTGCTCAGGAGCGATAGTCCGGAGCAGAGAGAACAGAACATCTCTGCGGCGTGTTCCGGGTATTTCCCTTTGAATTCGGGATGTTTGACAAGACAATCCCGCAGCATGGTTATCGACCGCTTCGGACCGACTTCCCAGAACTGGCTGGCGAGCTTCGGAAACTTAGGCGACTCCGCAACGAAAACTTTATACAGTGCGAGCAATTCCGGTTGCGACATAGCCCGTAGTAGATGAATTCCAAAATCCTCAAGCACCTTTCCCAAAGATTCCTGCGAGACCAAAGTCTCTGCAAAAGACTCTTGTAGTTCGAGCGTCTTGCGAGTCACCACGGTGACGAAGAGTTCAGCCTTGGTTGGATAGCGGGAGTAGATCGTCCTTTTCGACGCGCCAGCGCGAGTCGTAATCTCGGAGACATTCGCATTTTCGTAGCCGTGTTCCAGAAATACTTCAGTCGCGATATCGAGTAAACGCTCCATGCGACCGGCAACCTCACATGCGGCTGGTCTGCCTGCTCCCCTGCGTTTCCGTGCCACGGCTTTTCTTGACTTCAGATTGGTTCGAATCATGGCGCACCTATTCTACAATATACTGGCCTACGCCAGAAACGATATGCAACGTATTGATTCTATAGGCAAAAACCTGCCGTCTCCCGAGCAGTATGGGGGTCGAACCTGTCAAGTAATTTATTTATTGATACTGAGAGTTTATTTCTATTGACAGGAATACTCATACGGACGACAATTTTATTAGAACTTCGCAGTATCATTAACGCTGGGACTAGGGTCTTTTGAAGACACGGAATCTTCACAGACACGATTAGCCTGTCTGGTGGTCGTTCCCGGCCATTTACCTTAATGTTCGTCCAGGAAACTATGATTTGCAGAAGCACACGCCGAAATCGGTTTCATTGCAGTTCAACGGTATTGACCGTACCTGTTGCAATCGAACCTGTACTAGGCGCTTCGGTGAAGTGCTCGTGCTGGTCCAAATCTACAGCGCGCTGGGAGGTGGCTGGCAATGACATGCCTTGAGCGGATATTAGCCTCAAAAAGTGTGCGGGCTCTTCTCGATCTTTGCATTGGACCCGAATTGGGCTCGCAGGGGAAAGACCGAACAGAGCAAAAATTCGTCTGTAAGGAGAGTAAGCAAAGCGCATGGCAGAACAGTGCTTCAGAAAGAAAAGATCAATTCCGCCAGTCTGCGGCGTGCATAATGTGCCGCTCGTGCAGAGTCATGTTCCCATTGATATGAACTCACCGGGGCTTGGTCAGATCACTTGCCTTAGATGCCCCGTTAGCCGATCCGTAGTTCTGGACGTGCAGGGTTCTCCGCCGCAAAAAACAAACTGACCCACTACCGGTAGAATGTAGTAACAGTGGTAAGAGAGAAGAGTATGTTCAACAGAACTTCAGATTCAGGCGAAGGTGCTGTATGAGACCTCTTATTCGCGTACTGTCAATAGGGCCTCGAGATGCATGCGATGTCATCCGCGACGCTCTCCTTCAACGACAAAGATGCCGGCTCTCAATCTCAACATGTTTTCGGGAACTTTGCACGCTTCCAACGGAAGAAGAGTTTGAAATTGCGATTCTACATCCTCATTCTCCTTCTGAATTTCACGATGTTGGCGGATATATTCGGCGGAAGTGGCCCAGGACGAAGATTCTTGTAATTTCGAAAACTGCAGAGGATCTGGATGATCCGTTATACGATGAGTGGGCTCATCCTGGCCTGTCTCAGGATGCATTGCTATTAATGATCGAGCAACTTGCCATAGATGCAAAACGGGATAGAAAGCCTGCCGCTCGGACGTCAAGTGTGCAGTGGCAAAGTAAGGTGCCTCATGATTGAAATTCGCACAGGTCTGCGCGGAGAGTGTGTTCGGTCTGACGAAGACCTGATTACTGCGGCCAGCCATGAGCCCGGATACACAAGATGTACCGTCCCGTCTGGCGGATTGATATTTCCGTCTTTACGCCCGCGTGAATTTGCTTTCACGGCGAAAGAGCGAAGCACTGTAACAATTCTCTTTGGCGGGCTGACCTGGAAACACGAGCGCTTGATCGAGGGGCTCTTGGCCGGTGCCGGATACCGTTGCCAACACTTACCGGAGACTGACCGCGCGGCACACGAACTAGGCAAGGAGTTTTGTGCAAGCGGCCTCTGCAATCCAGTGTACTTCACCGTCGGCAACCTGATCCGCTTTCTGCAACAGAAGGAGAGTTCCGGGCTCTCACGCGCGGACATTGTCAATAAGTATATCTACTTTACCGCGGCAAGTTGCGGTCCATGCCGTTTCGGCTTGTACGAGTCGGAGTTTCGCGTCGCCCTCAAGGCTGCCGGATTCGGCGGTTTCCGCATTCTTTCTTTTTCCCAGGATCATGGCATCCATGCTTCTACCGGCCACACCGGGCTGCAGTTCTCAGTCGATTTTGGTTTAAATGCGATGCACACATTCATCCTTGGCGACCTGTTGAATGCCGTGCAGCACCGATTGAAGCCGTTCGAAATACAAGCGGGAGCAACTGACAGGGCTGTCGCCAAAATGGCGGACACTATCGCTGAACACTTCAAGAGCAATTGTGGTTTTGAACTTGGGGATCGTATACCCGGGTTCCTACTTGCGAACAGAAAGTCTCGCTGGTACCGCGTTCCCAACACGCTTGGAAAGATTTGGTCGCATCTCTATGGCGATGCGCTAACGACAGTCCTCCCTGCTGCCGCGGATGAGCTGAAGAATATCGAAGTGGATTGGCTCCGGGTGATGCCGGTCGTCAAGGTGACCGGTGAATTCTGGGCGTCGATGACCGAAAGCGATGGCAACTTCCGCATGTTGGAGTTCCTGGAGAGGGAAGGAGCGGAAGTCTCGATTGAGCCGATCAGTACATGGCTGCTCTACTTGCTTCACCAGAGAAAGGCGAGCGTCGCCTACCGACAGAGGATGGCAGCCTATATCGCTCCATGGACTTCCCCAGGGAAGGCTATCGCAGCCCGGGCAGCCTCGTGGAGCAAGCGGATGGGCTTTGCGCTCGGAGCGAGGATTTATCTTCATCACTTTAGCCGGTTGGCAAGGCTGCTTTCACTCCCCGACCAGATACTGGCGCCGCAGGAGGCGCTCTCGTCGCTGGCCGCTCCTTACTACAGTACGTTTCTACGCGGCGGCGAAGGGCACCTGGAGGTGGGCAAAACGCTCTACTACACGCAGCACAGAGCGTGCCATCTTGTGCTGGCGCTTAAGCCCTTCGGTTGCCTTCCATCCGTGCAGTCAGATGCGGTACAAGCGTCGCTTGTGGAGAAATTCCCCGAGGTCAGCTTCCTGCCGATCGAGACCTCCGCGGACGGAGATATCCACGCATATAGCCGCGTCCAGATGGCGTTGTCTGAGGCCCGAGCAAAGGCATTGATGGAATTCGAGCGCGCACTCAAGACAGCGCATCATTCCCTCGAAGAAATTCGCGCCTTTGTTGCAGTTCACAGGGAACTGCGTTCTCCCCTCTCTTCGATTCCGCGCCAACCTGGAGTCATCTCCACCGCCGCCAACTTCCTTTTGCACGCGGATCAACTCATGTCCGCCAACCTCACGAAAAATGCCAGACCTCATCCGCATTTGCAACGAGAACACGGAGTGTACTCTCCCGTTCTCGATCAAATTCATTCCACACAGGAGACTGAGTTATGAACGATCTACTTATACCCACGACTGAGTATGATTCTTCGTATCGCATCAGCAGTGACCTTAACGACGAGTTGATGAATGGACAGCGTTCGCCGGTTCCACCGCCACCCGGGGGCGTGCCACAGACTTTGCCGGAACCTGTGTTCCCGCAGAAGCCGAAACTCTATGCAGCTCCGGACGATGCCTATTTTCCAAAGAACGGGAAGCGGCATTGGACTACGCCGCAGATTTATCACGCGATGCAGGGATGGATGTTTCCGTACTTTCGCTCGCGTCTTGAGCGTGGCGAGTTCCACCCGATCATCGCCTACCTGTTCAACGAGTGGAAATGTAACCTGGACTGTAACTACTGCTGGGCCTACGACAATCGCGTCAGCGGAATGACGGAAGACATTGCCAAGCGGTCAATCGACTGGCTGCATTCAACAACGTGTCGCGTTCTCGCGCTGATGGGAGGCGAAGTGCTCCTGCGCCCGCAGTTCGCGCATAAGGTCATCTATTACGCCGCGAAGCAGGGCTTCTGGGTATATCTGCCGACCAATGGCCGCCTGATGAAGCCCGACCTTATTGATCGCGTCGCTGACGCCGGAGTTGCAACTGTCAACCTGGCGGTGGATGCGTGGGATGTGAAGCCAGGCCTTCCAAAGGCCATGGTTCCCATACGGCAATATTTCAACCACTTGGTGCGCAAGCAATATAAGTACGGCTACTCGGTCTTCCTGAATATCAACATCTGCCGCAACAACCTGAGGGATGTGCGGATGCTTACTCAGTTAGCCCACGACACAGGCATCGCGACCGACTACCACATCTGCGAATCTCCGATGATGGAGCAGGACGACTTCAAGCACCTGGAAGATAATCCTGTCTTCATCCGCCCGGAAGATCACGCCGCCATTGGCGAACTGATCGACTGGCTGATCGAGAAACAGAATGCAGGCTGGCAGATGGTGAATTCCGTCCAGCGTCTCGCGGAGATGAAAAAGTTCATCAATAAAGAGCTAGACCAATGGGGATGCCGCGCTGGGCAGAACAACATCATCATCCGCACCGACGGCACTCTGGCTCCTTGCTTCCCCATGTATTCAACGAATCACGACTGGGGCACTATTGAAGCGCCGCGAATGGAACCGGATCAACTGGCGACGATGAAGTGCACCTGCGAATCGAACTGTTTTTCGACGCTCAATCACATTCTTGCTTTCTGCTACAACGACACGCGAGTCATCCGCTGGCTGTTCAAGCAATCGTTGCATGGATTCCAGGGTGTGCGCGGCAACATGGAGTAGGGATTGAAAAGGAGAGGCAACAAGTCGAAGCCGGAGGGAAAACGATCTTCTTTTATGGCAGGTGCATCGACGCTAATTCCGCAAAATTTTTGGGTCGGAATCGACGTGGGTTCCACGACCGTGAAGACGATTGTGCGCGCTGCCGACACTGGTGAAATCCTTCTTCAGGACTATTGCCGCCATGAGAGCCGTCAGGCGGAAACCGTGTTGGCCGCATTGTTGCAGGCGAAGCGCGAACTGGGCATTTCGGATGGCAGTATACGCCTGTTCATGACGGGAAGCGGAGGGCAGCAGCTTGCGCAATTACTTGGTGCTCGCTTTGTGCAGGAAGTTGCAGCGGTCAGCTTGGCCGTGGAAACTTCATACCCGGAAGTTCGCTCCGTGATTGAGTTGGGTGGCCAAGACGCCAAGATCATCGTTTTTCAGGAGGGCAGCGTTCAAGGTCGTCGCAAGAAGATCGCGTCGATGAATGACAAGTGTGCCGGCGGAACGGGCGTAGTCATCGAGAAGATTGCCGCAAAGCTGCATATTCCCGCGGAAGACCTCCTCACCGAGCGATACGACGATCTGCAGATCTATCCCGTTGCCGGCAAGTGCGGCGTGTTTGCGGAAACCGACATCACAGGACTGCAAAAGCAGGGCGTTCCGG
>Ga0255354_1002136_pt1 | contig 10504 bp, 5 predicted proteins | sample HBST50metaG_FD_189942 | JGI IMG/M metagenome (GOLD analysis project Ga0255354, IMG submission 189942) | Peat soil microbial communities from Stordalen Mire, Sweden - H.B.S.T50 | ecosystem: Environmental > Terrestrial > Soil > Wetlands > Peat | place: Sweden: Norrbotten County, Stordalen Mire...
GGTTTTTCGGGTTGGGCGCCCAGGCGGCAGCCGTTGCGAGCTGCGCGGAGCCAAAGCCCGGCAGCAGCGCCGCGGCATCGGCTGGCGATTTCGCCCCTGCAATCTTCTTTTCGCTGGCAATGGCCCGCTCCTTCTGCTCGTCGGCCGTGCCAGGTCCGCCACTTCCCATGGGCGACATGCAGCAGGGGCTCATGATGTAGAGGCTGCCAAAGACATCGGAGTGCTTCATGCCGATGCGCGATGCGCCGTAGCCGCCCATGGAGTGCCCCACCAGGCCGCGGCTTTCACGCTTTGCAATGGTCCGGTAGTGCGCGTCGATGTAGGCCACCACATCGTGCGAAATGAACCGCTCGAAGTCACCCGTCGTTGCTGAACTTGAATACATCGAGCCGTTGTAGATGGTCTTCGAGTCCGGCAGAACGACAATCATTTCCTTGGCGCCCTGCGCAAATGCGCCTTCGATGGTCTGCGGCACATGAATCTCGTGGCTCCACTGCTCTGCCCCGATGGAGTACCCGTGCAGCGCATAGACGACGGGATAGCGGCGAGCCTGATCATGTTTGTAACTGGGCGGGAGGAACACAATCACATCGCGGTCGATGGCGTCGCCTTCAAGATTCCCCTCGAGCGCCGTGCCGTGAATCTTGATGTGCTCCACTGCGGCCGGCTTCGCACCGGGAACCACTGACGGCACAATCGTTTCAACCTGCGCTTGAAGCATCGCGCTTGTCGAGACAGCCATCCCCAACATCACTGCAAAACACAACCTTGTCGTCTTCATCATTAACCTCGATTGGGAATTCGTTGATTTCATTTCAATGGGATCTCCAGCAGGGAAGATACCTGTTCAGTTGCGGTCGTCGTGGAAAAGCCTGGGAGCAAAGTCGTTCAAATCTCTCCGCCACGTGAGCCATTCGTGAGCCGTTCCGGGAGAAGAAAAGTAGATGTATTTGATTCCCGCCTTGTCCAGCATTGCGCGAAAGGCCCCTACGGATGCCGGGAAGGGATTTGGCTCCTGCGTCCCCAGGCCAAGCCACAGCAGCTTCACTTTATCGTTGAATGCAACGCCATCCTTGAATCTCCCATCGAACGCCGTCACCGGATCGAGCGCTTCGGTGCTCAGGCCGTTCATGGTGCCACTGAACCCGGCCATGTAGGCAAAGGTATCCAGATGGCCGGTTGCCAGATGCAATGCCTGATTGGCTCCCATGGAGAGGCCCGCCATGGCGCGGTGATTCCGGTCCGGAATCGTCCGGAAGCTCGCGTCGATCATCGGGATGACCTCTTTGATCATCACATCTTCGAAAGCGCCGATATCCGCGGCGGGTCCAGAGGGGGCCGGCCCAAACGGCCCGGCGGGAACGGAGGCGTAGCCATTGTCCATCACGATCATCATGGGCACGGCGTGCTTCTCCGCAATCAGGTTATCCAGAATCAGGTTGGCGTGCCCCTGGAATATCCATCCCGTCTCGTCCTCGCCCGAACCGTGCTGAAGATAGAGCACCGGATACCTGGCGCTGCCGTTGGCATCGTAATCGGGCGGCGTATAGACGAAGCAGCGCCGCCACTGGCCGGTGATCTTCGAGTGGTAGCTGCGGATGCGAACATCGCCATGCGGAACGTTCTTTGCCAAAGAGTAGTCCACACCATTCTCTGGCACTTCCACGCCGCTCGTGTCTTTTCCTGTGCCGAAGTAGGTGTGGCTGCTCGGATCGTTCATGCGGATCCCATTTACGTCCAGCGCATAGTAGTGGAAGCCTTCAACCAGCGGCGGCGTAACAACACTCCACACGCCGTCATTGCCGCGCGTCATGGCAAACTTCCTTCCCGTGATGTCCACATCGACTGTCTGAGCGTCTGCCGACTTGAACTGGAAGGCAATGCTATGGTCTGGCAGAACGCGGGGATACGAAGCGCCCATGACATTTGTTGTTGCAGGCTTTGCGTCCTCAATCGATGAGGCGCGCACGCCCTCCGGAGTGCGACGCCAGGCAAAGTAGGCATCCAGTGCCTTCAGACCATCCGGGTTGGGAACTGGCCCGGTATGCGCCGTCCCAGAGAAGTACATCAGCTCGGGATGCTCATCGCTGAACGCCGGCCATTTGGGCATGTCCTTGCCGTTCGGATCGCCAAACTTGGCAAAATTCGTCCAGTAGGTCACCATCGCATCGGAGATTGTCAGGTCGGTTGGGCTTGGTTTTCCAGCCGGTCCACCGGTTGGATGACCGAAAACATATTCCACTTCCATTCCATGTGGCGAGCCATGCCCGGCCTCTGGCGAGCCTGCCGGATACTCCGGATGCTGATCGAAATAGTAATAGTAGGCTTTGGACTTTCCCTGACTCGCTTGCATTCGCGCCCAGGTCCACGTACCCCAGCCAAAAGCTGCATCGCGGGTCAGGTCGCGCGCGGTCTTGGGTACAGTGTTGTCCTCCGCCGGATAGGTTTTCAGCAACCTGTCGGCAAAGCTGCCGTAACGCGCACGCACTCCCGCAATATAAGCCTGGGGCGTTCGCGGCGGACCGAAAGTCGCGCCTTCGTCGGAGTTGTAACCAACCAGGATGGGCGTATCGTTGAACTGCTTTGACTCATAGATTTTGTACTGGTCGTCAGGAATCACCCAGCCGTCGACAACGGGCCATGCAGCGCCGCGATTTGTTTGACCGGCCGTTATGAGCGCTTCCCCAGGAAGTGAGCGAAGATCGCCAACAGATTTGGCGCCGAGGCTAAGGGCGAGATCTTCGCCGGCGCGTTCAGCAATTGCAAGCGGCCGCATATTCTCGCCCGGTGCACCTGCTGCGCGAGGATGACCAAAGGAGCCGCCGCTTTCTGAAATCGCCCCTTGAATAAGGCCCTTCGTCAGTGGCGAAGCGCATAACTCACTCACCGCGATGCCTCCGGCTGACTCCCCGAAGATCGTGACCTTGTGCGGATCGCCGCCGAATGCAGAAATATTCTTCTGAATCCACTGCAATGCCGCAATCATATCCAACAGGCCATAATTGCCCGAGACGTGCTTCGTTGATTCCGCGCTCAACCCCGGATGCGCGAGAAAGCCGAGCGGTCCCAGGCGGTAAGCGATGCTGACAAGCACCACGCCCTTCTGCGCTAGTTTTTCTCCGCTGTAGGTCGGGACGGAGGTTCCTCCTACGCTGAACCCGCCGCCATAGATCCACACCAGCACAGGGACGTGCGCTGAAGCCGTCTTGGCCGGTGTCCAGACGTTCAGGTACAGGCAGTCCTCACTCGTGGTGATCCCCGGGATGGCCTGCAAACACTGCGGTGCGAACTTGTCTGCGGGACGCATGCCTTCCCACCTGGCTGCTGGTTGCGGTGCACGCCAGCGCAAGTCGCCCACTGGAGGCGCTGCAAATGGGATGCCCCGGAAGACTTTGAGTCCTGCTTCACTTGTGCCCCGAAGCTCACCCTGCTCCACCTTGGCAGTTGGGCTTTGTGCCATACAAACGAACGGCACCGATGCGATGGCGATTGCCAGCAAAACCGCTTTCATTTTCGATTTCCTTTCTGCCTGTTCCCGATGCGGTGCTGCGAGCCTCACGGCCTGCAGCACCGTACACAATGAAACATCTCCAGCCACGCTACTCGACAGGGTACGAATAAATATTGACGCTGAATGGAGGCACTTCAATCGTCTCGGGAGCCGATCCAAGCTTGTGTTCTTCGACTGCCACCTCGGGAGTTTTTCCGACCGCGACGACCGCGTCCACGTTGGACGGGGCCATCTGCCACAGAGTTCCGTGCGATGCAAGCCTGGTGCCGGTGACGGCGAGCTTCATGCTCTGTTTGGCGTCCGATGGGTTGAGTACGGCAATCGTTACCACCTTGCGATCCTCACTCAGCGCGGCGCTTACATCGAGCGGATACGTGTCGCTGCCTGGGTTCACTGCTGGCTGGTCGCCTCCTGCCGGGAAGCTGGGCTTGGGCTGCGGCGAGTCGCCAGAGACTGCGACAGGAATTGTGCCGAAATGATCGCGGTACATCTTGAACAACAGACCCGTTGGATTCAACTCGGCCTCCGTTCTGGTCTGGCTCATCATCGCTGTCGCAAAGGTGAACGCGCCGAGTTGAAACAGATCGGAGTGGCGGAACATCTCGTGGAAGGCCCAGGCATAAGCCGGGATTACTTTGTAGGAGTTCGGCCCGCCGCCCATGTAAGCCCACTCGTCGATGGCGATGGGAACCGGCCTGTCTCTCAGCGCCGGAATGCGCTTCAGGTACTCCTGATAGTGCTCGTACTTCACGCGGACTTGCGTCGCGGGAGCGCGCTCCCACTCGACCAGCGACTGCGGGCCAATATTCACCTTCTTCTCCAGCTTCAGGTCGGTGTGCATGTCGCTGGCAGAGTAGTAGTGCTCGCTGAGCATGTCGATGTTGTCCAGGCAGTGGGCGAGCATGTGACCGCTCCAGTCCGCGGTGGAAAGGTAATCAGGGACAAACTTGCCGCCAATGCGTTTGGACTGGTTGGCTCCCGTCATCACATCGGGCATGGCTCCGCCGGCAATCAGCTTGATGGACGGGTCCACCTGCCGCATGGCCTTGGCAAACAGATTGTGCTTCAGTTCGTACTGCTCCGTAGACATGGCGCCCATTTGATAGTCGCCCCAGGGTTCGTTGCCAATCCCCCAAAGCTTCACGTCGTACGGCTTCGGATGACCATTGGCGGCGCGCCATTTCCCCATCGGCGTGGTGACGGCGCCGTTGGTGTACTCCACCAGTTCGCGCGCGGACCATGCGTCGCCAAAACCGGCATTGACTGTGATGTAAGCATCCACGCCGAGCAAGCGGCAAAGGGTGAGGAACTCATCGGTGCCCACGTCGTTGGGCTGAACTGCGCGCCAGACCGGGTCGTAGATCGGTGGCCGCTTGTCCATCTCGCCAACGCCGTTCCGCCACTCGTAGGAGGAGACGAAGTTGCCGCCGGGGAACCTGTAGACGCCGGAGTGTAACTGCTTGAGAGCGGCAATCACCTCCGCGCGGAAGCCCTCGATGTTGTCGGCCGGCATCAGCGAGACTGCGCCGATGTGGAATGATCCAGTGCCGGTTGCGGTGATTTCCAATTGTGCTTCGTCGCTATCGCCCGCAGCCTCAAACTTGAGAGGAAACTTCTTGTACTCTGCGCCAAGGGTGCGGATCGCAATCGTCTGGCGGTCATTCGCTTCTTTGCCCCAAACCAGAGCCACCTTCACAACAGTACCTGGAGTGCCGGCCAGAACAATGCGGCCCGTGTAGGCCTTGCCCTTGCGCACTGCCAGACCGGTCTGCTCAACTCCATGCGCTTCCGCTTTGCTCAGCTTCACGAGCGGTGAATGATCGCCCGTATATGGATTCTTCGAATCCAGCGTTACGGCTTCGTCCCCGCCAACCGGCGCCCAATGGCGCAATGGAGGACGCCGCCACCCGCCTGGCCCAGCGGGTTGCTCCACGGCTTTCGAAGTGACCGGGTTGAAGAACTTCCGGTCCTCCAGCATCTCCGCCCACACGCCCTCGTTGACGATGTTCCCGCCGTGTTCGAGGAACTGCCCATAGATGTATTTAGAAATCGGAGCGCCGGTCTTGGAGGCGTCGACTGAGACATTGACTGGATGCGTTTGCGCATAAGCTCCCGATGCAAGCAGAAGCACCCCCAGAAGCAAAGCCAATTTGATGTGTGCGATTGTTCGCCGAACCGATTTCATTGTCCTGTATCTCCAGTCGATAATCCTCAGGGACCACCGCAGCGCGGCGTCGTTACAGGCTGAAAGCGAACACAAACCGGGCAAGATCCGTTGTGCGTGAATCAGGTACAGCGCCGGTTGCAGGCAGACAGCGTGCAGAGGATTGAATTGTAAAAACAGGAGAACTATACAGATCGGCCAACAGCTCGTGCAATGGAATTAAATCGATTTATTGCAATCGGATTTGTCGATGCATCCCGCTCCCGCTCGTGCCCTGGACTAGATTGTCTCCGCATCGCGGTTCATCCCCAGCAACTCCGCCAAGGCGTTGATCTCGTTGTTGCTGGCGCTCAAGTCCCTGCACACCAGGTTCAGCCGCACATCTCTGTCTTGCCCTGCATGTAATGGGAGTTTGATAAGTTCCCCCCTGTCGATTTCAGACTGGATTCGGTATCTTGGCAGCCACCCGAAACAAAGCCCGCTCTGAACGGCCGCAATTGCCGACACGGTTGAGCTGACAGGAAGCACGCGCTGTGCAGGAAGCCGTGGCTGATGCTTCAGGCTGCCAGACGCCGCGCCCTCAATGATCACCATCAAATGCTGCATCAGGTCTGAACGCGACAGCCTGCGCCGAATTGAAAGCAAAGGATGATCGCGCCTCACCGCTGCAAGCATCGCGATTACGAGAATCGGCTTCACAAATGTCTCGCGTGTCATCAAGCCCGTCACGCAGAGTTGAGCGTTATGGAGCGAAAACTCCGAGTCCGCCGAAAGAAAGGATCCCTGGCGCAACTTCAGTTTCACGTGCGGAAATCTGCCAGCGAACTCCGCCAGCGCCTTGAAGAGCCGATCCTCGGGAAAGATGCTGTCTACAGATAGCCTCACTTCCGAGGCGCCGCCAGATGCCATGAGCCGGGCGCGCTGCTCTATCTGATGAAACCCCGCCATATGAGGTTCCACATCGGCCAGAAGAGCCCTTCCAACCTCAGTCAGCTCTGCCTTCCTCCCTTTGATCTCAAAAAGCTGTACGCCAAGTTGATCCTGGAGCCTCCCAATGGCATAGCTAATCGTGGATTGCGACCGATTGAGCTTCTCGGCGGCGGGCGCATATCCACCAAGCTGGACCACGGTTTGAAGGATCTCCCAGGCATCGAGCGTAGTTTCCATGACGCTAGAATACATCGAATAAATCGATATACTCGCCGAAATAATGAGACTATTCTTCGAGAATCTTCATCGAGTACCATTCGGCTGAACGAAATGACGCCCGCTGGGCCGGAGCGAACCGCGCAGGCACCATTGCGGTCCGTCGACAAATCAGGTCTCCGAGTCAGATGCAGCGTTCGCTCATCCACCTGAAAGCGGAGTCTCAACCGTGAGGACAAAGATGAAGAGGATTGGAATCGCGTTGCTTTTGCTGGCAAGCGCATGTTTTGCACAAGGGCCCGATGGCTTTGTGCCTGCGTCCACCAATGTCTGGGGAGCGGCGTATCCCCGTGTCGACGCCAACGGCAGAGCTGAGTTCCGAATCAAAGCTCCCGATGCGGCAACCGTGAAGCTCAGCTTATGGAGCAACCCAAAGTTGGATATGGTGAAGCAACCCGACGGGTTTTGGACGGCCACCACTCCGCCCCTCGTTCCCGGTTTCCACTACTACTCGCTCATCGTAGACGGCGTTGAAGTGAGCGACCCGGCAAGCCATTCCTTCTACGGTGGCGGCAAAGACGCGAGCGGAATCGAGATTCCCGAGCCGGGCGCAACCTACTATCTGCCGCAGGATGTTCCCCACGGCGCTGTCCGGGAGATCTGGTATTTCTCAAAAGTCACCGCAAACTGGCGTCATGCCCTGATTTATCTGCCGCCAAGCTATGAGACGCAGAATAGTCAGCGCTATCCGGTGCTCTACCTGCAGCACGGCGGTGGCGAAGATGAGACAGGCTGGATCAAGCAGGGCCACGCCAACTTCATCCTCGACAACCTGATCGCGCAAAAAAGCTCGAAGCCGATGATCGTCGTGATGGCCTACGGCTATGCCAAGCGCGCGGGTTATGTCGAACCGGACCTCACCGGCAAGCCCCTCGGTTCACCGGAGATGATGAAGGGCATGCAGGAGATGTCGCAGACCTTTGAGGACGATCTGACGCAGGCTCTGATCCCCTATATCGATTCGCATTTCAGAACGCTGACTGATCGCGACCATCGGGCCATGGCCGGCTTGTCGATGGGTGGCATGCAGACATTCCAGGTGACGTTCGATCATCTTGACCTGTTCTCTTACATTGGGGGCTTCAGCGGCGCTGCCGGACAACTTGTGCTGGGCAATCGTACGCTGGACCCCAAGACCGACTTTCATGGCGCGCTGGCCGATCCGGCCGCGTTTGCCAAGCGCGTGCACCTGCTCTGGCTGGGCGTAGGAACCGACGAGCCTGAGAGGATGAAGGCTGGTCTCGAAAAGCTTCATACCTCTCTCGATGAAGCAAAGATCAAGCATGTTTTCTACGAGTCCCCCGGCACCTCGCACGAGTGGCAAACATGGCGGCGCGATCTGAAGGACTTTGCGCCGAGGCTCTTCCAGTAGTAGGTTGACATTGCACCATGCCGGGCCTCTGAAAAGCTGCAAGAGGCCCGGCCTATCGTGTACAAAGTTATTTCTTCAAGAGGAGAGGTTCGCAGGCATGTTTTCAAAGCTCAGGCGCATCCAGATCGCTGCATCCATTCTGCTCACTGCGTTTCCGGTGATGGCGTACGCTCAGCCCACGCCATCGGCTGCCGTGGCCGCATCGCCAACTGCGAACACCTCTCCCAGCCAGCTTCCACTGGTCAGCCCTATCTTTGGAGACAACATGGTCTTGCAGCGCGGCAAGGTCAACACGCTGTGGGGCTGGGCTGAACCGGGCGACAAGGTCAACGTGGAGATTGGAGATGCCAGAGCCACCGGCGTGGCAGGCTCAGATCGGCGCTGGGAGGTGAAGATTCAACCACCGCCCGCAGGCGGCCCGTACACCGTTAGGATCATCGGGCGTCAAACGGTGGAGTTGCACAACGTATTGGTGGGCGATGTCTGGCTGTGCGGCGGCCAGTCGAATATGGGGCTGCCGCTGCGGTTTACGCGCAATGGCGAGGAAGTGGCCAAGACGGCCAACTATCCAGACATTCGCTTTGTCAACGTTGAAGGCCATTCTGCCTACCGGCACACGGATCTTGCCGGCGGCAAGTGGAGCGCGGTCACACCTGAAACGGCAAATTGGATCTCCGCCGTGGCCTTCTACTTCGCACGCAAGGTGCAAGGCCAGATGCACATTCCAATCGGCCTCGTGCTCGATGACATGGGTGGAACCCCGGCCGAAACATGGACAAGCGCTGAAGCGCTGCGGCCGCTCAAGGACTTCGATCTTCCACTGGCTGAACTGCAGCGGCTCGCGGCCTCTGGAGCACCGGAGTACGGCAACTTCGTGATGCACTGGTACGACGAGAACGATATTGGCCTGAAGGGCAAATGGGCCTCTCCGGATATCGACGATTCGCAATGGAAACCAGTCGACATCCCCGGCGGATTCGCTGAACTTGGCGTGCCGGAGACGCCCGCGGTGGCCTGGTTCAGAAAAGAGATTCTGCTGCCCGATCCGCTGCCCGCCGGCCGCGCCATGTTGCACCTGGGCATCATCGAACGCATGGACACTGCTTTTGTGAATGGCAAGGAGGTGGGCGCGAGCGCATGGGTTGAGAATCCGCGCGCCTACTTTCTTGGCGAAGGAGTGCTGAAGCCTGGCCGCAACGTCGTTGTCCTCCGCGTGCTCAAGACCAAGCCCGATGGCGGCTTCATGAGCAAGCCCGAAGATCTGCACATCGTGCTGGGTGGCGGAACAAGCATTCCACTGGCAGGCAAGTGGAAGGGACAGCTCAGCGTCGATGCCCGCCCACCGCATCCGCTGCCCATCTCCTATGAGAACTGGCCGGTGATGCCGACTGTTCTCTATGAGGGGATGCTTGCGCCCATCGCTCCACTTTCCATATCCGGCGCAATTTGGTATCAGGGCGAGCAAAACTCGGAGCGCGGCTACCAATACCGCAGGCTCCTGCCGGCCATGATTGCCGACTGGCGCAAGCTCTTCGCCCAGGGTGATTTTCCCTTCTACATTGTCAGCTTGCCGGCGTTCAAGCCGCGCAGTGCAACCCCGGTCGAGGGCGATGCATGGACCGAAACACGAGAGTCGCAGGCGATCGCCGCTGCAACAGTGCGCAATTCCTGCCTTGCCGTCACCATCGATACGGGCGATGCGAACAACATCCACGCGGCTGAAAAGCAGCCGGTTGGCGAGCGGCTGGCCTTGTGTGCACTGGCTAATTACTATCAGCAAAATGTTGTTTATGCGGGGCCGAAAATGGCGTCAGTCGATCGGCTCTCAGGGGCGATTCGAGTCCACTTTACGCACACCGACGGCGGCCTGGTTGTGAAGGGAGAAAAGCTTGAAGAGTTTGCCATCGCCGGCACAGACCGCAAGTGGTATTGGGCCGATGCGCGCCTTGAGGGCAACGCTGTTCTGGTTTCCTCTCCATCGGTGCCAAACCCCATCGAGGTTCGCTACGCGTGGCAATCCAACCCGGCAGCAACCCTGTATAACGGCGCTGGACTGCCCGCCGTTCCATTCCGCAGCGATAACTGGCCCGGCATCACGGAGACGCAAAGGCCCTATTGAGACTTGGAAGTAGATCCATTCGTAACTCGCCGCTGCGGCTACCGGTGACCCAGCTTGCCGACAATTACTCTCCCTTGGCGCACACTGGCAAAGGGCTAGAGCAATACCCGGCGCAGGAGGTCCTCATTGTGC
>Ga0255354_1002147_pt1 | contig 10456 bp, 10 predicted proteins | sample HBST50metaG_FD_189942 | JGI IMG/M metagenome (GOLD analysis project Ga0255354, IMG submission 189942) | Peat soil microbial communities from Stordalen Mire, Sweden - H.B.S.T50 | ecosystem: Environmental > Terrestrial > Soil > Wetlands > Peat | place: Sweden: Norrbotten County, Stordalen Mire...
CGCGAATATGTGCGCTCGCCCGAAAGTACGCTGGTTGTTTCGCCCGACAACCGCTCGCGCACGGAGATCAACCAGGCGATTCATGCCGGGATGCAGGAGCGCGGCCTGATTGCTCGCGAGGAATACAGTGTGCGGACGCTGGTTCCCCGCCAGGAGCTGACCGGCGCGGATCGTGGCTGGGCGGCCCGGTACGAGGTGGGCGATGTGCTGCGCTATTCGCGGGGATCGAAGGAGACCGACATCGGCAAAGGCGAGTACGCGCGGGTGACCGGCATCGATGCGGCCAGCAACCGTCTAACCGTGGTGCGTGCAAACGGTGAAGAGGTGAGCTACGATCCACGCCGCCAGGTGGGCGTTTCCATCTACCGGGAGGAGGAGCGCCGCTTTTCCGTGGGCGACCGCATCCAGTTCACCGCGCCGGCGAGCGACCTGAAGGTAGCCAACCGCGAGCTGGCGACCATCGAGCAGGTCGGCCCTGATGGCTCAATGCGTCTGAAGATGGACGGCGGGCGCGCGGTCGAGATCGATCCGCGCCAGCATCCGCACCTCGATCACGGCTACGCCGTGACCAGCCACAGCAGCCAGGGGCAGACAGCCGAGCGCGTTTTGATCAACGTGGACACCGAGCTTGCCGCGCGCGATCTGCTCAACAGCCGCATGGCGTATGTGGCCGTATCGCGCGGTGCGCACGATGCGCAAATCTTCACCAACGACGTAGCCGGGCTGCCCAGGGCGCTTGGCCACGAAGTATCGCACGCCCAGGCCCATGTGCCGGAACTGGCGGTTACGCCGCCGGCGAAGGAGATCGCGGAGAACATCGTGCACGACATGGGGTTCGGGATTGGCCGATAGAGCACCGGCTTAAAAGGCCGGTGCTCTAAACTGAAAAGTAACCAGAAGCCTGATACTCCTGAAGGTCCCTACCTCACACCGCTTTGCAGCTTCAATTTTTGCCGTTGCTGGAGAGATAATGGCAACTATTCTTATCGCAGTTCTGCCGCAGATGGGCCATGTGGGTCCCACGCTAGAGATTGCAGCTTCTCTGGTAAAGATAGGACATCGTATTGTCTACTTTACGAGTGATGCATTTCGTTTTTCCATCGAGAGTGTTGGGGCTGAATTATTCACAGATTATATGAAGAAAGGGGACATTTTCGACTCTGTCGCAGGAGAAGCCAAGGGACCAAAGGTCAAAACTCACTCAGATCTGGACAGTCTGGATACATCGAGCGTTTTGTATGCGTTCGAACAGGTGCAGCCTGATCTTTTTCTAGTTGACAAGATACTAGCCGAGTACCAATTAGAAATGAATCGTCTGTCGTCTGTAAGGCGAATAATCTTCTCTACGTCTCTCCTTAATTGGCAAGAACCTCTTGCTGTTCCTGAGAACGAACCGATTGTAATTCTTTGCCCTGAGAGTTTTGAGCATCCAAAATTTCGTCATCCAAGAAAGCAATTATTCTACGCAGAGCCTGCGATCACCCCGAGATTGCACATCAAAGACATTAAAGAAGATGGTATAGATAGACCGAGAATCCTTTGTGCGTTTGGAACTCAAAGTTTGCGACATACATGTCTGGCCAAACATTATCAATTGATTTTTTCTCTAGCAAGGCAAAATGGAGCCTATGATTTTCTCCTTGCTGCGGAACATCCGCAATTGTTGCCTGCCCTTCCATATCCGGTCAACTTGCAGGTAGATTCGGTGATACCGCAGCGGGCGCTCTTGTCTCGGAGTGCTGCATTTATTACACATGGTGGCCTAGGCAGTATTAAAGAGGCAATTCTCGCGGGTGTGCCCATGCTTGTTCTTCCCAGTTTTGGCGATCAGTTTTTCAATGCCATGCGAGTGCGCTATCACGGTATAGGAGAGGGGCTATTCGAGGACCGTCAGACCGTTGCATTGGCTTCCTGTTCGCTCACGGCCATGTTTGAGGGCCGATTTAAAAAAAATATTGCGGCCATGCAGGCTCATTTTCTCGCGTGTTCAAGGGCGCGTCTATCTATTCTCCTCATTGAGGAGGCATTGGCAGAGGCTCCCTAACAGTGGATGGTTTCTGGACCGCTCGGATGGGACGTTCTCCCCTCCAGTACTTACTCAGAATCTCTTCCCATACCCAATCGATCCCTTTCCAGTCAGCTTGGCTAGAAGGGAGCATACCTCCTCGTTCCACGTAGATGCTTGGATGTTCTACGAACAATTCATGTTTCGGAGGTATGACAAACAGGAGGCCAATCCTGTTCGACCCGGTCTGACGAGCCAGAACATTATAAAGCTCTATGGCTTCGTCTACTGACGGAGTGTCCTGTCGCACAAAAATAACAGACTGCGTATTGATGGTGCTTCGCCAGCGACAAATCAAAAAATCATACTTTCGCTGTTCTTCGTCGAATTCTTGTGCAATGCTATTTGGGTCTATTCTTTTCTGCCCAGGAATCTTAGAAAAGCTGTGGCGATAGCGGAGACCATTGCTCTGATCAACAACGTTGGTGTCGTCTTCCGTGAGTAGGAGATTTTCTCTTTGGAATGACCCTTTAAATTCTTTACTGAGCACCTGTATGAGTCCCCGATGTGGTGTGCCAACCCAGTCGAAATAGAAGGCAGTCTCATCGCCGGTAAATCGTCGTATCTGATACGCAGTTTGGCAGTGTCTGCCTAGCGAAATAATCCGCTCATATCGGCTGTCCGTCATCTGCATCATGTCGAAATCGTTCATTCTGGCCCCGGTTATTCAATGCAAGATGAAGCATCGCTCCGCAAACATCAGGCCGCAGCTACTTCTTTCATAGAATACTCAGTCATGCATGAGTTCCAGCAAGGATTCCTCGCTGATGCTTTTGTCCCATTCTGGTTTTTCCAGAAAATGCGTTAGGATGCCATTCTCGCCGAGATCTGGTTCGAGAGCAGACCATAAGGTACTTTCTGCAAATCGTACATGTCGAAATAGCCTTTCTTCCCGACCAGAGACTTCCGACAGCACTCGAGCGGGTTGTTGCAATAACCTATGTCGCAGCGCTGGATCAGTGCGTGCGAGGTGAGCTGCAGCGCACACCTGCGTTTCGACAAAGAGAGCAGCAGGCGAACTCGGCACAGAATCTGGGCGCTTACGCGCAATTCCCAATCTATTTATTCTGCGGAAAGTGTCGAAGCCATTATCCTTCAGGGTTAGAAGAGAGAAAACGCGATCCACCTGTGGAATTACCTGTTCTTCTTCACTCATCCGCAGTACCCAAGGCTTATCCCGGTTGCTTGAGGTTCTGAAGGTATGGGGAATGTCATCGAAGACTAACCAGCCTCCCGGACGAAGGAGTTGGCGAACAAGACAGAACGCGAATCCGGTATCTACCCAAGTGTGTCCACCGTCGATGTAGCAAAGATCAAAAGACCGACGCGGCTCTTCTTCAAGAAATTTCATAAGTCGCCAGTTGAACGTCTTCGGCTCGTAAAATATCTCCACCAAATTGCGTAAACCGCAGGTGGTAAGAATCTCTTCTATGTTGGGCTTACGCTGCATAGCTGTAGTCAAGTCGATAGTTGTTACATGACCATCGCCCACCTGCTGTACTGCTCCGGCCAGATATGCCGTAGACACACCGTGAAAAAAACCGAGCTCGAGAATCGATGTGAGCTCGTGAGCGGTAATTAAGTCGTAAAAGAAGCGCGCTTCTTTTAGCCGCATATACGGTATGTTGGCTACATACGTATGAACGGTTTCAACCTTCAGAATGCCACCTCCTTAAGGATGCGCAACAGCTTCGATTGAAAGTGAATGATGTTGTGACTGTGCAACCAGCTTGGCATCGCACCGATAAGGCTTGACTCCCCATGCAGAAGGCAGGGGGATGACCTCTTGTGGACATTGATCGTAAATCACAAGCCGCGTCAGGTACCCACCGTCTGAGCGAATTGGACGGCGCTCGCGAAGCCACCGACCGATTGTCATTGTGAGGTGATGAGGTAGTTCGGAAGGAGGTAGCCCAGCGAGGCTCTTGTTGGAAGTGATCCACAACTCGCGTGCAGAACCAAGAATATTCATAAATGAAAGTACAACGAGGGGTGATGTATTACCACCTTTGGCATCTATCCACACCATTCCACGGCATGGGGCAAAGTGTTCCATGCATCCACTGGCGACCACATAGCGATGGTGATGGATAGTCACTGGGGTTCGACTTGGACAGTTCATGTAGGACCAAACAGGAGCCCACATTGGAAAATTTCCGTGGAACGGCGCACCAATACCCGCAAACTGGCTCTCAATAAAGTTGCGAAATTTACGGCTCCGAATCAAAGTTGATGTGCTTTTTCCGTGAAAACGCTTCAGCCAAATCGGATTTGCCGCGTCATGGTCAATGGCGGCAGAAACTGGCGATACGGCGGAGAAGGGTCTCGTGAGAATACATACTTCTACGGCTCCAATACCAATAGCCGCGAGGAAAGATCTTCTGTTCATTGCAGGCTCCTTTCTTCGTTTTTGATAGAGGTTTGGTCAAGCTGCAGGGAGACCGCCGCCTGCGCAAGATCTGCGAGAATGAGGCGGGCGGAGGTGGTGAGTCCGTCGATACGTAGGTCTGCGAGTTGATGCGAAGTCTTGGGCAGAGTCAATACATGTTCGAGGGCCTCGTCGAGGTCTTCGATGTCGTCCACTAAATGAAGCGGTCGAAAAGCAGAGAGTCGGCGAGCGTGATGTATTTGCTCGTAGTCGGTGTGAATGGGGGCGACAAGAACATGTGCATTACCAACGACAGTTTCCATTAACGAGTTATAGCCACCCCGGCAGATTACAACATCGGCCCCGCCAAGTCTGTAAGGCATCGTTGCGCCATCGCTTTGCTGTACACGAATTCGTGAGCCGCCGTACCAGCCTTCCTGAAGAAGGGAGAGACGGGAACGAGGACCGACGATCAGATCAAAGTAGCATTCAGGGAAATAAAGCGCGACCTCCCAGCAGCGTTGTATGAGGTCTTCTCCGTCCTTTCCTCCCCCTGCGGAGCACACTACCCAAGTTGCGTCGTCGGAAAGAAGGCGGTCGCTCCGCGCAGCTGCGCACGCTGCCGCATTGTATGGTTCAACTGCATAGCCCGTGTACACAAGCTTTGTTACGAGGTCCGGACTGAGGGAGTATTCCCCGGCAATATCCACGATTCTCTCGTCGCAGGTGGCAAGAATCATGTCGTACTGATTGCGCAAGGAATCCATTGCCGGCTGGGTGAAAACAGAAGAACGAGTGTATTCAGGTGCACCAAGAATGCCTCTAACCACGAAGTACTTGCGACAATTAGGATTAGAGCTGAGCAGCGGAACAAGTTCGTGATCCATTCCGAGTGGGAGGTAGTCGGAGATAAACCCGTGAGGCTGAAACGTACGCATACACGAAGTCAAGATCTCATTGCGGATGGACCGTCCTCGTGCTATGTCGTTTTCAAGGAACGGATCCCGTCCCCAGTGTTTGCTTTTGCGGCGGTCAATACTGTCAAGTGACGGAATATGGACAAACTCGCATACTTTGGGGACCATATAAGAGGCGTCACGATGCCCAGTGACAAACAATACAGAAGCTGCACCCTGAAGCCTCTCTGCAAGTCTACTGAGGCGCCGGAGGTGACCGAGCCCTCGACCATCATGAACGAAAATTAGGATGCGCTTCTGATCGGCCATTGTCCCCATCTCTCATTTGGAACCAAGTACAGCAAGCGGAGGATGCGTGATCTTGCCTTCCGCGTCCACCATCGTAAAATTTGTGATCGTAGTGATATGATGCTTTGCCTGCCACACGGTGAGTGCGGCCAAAAACTGAGGTGGAAGAGTGATAGCTAGATCGCTATTCTTGGTATATAGAGTGAGGGAAGCGCGTTCAAGCTTAAATTGATCTTGTAAGAGGTAGGCAAAGATCATCTTTGGCTGTGATGCTCCGGTATCGACCCACAGCAGTCCTTTGGTCTGGGCATCGTGTTCAACAGCAGCGGAAAGAGTGACGTAGCGATTGGATTCAACCCTAACCATATCTGTTGGGCCACTCAGAAGTGTGAATGCGGCGGCAGGCAGTGTACTATTTTCCCACCATTCGACGCGATAGTGGGGCAACCCGTTTCGAAGCAGTGCGGGGAAACGCTTATCCCACCGCACGGAACCGGTGCTCTTGCCCTGGTAGGCAAGAAGCCATGTAGTGTCAGCAGGTACGCTATGTGCGTCAGTCGGAGCTACTGCTTCTATTTGCACTGGAAGGGACATAGCCAGAACACCCGTTAGAAGAAGATTTGGAATCCACATAACCACCACCATGGTCGGAACTCAATTGCTCGTTCCAACAGTGCAGTTGTTGCCAACGAGATACGCGGCATTTTTTGCAGCACGTTTATTTTGCGCGATACTAGGACCGCCAAAATGCTGAAGATTAGCAATCGCTGCAGCCCATTGACCATTTGCGACTTGGCTCCAGAATTGTGTTCCCGTCACTTTTGGACCTCCGTTGAAGTACATGGACACCATCACCGTTTGCCACTGAACGTTCAAGTCAGTGAAGTTCATATTGGGAGATGCATTATTGAAGGCCGTCGCGGCTGCGGTCGAATAGGCCGGGTAAATAGCGTTGTCGATTTGAGTGGCCTCGGCATCTGTGATGCCCGCCGCAGCTGTGTTCGCGTCGATCGCTGCCTGCGCTGCCGCGCCAGTAAGTCCATAAAAAGGAGTGAACTGATCTACAAGGCTCTGAGAGATACCCATCGCCGTAAGGCTTGCTGCTGACTGTTGCCCGAGGTCCAGACCACCTGCTAAGGTGGCGCCGCTTTTGTTGTCAGGGACGTTGGCAAATGTAGTAATTTCTTCCTGACTCTGTATCTTAGAGAAGTCAACCCCGGAGTAGTTCGTTCCACTGTCGTAGTTGCCGGAATCAGGGTTAATGCACTGAGCTTCCGCTACATGAGGAATAAGAAACGGGGATGCAGCCAGTGGAAAGGTAGGGGCATACCGCAGCAGACGGCTTAGAGCGGAGGAGTCTTTTGAGCGGAGTAGAACCGGTTCAATTTCGATCCCAGCAAGCTCGTTCCCTGTCACCAACTCGCAGCTCAACTTATCGTGTCTGCGCACTAAACTTATCAGTTGGCGGTGGTCCTTCCGGGAAAGCCGAAGCATGTTGCCGAGAGAAGAGTTTGTGTCGGCTTGTTTTCCTCCGGAGATATATATACGTCCACTTCCAGTCGCATCTTCGCAGAACGGCGCGTCTCCGATCTCCAGGATGCCGTAACGACCAAACATCTGGATGTCTTCCACATTAAAATCAGGGGACAGGATGAAACGGTGATAGGTGAAAGTTCGAAAATCAAATTCTTCCTTTTGTATCTCCCCTTCTGCCCAGAACGTTGGGCCTTCGTTCCACGGCACCTCATCAGACCCCAACGTTGAGAGTAGGAAGCCCGCGCCTTTACCTGCATCTGAAGCAGAGATGATGGAGCGTCCAGGTTGATGTGGATCGGCAGCAATTCGAAGCAAGAGCATATTGACCTCTCCTTGGCGGAATGGTACTTCCTTTCAAATGTCTTGGGTTGTTGCTTCGCTGATTACAGAAAACCATGTCATACCAAACCTATGCTTTTCCATTGAGTAACTGACCTGCAAGTCAGCCTGAAATTATGGAAGAGATCGTAACCGCTTCCAGTCACGATTCAGTTTCAAAATGGAAACGAACGCATAATACGCGGTATGCGTAGCCATGTAAAGTTAATTGTGTATGTTGGGAGAAAATAATTAGGCAATCTACAAAAGGAAATAATCCGTGGTTTACGTTGCGCTATGACAGATGTGTAACGCTGTGTCGCTGCCATGCGGGCATTGGGACACAAAGGGTAAGTTCCGACCCAAAAACGAGTCTGTACAAATCTAAACCAACGTTTAGAATTTGTACGTGCCCCCTTCCCTGCCCTGTTTCGTCGCTTATTACCGCGTTTCGACCGACCGCCAGGGCGCGAGTGGTCTCGGCCTTGAAGCCCAGCGTCAGGCCGTCACCTGCCAGGTGAACGGCGGCCAGCTCGTGGCCGAGTTCACCGAGATCGAGAGCGGACGCCGGCACACGAACCGGCCTCAGCTCTTGGCCGCCCTTGAGGAGTGCCGGAAGCGCCGCGCCACCCTGTTGATTGCCCGACTCGACCGGCTGGCCCGCAACGTCGCTTTCATCGCCAACCTGATGGAGAGCGGTGCGGACTTCATTGCTTGTGATATGCCCCAGGCCAACCGGCTGACGATCCACATTCTGGCGGCCGTGGCCGAGCACGAACGCGAGATGATTTCCCAGCGGACGAAAGCGGCGCTGGCCGAGGCCAAGCGCCGAGGGACCAGGCTAGGAAATCCGCGTATCGAGGCGGCGCGGACATTGGCGCTGGCCGCGCATCATGCCCACCGGCCAGAGCCGGAGGTATTGACGCTCATGGCCGAGTGGCGGAGCCAAGGGAAGACATTGCGGGCTATCGCCCGCGATCTCAACCGGCTCAATATCCGGCCAGCCAGGGGCCGCGAATGGTACGCCAGCAGCGTCAGGAACCAACTCAGCTCTTTCCCTGTCTAATTCTATTGTGCTTTCTTTTGTATATCGGTAAGATTGCATTTAGATTCCATTTAGGAATCAAAGAGAAGGCGGTGCGCAAAGATGATTCTGGCAGTAGGCAACGTCAAGGGCGGCGTGGGCAAGACCACTATCGCGGTAAATCTTGCGATTGCGCTGGCCCGATCTGGCCGCGATGTTCTGCTCATTGACGGCGATGAGCAGGGAACGGCGGTCGCCTTCACGGAACTGCGGACGGCTCAAATGAAGGGCAAGCCAGGCTATACGGTTGTTTCACTGCATGGTGGGGCGATCCGAACCCAGGTGCGCCAGCTCTCCTCAAAGTATTCAGACATTGTCATTGATGTAGGCGGACGTGATACGGGCAGCTTGCGCGCAGCTCTGACCGTTGCCGACGTTGTTCTCATTCCCGTTCAGCCGCGCAGTTTCGACCTGTGGGGCGTGGATCAGACCGCAGAGCTGGTTAAGGAGGCGCGGGAACTCAACGAAGGATTGAAGGCGATTTCAGTCCTCAATGCTGCTGATGCGCAGGGTAAGGACAACGAGGCGGCGGCGGAGGCATTGCGAGAGGTCGAAGGCGTGGAACTAGCGCCAGGGTTCATCGTGCGTCGTAAAGCGTTTCCGAACGCCGCCGCGTCAGGTCTCTCTGTTTTGGAGTATGACGACCCCAAGGCCATTGAAGAATTGAACCGCCTAACAGAGATTCTGTTTGTACATGCAACCGCTATCGGAGCGAAATAAGATGACTATCGCAAGGAATCCTAAGCGCAATCTAGCAGTGACAAGCGAAAACCAGGTCCAAGCCTTCATTTCTGGTGCTGGACAGGCAGCAGTGGCAGCGGAGCCGGAGCAAAACAAGAAGCCGATCATGATTAGGGTAGACCCCGGCATGATCGACCGGATCGACCGCGCAGCCAAGCGACTCGGCATCAGCCGCAGCGCCTTTATTGTTTCCAGTGCGGCTGTTCGGTTGGAGAGCATGGAATGAAGAGCAATAGCCGCAGTGCAGGCGAACTGCTGCCGATTGACGGTATCGTCACGCCCCGGATGCGGCGACGCCTGGTTGGGCCAACGCCCATCCAGAGCCGTTTAATTGAAACGGCCGCACGGTGCGCTCAGGAGCAGGAAGACCAATCGATCCTGTACCAGCACAGCGTTTTTTGCCAGACCTGCCTTCCTTACCGTGACCCCGGCGACGACATACGAGTGTGGGAACGGAGCAACGGTCGAGCGCATCTGAAGGTGTTAGCCGGTGAAGCAATGCACCCCAGGGAGGGGCGTTTCGTTGAGCTGGGGCTACCCTTTGGGCCGAAGTCCCGCATGATCCTCATGCACATCAACCAGAGGGCGCTTCTCGCCCAATCTCCGGTGATTGAGATTGAGGATTCTCTGACGCAGTTCGTTGGAAAGGTTCTGAAACTGGACCCCAAGGGACGCAATATCAAAGCCGTCAAGGATCAGCTCGCGCGTCTGGCGGCGTCGTCGATCCGTTTGGGCATTGTGCGTGACGGCCAGGCGATCACAGTCAACTCGAATATCGTTTCGGCCTTTGACCTCTGGTTCCCCAAGGACGAGCGCCAGCGCGTTTTGTGGCCCTCGACGGTATCGCTTTCGCTCGACTACTTCCAAAGCCTGATGAGCCAGGCGGTGCCGGTGGATGAGGCGCACATTGCCGCGCTGTCTCACAGCTCGCTTGCCCTCGATATTTACAGTTGGCTGGCGCAGCGGCTTCACCGGATACCGACGGAAAGGCCGCAGACCGTATCATGGATCGCTCTCCACGCTCAGTTTGGACTAGGCTACAACCCTGACCGTCTCGATAAATTCCGGCAGAAGTTCCGGGTTGCGCTGAAAGAAGTTCTCATGGTTTACCGGGCCGCTCGCGTAGAAGATGACGAGGC
>Ga0255354_1002154_pt1 | contig 10441 bp, 7 predicted proteins | sample HBST50metaG_FD_189942 | JGI IMG/M metagenome (GOLD analysis project Ga0255354, IMG submission 189942) | Peat soil microbial communities from Stordalen Mire, Sweden - H.B.S.T50 | ecosystem: Environmental > Terrestrial > Soil > Wetlands > Peat | place: Sweden: Norrbotten County, Stordalen Mire...
GCTCCGAAGCTGCCAACGCAGCGGAAGAAGTGCTGGTCTTGCTCATGCTTATCAAGGTGAGATTTCTTTCCCCGCCCTACAGTAATTGTTGAGGGGCTACTTGTCTCACTGATGTTGGCACAGAGGGAAGCGCTCCAATCGGCCCTGAAGAAGTGGTAAAAATCATTGCAAGCGAAAAAGATGTACCTCAACTGATTCGCTGCGGGAACAATAGTGTGTCAATCCTGCCGGTACAGTTCTTGCTGATGTCAATGTCTCAGACCGATTCCATCGCGGCGATAGCCAAGTCGACGGCCTCGCGGTAGCCAAGCCTGACTAATTCGCACGCAAGGAGATAGAACTGCAATGCGATTTGCACTCCGAAGTGTCTATACATCTTGCATCATCCTCTTCTGTTTCGCTGCTAATTTGCATGCACAAGCACCGGATTGGAAGGAAAGCTCCCCACCCGTGGGTGGATTGCGAGTATCCTATCCAGTCCAGCCGGCGTCGCAGACGGGCACGATTCCATCCATCAAAGGCCACCATCTGGGCGAGTCGATCGAGCAATTCCGTGCCTCTTCGCCCGTGCTGCGCGCTCACATGCTCTATTGCCGGCAGCATCCCGATAAGCAAAGCGGTTTGGACGAGGATATCCCTTTAGCTGCTTTGATGAAGGAATCGGGGATGATCAATAGTAGTTGCACCGAGGTGCTGAAGTTGTACAACCCGTCTGCAACTGTCCTTATCCGTCAGGGACAAATGGAAGAACTGTTAGCGGGCATGAGTCAGCTCTTCGGAGAAAAAGAAGACGACAAGACGAAAGCCGAAGCGAACATTTTGGATTTTTCTGGAAGCGTGCGCTTCGAAAATGGACGCGTGGACCTGCTGGAATTGCGCCTGCCTACCAACTGGGAAAACTCGGAACGCGATCTATATGCCAAGTTCGGCAAGCCGACTCGACTCACAAGTCAAACCGTGCAGAACGGCTACGGAGCGCGCAATGAGCTTGCAAATGTTTTTTGGGAACATCCGGACTTCGTGGTGCACGCCTATGAAACCATCAGCGCGAACCAGGATCGGGGCGTCACGGTTGAGATGGTGAGCCGTAGCCTTTGGGATCGGCTTCAGCAGCAGGAGAACAGCAGGCCCAACAGCATTGATTGACGGGCAATCCATTGATCCGGCAAGAGAATATTGTCATGCGGCATAGGTCACGAGGATGCGGGGGGCTTTGAAGAAAGCTTATAGAGGACCATGTGATAGACAACCATGATCACGGAGGGAAATGGCAATGAATCTCAATGTCGCATCCGCCGTTGCTTTAGTGATGGCCATAAGCGGGATTTCTGGTTGCAAGACTTCTGGCCACGCCGTTCACCACAATGTGACGTCTCAGGATACTGCGAAGAATACGACCATACATGCTCCTGAAAAACCCCAAAAGGAGGTAGTGAAGTACATACAACGGATGCTTGTAGCCGATGATACGGTCAATTATGCTGCCATTGCTGAAGACGAAAGGGCCGGTGAGCTTGTCGTCCAGTGCACCGGCCCCGGACTCGGTCGCGCTAACGGCATTGGAAGATATCTGCGACAGGATGATGGCCTATATCACGCGGCTCACTTCCGCATTTCCGCGAAAGATATTTGCATTGGCAATCGAGAATGGTCAGATAAGGCAGCCGTTAAAGCGCTGTCCATCATTCTTCCTACAGTCAAAGGCGGCGAAAATGTCGTTGTTAAACCTAACACTCCTGTCCATGACGCGGGAGATCATCTTGATTGAAAATAGCAGATACCGGCAGATCCCCAAATATGTTCGCAACCAGTTCTACGCTGCTCGGGATTGTTGCGCGTGTTCCTTACACGATCTTGCGGAATCTATAGTTGTCCTCAGTGTGCTTGAGCCCGAGTGCCCCTCGTTTGATTTGCCGCATACTCCGCTCTGTACTTGGCAGCCATCTCCGGTTGGTGCTGTGCCTCGTATTCGGTGACCAGATCCTGACGAGCGCGTTGAAGATAGTCGCTGCTGGGAGCGCCTTGGCGCTGAAGGATCCGATAGCCATTAAATGTCTCGACCTCGGCCTCATGACAGCGATTCTGTTTGAGCATAGCTCTACCCAGGCGAATCTCATTGATGCCAACGTTGATATGCGTCGGTGACTGGGTGGCGGAAATGATTCGGATCGCCTGTCGAAACATCTGTTCCGCCTCGGCGTATTGCTTCTCTTCCAAATCGACAGAGCCAAGGTTGCCCAGTTCCACTGCGACCATGTGGTGATTGTCGCCATAGATGCTCCTGTATATATTTGCGGCCCGGGTGTAGTCGTCGCGCGCCTCGTCCAGTTTTCCAAGTGCATGAGCGACCAATCCGGAGGTCCCCAGAACCAGAGCGACCCGCGGATGGTTTTCGCCATAGTGCCGGACCATAACATCCAGCGCCGTTTTCAACAGCGGAGCAGCCTCCTTGCTGCGGCCTTCCCAGTAGTACTCATCCGCAACATAGTTCATCGCGTCGGCTGTTTCCGGATGATCCTTCCCATACCAGGCTTCATCGATCTCCATGGCATGGCGGTAGTATTCCTCGCTCTTCGCGTAGTTCGCCAGATAGCCTTGAATATGTCCAAGGTTGATATAGATTTCGGCAACGGAGGGATGCAGAGCGCCGTGAAGGACGATATCTTTGGCCATCGCTTGGCGGTAAAATGAGCCGGCCTCGGTGTATCTCCCCAGATAAAAATTCGCATCTCCAAGTAGCGAGAGTGGCTCGGCAAGGCGAGCATCGTCCCGCGCCGGAATCAGGAGCAAGGCTTGTTTCAGCTCATTGATAGCGGTTTCGTAATGGCCTTGTTCGATATGCACCCGGCCGAGCGCGATCCGTGCATCGACTACGGATGGATGGCCCGCGGGCAGATGCCGCGTCTCGACGGCCAACGCTTCGCGCACTAGGCGCTCGGCCTCAGGCAGTTGCGCCTGATCTACCTTGAGCAATCCAGAAGCGAGGAGTGTTTTGCCATACTCCGTACTATCCGTGCCGTACGTAGGGATGCTTTTCTCTTGAGCTTTCTGGAATAAGGAGTCGGCTTGAGTGAAATCCCCCAACTGCTCATAGACGTGGCCGAGGGTCAGATAAAGGTCGGCCTGAATTGCCGGATCGTTGTTGAGCGACTGAGCATCCTGTACGCCGTGACCGAGGACTGTGGCAACCTGTAGATCCTTAATGGGGCCAGCCTGAGGATCGCCGCCGTCAAAAAGATTCTCCATGAATAGCTCAACGCGCTTTGTCCGCTCGGCCTCCGCCAAAGCTGCATTGCGCTCTTTCGCCAGCCTGAAGGTAAAATACCCCACAACTCCCGCAAACAGACAAAGAACCAGAGTGGTGGAACCGACCAGGCTTAGGTGACGGCGGACAAATTTCTCCGCCTTGTAACGAAACGTATCCGGGCGGGCCTCCAGGGGATCACCATTGAGGAAGTGATCGAGATCGCGCAGCAGGGCTTCGACCGATGGGTATCTATGCTGCACGTCGGGATGCATCGCACGCAGGCAGAGAGCATCGAGATCCTTCATTGCTGACCTGCCATAACTCGAAGCACGGTCTTTGCCTCGTGCTCCTCGCAGGCCATCTTTTATCGCAGCGGAGAGTGGTTCCGGAGAAGAGCCACTCGTTGAAGCGTCATCATGCGCACCGCTCACCGATTTCGGCCGGCGCTCTGCAAGCAGCTCAAACAGAATAATACCCAGCGAATAGACATCCGTGACGAATCCTACATGTCCTCTACTCGCCCATTCAGGCGCAGAGTACACGGGAGTAAGCATGCGAAGTTCCGGTCGCGTCGCGTCTTCCTGCGCACCCACCGTGCGCATTTGCTTGGCGATTCCGAAATCCAGCAAATGAGGCGTGCCGTCGGTTGCCACCAAGATGTTGGACGGCTTCAGGTCGCGATGAATGATTTCCTGTCCGTGTGCATATTGAACGGCTTCGCAGACCGAGTGAAGCAGTTGCAGGCGTTCCTGAACGGACAGAGCGTGATGACTGCAGTAGTCGAGCAGACCTTCTCCTTCGACGTACTCCATCACGAACCACGGTGTCCCGTCGGCTCGCACGCCCGCATCATAAAGCCGGGCAATGTACTGGTGTTTCAACCGCGCCAATGTCTTGATCCCACGCGCAAACAGTTTGCTGCGCAGGGGAGACAATCCAGCGTGAAGCAGAAACTTGATAGCGACATGTGTACCGATGTCTTCTCGCTCAGCTAGCCAGACCACGCCCATTCCGCCCTCGCCAAGTGGCCTGATCAAGCGGTAGGGGCCGAATGACTGCGCAGGGGCTGTATCGGGGACATCGATCAGATCGCTCACAGTGTGCAGCAGGTTCGAATCCAGCAAAGATGCATCTCCGCGATCCTCGTCCAGCATCGCCAGCACTTCTGTCAGCAGATCAGAGTCGCCCTCGCAGTTCGACTCGAGAAATGCCCTCTGGTCGGCAGTTGGAAGTGCCGCTGCCTGATCGAAAAGCGATTGAATTCGTTCCCATCGCGATGAATCCATCAGCGTTCCTTGTGCTCTGATCGAATTCTGACTGCCAGCCATGCTCTGGCAATGCGCCAGTCTCGCTCTACCGAAGACTTGGATATCCCCAGGGCTTCGGCAATTTCATCCACAGTTTCCCCGCCAAATACCCTCCGGCAAACAACATCCGCCTGTCGCTCCGAGAGATCCGCCAGTTCAGTGATCGCCGCGTCCATTGCCAGAAGCTCAACACAAATGGGAGAAAAAGGGCTTGCGGCGATATCCCCCGTAAGCGGGAGCAGTTCGCAGTCGCGCTTGTGCGCAAGTCTACGCCGCGCTTCCTCCACCAGCACCTGCCGCATCGCCCGGATTGCGATTGACTTGAAGTGCGCGTGCGGCAGTCCAGCCAGATGCGGAGAATCCTTTAACTTGAACCAGGATTCATGCACAAGGGCCGTGGTTGTCATCGTCTGGCGCATTTCCCGGCGACGCAAAAAGGCTGCCGACCTGCGCAGTTCTTCGTAGGCTAGGCTGAAGATCTCGTCAAGCGTTGCTTCTTGCTCTGCTTGAGGCGTGGATTGGTCATCAGACGGGCATTCCCGTATTGGACCCAGCATGACGGACTCTTCCTCCGTACTGCGCAGTAGTCATATGAAGTGGTGGCAGCAATGATAGCAGAAGATAATACGAGGCGCATGGAGTAGTGCACATATTGTGCTGAACCGCCGCCAAGCTCAGCTCCGATATGTCGCTTTGCAAGTGTACGTATGTCAATTACATGCAGCCATTTAGACCGGAGCGAAAAGACTTCGAAATTGACTAACGATCGATGGAAACTGCCCCGATCCTTTCACGTTTCGATGCCATTGATTCGACTTGCTGGCTAGACGATTCGAGTAGCAACCCTCAGACTGCGCTGAAGCTTCTCCTCCGGAACAAATCTTGACTGATCTCTGACGCCTTGAAGCGTTTTACAACGAAAACACGCAAACCTTCAATAAGAGCCGAATCCTGCTTCAAGCGGCACCCCACCCATATCGGAGGAAGTATGCGCAATCGCTTTCCGAATCCCACAATCTCTGGTTCCACGCTCATACAGCGCCATTGCCCTACTAGAAACGACATCGATTTCCTGGAGGGCACTTGTTTCAGTCTGCCTGATTCGCTATCTTTGGGCGGCCGGAATCTGCTGAGAAAGCTGAACTTCGTATTGATCCTCATGACTGCGCTAATCTGTGGCTATTGCCGCGGCGGTGCGCAAGCGGTTACGAGTACGCTAGCGCCTCCAATCAGCATCGGCATAACCAACATGGCCGTCGATCCTGGTCTCGGCGTGCTCTATGTTGTCGGTCTCACCGACAATACCAGTACGGGCTACGGGCTTGAAGTTATCGATGAAAGCACGTTTGCCGCGAAGATGGTTTCACTCGACTACTACCCGTACCGAGTCGGTGTCGACACCAGCACTCACAAGATTTACATCGCCGACTTATCGTACACAGATGGAAATATCATGGTAGTCGATGGAAATACTCTGTCGGTCACGGATATTTCGGTTTCAGGGAACACCGACAACTCTGAAATCGCCGTTAACCCCAACAATCACAAAGCATATGTTTTAGGGAATGGCGATCCTGCGCGGGTTACAGCCCTCGATGGTGCAACAAATGCGGTGTCATATTTGGCATTGCCTTCATCGGAGTCGTATCCGGCCATGGGGCTATTCCTTAACATGGCCAACAACAATATTTATGTTCCGCTTCGGGACTCATCTCAAGTCGTCAAAATCGACGGCTCCACCAATCAGCAGTCAACTATAAAATTACAAGTCACAGGCACAACGGTTCTCACCGCTTGGGCTGGCTCCGCAATTGTTGATTCAAAAGCAAATAAGGTACTGATCAGTGGACTCATCTACTGTGCTACCTCAACGTGCGGTACAACAGGCAGCGGCTTTTTTGCAATTGATGGCCCAACAGACGCGGTGTCTGTAGTTCCTGTAAATGCGTCGATTGATGTACTCAATGACTTCCTGGCGCTCTCTCCTGTGTCACAAACCCTGTATTTTATAGATTCTAACGGCAACGTGTATCCCGTGAATGAAAATACCGGAACCAGTGGCAATACGTTTTTGATCAATGCCGGCTACACCTTTATTGACTATCACCATGCAACATACAGCCAATTAACAAACATGATATATATTCCCAATTACAAAGTGAACACTGTCAGCGCCATAAACGGAGCAACAAACAGCGCTACTACTCTCAATACGGTGTCAGGGCCCATGCTGATCGCGGTGGACGATACCTCCAACAAAGTCTTTGTGGCGCCATCGGTGAATGTCAGTAATGACATTGGTATAACTGTGATATCCGGGCCTACCGCGACCTCTGTAGCCACCGCCACCACCCTCACCTCCGATACCAATCCCGCACAGGCTGGCACAAAGGTGACCTTTACCGCATATGTCGCCGAAACGTCCGGAACCGCGATTCCCACCGGCAACCTCACGTTCAGCGTTGACGGAACCAACGTCAATACATCTGCCTTGGATTCGACCGGGCACGCTACCTACGCAACCTCGTCGCTCGCATCGGGATCGCACAGTGTGGTAGCCAGTTATGCTGGCGCTACCGGATTTGGGGCCAGCACCAGTTCCACGCTCTCTGAATCGATCACAGCAGCAGCGGCGGCTTCCCCCGCTTTTTCGCCGGCCCAGGGGATCTATACCTCGGCACAGTCTGTAACAATCTCCGACACGACCACAGGCGCAACCATCTACTACACGACCGATGGCTCGACGCCGACAACCTCGTCCACCAAGTATACCGGCGCAATCAGCGTCAGCTCGACGGAGACGATCTCTGCGATAGCAGCGGCTAGCGGATACTCCAACAGCGCCGTGAGCAGCGCAACCTATACCATCAATCCTGCGGCTGCATGCACGCCGACATTTTCTCCCGCGGGCGGGACATACACCTCCCCACAAACCGTAACCATCAGCGATACGACAACGGGCGCAAGCATCTACTACACCCTCGACGGGTCTACACCAACAACATCCTCCTCCAAATACTCCGCGCCATTGACCGTGAATTCGACCGAAACCATCTCGGCCATCGCGGCGGCCAGCGGTTACTCTAATAGCGCAGTAGCAAACGCAACCTACACCATCACCCTCGCGGCTGCATCCACGCCGACGTTCTCTCCTGCGGGCGGGACATACACCTCCCCACAAACCGTAACCATCAGCGATACGACAACGGGGGCGAGCATTTACTACACGCTCGACGGGTCTACACCAACAACATCCTCCTCCAAATACTCCGCGCCACTGACGGTCAGTTCCACGGAAACGATCAAGGCCATCGCGGCAGCCAGCGGATACTCCAACAGCGCAGTAGCAAACGCGACCTACACCATCAACCTCACGGCTGCGGCCACGCCTGCGTTCTCTCCTGCAGGCGGGACATACACGTCTGCGCAAACCGTAACCATCAGCGATACGACGACGGGGGCCCGCATCTACTACACCCTCGACGGGTCTACGCCAACAACATCCTCCTCCAAATACTCCGCGCCATTGACCGTGAATTCGACCGAAACCATCTCGGCCATCGCGGCGGCCAGCGGTTACTCTAACAGCGCGGTAGCGAGCGCAGCCTACACCATCACCACGGCGACAGCTCCTACGCCGGTTCTGAGCAGCCTCACTCCGGGATACACGAGCGCCGGTAGCTCCGCCTTCACACTGACTGTTACGGGCTCTCAATTCACATCTTCTTCTGTCGTGTATTGGGGCACAACCGCTCTTAGCACTCAATATGCGAGCGCAACGCAGCTCACTGCGCAAGTAATCGCAACCCTGGCTGCCTCCGCTGGAACCACCAATATCACCGTGCAAACACCTGGAGGCGGCACCTCCAACTCGATGCAGTTCGAGGTGGATTCTGCGACCTCCGGTTCCTCGTATGCACCCACATTCTCAACATCGACCGCTGCTGTAGCGGCAGGCGCGGCGGCAAGCTACACGGTCTCGCTGCCTTCCACCGTGAAGAGCGCAACCGTGTCCTGCCTCAATTTGCCCACTGGAGCGAGTTGCAGCTATTCGGCATCGAGCGGCACCGTGACAATTGCAACCACAACATCTACCCCCAAGGGTATCTATCAGACCACAGTGGTCTTCACTGAAACAGTGTCGGGGACCACAGCCGCAGGGCTGCTACTTCCGTTCCTGATTCTGCCACTGTGGTTTGTGCGCAGAAGGCTGGCGGGGAAAGGTCGCTGGGTCAGCGCCGGTCTTTGCTTGATTCTGTTGATCGCTGCATTGTCCGCTACAGGCTGCGGTGGAGGTAGTTCGTCATCGAGTTCGTCCGCTCCAGCCCAGACGGTGACAAGTTCCGGCACTGTCACACTTACGGTCCAGTAGGAGAATCGACTGCATTCCGTCCATTGCGGACAATGTATCGCATTGGACGGAATGCGGCCAGGGTCCGGACGCTCCCGTCGCGATGGGCTTGATGATCTGGTTCTAAGTAGAACGCGCAAGCGTCACACTGCTTGCACATTCCGTTTGAAATCGTGTCAAAGACTGAATCTATCGCACTTCCTGGATCTGACGGGTTTCATGTCGTAGATGCGCAAGATAAATGTGAGTAGCCAACACCGAACACCGAAGCCGCTGAAAGAAAGGAACAAACAGCGTATGTCCAGATCTCGCAGTCAGCGAAGTACCATGATCGCAATGATGTTGATACTGACGCTCTTCACTTTGTCCTCTCATTCGCAAACTAGTGCAGCAGGTGCCCAAAAACCGTTGACACTTGACGCGGTGATCGCAATGAACAAAGCCGGTGTGCCGGATCAGCAACTAGCTCAATTGATTGTGGACCAGCCAAAACTTATCACTTTAACTCTTCAAGGCACCACAAAAATGCGGGAGGCTCAGCTTCCCTCATTGGTGCAGATAGCGATAGTCAGTCCTGAGTCTGCGCGTATTATGCTGAAGCGACTTTCTCAAGCGTCCAGATCGGGACATCAGGGACTGAATCCACGGCAACGATCTGTAACACCGCAACTGGAAAGTACGCAAGCAGTAGCCGCTAATTCACAGCCCGATGCAACTCCACCAACAAACCAGGCAGTTCAACCAACACCCAGGCAGGAGGAACCGATTGAGGACACGTCCTGCTTCAAGAGCGAGTCGCAAATTCCCATTGGCGACGAGAGCAACGCTCCCAAGATAACTGGCGGCGCAAAGGGCCATAGCAGCCCGTGGCGTAATGCCCCATTTTCAGTATAGTCAGCAGCAGAACGCTTCGACGCAGCATCCATCCGTCTGAGGGGAAACTTCGTCATTACAGGCTGTGAGTCGTCTTCCAGCCCCGCACAGGCTGATGGGGCACGCGAATAAGCGCAAAATGAGGTTCAGTGCGCGGTTCTTCAGTTCCCGCGGCGTTCCTGCACCCAGCATCTTGCGCAGCACCAGGCTGATATTGAAGGCGCCGACGTGAATCAACTGGCGTTTGAGAATATTCTTCGTTCCGCGCAGAGTGCAGCGTCGCATGGCTCCGGTTTCGTAGCAATGGGCGAAGCTTCGTTCAACAAATTCGCCGCGTCGTTTCAACAGACTCTTGCCATACTTGCCGCGCACACGTTGCCGATTCTGATAGACGGCCTGCTGCTCTTTTTCCTTGCCTTTCCAGTGCCGCTTGCCCGCCTGCTTCTTCTCCGGAATGTAAGTGCGAACTTCCTTCTCTTTGATCTCCTCAAGCACCGCGCCGCTCTCCATATCGACAGCATGTTCGGCCTTGTAAGCCATATGCGTGCTGCCATCTTTCATCTTGGCAATGCGCGCATCCTGGTCGGTGGAACTCTTCCATTCCTTGTTCGAGGTGCGCTTCTCGCGCTTGCGATCCAACTGCGCCAACTCCTCGCGCGTCGG
>Ga0255354_1002165_pt1 | contig 10416 bp, 14 predicted proteins | sample HBST50metaG_FD_189942 | JGI IMG/M metagenome (GOLD analysis project Ga0255354, IMG submission 189942) | Peat soil microbial communities from Stordalen Mire, Sweden - H.B.S.T50 | ecosystem: Environmental > Terrestrial > Soil > Wetlands > Peat | place: Sweden: Norrbotten County, Stordalen Mire...
TGGCTACTGAGTCCCATTTTGACCAGACCTTCGACGTAAACGTGAAGGGAATGTTCTTTACGGTACAGAAGGCCCTTCCCCTCTTCAAAGACGGAGGCTCAATTATCCTGAACTCTTCTGTTTCGAATGTGATGGGGCTCCCAGGGTTTACCGCCTACGCCGCGAGTAAGGCGGCTGTGCGCAACTTCGCGCGTGGCTGGACTATGGAGTTGAAAGACCGCAAAATCCGCGTGAATGCGATGAGCCCTGGAGCAATCGATACCCCGGCCTTAGAGACGACGACGGGCCTTACCGCTGAACAGGCCAAGCAAGCGGCCGCCCAGTTTACCACGCAGATCCCAATGGGTCGCAGGGGCAAGCCAGAGGAAATCGCGGCTGCCGTCACGTTCCTCGCCTCCGATGAAAGTTCCTATATCACCGGCGTGGATCTCGCCGTCGATGGGGGCATGGCGCAGGTCTGACCCCGGCGCGGTCCCGTGCCTGGCCCTCACCAGTCGCGGAACCACGTTTCTCGAACTTTAGTTCTCACACCAGATCGGAGAAACATATGAGCTACGCGATTGTAGGATTCGGCAAGATAGGCCAGGCCCTCGCCCACGCCTTCGCCCGCAAAAACATCGAAGTCACCGTCGCGAGTCGCCGGTCGCCCGAGGAGTTGGCACCGCAGGCCCGGGCGATTGGACCCACGGTTGTCGCCAAGTCGCTGCGGGATGCACTTGAGGCCGACACAATCATCTTGGCGGTCCCGTTCGGGGAGCATCGCGAGGCTGCGAAGGCCCTGCCGAGCTGGAAAGGCAAGACAGTCATCGACGCGATGAACTCGTTTCCAATCCCACCTGAGGAACTGGACGGTCTTCCGTCCTCCGCATTCGTTGCGAAGTCGTTCACCGGCGCTAAGTTGGTGAAGGGTTTTAACCACTTGGTTGCAGCCACACTGGCTACCGACCCGATCGTCGAGGGCGGCCACCGGGTCGTCTTTCTGTCGAGCGATGACGAGGACGCTATCGCTCCCGTGGCGGATTTGGCCAAGCAACTTGGGTTCGCACCCGTCAAGCTGGGAAAGTTCAACGAGGGTGGCGCGCTGGTGCATGCACGTGGTCGCACTTGGGGTCAGCTCATCTTCCAGGATTTGTTCAAGAAGCAGCAGTAATCGACCCACGACCGCGTGATTTGGCCCGAGAAGGATGATTCCGAAACGTCCGATTCGATCGGACACGATCCGATGTAAGGGAAATGGAGAGTTTTCGATGAGCATCGAAAAGAATGTCCAGATTGTAAAGAGTTTTCTTGCGGCACTCGGTGGCCGCGATAAACAAGGTTTGCTGGCGTTGTCTGCCGAAGATATTGAGTGGATCATTCCGGGCGAGGACTGGCCGCTGGCTGGCACGCACCGCGGGCACGCGGGATTGGAGAATTTACTTCAGAAGGCTAACGAGACGGTGGAAACTTCCTACCCAAAGCCCCCCGAATTTGTAGCGCAGGGAGACCGGGTTCTGGTCGTCGGCTTCGCTACGGGGAGAATCAAAGCCACGAATAAGACGTTCGAGGACCACTGGGTCTTCGACATTACCGTTCGAAATAGCAAATTGACGAACGTCCGGGAGTATATCGACACGCAAGCACTGGCGCGGGCCTCTGAGACGGCCGCGAGCCCCAGGCCCTGACCCATCGAGACTGATACCACACGAAACGATTCGTAAAGTCTACGAACACGTTGAACTGCGGCAACGCTTTCTGAACCGTAAACAGCGTGCCGTCCTGAGAAAATTGAGACGGTCGCGCTGTTTCTTGCTTCAGACGATTCGAGCTACGTTGATGGGGTGGTGTTGGCGGTCGACGGCGGCTTCTCGGCAATCTGAATCGGCGGATCTCGGTGAGCGCATGATCGCAAGGCACTCACCGAGATCCGATAGGTAACCAAAAGTCGCCGTTGCTTCAGAAATACAGTCAGAACAACTGCCCTTGAGTGTAATCAATTTTCGTCTCGACAGGAATTCTAACGTGCATCCTCACAGTTCGCAGGCGTCGGCGTAGAAGAGCAACTTCGCCGGCTTTCCCGTGCGATCTGGCCATTGTTCATACTCGCGAATCACCAGCATTCGATCAACGCACGACTGGCGTGTAACTTCTGCGTACCAGAGGAGTTTTTCGTTCGAGGCCGGTGCCGGAATTGGAGCCTTAAACTCGACTGGAGCGGTATCTTCTCCGTCGAAAGCATTATGAACAACATCCCAGCCCAGCGAGTCGGTACCCTCGCAGTGTTTTCGCTCAATCGTTACTTCAAAGAGATTCTGACCACCTGATGGCGCTGTCGTACCCGGCCCTGGGATTCCCCAGATAGAGATTGCAAGTCCGTCTTCCACCTTCTCTTTATTGTTGTCCTTTGCCGGGATTTTCACCTTGCACCGTGAAATTGTCAGAGTCCGTTCAGCCGACAACTTCGCAAAGTCGGAAATGACTACCGTGGACACTTCGTTGGCGATCGTAGATACTGGCTGATACCTGACGATAGCGAGCCGTACGTAGGTGCCGTAGCGAGGCGCGCTATCAAACACCACGTCCGCGTACCACATTCCGGCGCTGATGTCGTAGCCCGGTTTATAGCCAACCACAACAGCGCTAGGTACATCCGGGAAGTCTTGTAACTTGAGGCCCCAGCCGCAAGCTCCCAGTGGTTCTCCACTGGGAGGGGGAACAACTGAAGATGATGGGAAGTCCCAATCTGTCAGCGCCAATGTCACATCTGTGTGTGCTTGGGCCGGAAATTTCGGATCGAAGCCCCAGCCGCTGAGGTGGTCGAATTCATGTTGCAGAGTCGGATTCTGTGAAATGTTTGCGGGCGAATCCTCTCCCCGGGCTTGCGATCAGTCTGCCACCGAAAAGGAGAAAAAGACGATGAACAAGATTATGATACGAGCGGGTTCCAAAATGAATCCGAGCATTAGGAATCCCTCCATATGCGCCAATCTGCCCATCACACCTCGGCGGTGAGCAGATCAAGTCAGAATGTGAGTCGGTTAGGGGAAAAGTAGTTCAAACTACGGTGAACATTACCACGTCAACGGGATCGCATCCAAGCACCATTTTGTTTCTCTTCACAAGAAATCGACCGGCCACTGATGGTGGCGTTGTTCATTACGGAACACCAAGTCGTCGGCTAGAATGCCGTCATGCTCTCAGATAACGTGATTATATTCATTGCATTACAAGGTGCAGTCTCGATCCGCTTGCAAGTATGGCTTATACGCTGAACACAAACATCAGTCCTGCCGAACCTGCCCACGTCATCCAACAAGCAATCGAAGAATACAAGCGAGCGTACCCTCAGGACGTATCGGCGTACTCGACGCTGGCGGAGTTCATGGCGGCGCATCCGAAACCGTCCATGACGCAGGATCTCACGTGTGACTCGTGGCCGATGCCCCCCGCGCTGATAGTGTGATATCAGCTCCTCTAAGAACTTAACGCAGCGCTTCGGAAGGGCAACCCAGTGCAAACTACAGCAAAGAACTTGGCTTTCTCCGATCCATTGCTCGTGGCATGGGGACCCGCCCCATGTCAGCTTAGCGTGTCACGCAAACGTATCTTCGCGCAGAGCGCATGGCGCTAGCCCACCCCTACGGCGAAGGGATTATCGTTCTCAACCGCGCCGCAGTCGATGCGTTCGACAGCTTGTCCGAGTCGCTTGTCACGCATACTGCATAGATGGAATGAGGGACAACCTTTTCGAATGTTAGCTCTGAGCTTTTGAATATGATCGCGAAATTCGTCAATAGAGATACGGATGCAATCAAGGTCGAGGCCGTGTCCACGCTACACACGCACCTCCAATAGTGGTTCAGTGAACGCGCGGCGTCCCGCCAGTTCTTCATTCCATGCGCTATTTCACCGTGGGAGGCTCCTCGATTTTCAATCGGGCCAGTGTTGTTCCTCTTTGATGAGCAGGTCCCTCGAAGCGAGTTCTACCCGCCGCGCGGCAGCGCGAGTTCCCTCTGCGCGCGGTCTTCAATGCGCTGCGCTACGTCGCGAAGACCGGCCGTCACTGGCGCATGTTACCGAATGATCTGCCGCTGTGGCAGGTGGTTTATCAGCAGATGCGGCGCTGGATTGAGTCGCATTGCTTCGAGGCGATGGTCGAAGACCTGCAAGTGCTTTTGCGCGAATACGACGGCGCCAAGCGACGCAAGGGATCGAAGGTACACGCCGCCGTCGACACGCTCGGACACCTGCTGGCGCTGCACGTCACCGCTGCCGACGAGCAGGATCGCGCGCAGGTCGGCGCCTTGGCCGAGGCGGTGCAAGAGATCACCGGCGAGCATGTCGAGTTAGTTTACGTCGACCAGGGGCACACGGGCGCGACCGCCCCTGAGGCCGCCGCGCAGCATGGCACACAGCTCGAAGTCATCAAGCATACCGAGGCCAAACGCGGCTTCGTATTGCTGCCCCGGCGATGGGTGGTCGAACGCACCTCGAATGGGCAGCGCGCTTCCGCCGTCTGGCAAGAGACTACGAGCGACTCGCCGAAACACTCGCCGCGCTGCACTACCTGGCCTTCGCCATCCTCATGCTCAGCAATCTCGGACGTTCGCTGGCGCAAAGTTAATAACAGGCTCTGAGACAGCGTGATGCTGGCATAGCAGACGGCGGGAGTCAGAATGTCATCTCCAGCACACCGAGGATCTTTTCGACTTCGTCGGCTATCTGACAGACAATCGTGCCAGATGCGCGATTTCGAAAGACCTCAGGTTTTGCGCGCCCGATATCGAAGATTTGGTAGAGCGTTTCAAAGCGTCTGGGCTGTTCGCCACGAGAACTTAGTAGCCAACCTGAAGCGGGAGCGATCCATCTCGCAGAGGATTCAAATACTCTGGAGCATTCAAAAAGACACACGGATGTTCAGCCAAGAGATCGAACATACGCGCTCGAAACAGCCATAGCAGCCATACGATGGGGACTCAGCCGCTGAGTTAAGCAAGGAAGGCGCTATCGAGCGGGTAAATTCGCTGACGATCCTCTCATAAATGCCGTCAGGCTCTCTGTCAATTTTTCATGGTTTTGCAGGTCGCATTCCCATACCGTTAGAAGTGACCAGCCGAGTGAGGCTAACTTGGCTGCATTTGTCTCATCCCGCGCCCTATTTCGCGCGATTTTTGGGAGCCAATAGGATTGATTTGATTTAGGCTTCCTTGACCCTTCCCGGCAGGTGTGGCCATGCCAGAAACAGCCGTGAACCTGTATGGCTTTCTTGCGTGCGATAAAGACTATATCTGGCTTGCCTGGGAGATCCGCACGATGAATCCGGTATCCCGGAAAACCAAGCATCCGGAGAAGCCGGCGCACAGTAAGCTCAGGTGCGGTATTCTTGCTGCGGATGCGCCGCATGTTATCGCCGCGGCTTATACTCATGCGCGTCCTTCATACAGCAAGGTCTAACGGCAAATCTGAAATATCCTTGAGTCTGTTGCCGTTGACCATCACAGCGAGCATGTCCATTGCATCGCTCATGCCCAGTGCTTCAACTGTTTCTTGCAGTTCATATAAGGCGTAGTGATAAACACAGTCGATATCCCCTGTCCCTAGCGCAATGGACGCGAGGCGGCTCGGAGTTGGCTCAACGGTCACAACCATGACGTGTGGCAGGCGGCCTTTGCGATTCCGTACCAGGTTGAGTCCTTCCGACCTTGCATTCTGCGCACGATCGCTGCGAATCGTCCATTTGCATGAGATGCTGGCATGCAGCAGTGGAAAGGCATTGTTCTTTTTACGCAAACTCGCAAGTCTGGTTACGTTGTCATCGACCAGCAAGCCATGGGCATTGATCGCGTCATCATCTTCGGTGCCACGGACAACAACAATATCGGGCGTGATTGTGTAATCGCTACCGAGAGCCGCGGCTAACTCGGGATCGTTTTTTGCTGCTTTGTCCAGAGCGACCAAATGCGCATATTGTTCGTAACGGGCAATCTCCAGGCGGTTCCGCCCAGAAACCTGATGCACATCCCACGAGCCTGGCCGCAGGTGTGTCAGCTTCAAGAAGGTGTCACGCACAAATTCAGCGCAGATGGATTCGAACTGATTTCCAGAAGTCTGTCCAGCGATACGTTCCCCTTGCGTCTCAGCCTTCAGCAGGTCAGCAATGCCCCGTGCCATTGCGATACTGGCGTTGTTGCTGCTGTCGGCGTTGCTTACCACGCCCATGCTGTTGATAGTCAGTGTTTTCAGCAGCAGGGCTTTATGGAACGCTCTCCGGGCTTCTAAAAACTGCGCAGGATCGCTCATCAAGCCACCTCGAAGAGGCGTCTGGCCGTAAGAGCCCGGAATATGTTCCTGGCGACTGCGGCAGCAACCGGCGGGGGAAAGGCATTGCCGATTTGGCGGTATGCAGCGGTTTTCTTTCCCGCAAAATTCCATGTGTCCGGAAACCCCTGGATACGGGCCGTCATTCTTGTGGTCAGCCTTGGCATACCAACGAAGTCACGTGCAGGCGGCTCATCCCACAGTCCCATGCCATCCACACCAAGACCTGCCCACGCACGCTTTGCCCGTGTTGGGCCAAGGTCGGGACCGCCATGCTTCTTTGATCCGCCAACGAGTGTTGGGGCGATGGCATTTGCGCGCTCGCGCCACCTGTCTGCGCCGCGCCACTTCTTAGCCTTCATCAAATCATGCAGCAGCTCGCCGACTGTTGGCGGTACATTCTGATTTGGTTCCGGCCAAGCGAAATGCTCCACGAGATCTTTGCGGATGCCGACGAACACAACGCGCGGGCGCAATTGCGAGACGCCATAGTCAGAGGCGTTCAGGAGATGCCAGCTCGGCAAATAGCCCAGCTTCTTAAGCTGTTTTTCAACTTTATTCCGGTAGTCGTCGAAGACGGCGTCCAAAAGACCACGAACATTCTCCAGCATCACAGCCCTGGGGCGGCACTCGTCAACCAAACGAATGGCCTGGGGGAATAGATCGCGCTCATCGCTTGAGCCCAGCTGCTTACCCGCTCTGGAAAATGGCGGGCATGGCACTCCGCCCGCAAGCAGGTCGATGCCTTTGTATGGGCGGCCATCGAACGAGTGTAAATCGCCTTCAACGACATTCCAGGAGGGGCGGTTTAGGCGAAGGGTGGCGCACGCTGCAGGTTCAATTTCCACTAAAGCTGAGTGATCGAATCCAACCAATTCAAGGCCGAGAGCCTGGCCGCCAGCGCCACTGCATATTTCCAGAGAGGTAAGGCTCATAGTTTTCCCTCTTTGACAATTCGGGAGTTCTTCGCGTCGGCTGCTTCAGCAAATAGACTCGCCTGTCTGCCGTTAAAGCTGCGGTCCGCAAAAGAACGCATGAATTCCCTCAGCACGTCCGATGCGACCCTGTTTTCGGCCAGGCAAGCCGCTTGAAACTCCTCACGGAGATCCTTTTCAATGCGGATGCGCAGACCGGCGCTTTTCCCTGCCATGAACTGGAGCATAGCATGGATACACAAGCGTGTATCCATTTTATTACGGCCAGCGCTCCGACTCATGGCATTGACGGATATATTATTGATGTGACATGCCTTACGCGCCTATCGCCGCTGTTTCTTTTGAGGACTGCCGCCGGGAACTGATCGACTCTGGCGATGCTGCCCGCATGGCCTATGAAGATTGGAATACCCGTACAGACTTGAAGAATGAGGTGGTTCCATTTGTAGAGGGGTTTACTCATCGCGCTTTCTTTGCGATCAGCGAGGAGATGATCGAAGAGACCAAGAAACGCTCCGAGCACGCTTTGGGAGACCTCAAGAAAGAAGAGGCATCCGATCCGCGCATTGAGGATTTCAGTACGCCTTTTGCTCTGGAGCATCTCTTCCACATGTATTTAGAAGGAATAGGTTCAGTCCCCACCTGGCAAGAATGGTGGAAGTGGCTGACGGAAGGCAACGGCAAGAAATTCTATATTGCCAAAGTGCAGGAACGGTTCAATTGGGGCCGCCTTTCGAAGGATCAGCCCGCTGAGGTTGAGCACTTGAGGCACGCTGTGCAGTGGCGCGTAGGAAAGTTCTATTATTCAGCAATGCGGGAGCTGGAGCTATGCACTAAGCTCCGCACGCGTTTCAATCTGGCGCTAAAATACAATTTCTTTGCCGACTTGCAATTGAAGGCCGATCTCTGGATAGACAAGGTAATTGTCAGTGTGTACCTCAGCAAAAATGAGTTTTTGAAGAGGAAGAAATAGCCGGAACACTTCCTTGGAGCTGACTTCCGTTTTGAGAAAGTGACACTGTCCCGGCAAGGGTTCGGCAACTTCTGGGGAGTTAGCGATGAAGACGTCACGGCTCTAGCTCAGAGGTTGAAGGGCGCTTAGTGCGATTCCTTTCTTCCCGCTCCTTCTCGAATTTCCGGATGGTTCCGGTAGGGTCATTTGGCCAGGGCAGAAATGACCTCAGGATATAGTTCGTCCTGATCCGGCCATTTGTCTTATATCGCTGGTAGTCATAATGCCATCCGATTACCGGATATCTAAGTTCACGCAGCCTCTTTTGCCAGTCTTCCTGATCGGCGATCAGGTCGAGCAGATAGGCAGGAACGGGCTTATCGACTCCAGACGCTTTGAGTGTTCCCCCTATACGGACGTGTACGCTCTCCTCGGCCATCACCCGCTTCATGAGTTCGGCATTAACGCCCACTGATGAGAAATAAGCCTTCTTGCCACCATTGCACTCTTCGCAAATCACCCACAGGTTTTCGGGGTCGTTTGTTCCTCCCAAATCTTGCGGCCTCTTGTGGTCAACAACGAGGGTGATGCCGTGTTTTTCGATGGTCCGGCCGCACATCTAGCAGCGGCCGTGCGCAGAGTGCAAAATCATGGCCCGAAGCCGGCCGCTTACCTGGGCTGAGTCCAAATTGCCCTTCCGCTCACCTTTGAAGCGATACAAGACCACTTTGCGCGAAATGCCGTCTGAAGCAGGCTGAGTAGCTGTGATTTTCTCGATTACAAACCACTTCTTCAGGTCCCCCTTGCGTCTGTCGAGTTGCGTCTGGTCTTCTGGACGCAAGCCTAGCTCAAGCCGGATCTGACCACCGGTAATTCCGTCAGGAAAGCGTTTCATCACCTCCACAATCTGAAGGTGAATGGTTCCAGGTCTACTCTTCGCCATGGTTTCTCTTACCGGGAAGACTATCAGACTCTACCGCAATGAGGCTGTCGCCCAAACCTGACCGGCAGGAAAGCCGTAAGCTGGAACCTGAATGAGACTGGACCTGCACACCATCACTGTCTTCTCCGTTGTTGAGTTCTCCGGCGTGGCTGCCGGGGTCTTGGCGGGAGCACTAGAAGCGCGCCGTAACCGGACGTATCACTATGACCTGATCGGCGTGCTCGGCTTGGCCGTGATCACCGCGCTTGGCGGAGGCATCACCCGTGACGTTTTGACTCAGAAAGGCCCACCGCTCGCTTTCCTCGACGTCCGCTACCCGCTGGTTGCGCTCGGTGGGGGCATCCTCACCTTGCTGTTTGGCTTCAGTGCCAGTCCGCACATGTCGCGCTTCATTTGGATTGCGGATGCTGCTTCACTGGGCCTGTTCTCCGTTGCCGGGATCAGCCGTGCACTGATGCGGGCCTGCCGATTCTGGCCGCGCTCATTCTCGGCCTCATTACGGCTGTCGGCGGCGGTTCCCTGCGCGATGTGCTGATGAGACGTACGCCGCGCGTCTTCGAGCGCGGCAAGCCTTATGCCATTGCTGCCTTACTGGTTGTCCTGGTCTTTCCTTTTCGACCATCGATCATCTCCGGTGGGATTTGACGCAGATCTTCGATATGGCACTTGCTGAGGGCCATATCGTGCGTAACCCAGCTTCGCTCTTGTTCACGCCGCGCGAGGCTTCTCGCTCCGAGCGGCGGGTCATGGGCGTCGAAGATGTCAAGAAATGCTTCGGGGTTCTGGGACAGCGGGAGCGTCTGATCGTGAAACTCGCCATTCTGGCGGGCATGCGTCCCGGCGAGATATTCGCGCTGACCTGGGGCCGCCTTACGGCCACTTCGGTAGACATCCGGCAACGGATATACCGGGGCATGATCGACACCCCGAAATCGAGCCTTTCGGTGCGGCAAGCCGCCCTGCCCGAAGGTCTGCTCCGGGAAATCGAAGCCTGGCGGGGAATTTCGCTGGTCACGGACGATGACGCCTGGGTGTTTCCATCGGAGAAGCTATCGACGCCGATGTCGAAAGACAACTGCTGGAACCGCAGCATCAAACCGAAGCTTGCGAAGGCCGGTCTTGCCTGGGCGAACTTTCAGGTGATGCGGCGGACACATTCGACGCTAGATCTAAATTGTTTAGTCCCACAGTGTGATGGAGTAAAGTACGAGCAGTTGCCATCATGGGAGGCATTGTGGGACAAGTACTTCACGGGAGCGCCCGCACGACAGCGGCAGTGCGTCGAGCAA
>Ga0255354_1002166_pt1 | contig 10412 bp, 10 predicted proteins | sample HBST50metaG_FD_189942 | JGI IMG/M metagenome (GOLD analysis project Ga0255354, IMG submission 189942) | Peat soil microbial communities from Stordalen Mire, Sweden - H.B.S.T50 | ecosystem: Environmental > Terrestrial > Soil > Wetlands > Peat | place: Sweden: Norrbotten County, Stordalen Mire...
GATGCGCTGGAGTGGTCTGCGCATCCGCGACGCGGCCACCCTGGAGTGCTCGCGGCTGGTGGACAACAAGCTGATGCTCTATCAGGCCAAGACCGGCCTTCCGGTCTTCGTGCCGCTGCCGCCCGAAGTCGCCGATCTGCTGCGCTTGATCCCGCCCGGCCTCAAGCCCAATCCCCGCTACTTCTTCTGGAGCGGCAACGGCCTGCCCAAGACCTTCGTCGCCAACTGGCAGCGCGCCTATAGCCGCCTGTTCGCGGTCGCCGGCCTGCGCAACCCCGACGGCACTGCCAAGCGCGCCCACTGCCACATGTTCCGCGATACCTTCGCGGTTGAGATGCTGCTGGCCGGGGTTCCCCTCGATCAGGTCTCGATCCTGCTGGGCCATTCCAGCGTGCGCATTACCGAGAAGCACTACTCGCCCTGGGTGCGGGCCCGGCAAGATCAGCTCGAAAAGAGCGTTCAGGCGGCCTGGCAACTGCTGCCGGGACGCGCTCCAACGGCAAGCTGACCGTAATGGCACGAGAAGCTTAGCCAAGTGGTGGATGACAATCTTGCTCGTCACATCTTTTGAAACCAGCAGGGATTCAGACGCTTGCGCCAGATGCTCGGAGGCGGCCTCGATCAGGCGCTGAATTTAGAGGAACGAAGGACAGTTTCTGGATGAGAGGCTCCCGATAGCAGTGTTCTTTTATACAATATTCATTTTATTTGAATTTTGTATATGCCTCATGTAGACTGATTCTCATGCTGAGGCCCCTCGAAATTGTCGTGCTGCTCAAACTCTCGCTGACCGAAGAGCGGCCTCCCTATCTCCAGATTGCGAACCAACTTCACCTGTACCCTTCTGAGGTGTATACCTCCGTCAAGCGTTCGCGTGCATCGCACTTCGTGCAAGGACCCGCGGATCGGCTGAATCGCACTGCATTGCTGGAGTTTTTGCTGCACGGGGTTCGCTATGCCTTTCCCGCAGAAAAAGGGGCACTTACGCGCGGCGTTCCTACGGGCTATGCCGCGGCTCCGCTTAATCAATGGATCGCCGGAGGCGACGACCCACCCCCTGTGTGGCCGTACGCAGAGGGGCCGGTCCGCGGATACAGCTTCACGCCTTTGCACAAGAATGTTCCGCAGGCGACGCTGGAAGACACCCGACTCTATGAACTGCTGGCGTTGGTCGATGGTTTGCGCGATGGCCGCGCACGGGAACGCGATCTCGCAGGTCGTGAGCTCAAGAAGCGGCTGGAGGCTACTGCTCATGCTGGATCCGAATCTTGAACTATTGCAAATAGCGGCACAGAAACTTCGCCCGCTCTTGCCCGAGATTGTTTTTGTCGGTGGTTGCGCCACAGGTCTCCTGGTGACCGATTCGGGAGCCGCTCCAGTCCGCAGAACCTATGATGTGGGTGTGATCGCTGAAATCGCGTCCTATGCAGACTACACAATTTTCTCTGAACGCCTGCGCGCGATTGGTTTTGAAGAAGATGCGAGCGAAGGTGCGCCACTCTGCAGGTGGTAAACAAAGTCCGTACTTCTATGGAAACGCTCTCCTCACCCCAGCCGCAGTTCGCGCTGTCGGTGAACGCGATAGAGAACGCTCTCTGGGATACGGATGGTTCGATAGCCGCGCTTGTGACGCGTTTCCGGCGTGCCCCAATGAAGAACGCCATCTTCTTCTTCAAACATGCGGCGGACGGTATTTTCGCTCAGCGCCCACATCTCGGCAACTTCTGCGACGGAGTAGTGCCGCTCCAGTGCGAGGCCGGCCTGCATGGTGTTCTGGACTGGCTTCTTGCCAAAGGCGATTGTCGACATTGGCCCTCCGAAGTTTTTTGGAATTTGTAACCGTGGAACCGTTCTGTTGACTGCAATCCGTTCAGGCAATTCATCCTCAAGTTCGCCTGGATTCCTATTGCCAGTTAACTATGAGGTCGTGCTGTCCCGTGCTGCATGGCGTGTGCATCCTTTGGCACGCGACACAGGCTCATAGACTCAATCCGATGCCAATCGCCTGCTCGTGATTGATCTCTGGCATTTTGACAACATCTTGCTGAATGGCCGCAATCACCTGTTCTGGCCTGTATGCGCTCTGATGCGAAACATCGTGGCCAAGCGCCTGTGGCAGCTTTTCGCGGTCGTTCGTGAAGATCTGCGCGTCCCATTGCCCGCGAGAAACAGCGACATAAGCCATGCGAGTATTGAGCAGATCTTTTGCGGCAAGCTCCGTATCCACATGGACGAGAACGCGGTCGGCCGTTTGTCCCTGACTGGAATAGCTGGTCACGGCATAGCCGTGGTCGAGATGCGGATGATGCTGTGGGTCAAACTCCATGCTGCGCCCGCTATCGAGCTTCAGCCGCATGGCTCCATCAGGCGCAATGCTTTCGACTGTGCCCAACTCACGGTTCGCAATCTTCAACTCATGGCTGGGGGCGGTGAACTGGATTCGATCTCCAACCGAAAATGCCTTCTCCCGCTCGCGATACGCCGTGACGCCCATCTGCCTGCGAGGATCATAGGTCGCCTCGCCCCCGTCCACGCGCAGCACGGTAAGCAGATTGCTGCGTGCGTCGATGCTCATTACGCGCGTGTACTCACCCTTCTCAATGCCGGTCTCCTTCGAACTGCGCGAGTAGCGCAGGATATCGTTCACTTGGTATTGCTGCGCCCAGGAGCGATCCGCACCGGTCATCTCCTGGCGCGGAACCAATGTTTGCACAGAATGCTCTTCCTTGCTTACAGTACCGCGCGCTTGCAACTCCGCATGAATACTCTGGTTGATCTCTGTGCGCGACAAGTTATCTGGCGAAACGACCAGCGTGCTTTCCGGCGACCGGGCATACTCGCGTGCAATCGCAGTGATTCGCTCCGAGTGCCCTTTGACTTCGTGAACTCTGCCCTGCCGGCCAAGGCTATCGATCGCCGCGCCAACCTGACCGTGTGCCAACTGCTCAACGGCCTTCCTCAGCTCCGGGTCTTTCTGCCGCATGATCTCTTCGAGCCGCGCCGTTCGCATTCCGGCCTCCTGAAGCTGTGCAAAAGGGCGACCCGCTTCGACGGCCTCATGCTGCCGCGTATCTCCGACCAGCAGAACTCGATCGTTCGAATGAAGTCTATCGATGAACGCGTGCATCTGGCGCGTCGATGCGAGTGAGGACTCATCCAGCACATAAAGCCTCTTTACGCCAGTGTCCTGCTGCTCTCCGCGCGCAAGATGATGTTGCAGAGTTGAGGTCTCAATGCCGGCCTCCGCCAGTTTCTGCGCGGCACGCGAGGTGGGAGCAAAGCCCTCGACCTTGTACCCTTCCGCCTCCACGCCCTCACGGATCACGGCGAGCGTTGTTGTCTTGCCCGCGCCGGCGACGCCATCCAGGCCGACAATCCTCTCACGGCTCACGAAAATATCATCGACAACCTGACGCTGCGAGGAACTCAATTCCGTATGACGGTCCTCAACTGCAATTCTCCGTGATGGCGAAACCAGCATCGGATCGGCATAGGTGCGTTGGTTGCCGCTTTGCATTCGAAAGATGATCTCCTTTTCCATGCGAACCATCTCGGCAGTCGTATACATCGGGGCAGCACGCCCCTCCACGGAGCGAACAGCGACGAATTCTCCACGCTGAACTCGCTGCGCGAATTCATGGCGGACTTGTTCGTAGGTCGATTGAGCCATGCTGCGGCCAAGCGCCGCCTGCAAGATGCTTCGCTCATCCTGCACGGCAGAGCGCTCGAAAACGTGATTGCGCGCATAGGTGACAGCTTGCTGTTCGGTTTTGTCCGAGTAAGGAAGCTGGGCCTGTATGGGTTCGCGAGCCTGGGCTACGACCCTATCCGCCTGATGGCCAAACCGCGCCGCCAGTTCGCGGTGCCGCTGCAACACCTCTTCTGGCGAATGAATCTCCTTGTTGTCGCGGGTACGATGGGCGGCAACTTGCGCTGCGCCGGCCCCTTCCCTGCCAATCTCCTGCAAGTGGCTCACGATCTGTGCCCGCCGCGGACTGGATGCGTCCAGGTACTCCTGCGTGTAGCCTTTGATTTCCGGCTGGCCGTGCTTGCCCAACTCAATCTCATATCCCAAGCCATGCAGCCGCATGGCAAGCTCGGAGCGATACACGCTGGTCGCAAACTGCTGCGACTGAAAAAGGCTTCGCTCTTGCAGCGCGCGCGTCTCGCCGTTTTCGCGCTCGGTCATATTGAAGACGACAGCGTGAGTATGAAGCTGGGGCGCGGCATAACCATCCACCGGGCGAGCAATGTCATGCTCAAAAGTGGCGGCGATGAATTTACCCGTCGTCTCTGGCGCATGGACATTGCCGATTCGCGCCTGCGTGTACCGCTCCAATTCGCCGAGGGCGACGCGAACACTTTCGCGGTGCGCCACGCGCACACGCTCGTCACCGCCCACAAGTGCTGTCAGAGATACGGACTTCGGCGCAGAGAATGTCGCGTCCCACCCGGCGCGATGTTCGACGCTGGTGATTTTCTTGCCGTATTCGTTCTCGTAGGTTCTCGCAGGCTGGTGCTTGACGAGTTGCTCGCCACTCTGAGGATGCTGCCCTTCGCTCAATCGGGCAAAGTCCTCGGCTCCGACGGAGCCTCGCAAGCCCCATTCCTCCGCAAGCCTCCCCCGCCATTCGCTCTGTACCTGGGGGTCGCGGCTCCAGTAGTTCTGGCGGTCAGAGGTGAACTCGCGGGCATGATAGGTGCGTGCCTGCCCGGCTGATAACGATTTGGAGATAGTCAACATCTACTTTTGCTCCATCATGGGCACGATATCTTTCTGCTTTCGACTTAGACCGACTTAGGCCCTCAATGGTTGTACGATTCCGAATTATTTTCACTATTATTTTCACGAATAGGCGCATGGATATTGGGCGTTTTCATATTACGCCAAGTTTCCACTATGCTTTTCAATGATCGATTATTTCACTAATCGACGACTTGTATGATGACTTATCGAATGCATTTGCGGAGAAGATTAAAGGTGTGAATTCGAGTGTATAAGCATTGGCGAGATACTGCGCGTACGAACAAGATAGCTGAGAAGAAGGAAACAGATTCAATGAGTAATGATGTTCTCTTGTCGCACTCTTCAACTGCCCCTATCGCGACTCTCGAAGTGGTTCCATCGGGTCATGCAACGGGTGGTGCAAACGCTGTCGATCTGGAACAGAGTTTTTGCAAATCAAGCGGCCATTCGATCAGTCAATCCATTGCGATTCATCCCAACCTTTGGCCTTCTCATCCCCAGCACTTTGCCTCGACGTTCCGGGGAAGATCAAGTGCCCTTTGGCCGGCCTCTTCGGATGGCTGGAAGATGACGGATTCTGTTCTCGATTCGCACTCGAACCCGTCTGCTGAACGAGGGCGGAAACCTCCGTTCTTGTCTCTCGCTCCGGATCTGTTTCAGCGTTCGGAATCGGGGTGGTTGGAGCGTGCGCAAAGTACGCCGGATTGGAGAGATTAGCGGAAGCCGATTCATCCTCTCTCCTAACCTCGAATGACCCGTGCTTCGCCGCGGTTTTGCGGAGGACGTTAACAGCCAAGTAGGCTCGTCTTCGTATGAAGTTTCTAGCCCTGAAAATCAGGCGATCTTGCAGGCTCTTGAACCATTGCAAGACAGTCCGTTTCCCCCATCCATCCTGCCTGTTATCCAGCAGGAATTCCGACCACATCGCCATGCGTTTGGCGCTCTCTCGACGTGATCTTTCAACGAGCCATTCGCGTGCTGCAAGTATGGCTAAAACGGTGCTGACCAGCCAGAGAAGCGGCCACTCAAAGAGTTGCCAGAAACTCCGGTCTCCGTAGAACTCAGCTCGGAGGTATCTCTCCAACTCAGCGGCGTTTACCTCTTCTCTTGGTCCCTGAATCAGCCCGCTCCAACCGGCGCCTCGGGCTGTGGAACTGAGTTGCATCGGGATGCTAAAGTCACTCTGATTTGCTGGGTTATCAGCGACCACATCATTCTCTTCCACGAGTTGATTCAGTCGGTCAGGAGCCGTCTTGTAGAGCCATTGGACTCGGGCTGTAGCCTTCGGATTCCCATGAGCCATCGTGCTACTGAAGTATGCTTCGGAATAGTAGAGTTCGACCGGAGGAACGGCCCACCAAAGCCAGGTACCAAGCGGCACGCTGGCCACGCAGCCGCCGAACATCACAACGACAAAAAGCAGTACTGGCAAAGCCGTGCTCAAGCGCGGCGCTTTCATGGTTCGTTCCCTGGTGGTTTGGCGCCGGAATTGGAACGTAGATTCGTCAGGAATTCATCGGCTTTCTGCCGCTTGATGGAATCGGCACACGCCGATATTTTGCGCAACGATTCGTCACTCAACGGTCCCTTGGAAGCAGCAGCAAAAAGGTTCAGCAGCAGGCCGCGAATGCCCATCAGTTCGGCCAGGAGAATCGGATCCGTCTTGGCTTCCTGTGCGTCGCGCGCATAAGCCAGTGCTGCATCCCGCAACCACTCAGCACATTTCTTTCCGGCGCGTGCCGCGGCTGCTTCAATCTCGGCATACTCAGCCTCGGTGAGCCGGGTGCCGATCGATTTAGTGCGAAAAGTCTCATTAGCCGGCGCGACGGGAGCCGCGGGCGGAACCAGCAAGTGTGGCTTGACATCAGTAATCGCCATTGGGAAGCGCCTTACCAGAGGGTTTTCGACTTGCTTTGGTTGGATGCGGCTTGACGGCTGTAGGTTTTCGTAAATCCATCCCATACAAGGTGTTCACGCACGCAAACGCGCTCGGTATCGTTCGCTACCGCAGTGTTTACGTCCGTGAACTCTATTTCTAAGCCGCTGAAAACGCACATGTTGACAGGCGCAAACTTCCGTATCCATACAGCTACCCGGTGGGGATGACGTGTCGAAGCGCCAACCCGGTGCGTAAGCACCGAACCGGCAAAATGTAGCGAAGGAACGAGTCGTTCGGCAAGAGGTTGACGAGTCACGTCGGCTCTGAGTCTGGCGCACATAGCCGTAGGGTCTGGAAACTCCAGTTATGACTGGCTGCAAAAATGGCGTAGGTCACATCCCGATCGGCCTATGCCTGCATTCAGCGCAACGAAGTTCACCGCCAAACGCGTTTTTACAAAGAGTATGACAGATCTTTCGAGCAGGCAAAGCTCCTCATTGGGCTCACGCTGAGTGCGCTGGGCGCTTTGAAGTACGGCCATCGTCCGAAGTGAGAGCACCTGCTGCGCCTCATCTTCGTCGATACTGCTGAACCACGTCTCCTGCTAGAAAACTATCCTATTTGGCAGCCATCTCCTTTTGACGAGGCGACAGAACTACGTAAGGCACGACCGTTGATGAAAACTGCCTGGCTATGTCTGAATCAGCAAACGGGGGCGCGTGGTCGCCTACGATCACGAAGACCGTAGGGCGAGCCAGTTTGCTCATGGCGAGCCGCGCTGCGGATTGATGAACGTTGGCGACGAGTTGGTACCAGGAACATAGCGATGTATCCGGAGAGAGAGACAGCGTCGCCAAGCAGGGAGCGCCAGACTTGAGCGGCGAGGGAACGAGTACGGGAAGATGAGAATTCAATGTAACCCAATAGATGAAATCTGGACCTACATCCTTGTTCTCGAGGCGCTTTCCGATCCACTCGGCAATGGAACTGTCGCATGTGCCTATAAATGCTCCGAGACAATCGGGCAATCCTTGCTCCTTGAATCGATCATTGAACAATCTTTCGTTGAATCCGATTGTCTTCCACCAAGTCGAACGCTCGAACATATTGCCACTCATACCATGCACTGCAATATTGCTGTACCCCAACGCGGCCATTCGCTTGGGAAGGCAACCTTCCAATTCCGAGGCGGAGGCTTTCAGCAAATAAAGACCAACGGAATTTCCGCACAGTTCCCGAGCCTCTCCGGCAACCGTACCCCCATAAAAAGGAGCCGTGCCCTGGGTAACCTCATACCGGCTAAGAAGTTCGGGCTGCAAATAGGGTTGAACCAGTGTATTGCGAATGGATGCGTCGCTGGAGAGCCCCCAGGCTTCGACAAGGATAAGAACGAGATTGGAATTATCCTCTTTATTTGTGCCTCTGCCGAGCCCGGCAAAGCGGAGAGCCTGGGCCGCCGCGCTATCAACCATGTGCGGTGACTGGCCAGCGCCTCTGATGAACGCGCGAAGTTCGATGTCTGTGAGTGTGCTGCGAAACACTCGTACGACGGGAATACGGGCAAGCCGTAGTGTGCTATATCGGTTCATACCGAACTTGTCTAGCATCTTCGGCGTGGAGCGAAGCGGATTTGGAATGTGCCCGGTAGCGCAATATAGCCTCACGCCATCCACCGACAGAGATATAACCGCAAAGGCGATAAGGCACAACGCTACACGACAGCGATGATCTTTTCGCACCGTGATCGCCTGCGCAAATGTCGCGGCTGCCGTCACAAGTAACGCAAGGAGGACGAACAGAACCACGGCCAATTGCCGGCGAATGGAAATGGAGTGATAGACGCCAATGTTGGCCAGACATTCCGTAATTGAAACCTGATAGGTCAGGAAAATGCCGGAGAGGAAATCCACGAACATTACCAACACGAGCAAGGTTGAGGCGAGCAGGGGCGGCGCAACAAGAGCGAACAGCCCAACCAAAGCGTATTCAATGCAAAACCGTCCCAAGCAAAGCAGCCCGATCTCGTGGCACGCAATCCAGTAGGGTATGTTGGCGCATACCGTATAGAAAAGGATGAAAAATAGCCAGCTATATTGGTCGAAGTTCCTTCTCTTCCCGCCCCCCAGCATGGCGGATTTTTCACCTCTCTGCAAGGCGTGTTGACTATGTTCATTTCCACAGGCCCTTCTACCAAACAGTGATCCGTCCAAGACGATTACTTTACACCGAACCTTCCATCCTCCGCAGTCTGCAACGGAGTCGAGAATTCGCCAACGATAATGGAATTCTGACCCAACCGGTCGTCTGTCCGATTATCTTGTTGCTGAGGCAAGATTAAAGGAGGCCAACAGGTGGATACATTCACAAAGCTGGGCAATCTGCTTCCTTCTATATTCAGTATACAGATACTTTGACCGGGTGTTGATCAACGGTTAGCTGAGCGGCCTGTCCCGGCCTAGTCAAGTGGTCCATTTTCTTCAGAACGTGCTCGGTGAGCTGGTGATTGGCAAAGAAGTGCTGTCGCATTGGACCAACGAGTATCAGGCTTGCACGGGGGCGTTTGCCCGCAACCATTCCCCCACCCAGTGGGCTCAGCCGAAGATGCGCAAGGAGAACTGTGTTCGTCCAGCCCTGCATCGGATGGAACGGGCCGGGCAGCACGACGTGTATTTCATCCTCCTAAAAAGCACGGAGCAGGGTAAGACGTTTCGCGCGGCAGTTCCATCGGATTCGCCAACGCAACGCGCAGTATCGTCGGCGACATGCTAGAGCGTTTTCTGTTTTACTGTAGACCATTGAAGCAGTGGTTGAACCAGGCTTTTGCGTTGTCTGGGGTGATGAGACGGATGGCTTTGGCGATGGCTTTTTCCAGTTCATCTTTGCTTCTTGCCTTGGCCGAGCGAAGGATTTGTTTTAGCTTGGACCACGCTTTCTCGATGGGGTTCAGGTCCGGCGAGTAGGGCGGCAAATAGAGCACTTCCGCCCCTGCTTTTTCGATCAATCCCTGCACGCCCTTGATCTTGTGTGAACTCAAGTTATCCATCACGACTACGTCGCCGACCGTGAGCGCCGGACACAGGATGTGTTCGACATAGGCCAGAAAAATGTCGCCATCCGTAGCCTCTTCGATGGTCATTGAGGCAACCATTCCGCGCAGACTCATCGCCCCCAAGATGGTCATGATTTTCCAGCGCCCACCCGGCGTTGTTTCACAAATACGCTTACCTCCTACACTGCGGGCATAGAGCCGCGTCATCGAGGTAGTAACCCCACTTTCATCCAGGAATATCAAGTGTTCCGGCGAGATCGTTCCGATGCGCGCAACAAACTCTTCGCGCTGCTTGCGATTGGCTTCCGTGTCACGTTCGCTGGCGTGGAGTGACTTTTTTTAAGCCGCAGCCCGAGTTTTCGCAGAAGATTCCAGACCCGTGGAAGCCCGAGTGAGATAGCGGCCTCGTTGTATAACTTCTGCTGCACTTCGGCCAGCGTCAGATCAGGCTGCTGAACAAACCAGTCCCGCACCTGTTGCTGGACCTCAACTCCGGCGCGCGGCTTGCGCCCAGGCTTGTGAGGCACGCGCTCCGCCAGACCGGTGCGGTGGCGCGCGGCGGAAATCTTTTTTGCCCAGCCTTCACTGACCAGAAACCGATCGGCAAGTTCTCCAAGCGTTCCCTCGCCTTGATCGTAGGCGAAAAGCAGCTTACGGCGCAGATCATCTCCAAGGGCTTTCCCCATGTCTGTGTTCGCCGCAGAGTCTCGCCAAAACAAGTCTACACTATTTAAGAA
>Ga0255354_1002170_pt1 | contig 10403 bp, 10 predicted proteins | sample HBST50metaG_FD_189942 | JGI IMG/M metagenome (GOLD analysis project Ga0255354, IMG submission 189942) | Peat soil microbial communities from Stordalen Mire, Sweden - H.B.S.T50 | ecosystem: Environmental > Terrestrial > Soil > Wetlands > Peat | place: Sweden: Norrbotten County, Stordalen Mire...
ACGGCCAAAACCAGCTAAAATTAAATCGATGCGTAAAACAAATACAGGAATCCTCGTTGCCGCGACTCTGGTTTTTGGTTTGTCTTCCTTGCTGGCCAATGGCCAAACCTATGCAACGGGCCGCTCCTCCGCCAAAGCCGAAGCCGTCCAGTATCTCTTCCCCGAGCAGGTGACGGTACCCGCAGGCAAGCCAACCCCCGTGGCGTTGCATTTTCGCATTGCGACTGGGCTGCACATCAACTCGCACACGCCGAAAGACGAGTACCTGATCCCCACCGTCTTCTCGATTCCCGAGGGTGCAGGCGTGCGGCTGGACGCGGCCACTTACCCGGCTGGCGCGGAGATGACGCTGCCCGCCGATCCCCAGACAAAGCTCAGCGTCTACACCGGCGAATTCGTTATTCAGACGCGCATCGTAGCCAAGCCCGGCAACCACATGGTGGAAGCCAAGTTACGCTACCAGGCCTGCGACCATAGCCAATGTATGCCGCCGAAGACGATTACCGTACCGATTGATGTGATTGGGAAGTAAAAACAGAAATCAGTTATCAACTTTGCTACCGATGTTGAAAAGCCCAAGTCTCGCATCTGAGACTTGGGCTTTTTGCTGACTTGCTGACTTGCTGACTCGCTGACTTGCTGACTCGCTGACTTGCTGACTCGCTGACTCGCAAGCAGTGCCTACGCTCTTGCCTGCTTCACAATCTTCGCCCAAGAGTCTTTCAGCGGAAGTGTTCTATTGAACACCAGCTTGCCCGGCTTCGAGTCGGGGTCGACGCAGAAATACCCGACGCGTTCAAACTGGAAGTGCTGCTCAACCTTGGCGTTGGCCAAAGAAGGCTCCAGCTTCGCGCCGGTAACAACCTCCAGCGAATTCGGGTTGAGATTGCTGAGGAAGCTCTCGCCCGCTTCTTCATTGAAGTCGCCGGGATCGGCCTTGGTAAAAAGCTTGTCGTAAATGCGAATTTCCGCCTCAATGGCGTGCGCGGTCGAAACCCAGTGAATGGTGGACTTGACCTTGCGGCCGTCGGGAGAGTCGCCGCCACGGCTCGCCGGATCGTAAGTGCAATGCACCTCAACGACATTGCCCTCGGCGTCCTTCACCACTTTGTTGGCCGTGATGAAGTAGGCGTTGCGCACGCGAACCTCCTTGCCCGGAGAAAGGCGGTGGTACTTCGGCGGAGGCACTTCGCGGAAGTCGTCCTGCTCAATGTAAAGCTCACGCGAAAAAGGCACCTTGCGTGTCCCGGCAGAAGCGTCTTCCGGGTTATTGGCGACTTCGAAAAACTCCTCCTGCCCGGCGGGATAGTTATCGATGACCAGCTTCAGCGGATTCAGAACGACCATGGCGCGGCTCGCCCTGCGGTTCAGGTCGTCGCGCTGGAAGTGCTCCAGCGTCTCAATGTCCGTGGTGCCGTTGGTGCGCGATGCGCCAATCGAAGCGCAGAAGGCGCGCAGTGCCTCGGGCGTAAAGCCGCGGCGGCGAATGCCAGACAGTGTAGGCATGCGCGGATCGTCCCATCCGTTCACGCGGTTTTCCTGCACAAGCTGCAGCAGCTTGCGCTTGCTGAGCAGCGTGTAGGTCAGGTTGAGCCGGTCGAACTCGATCTGCTGCGAGGGAAAGATGCCCAGTTGCTCGATATACCAGTGGTAAAGCGGCTGATGGTCCGTGAATTCCAGCGTGCACATGGAGTGTGTTACGTGCTCAATCGAGTCGGACTGGCCGTGCGCAAAGTCGTACATCGGGTAGATGCACCACTGGTCGCCGGTGCGCTGGTGCGTGGCGTGCAGAATGCGATACATGACCGGATCGCGCATATTCAGATTCGGCGAAGCCATGTCGATCTTGGCCCGCAGAACGCGGCTGCCGTCGGCGAACTCGCCGTTCTTCATGCGCGTGAAAAGGTCGAGATTTTCTTCGATAGACCTGTTTCGATAGGGACTGTCCTTGCCGGGCTCCGTCAATGTGCCGCGGTATTGGCGAATCTCGTCGGCGGAAAGGTCGTCGACATACGCCTTGCCATCGTTAATGAGCCGCAAAGCCCACTCGTAGATCTGGCCGAAGTAGTCGGAGGCGTAGCAGAGCCGGTCCCACTCAAAGCCGAGCCAGCGCACGTCCTTCATGATGGAGTCGACATACTCCTGCTCTTCCTTGCCGGGGTTCGTGTCGTCGAAGCGCAGGTTGGTCTTGCCGCCAAACTCGTCCGCAAGGCCAAAGTCGATGCAGATGGCCTTGGCGTGGCCAATGTGCAGATATCCGTTGGGCTCTGGTGGAAAGCGGGTCTGTACAACGGCGTCGCCGTACTTTTTGGTGCGCACATCCTCGGCGATTTGATCGCGGAGGAAGTTGGAAACGATGCTGGCGTCCTGCGTTGGAGCGTTTTGGCTTTCCGAATTTGCGTTGGTCATAGCTGCGATTCATTATTTCACGGGAGGGCTGTGCTCAATTTCATCGATTCCTTGAAATTCGAGTAAGCTGGAAGAGTAGGGGGAACTCTATCGATTCCGTAAAATTCGCGTAGTCTAAGAAGCGTCAGGGCACGACTTCAGTCGTGCCACCCGCAACCTTGAAAAGTGGAGGGCTTTAGCCCCTGCGATGTCGATACCTTCCCGGCCTTCGGCCCCATCAAGCGCCTCATTCTACCCGCGCACATTCTTTGTTACCACACAAACGGCAGGCGGAAGATCGCTCTTCCAGACGAATCGCATGGCGGAACTTTTTGTCGAAGTTCTTCGAGCCAACATGCGTTCCGGGAAAATCACTGTTCACGATTTCGTTATCATGCCCAATCATGTTCACATCCTGATGACCGTTCCGGGCACGATCAGTCTTGAGAAGGCGATGCAACTGATCAAAGGCGGCTTTTCTTTCCGCGCCCACAAGGAACTTGGTTTTTGCGGCGAGATTTGGCAGCGTGGATATTCCGATGTGCAAATCCTTGATGACAAGAGCCTTCAACAGCATCGTGAGTACATCGAAAACAATCCGGTGAAAGTGGGTCTGGCAAACTCGCCGGAGGAGTATCCATTTGGAACGGCATACTTGAAGAAGAAAAAGCACTCAGGGGCTGAACAGGCTGCGCAAAAGCGCATTTGAAATCGCAATAAGCGCCTGGACACGACTTTACCGGCCACGAATTTTTCGAGTAAGCCAAGAAGCGTCAGGGCATGACTTCAGTCGTGCCGCCAGCAGGTTAATATGAATCAGCCTTTAGGCCCTGAAGCGTAAGCCAAACGGTCATAACCTTCTCTGTTTCAAGCCGACACATCCCTTCAGGGGCTAAAAGCCCAATCTCTATTGGGGACATCTATCGGCACGACTGAAGTCATGCCCTGACGCTTCTCAGCTTGTTATCAAGCTTTTCTACGAGAATGCCGACAGGAAGACGAAATGCGGCGCATTGAGGTCTGTGGTCTCCCACATCTCAAAAGCGAGATGTGCGCCACCTAAGTCCGGATTTTCGGACCTGGGAACGCACAACAACTCAAGCGAGCGATTGAAGGCTAACTTCGGCCTGGCTGATGCGAGCCAAGCAAAGCTCGCGGCCAAGCACGGCCATGGTTTCAAAAAGCGGCGGCGCGTTTTTGCGTCCGCAGACGGCGACCCGTATGGGCTGGAACATTGGCCCAGCCTTGAGCCCAAGCAAATCGGCAGCCTGACGCAGTGTTTGCTCCAACGAGGCCGCATCGAAAGCGCCTGTGGCCAGCACCTTGCGCGCGTGCTGAAGAACGCGCAAAGCAAGCGCGGCATCGCCTTTCTTCGGAATCAGCTCCGTTGGGTCGTACGCCGCAAGTTCTTTCACAAAGAAGAAATCGGCGGTCGAAACCGCGTCGCGCAACAGCTTGATGCGCTCGCGAATCAGCGGCGTAACGGCTGCGAGCTTGTCCGTCGAAGCCACAAGCCCGGCCCGCTTCAGAAATGGCCCGATGCAACAGCTAAGCTCTTCGACCGGCAAGGCGCGGATATGCTCGGCGTTGAGCCACAGAGCCTTCGGATCGAACGGGGCGTCTTCCGTAAAATTGATGACGGCGTTGGCGCGATTGACGTTTTCGAGCGTGAAGGCTTCCCGAATCTCGTCGAGCGACATGAACTCGCGGTCGTTCTTCGGCGACCAACCCAACAGGCACAAAAAGTTGATGAAAGCCTGAGGTAGAAAGCCCGCGTCGCGATAAGTGGTCACACTGACCACCGGCCCATGCTTGCGCTTGGAGAGCTTGGCCCCGTCGGGAGCCACCAGCAGCGGAAGGTGTGCGAACTGCGGCGGCTCAACACCCAGAGCCTCGAAGATGAGCAGATGCTTGAAGGTGTTGGTCAGGTGATCCTGGCCACGGATGATGTGGCTGATCGCGAGATCGGCGTCATCGACGCACGATGCCAGATGGTAAGTCGGCATCCCGTCCGAACGCAGCAGCGCGAAGTCTTCGACCTCATCGGCCAGCTTCGACTGCTCCCCGTAGACGCCGTCGACAAACCGCAGCGTCCTGTCCTCTCCGCGCGGTACGCGATAGCGAAGGGCAAACGGCTCGCCAGCAGCGGCGCGGCGGTCGGATTCTTCCCGTGACAATTCGCGCATACCGGGGTTTGAAAGCCAAGCCCCCTGCGCGCTGGACTGCTCGTCGTCCGTCGCGTGGGCGGGCGTAAAGTCGCGATACGCAAGGCCCTTGGCGAAGATGGCCTCGGCCTGCTTGTGGTGCAGGGCAAGGCGCTCGGATTGCTTGTACTCCTCGTCCCAGTCCAGCCCAAGCCAGCGCAGCCCCTCGAAGATGGACTGCACACTGGCTTCGCTGTTGCGCTCCACGTCGGTGTCATCCAGGCGCAACACCATGGTTCCGTGATTGTGGCGGGCATAGAGCCAATTGAAGATAAAAGTGCGCGCGCTGCCGACGTGCAGATAGCCGGTGGGCGAAGGCGCAAAACGAACGCGGGGAGTCTTGGTTTGGGAGACAGTACTTTCAGGCATCGTATAGGTTTCTTTCCATTTACGATGCTACCGCATTGTCCCTCCCAACAGTCTCAGCCCTGGGGCGGAAACGGCGGCTGCTGGGGATAGGGCGGCTGTGGCGGGTAAGGCGGCGGCGGCCAGTAGGCAGGCAGCGCAGGCAACACCTTCCAGTCTGCAAAGGCCAGCACATAGAGCATGATCAGACCGCCAACTGGGAAGACGAGGTTGAGGAAGGCCAGCCAGGGCGAAAAACCGGCTTTCTTGCAGATGAACCAGGAGGGAATGATGACGGCGGTCAAGCCCAGCAGGATGATGAACGCGTAAAACGCGAGGATGATCACGATGAAGTGCATAGCCTGAGTGGGGTCATGTTGCATAGAGATGGCTCCCCGATGTGAATTTGGATTCGGAGCAACAATAAGGCTAAACGGATCAGTCTGCAATGGAAATCTTCCTGAATCCGTTCTTGAAGCGAGCGGAGGTGCGCAACTTCCGCCTGAGTGATTGCCTAAGACTCGACTTGACCAACTTGACCAACAGCACAATTCGGACCATAATCGGAGAAGTTAAGGCAGAGACGGAGGAGAGATGGTCAGCACACAAGTGAATTTGTATGAAGCGAAGACGCATCTTTCCGTCCTCGTGGACCGCGTAGCGAAGGGCGAGGAAATTGTGATCGCCAAGGCTGGCAAGCCGATGGCGAAGCTATCGCCTGTAGCGGCGAAGAAGAAGGCTTCCGGGCCGGAACCTCTGCCTTTCGGGAAAAACCTGCTGGGAATCACGTTTATTTCGGACGATTTTTATGAGGATCTCCCACCCGAGCTTTTTGAGAACGGCGAGAGCGACTATCTTCTATTTCCAGAGAAGGCGAAGTGAGCGGAGAACGGTTTCTGCTGGATTCGCATATTTTGATTTGGCTCGATACCGGAGACGCGAGGATTACGCCTGCCGTGCTGAGAACGCTTCGCCGCGGAGAACAAAGATACTTGAGCGCCGCAACTGCCTGGGAATTGAGTCTGAAACAAGCAGCAGGCAAGCTGCGGTTGCGGGCTCCCATCGGTACGATGCTCAAGGCGTTTGGACTACTGGAGCTTCCCGTTACGATTCGCCACGGGGATCAGGCAGCCACTCTGCCAATGCTTCACCGCGATCCTTTTGACCGGCTGCTGTTGGCGCAAGCCCTGGTGGAAAACTTGGTCTTGGTAACAGCCGACAGGAAACTTGCACAGTACGGAATCCCCGTCCTTATGGTTTGAACAGCTACACCAACTGACGTCTGTTTACGTAATATCTTCCGTATCGTAGACCGGGGCAACGCGTTTTTTCGGCACACCGTGCACTGAGCTGAGCAGGTCTTCGACCACATCCTCAAGCTGGCGCTGGCTTTCGACGACGTCGCTTATGCTCTTCAGTCCTTCGGGTTCCTTGGCGCGTTCCACCAGCGCTACGGCGTGGCATTGGGCCACGTGATCCAGATTCAGCCCCTCGGGAGTCTTGGCCTTGATGCTCACCTGGTCAATCCCCACGCCCAGCAGGTCGGCAACCGTGGCGCGCATCGCTCCGGCAACGGGCCCGATCTTGGGCTTGGCCAGAATCAGCGTGATATCCACGTTCACCACATGGTAGCCGGCATGGCGCAGCTCATCGATGGCCAGTTTCAGGAAAATGGCGGAGTCGGCGCCTTTCCAGCGCGGATCGCTGGGCGGAAAAAAGCTGCCGATATCGCCCGCCGCCACGGCACCCAGCAGCGCGTCGGTAACGGCGTGCAGCAGCACATCGCCGTCGGAGTGGCCGGCCAGGCCCTCGGGATAATCCAGCGTCATGCCGCCAATGCGCAGCGCCACGCCTGCCTTGAATACATGCGAGTCGTAGCCGAATCCGATCCGTGTTTCCATGGTTCTCCGTACCTGTCCTGATAAGTCGAACCGTTGCCGAACTGCGTACTCCCGAGTCCAGATATTGCTGGTGTTTCCCATGCCTCGCTTATGAGACCCGGGAAACCGCAAATGCAGCCTCAGGCTCTATGCCTTTACCGTGCGCTGACGCAGGTAGAACTCGGCCAGTTCCAGATCGCCCGGCTGGGTAATCTTCAAGTTGATTGCCGAACCGGGAACCACGGCCACCGGCAGCCCGGCGCGCTCCACAAGTGAGGCCTCATCGGTGCCCACAAAGCCATCCGCAATGGCCTCGGCAAAGGCTTTCTGCAGCAGGCCGTAGCGGAAGCCCTGCGGCGTCTGCGCCAGCACCACGAACTCGCGGGGAATGGTGGCTGTAATCAACGCGCCGTGCGCCGTGCGCTCCACCTGCTTGATGGTGTCGACGGCCGGCAACCCCACAATGGCCGCGCCAAACTCCACCACTGCATCGATGGTGCGGTCGATTGTCGCCGCGTCAATCAGCGGACGCACCGCGTCGTGCACCAGCACAATGTCGTCGTCCAAGGCGGGCACAACGGCCAGCGCGTGCGATACCGATTCCTGGCGATTGTCGCCACCCTCGACCACCTGCACGCGCGCGTCAAAGCCATACTTCGCGATCTCGGCCTGTACGCGCTTGATCTCGGATTTACGCACGGCCACGTAGATCGCCGTCACGCGTTTGACAGCGGCAAAAGCGCGCAGTGAATGGATGAGGATGGGAACCCCATCGAGCTCAAGAAACTGCTTGGGTTGCGGCCCGGCCATGCGAGTGCCGAGTCCTGCTGCGGGAAGAATCGAAAATACCTGCATAATCTGTGGAGTATACAACGCTGGGCACCCCATTTTGCAGGGGAATCTGTGAAATGAGCCGCGAAGTAGCGTAAGCCGATTCGCTGTGGAATGCCGCGCCTCAAGCCGTATCATTTTGGAGTGCGCCAAACATCTCCACCCAAGCAAACTCCCACGCTCCCCATTGACCTCGCGCTGCTCAGGCCAGGTCTGCGGCTGGCCGTGGGCTTGTCGGGTGGAGCGGACTCCGTGGCCCTGCTGCGCATCCTGGCCGCGCGCAGCGGCGAACTGGGGCTGGTGCTCCATGCCGCCCACCTGCACCACGGCCTGCGCGGAGCTGAGGCCGACGCCGATCTGGCTTTTGCCCGTGAGCTTGCCGCCCGCCTCGGCCTGCCTTTCCATGAGGCGCGGGTCGATGCCGCCGCCGAGGCGCACGCCAACCCCGCTACGGGCAAGCCCTCTGAAACCATTGAGGAAGCGGCGCGCCGCCTACGCTACGGCTGGTTCCGGCAACTGCTGGCCTCGGGCGAGGTGGACGCCGTGGCCACCGCGCACACCCTCGACGATCAGGCCGAAACCGTTCTGGCCAAGTTCCTGCGCGGAGCATGGACTGAGGGACTGGCCGGCATTCACCCCACCATCGACTTTCCCGAGGGCCGCATCCTCCGCCCGCTGCTTGCGGTAAGCCGCACTGAAATAGAGGCTTACCTGCACGCTCTGGGCCAGAGTTGGCGCGAGGACTCCTCCAACCGCCACCTTACCTTCACGCGCAACCGCATCCGCCATGAGTTGCTTCCGCTGCTCGAAGGCTGGAATCCTCGTCTGCGCGAGCACCTGACACAGATGTCCGTTCTGGCCCGCGACGAAGAATCCTGGTGGCAAGCCGAACTGGCCCGTGTCGCACCGCAGATTCTGTTGCCGGGACGCCCTGTCCGTGGCGGGGGCCGCGCCTCCGGCGATGATCTGGCCGTGGACGTAACGCGTCTGGCCGCGTTGGCTCCGGCCCTCCAGCGCAGATTGCTGCGCTACGCCGCTGAGCAGTTGGGCGCAGCACCAGATTTTTCGGCAACCGAAGCACTCAGAACCCTGGCTCTATCCGGCCGGGCCAGCCAAAAGCTCGAATTGGCCCAGGGATTGTGTGCCGAGCGCACCGTCCGCGAGCTGCGCCTTACCGTAGGGCTTGGGAGCCAATCATCTGCGCCGCCTCCCGAGTACCGTTTCGCGATTCCCGGCCAAATCGAGGCCCCTGCCTTCGGCCTCCTCCTGCGCGTCGACGTTTCCGCCCCGGCAGAACCCCAAACCGCCACGTTGCGCAACTGGAAGCCGGGCGACCGGGTGCGACTGCGCTACTCCAGCGGCCCCCGGAAAGTGAAGGAAGTGCTGGAGCGTCTGCATGTTACGGGTTCCGCCCGGGCGCTTTTCCCGGTGCTCGAATTCGACGGCCGCATCATCTGGATGCGGGGCGCGGAGTTGGAGCCGGAGCCGGGCATCGCCGTCGTCGCGGCGGCGCTTGAAGACGGCTTCCCGCTGGCTCCGTCCAGCAAAGCCTGACGGGGCTTTGCCGGAATCGTTGACATTACGAAAACACCCCTGCCACATCGGCATTCATATTGCTGCAATAGCGACCAGCCAGGTAGTACAATCTGCTTACTGTCCATCGAGACGGCGGGAAATCTGTGTCTGCCGTTCGGCGCTGTGTACTTTCTTGTATCGATAGGGAAGGCGCGGGCGTCTAATAGATGGTGCAGGCGGTGTGGGAGTCATGTAAGAGGTTCTCCCTCGCCGGAAATGAGGAATCCTGGTGAATTCGAGTATTAAGACGGTCATGTTCTGGGTTTTCATTCTCATCTGCCTCATGCTTCTCTGGGGCGTGGTGACGAGAGGCGCCAATCTTGGCGGCAAACCCGCGGATATCGGCTACTCCGACCTGCTGGACAAGATCGATACGGGACAGGTGCAGGATGCCGCCCTTCAGGGGACCGAACTTCGCGGCCATCTGAAAGGTCAGAAGGACGAGTTCCATACCACGATTCCGGCCAGCACCGATACGCTTATCACCAAGCTGCACGCGGCCAATGTCCGCTTCGCCATCAAGGAGCCCAACAGCAATCTTCCCTTGCAACTGCTGTTCAACATCGGACCGTTCGTCGTCCTGATCGCCATCTGGTTCTTCATGCTCCGGCAGATGCAGTCAGGCGGCAACAAGGCCATGTCGTTCGGCAAGAGCCGCGCGCGCCTGCTCTCCATGCAGCAGAAAAAGGTCACATTCAAGGATGTGGCCGGCGTCGACGAGGCCAAGGAAGAGCTGAAGGAAATCATCGAATATCTGCGCGAGCCGCAGAAGTTCCAGAAGCTCGGTGGCCGCATTCCCAAGGGCGTGCTGCTCGTCGGGCCTCCGGGAACCGGCAAAACGCTTCTGGCGCGCGCCGTGGCCGGTGAGGCCAATGTTCCCTTTTTCTCGATCTCCGGTTCGGATTTCGTGGAAATGTTCGTCGGCGTAGGCGCAAGCCGCGTCCGCGACCTTTTTGAGCAGGGCAAAAAGAACGCTCCCTGCATCATCTTCATCGACGAAATCGACGCCGTGGGTCGCCATCGTGGCGCCGGCCTCGGCGGCGGACACGACGAGCGTGAGCAGACCCTCAATCAGTTGCTCGTCGAAATGGACGGCTTCGAGTCCAACGACGGCGTGATCCTGGTGGCCGCCACCAATCGCCCCGACGTGCTTGACCCCGCACTGCTCCGCCCCGGTCGC
>Ga0255354_1002178_pt1 | contig 10388 bp, 5 predicted proteins | sample HBST50metaG_FD_189942 | JGI IMG/M metagenome (GOLD analysis project Ga0255354, IMG submission 189942) | Peat soil microbial communities from Stordalen Mire, Sweden - H.B.S.T50 | ecosystem: Environmental > Terrestrial > Soil > Wetlands > Peat | place: Sweden: Norrbotten County, Stordalen Mire...
GAGATTTCCCGGTGCATCGGTCCAACTTTCATCGTTGCCGGAAGCGGTGTCATTGCTCCCCGCTGACACCGGTACGTATACTCGACGGCGAACCAGAATCAGCCCTCCGGAGTCGCGCCATGAAAACCACCCTCATACTTCTTCTGTTCCTATTCTTAGCGCCGGTATTGCTGGCGCAGCGCCCCTGGCAGGAGATTACGGTGCCGACGGTGGGCCAGGCAGCGGCGAACTTCAAGGCGCCGCCGCACGAGTATGGCGCGATCTCTCCGTTTACCGGTTGGGACGGCCCGGATCCCGTAGCACTCAAGCAGCGGATTACGGCCGATTTGGACCGCATGTCGGCGAATGGGATGTTCGTTTTCAACCTCGCATCGGGACGCAAGTCTCCGGGCGAGCCGCCGTACCTGTCGCCGGGACACATGGACGAGGTAAAGTTCATTGTTCAGGAGGCTGCGAAGCGGAACATGCGGTTCTGGATCCAGGATGAGTCAAACTACCCGAGCGGCTTCGCGGGCGGCTACATCACGGAGCGTTACCCGCAGCTTGGCATGCAGGTGATGGCCGCGGACATCTCGGTACATGTGGTGACCGGCCAGGTGCTCGAGATGCCGGTGCCGCCGGACACATTGGCAATCTGGGCGGTGCAGGGGAACCAGACGGTGGTTCCGATCCCGATCCCGGCGGACATGCAGTTGAAGTACCAGGCGCCTCTCAGTTGTCAGGTAAGGTTTCTGCGGCACATCTACCTCAGTTCGCCGACGCGCAACGACAATCGCGCCGACGGGACTCGTGCGAAGAATGCAACCTACTCGCTGATCGATTACCTGGACCCAAAGGCGACCGACGCGTTCCTGCATATCACTCATGAGACCTACTACGGCGCGGTGGGAGACCAGTTCGGCAAGATTGTGATGGGCTTCTTTGGCGATGAGCCCGACTACAGCGAGAACAACACTACCGACAGCCCCATTATTCCAGGCAGCAACGGCCTTCCCTGGACGCCTACGCTACTGGAGCAGTTCAAGGCGCAAAAGGGGTACGATCTGACGCCATTTCTTCCGGCGTGGTTCAACGGCCATCCGACGGCACAGTCCAATCTGGCCAGGGCCGATTATTACGACGTGTGGAGCGGCATCTTCCGCAATTCCTTCTTCGGCGAGCAGGCCAACTGGGCGAAGGCGCACAACGTGGAGTACCTGGTGCACCTGAACCACGAAGAAGCAATGCTCTCGCTGGAGAACAGCGAGGGCGACTACTTCCGCGACGAGAGGTATGTAGGGGTTCCGGGAATCGACAACCTGAACCAACTCATCCCCAGCGCGGTGCATCGCTTCGACGCGACCTGGAGCACCAACAACAACTTCCCCAAGCTGGCCAGCTCGGCGGCGCATCTCTTCGGCAGGCCGCAGGTGTGGGCGGAAGAGGGCGGCGGATCGGGCGTCGACGGCAAGTACCAGATGAACTTTCAACTGGTGCGTGGGGTCGACGCGCTGCAGATTCGCGCCAACGGGCTGCGCGCCGGTGGTTCTGGAGGCGGTCAGGCGTCCGCGCCACCTCCGCCGGATACGCCCCAGACCCTTTGGTACGCGAACCGCGCCAGCTATCTGATGGCCATTGGCCGCCCCGCGGCGCAGGTTGGGCTGTACCATCCCGGCAACACCATCTGGCTCGGCGGCGATGCCGCGACCGAGGCCGACCGCAGCACAACCAAGCTCGGCTGGCAACTCTTCGAACACCAGGTGGACTGGGACTACTTCGACGAGCAGTCGCTCAGTTCGGTGGCAACGATCGAGAACGGCGGCTTCAAGAACCTCAGCGGGCAGACCTACAAAGCAATCGTCCTGCCGTCGATGACCGTCATCACCCGCACCGGCCTCGCACGCTTGCAGGAGTTTGCCAAGGCGGGCGGCAAGGTCATCTTCGTCGGCAAGACGCCGGCACTGGTCCTGGACAAGTCGTTCATGGATGCAAAGGAGAAGCCGGACCTGAGCTTCGCCACGTTGGTTGAGCCTTCGGGCGACATTACGCCGGCGGTGATCGCGGCGCTGCCCAGGCCGGATGTAAAGCTCGACTCCGAATTCCTCCGCCTCACCTACACCCATCGAAAGTTTGCCGACGGCGACATGTACTTCTTCTTCAACGAGAGCGACAAGCCGGAGACGCGCACAGCAACCATCCAAGGACACGGCCAGGCGCAGGATTGGGACATGGCAACGGGTGAGATTCATTCCATGACCGCAGCAAAGGCCGAGGAAGATTCAGTGCAGATTCCTCTGGTGCTCGGGCCGTATGAGGCGAAGGTGATCGTGGTCGGACCGCGGCCCGCGGGAATCGCCGCCGCCGAGCCGTCCTTCGCCTCCGGGAAAACACTGGAGGATTTTAACGGAGACTGGAAGCTGGATATGAAGGGCAAGCAGTTGACCACTCCCATCAAGCCGTGGGAGGAACTGGGCGTAACATCCTTCGCTGGCCCGGCAACCTACAGCCTGCAATTCACCGCGCCCGCCAAGCCCACCGGCAAGCATGTTTATCTGGAGATCGGCGATGTGCATGACTTCGCGCACGTGACGCTCAACGGAAAAGAGGTAGGCGCGCGGTCGTTCCAGCCCTATCGCTGGGATGTGACCAGCGATCTGAAGCCGGGGAAGAACGACCTGAAGATCGAGGTGTACGGGACAGCCAGCCAGGGCCGGGGAGCAGGCGCGCCGCCTGCATCTACGCCACCTGCTGCTGCATCTGCGCCTGGTTCGGCACAGCCTCCTGCTAACGGAGGGACGGCAGCTGCTGCGGGGGCCAGACGCCGGTCACAGGCCGGTGCTGCATTGGGAGCGGCTGTGCCGGCGGCTGCCCCGGCCGCGGCGCCAACTGCTGGAAGCGGATCAGGCCGTGGCACCCCCTCAGCGCCGACTACCTCGGGCCTGTTGAGCCCCGTCCGGTTGGTGGCCTACTGATTACCATCGTGGTTGCAAGCGTAGTGCGGTTGCAAGTTTACTTAGGAGATCGATCCGGATCGCGGTCACCACAAAAGAGAGGCGCGAAAAAATCTAAAAGTATTCAAAGTGTTCAAAAAAGGCATGTTAAGTCTGGACTTGTCTGGATTGAGTCTGGACTAAGTCTGGACTTGGCTGCGACGGTTGAGGGCCATGGCCAGTAGTGCGTTAAAAGGCGAAGACCTAGCGGGTTCGGTTGCGGCGATCATGAGGTTCCTCCTCGGTATTGCTGGGGGGGGTATACCCCCCTCTAAAAGTCCTAAGAGCCTCAAACAAAGCATGTTAGATCTGGACTCGATCTGGATCAAGTCTGCATGATCTTCATTCCAGATGGCTTAGATCATTTGATCTCTGGAATCAATGACTTGCTGGTTAAATGCGAAGGCCCGGCGGTTGGCCGGGGCTGTTTGGTTTTGCTTACTGATTTAATTATACGGCGTGGAGCATAACTACTATGCCAACTATTTTTCGGAGCGAAGTGGTTGATGGGGTGGGAGTTATGGGGATTTTTTGGCTTCGAGGAGCTTGACAAGGGGATTTGCTGGGGTTTTTGCGGGGTCGAATCCCACCCATCGAAAAGTACGCGATGGATGGGGCGCCCGGCAGGTACACTCCTGAAAGTGCAGCCACACCACGGCAGGCCTCTCCGCCTTCTCGAAGACTGCTGCGACCTGGCTTACGCTAGTTCGTTGTTGGCCCCCACGGTCGCATCGGCAAACTCAATGCCAAGGTGTTGGCTCCATGATGTTGATCGAACGGCCTGTAATGTCTGGTTATAGACGTTCATCACCTGCTTTCGCTCGGATACATTTTGGCAGTATTGGCTAGGCTGTATCGACATATAGTTCAACAAGACGTATCTATCGAATGAAGGTTATAGCGCGGGCCTTCAGCCCGCAAAGGATAGATTGGGACGCGTACCTGGGGCTTCGCCCCAGGCTAAATATAGAACGGGCCGTTGGCCCTTTTCAGACAACGGCAAGAACAACAGCAAAATATCAACGGCAGATACGATCTATATGTCGATACGGCCTAGGAAGTTGAGCATGATCGAAGGCCGGGAACCGGCGAGAAACTATCAATTTTCAGTAGGTATCTTCTCTGCCTTATCAACCACAATGCATTTGAGTGGTACCTTTCCTGAATCCAGTTTGAGACCAAGATCATGTATGGCCGTAAATAGTGATGACATCGATGAATCGGACTCCACTGGAGATCCATCGGCCCCAGTCTCTTGTGCTCTGGGCATTATCACCCCCATCGAAACGGGTAGAGCAATATCGAACTTGTCGGCAAGCCCCGTCGAATCAATTACGGGGCGCTGTAAGGTGCGTGATAGATCATCCGCAAACGCCAGCATTGTCGCCCCGTTAAAATTCATTACCGCCAAGTTATCTTTGATCGTAAAACCACCTGTCGAGGCCGGGTTCGGATTCTTCGCAGGGATAAGCTTTGGACCGCCCTTGCCAATGCCAAGAATGTACCCTGAGTATTCCTTCGTTTCGGTGTGCAGGGTCATACGGAAGCGCTCTGCAAGCAGATTCTGCAACATCACGGGAACCTCTTCTTTGGGGGCGCCTTCTGGAATCTTCGCGACAATATCGTAGCGTTCGCTATCGATCCATGCCGGCCCGCTGATCTGAAATGGTCCCAGGTCGTACGCCCTCATCAGCAGCAATTTGAGGGTGATGTTCCGATAGGACGCCCGATCAGAGGTCACAGTGACGATTGCTGCGCCAGTTATTCGTCTCGCGCCGCCGGACGTAGTCGCTTGTGAACCTGGCGGCGCGGCCTGCCTGACCGATGCCACCTCGAAGGAAGTGGGCACATCCGTTGACGCTGATTGGGAAGCGCCAGAACTTGCGCCATTCTTCTCCTGAACCAGCGAGACCGGCATCGGGATAGGAGACACCGCCTGCGCTTCCGCCCCATCCACCGACGTCGGCTTCTCCACATGATCCACCACCAGCACCTGCACTTGCCCCTTCGCAGGAACCAGCTTCAGTCCAAGCTGGTCCTGAACAGCGTCGGGAATCGGCGGCCATATCGTAGGGTCGACTTCCCTTTCGCTATCGGGGCTCTGGCTGTACTGAAGATCGAAGTCGTATGTGCCGGTAAGTCCAGTCGTGTCGAGTACGCCAGTCCTCATTAGCGCGCTGAGAATCCCCAACAACGAGGCAATATGGCAATCGTGCCCAATCAACTCATATCCGCGACTGCCGTCACCGCGTTGATATATATCAGGAATCTTTGTGTCGCCGAACCTCTTCAGCTCGTCGGCCGACGGCGGCATTGAGCCGCTCGCATGCAGCTTCGAGCCGCCCTTCGCCACGACCAAGTCGTAGACCGGCCCCTTGCGCGTCTCCCAATGGACCTTCAACTTGAAACGCTCCGCCAGCAGCGCCTGCATCATGTGCTCCTTTTCCGCCTGCGCATCCTTGTCGCTCAGCTTCGCCAGTTTCTCGTCCGCAGCGCTGTCGGATTTCGCCTGAATGTTGTACGAAGTCGAACCCCAATCCGGCAGCCCCTCGAGCTGATGGTCGTGAACGCCGTAGGCCATACTCAGCAGAATGTAGATCTGGACATTCTCGAGGCGCAGATTGGTGGAGTTCGGCGAAAATCCTCCGCCCACCTTGTGGGGCAGATTTAGATCCAGCTTGCTCTGCCGCACCGACGCCACATCGAACGTCATCGTCGGCACATACGCAGGCGTCCCATTCACGGCGGTCTTATCGTCACCAGTGGGATTCGCCGTCTCAATCGGCGCAGACCCCGCCTGCACCTCCGCAATCAATGCCGTAGACGGCGTTTGCTCCTCCGCGATCATCGCGTGCGCCGCAGCGCGGAACGGTCTTGGCGCGGCATTCGCGGCCGCCAGCATCATCCTCTGCGCCGCCTCCGATTGCCCCAGCAAGATCGGCGTAGCGATCACAAGGAACCCAAACAACGCCAGCGCCGCCTTCTTGCCCACGCCCATTCGTTCCAGACGTAGCGTCATAATCGACAGGATTCTCTTGCTCAAGTCCGCCCCAGTGATTCCAGAGACGCAGGTCAGCGGCGACTCCACACAGAACCGGCAGGCCTTCAGCAGGCTCTCCGCATAGACGCCCGGCCGGCTTCCCATTTCGACGACCGCCTCATCGCAGGCCCGTTCCCGCTCCTCCACCATCCGCCGTTCCATCCACCACACCAGGGGATAGAACCAGAAGGCCGCCTCCACCATCATGTGAATGACCGCCGTCAGGTTGTCCTTCCGCCGCGCATGTCTCAGCTCGTGGGCCAGGATCGCCTCGATATGCTCGTCATCCAACCGCTCCGACAGCCTCTCCGGCCAGATGAGCACTGGCCGGAAGATGCCAAACATCCCCGGCTCCATCAGCTTCTGCGATATCAGCAGGGGAACCTGCCGCCCCGCGCCCATCGCCTTGTGCAATCGGCGAAGTATCTCCCACTCACGCCCGTTCTCTACCAGCACCGCCTGACGCAGCGTCTTTGCCACCTGCCGCCAGCGCACACCCCATACGGCCAGCACGACCATCACACCGCTGAGCCAAACAATTCCCAGCGCCAGCGGAACCATATGCTCGAAGCGCTGCATCGGCGAAGCCTGAACCACCACCGGCGCAAAGTCCATCGGCGTCTCGGTAAACGGCTGGGCCACCGTGTCCACGGCGTAACTGACGGGCATCGCGACCGCGACATGCTGCGGCTTCGGTAACAAGCTCCCTAGCCCGACCAACAGCGAGAAGGGAATGAGGAACTTCACAGATGCCGCGAGCCAAAGCACATACCGAACCCGGGCCTGGTTCCTGCGCAAAAGAAGCGTTGCCAGCCAAACGACCGCAGCAAACGCGGTCGACTGCCAGAGGTGATTCCCAACCGCCGGTCCCATGGAAGACAGCCATTCCGTCATAGCGCCTCGCCTCCGTCCTTCAGTCCCTTCAGCGTCTTCTCGGCGAACTCCACATCCTCCAGCGTCAGCTTGCCCGCTTCGATCAGGTGGGCCACCACAGGCCGCGACTGCCCCCCAAACATAGCCAGCAGATCGTCCACAAGCCGCCGCTGGGCCGCATCGCGCGAAACCGTCGCTGCGAACATATGGAAGTTGCCCACCTTTCGAGTGCGGCGCAGCACTTTCTTCGCCTCCAGGCGGTAGACCATAGTCTGCACGGTGGTGTACCCGGGTCGCTTCTTCGCCGGAAACGCGTCCTGCATCTCGCGAATCGACGCCTCGCCACGCGTCCAGAGGGTCTCCATGATCTGCATCTCCAGTTTGCTCAGCTTCGTTCCGGCCATCTTTTATGACTCCAGTCTTTGGATCTATGACAACTGTCTGAATAAATTATCGGGGGCACCGATTGTTGTCAAGTGGAAAATGATGGCGAGCGCAGTTAGTTCCGATCCGGTATCTCGATGTGGTCAATGTTGACATCAGGCCAAAGCGCACGCCATCATCGGCGAGGTGGTTGACACTCACCCCGGCATGGTCCTGATGAAGGCTGAAATCGGCGGCACGCGTGTACTCGACGTAATGTTCGGTGAGCAGCTTCCCCGCATCTGCCGATCGCCCGGAGCGATCGGATTCATGCCGTCGAAGGATGCGCTGGAGCCGATGGTGTGTTGTTCGAAATACACCGGATATTCGCGGCGCAGCTACCCGCAGCATCCGAAAACCTACTTTACAGGAGTTGAGGTGTATGCTGGAGCCGGCTTTGAGGCGGACTATTTTCATGATTGGCTAGATTCCAGAGCCAAACCAGGGAAACTGTGTCACCCGGAAATTCCTTGCTATGTCGCCGCTCCTTGGGGTCGCGTCGACTCGAGGGCAGCGGCTTCCAGATATACCATCCCTGGTTTCGCTCCAGCGGTTGGATTTGTTTGTGCAGGTGCAGCGGTCGCGCAGACGGCAACGGCCCCGGCGGGGCCGCGTTTTGCTTTCGCATAAGGAGCTTGGTGTGAATCGACGCAAATTCGTGCAGGCGGCTGGAGCGGCTGCGTTGGGTGGCGGCAGGTGGTTGCGCGCGCAGAGTGCTGCCGCGGCAAGGATTGCGGGCGCCGCGGCGATTCCGGCTTCGGTGCCATGGAGGCAGTTTGAGGTGGAAGCAGCCTTGTATGCCTGGGACCTGCACGACGAAGGCGTCGAGCAAGTTCTGGACAATGTGCAGGGGATGGCAGCAGTCAACTCGGTCTACATCATTGGGCTGATGCATCCGGAGCGCAGGCCGGAGACCTCCGCGACGTATCCGCACAATCCGGTGCGACCGTTCTGGATGGCCGAGGACGCGCGGGCGAACTGGCACTTCAATCCGAAGCACTATGGGCGCATCAAGCCGCGGGCCTCCGACTTTGCATGGCTGGCCGACACCGACTGGACGCGCGTATTCGTGGACGCGGCGCGCAAACGCGGGCTGCGCGTGGGCTTCGAGTTCTCCCACTCGCTGGTGGACAAGCAGCGTGTGGAGGGCGAGTTTGCCGATCTGGCGAATCGCAACCTGCATGGCGAGATTACGCATGTGCGCGATTGGCTTCGCCCCGTCTGCCCCAACCAGCCGGACGTCCGCGAGTATGCCGTGGCCGCGTTCACCGAGGTCGTGGAGAAGTACGGCGTGGACTGGGTAGAGTCGGCGATCGTGTTGATGGACGAGGCGGTGGGTGGCAGCCCGGCGCGTGGCGGCGGATGTTTTTGCGCAGCATGCAAGAAGGCTGCGCCCGGGTTCGGCGTCGATCTGGAGAAGATCCAGGCGGCATTGCTGAAAGATCCGGCGTCGCAGCCGGAGCTCGGCCAGTGGCAGCAGTTCCGCTACGACTCGGTGGTGGCATTCTACAAGATGCTGCATGCGGCGGTGCACAAGGCGAAGCCCGGCACCGTGCTGCGTTATAACATGCATGCGAAGAATCCCCGCGACTTCGGCGTGGATATCGTGCAACTGAAACCGCATCTGGATGCGCTCCGCATCCAGGACTACTCCGAGCAGACCGGCCAGGCAGCGGCGATGAACGGCAAGCGCTCGTGGCTGACAGAGGAGCGCGCAAACATGGGGCCGGAATTCAATCTCGTCAGTGGAGTTGCGGTGCGGCCGCGCGCAACGCCAGAGTTGGTCCGACAGGGCGTGAAGATCGCGGTCGAGACGAAGATGAACGGGATTATGTTGGGGTTCTACGATGGAGCGGACTTCGCCAACCTGCGGGCGGTCCGCGCCGGCCTCGCGGACGCGGGCCTTCCCGTAGCGGCGGCCTAGTCTGGCAGGTTCGATTCTTCACTCCCCGCCCGGCTCCGAATCACAAAGATGAATTCCGAAATCCCATTTTGCAGAATCCGAGTTTTGATTTTCCTGGAGATCAAGCAGCCCATTCCGTACCTATCGGTCATCGAAAGCGCCAGCCGGGCTCTCGCCCTCGATACCGCTGGCGCTCTCTTCCTCAGCGACGACGCCGGTGTAACCTGGCATCCCGTCCCGGCCCAGCGGCGAGGCCGAGCGCTCACCCTCCGTCTCTCCCAGCCTCGATCCGCAGTTCAACAAGCCACCACAGCAACAAATGCCGCGAATGCCGCCGGAGCAAGGCAGCAAACACAGGTCCTCGCCCCGCCGGTGCCGGCCTTCGAACTCATTACCGACTCAGGCGTCATCTATACCAGCTCCGACGGCCAGACTTGGCAACGCAAACAGCATTGCACCGATCGATCTTTTTCACCAGTGGATGTAAGGCCAATCGCCCCTTCATACCTGCCGAAGATTAACTCTCAAGTTTGCCGAGGAATAATGGGACCCATCGGTGCGACCAACCTGCGCTTGGCGCCGAGTACCGCGTTGCTGCCCGCTGCAAAGTCGAATCCACGGCAAATAGCGGATGCGATGAAGGCCCTCCTACTATTCCGGCAGCGCCAGTTGACCCTCGACCCGGAAGTGTCCACTGACTTGGGGCGCTACAGTATCAGGCTGGCCTCCGCCGACACTGATTGTGTATTCCCCAGGAGCGATGACCGGATTTCCGTCTTCGGTCACCATGCCCAGATCGCGGTCCTTCAACTCGAAATGAACTGTCCGGCTCTCGCCGGCGTCGAGATGAATCCGCTGGAACCCGCGGAGGGCGATAGCGGGCGCCCCTTTTACATTGGGGAAGTTCAGGTACAGTTGCACAACCTCGTCTCCTGCCCTGCTGCCGGTGTTCGTCACTGTTACATCGGCGTCTACAGGACTTCCGGCATCCACGGGTTGCCGCGGTATGTTGAGATCGCTGTATTTGAACGTCGTGTAGCTGAGTCCGTATCCGAATGGGTAGAGCGGCTTTCCTTTGAAGTACCGGTAAGTCCGGCCGGCCATTGTATAGTCCTCGAAGTTAGGCAACTGAGTGAGGTCCTTGTAGAAGGTCACCGGCAGCCGGCCGGCAGGATTGTTC
>Ga0255354_1002183_pt1 | contig 10352 bp, 7 predicted proteins | sample HBST50metaG_FD_189942 | JGI IMG/M metagenome (GOLD analysis project Ga0255354, IMG submission 189942) | Peat soil microbial communities from Stordalen Mire, Sweden - H.B.S.T50 | ecosystem: Environmental > Terrestrial > Soil > Wetlands > Peat | place: Sweden: Norrbotten County, Stordalen Mire...
CAGCCAGGCTTTTTCTGCATAATGTCGCTACTGGAAGATCGTTTGCCCGCCGGAAAGATACGAAATGCCGCCCGGCCCTTCCAGGAACCGTACATCTTCCGGTGAAAAAGTCAGGGTGTGGTCTTTGGGGTCAAAGTCCAGATTGATGGCCTTGGTCTTGCGCCCATTGACGAAGATGCCGACCAGCAGCACGTTGCCTTTCATGCTGGCCGCGGCGATGCGATGGCTCTGAATGGCGCCGTAGTCGTTGTCGGAGCTGTTGGAACCCCAGTCCTGCTGGAAGCGGCTGAAGGGATAGACGCTGTGCTGCGCCGGGTGCTGCTGCCAGTCCTTGTCGTGAATCCAGATGCCGTAGGCGGCCGGCAGATCGTTCTTTTCGACGGCCTGGAAGAAGTGGTTGACGGTGATGCGGCCAATAAGATGGTTGTTCCAGTGCCATGGCCAGTCAACAGGGCGGCCGGCAACCAGCCACCAAGCGGCAAACAGGACGACAATCAGTCCCGCGGTACTGGAAAGGATAATGCGCTTGCGGCGGTCGCGGACTTCGTCAAACTGCGGAGCATCGAGCAGGGTCATGGTGCAGATTCCTCAGCGTCAAGAATAAGACAAGAGCATGAACGGGGGCTAGTACTACAGTTGCAAATAGCTGTTCCGGAGGGAGCAGAGGGCTTTAGCCCACTGAAAATAACGCATATATGCAGGGCCTTCAGGCCCGGGCTGTTGCCTCTCATTTCCCCAAAGCGACAAATACAACTGTAGTACTAGGGCGTGCTGACGTTCAGACAGGCCAGCGCGCTAGATTGGCTTCATGTGTCTGAATCGAATGGTATTGACGGATGTTCAGTGGAAGGCGATAGAACAGCATTGCCTAGGAAAAGCCGAGGGACCCGGGCCAGACGGGTGGGGATGCTCGCTGATTTCTGGAAGCAGTTTTGTGGGTGACGGAATTTTCGGCGGTTTGGGCTTGCAACCCCGTGCTACAGAATCATTCACCCAAACGCCGAAGAACCTGGCAAACCACAACCCCATGGGGTGTGGTGAGTCAAGCGGATACCCATATCGATAGATACTTCGGTCTATTCGGTGCTTTCCTGGGAAACTCCGTATTCGCTGGCATCTGTCCGTCGCAGCACGTCGCGTATCGGATTTGCAAGCCAGTTATAGAACATGCCAAGAAACAGCAGCATCGCAAAGGAAGTTGCCAGCATAAAACCGTAGCGCAAATTGCCAAAAATGTCGCTGACCGCGCCCATGGCCAATGGCCCCAGTGCTGCACCGGCACAGGTGAAGAAGAGAATCACTCCCGCCACGACGCCGTGCTCCGACTTAGGGAAACAACTGATTCCCTTTGAATTCAAAGTGGGATAGATGACCGACATGAAAAGCCCCGACAATGCCAGAAGATAAACCGTTGCGTTCGGACCGCCAAAGATCGAGCCCAGGAAGCAAACCAGAATCGCGCCGCTGAAGACTACCAGCACCGTGGTCCAATTCCAGCGCGAAGTAACCCACCCTCCCAGGAAGCGGCCGCCAGCCCGCAACACAAAAAATATCGAGACAACGTAAGCCGCCATGAACGCCGACGATGGCTTATTGTCCTTCAAGTACGTTGGCAACCATACATAGATCGCGCATTCCACCGCAACATAAAGAAAGCAGGCGATGGAAAAAGCCAAGGCATACGGATTCCGCAGCATGTGCATCGTTCGACGCAGGTCGACCGCCTCTTTCGAAATTTTCATTGTTTGTGGATAGCGGACCAGAGAAGCGATCAGGATCAGCAGCGCACAGATGGCTCCGGCAATCACATAAAGCCACTTCCACGACACGCCGCCCAACAGCAACCGCGCCACGATGGCCGGCCCGATGATCGCGCCTACGCCAAAGAATCCCTCGACAGTATTCATGGTCGAGGTGTGTTCCATCGTGGAACTGGATATGTCGCCGATCAACGCCAGTGCACCGGTCTTGAAGATACCGATGGAAGCACCAGAGACAATCAGCAGTAACACGAAAACAGAATAAGAGTTGGCGAATACAAACATATATGAGTTGAGCGCAAACAAGACCAGCCCCAGGATGATGGTCTGTTTCCGTCCGATCCGATCGGCCAGAAACCCGAGGCCGACTGCAGCAAAGGCAATAGCCGACATATTGGCGTAGTGAAATGCACCCGCCGCTGCCATATTCAGATGGAAGCATCGAATGACCTCAGGAATGATGACTCCTACCGAGTCCGTGGTCATGGCGAACATCATGAACATCATGTAGGTCAGCAATCGAATCACGGAGTGGCTTGCTGCCGGCGCCGTATTAGTCATCTGTCGATCTCCTTACTCCGCTGGTTGTTCTTACCCGATGCGTATCGTGACACTACTACCACTCTCCCTGCTGGAATGTTCAATGACCGCGCTGGGCATAACTAAATCTATATCCAACCTGGCCCAATCGTTGCCGCGCGTCCATGCGATGGTAAGAAGGTGGCTTGCAGGCGATTCCACGCAGCATTCTCCTTGAAAGGCAGGATGCGTATTGCGCAGCCGGATCAGATCGAGAAGCTGACGAACGACGGGTCTGGCAAGCGCGGCATCTACCTCGTCCCGTGTGTAATGGTGGCGGTTGATGTCGCGACCTATGCCGCTTCGCGCCAGCAGTTCCATGTCGTTGCTGCCCGCCAAAAGTCCCACATAATAAACCTGCGGAATGCCGGGCACAAAAAACTGCATCGCGCGCGCCATCAGATAACGTGTCTCGTCCTTCCCCAACGCATCAAAAAACGTGCAGTTGACTTGATAAAGATCAAGGTTGTTAGCTGCTGCGCCGGTGGCCCTGAGGCTCTCTCCATTGCTCAGTTTGTGAATGGTCTCGACAAGATTGTCGATGGCCGCGGGTTCAAGAAGACCGGGATTCTCCGGCCCATCGGCGCCCACATCAATCACACCGATGCCGTCATGAGTGTCAAGAACGGTAATCGAATTTTTCGGACGCACCGCAAGCCATGCGACTAACGGCTTCGCGTCCGCCATGTAAAGAGCGTGCAACACCAGCGGCGGCAGCGCAAAATCGTAGACCCAGTCCACATGGCGCGCGATTTCCACCTGTTTTCTGTAGTAACTATGCACCTCGACCAGCACTTCCATCCCCAGCGTACGAGCCTGCTCCGTCAGGACAGCAATAAAATCAAAGGTCTCTGGAATCATGAAGCAACTACTTCCAGGCTTCTTCAGAGCATAGCCCACCGCGTCCAAACGGATAGCACGGATGCCTGCCGTGTGGAAGCGTGCCAGAATGATCTCCAGATAGGCTTTTCCCTGCGGATGCGTAACATCAATATCTATTTGCTGCGGCGTGAAGGTCGTCCAAAGCAAGCGCTTTTCGCCTGTGGCCAGCGTTGCATAAGTAAAGGGAAGACCGGGGCGTGGACGGTAAATGCGCAACAGATCTGCCTCCGTTGCTCCCTCGGGAAAGACCCGGTCGTAGGTCAGAAACATGCCTGCGTAGGGAGAATCAGAACCGCGCCGTGAAAAGTCCTGAAACTGCGGTGACTGACTGGAAATATGATTGACAATAAGGTCTGCCATCACCTCCACTGTCGCTCCCAGCGCACGTAAATCGTCCCAACTGCCCAGCCGTGGATCCACCGAGGTATGGTCGATAGGATCGAAACCAGCGTCGACGCCATCGATGGGATAAAAAAACGGAAGCAGGTGTGCTCCAGCAAAGATCCCAACCAGCGGACCATTCAGCAGCGTGGTAAGCTCGCCAAGTCCCCCGCTGGCCAGCCGGTCAATATAGGTAATAAGTTGAACCTGATTCTTCATCAATTTCCTCTACCGCGCATGACGTTGCAGTTAATGCTTCCAAGGAAGAACTACACTATAACTCCATCCCAGGGATAAGTTGCAGGCATTCATCGACGTTCCAGTCAGGCGTAGCGCCTGGGCGGCTAGCCACCAGCGCTCCCAGCTCATTGGCAAACGCAGCAATCCGCGCCAAAGGCCATCTTGCATCGAGGCCGTGAAGAAAAGCGGCTGCAAATGCGTCTCCTGCGCCCACAGTGTCGGCGACATGAACGGAGAACCCGGCGAAGGTTTGCAGTTCATCCGCATGAAAAACGACACATCCCTTGCTGCCCAATGTAACGCAGATGGTATCGATCTTATAACTGGATGACCAGTATCTGCAGAACGTTTCCATGTTGAAGTCACTTGCCCCAAAGGTTAGTACAAATAGTTGTTTTGCCTCGGTTTCATTCATCTTAAGCACCGTGGCCAGAGCAGAAAGGCGCTGGACCAGAGGAAGATTCCAGTGGCCTGTGCGCAGATTCATATCGTAGAAGCACTTCGCACGAGGCGAGCACCGTAACAGTTGCAGAAGAATACGCTCAGTGTGTTCATCGGTAAACGCCAGAGTTCCACAGTAAATCCATTCTGGGCGGAGGCGCTGCAGATAACTGAACAGAACATCATCGGCATGGAAGCAGTCAAAGGCTGCCGGTCGGCCGATCGTGAAGCTGGCATTGCCAGCGGAATCCGTTGCAATGATCGCGGCGCCAGTTGGTCTTTCAGAAGCAGTTTGCACCATCTCCGTCGTCAGGCCGAGGCTACGCATCTTCTCAAGCGCCCGACTGCCGCGCGCATCCGCGCCTACGGCAGAAAGCAGTGTCACAGAATTGCCGAGCCGCTCTGCGTTGACAGAAAAATTCAGTGGGGCCCCTCCCAGGTACTCCTTTTCACCAAATACGTCCCAGAGAATTTCGCCAATGCTCACGATCTGCAATGAATATCTCCTTATCAGCACACATTACTGCAACGTTGGTAGATAGCCCAGCATCTGCGCTTAATTCCTGCGATATGCACTACACCCTATAAGGAATAGGACTAGCTGGTGAACAGAATTGCGCGAGAAACAGATCAAGCAGCTATGATGTCATCTTCAATTCCTGCTTGGAGAAACAGAAAACACATCCACGCCTGGGTCTCGCAAATTTCCCGTAGAAACATCTGCGCTGCTGGGATCAGTCGATTGACGAACCACTAACTGAAAGTTAACCAAACAGTCACGCGCCAACATGGTTGGATGAGAGATGCGACTCAGCATCATGGTCATGGCCGCCGCACCCAATTCCAGGCAGGGCTGATGTATGGTGGTAAGCGGAGTCTGCAACATGCTGGCGTAGCGAATGTCGTCCATGCCGGTCACCTTGATCTGTGAGGGAACGGATATGCCCAGGGTGTTGAGTGACGTCATTAGCTTGGCCGCAGTGTAATCGTTAGCACAGACAAACGTATCCGGACGATGGTGTGAGAGCATCTCACTAACAAAAGAAATTTGGCTCGGATTACCAAACTCCGTCCAGCACTCAATGCCGGAATCTCCCGTGACGGCAATGGCATTTTGACAGCCCAACGCTCGCTCGGCCACGGTAGGCGCAGCGTTAGGCCGCGCCAGAAAGATCACGCGCCGCGCACCACACTCCAGGACATGGCTGGTAATGACAAACCCAGCACGGCGATTGTCGATGGCTGCCAGATCATATTTGCTGCTTTGCTGCGTTGTGGATAGATCACAATATCGCGGTCCAACAGCACCACCGGAATGTGTGCTTCATCAAGAGCATGCACCATGCGCTGATTGATCTCGTCCTTGTACCCGGTCATTTCCATGGGTGCGAAGAAGATTCCGGAGACGCCCCTCGTCACATAGTACTTACAGAGCTGTTCTGCCTGATCTGCCTCGGAGGAGCAGAGTGAAATAGAAGTCCCCCATAACAGGTCGTAATGACAATCCACACGGGCAGTAGAGATACCCCGGCAGATAGGCTCGAAAATCTCTGTAGTCCCAAGTCCAGGAATGAGCAGGCCAAAGACGTAACCTTCGCCGCGATTCTGCGCCAACGCAAAAATTCCAGAACCTGTGCGGCTCTCCACCAAGCCCTCGGCCTCTAACCGCGCCAACGCGCGGCGAACGTTAGGCAGACTGGCGCCGAATTGTGTAACAAGCACGTTTTCACTGGGCAACCGGTCATCCGTGGCATACTCATGGTTTCGCAGTGCTTTGAGCAGCAGATCGTAGACCTGCTTGTATTTCGGCTCTGCATTCTGCGGCTTGGCGTTCTTGCTATGACTCATTTTTCAAACTCTCTAATTGCGCAACCTGCATCCACTTGAAGGAACTTTGCCTGTGCCAATGCCTTGACGCGTCGACCTTCCGTCGCCAATGACTATGTTCATCCATTAAATTCACCATTCTCAGGAACAAGGGCAATCCAAGTATTTATTACCCAGTATATTGATAATATTTGCAACAGTAATATGCTGCTGAACTATTATCCGTCGCGCAAAGAACAGGTTCCTCCACTTTCCAGCCGTGCATGCTATCCATTATTACTGCGGCTCTGCTATAACCCAGTACCGATGTTATAGCAGAGCCTTTGTTACTACGATGACATCCTCTAGAATGTGAGACGCAGGGCCAACTGCATAGTACGCGCAGTTGCGCTGGTGAGTTGTCCAAAGCTGCCTGAGCTGATATCCGTTACCAAGCCTGACAGGTTAGTGTGGTTGAGCAGGTTGAATGTATCGGCACGGAATTGTATTTTTGACTTATCCGTAATAGAGAAGTTCTTGGCGAGCGACGCATTCACGGTAGCAGCACCGAGTTGACGAACAGCATCGCGGCCAAGATATCCGCCGCGAATCTGAGCACCGCTGAGTGAAGAAATTGCCGGTGTTGAAAATGCAGCAGGATTGAGGTATTTCAGCGTATCGTTGGAATTGCCCAGGTACTGATTCACACCGGAGACCGGGTCCGGACGATCACTCGGATAAGCTGAGTTGTTGTCCTTAACGTTGGCTGGCATGCCGGTGTTCGCAGAGATCACTCCGGAAAGCTGCCACCCATCCGTCGCCGTCTTCACAACGCGGTTTTGCAGATTCATCAACCTATACAACGGCATGTTCCAGAGGAAATTTCCGCTAAAGGTTTCTTTCACATCGAACGGAGACAAGCCATAGTCCGCCTTGATATTGTCAGCATCCTGTGGCGCTGTTTCCAGGAGCAGATTGGAATCTCCCAGAGACATGGCCTTTGACCAAACATAGTTGACGCCGAACACCAAGTCTCTTCCAACAGACTTGTTAAGCGCTGTCTGCAAACCGTCATATTTGCTGGCGTCGCCCGCAGTATACAGACGGAACTCGGAGAACGTTGCCTTCGGCGCAACTCCGGTAATGCGATCCGGCAGATTGCCCGTCAGACTGAAGTTTTCCTTCAGGCCGCGGTTGCCAGTGTAGTCGACTTCAAGAGACATGCCCCAAGGCAGTGCACGCTGAACACCAAGCATCCATTGGATACTGTAGGGATTCGGGAAATTGGCATTGATCGCGGTATTCGCGAAGTCCGATGAAATCGTACCTGAAGTTTGCAGTTCGGTCAAAATCTGACTAAAGTCGCCGCGAACCAGAGGATATTGCAAACCCGCATTGGCAACCTGCTGGCTATTCAAGGTAATGCGGAAAGGCTGGGTAGCTGAAGTCTGTACTTCCTCGATTGGGCCGCCAAATATCGGGTGGGGACTTACGAACAAACCAAAGCCTCCACGTACAATGGTCTTTTGATCCTGGCCTGGATTCCACGTAAAGCCAAGGCGTGGTTGAAAGTTGTTATAGTCCGCGTTGTACATTGAGTCCGCAGAACGGTAGTCACCAAAACCCGCACCAAGTGACGGATCGGACGTATCAATACCGCGATTGTAGACTCTGCCGTTATCTTCCTTGGGCACAGAGAAATAATCATAGCGAACGCCCAGGTTCAAGGTAAGATTATTCGCCAGTTTGTAGTCGTCCTGGAAATACAGACCATACTGGTTTGTGTGCAGGTTGAATGGCGTCAGATCGAGAGTCAGTATCACCTTGCTTGGAGTATTCGCCAAGTACTCTGCTTCTGTCGAATACTGGATGGTCGCGGTGTTCAAGTCAGTGCGGCCTGCAGATTGGCGCTGGAAAATTCCGCCAATCTGTATCGCATGACGCCCATAGCTTCCTGCGATGCCTTCTTCTGCGGTATAGAACGCTCCGCTCTTGTCGAACGACTCCGCTCCATTTGAATCAATTCCGTTGAACACGATCTCTTCAAGATCTGTCGTCATTCCCTGATCAACGCGGCTCAGACGCAGCCGGTTGTAACCAAAGCGGGTAAATGATGTCCATCTGCTCGCCAAGTGCGTGTAGGATGCATTGTAAGCATCCGTGTGGCCGGTTGTGATGCGGTTATCAATTGATACAACGTTGGGATTATTTTTGTAAGGACGGCCTCTCGTGTAACGCGCAGTGATGAGGTTATTGCTGTTCAAGCTGTAATCCAGCCTGACCATGGCATTTCCATCGTTCTGCTTGAGCGAACCGGTGCCGTTATATTCCACAGTCTCCGCAGTCGGATCGCTTGAGGGCTGTGTAACTGTCGGATATGCCGCGAAGATGTCGCTATAAACTGAAGGGCTGATGCTCTTCAAATACGGAGTCGGAACCGTTCCACTGACGGTGGTAAATGAGCTGACTCTTGCGCCCTCATAGCTTCCGAAGAAGAAAAGCTTGTTGGGAATGATCTTCCCTCCAAGTGATCCTCCGTATTCATTGAAGGTTGTCCTGGGCCTGCTGGTGAGGAACTGGTTGCGTGCATCGTAGACGCTGACCTCATTGATCTCATACAGGCTGCCGTGAAATGCATTCGTGCCGCTCTTGGTAATGATGTTCACATTGCCTGACATTGTGCCGCCGACAGTTGCCGGTGCAATTCCCTTTACAACGCTAACTTCCTGAATCGCGTCGTTATTGATGGTGTTGATGAGGTTCGGGCCCTGGTAGAAAGCAAATGCGGGCGTTTCAGGATCTGAAGTCGCATTGGTGCCGTCGAGGGTCAGGTTGAATCCTGCCGGCGGCAGACCGTTCATGGTAATCGTCGTGCCCGCTGGAGTCTGCGAGTCGCCTTGCGTGGAGACACCTGCGCCCAACTGCAGAAGGCTGGTCCAGTCCTGACGCTGCACAGGCAATTCGTTGACTCTGACTTGGCCGATGGTGCTGGTCTGCTCGGAAGTTGTCGTGTTCATGACTTCTTGATCCGCTGAAACCACCACGCTTTGTTGCTCAGCTATAACTTTCAGCGAGAAGTCCACCCGCGCTGTCTGTGCGGCAACCAACTCAATGCCAGTGCGCTTTTGGGACTGGAAACCCGTCTGATTAATCGTGATGGAGTATGTTCCTACGGGCACATAATCAAACGCATATTGGCCAACATCGTTTGTCGTGGCCGTGCGCTCGAGGCCTGTTCCATCATTCCTGAGAACAAGTGAGGCGGACGGAATGACGGCGCCGCTCTGATCAACGACACTGCCTCGAATTCCTGCTGTATTGACCTGCCCATGAAGACAAGGAATTTGGCATATCAATAGTGCTAAAAGTGACAACACTGGAAAGATCTTGCGCCAAAACACTGGCATAGATACTCCTCCTGAACTTTCTGTTGACATTGCAGTTTCTCCTAAAAGGGCACAAACCGGCATAACTATCTGTCAATTTTGTGCAATCTGGATTATTCATCTGAATATAGAAAATTGTCAACGTTTATTTTTAACAAATTGACTTAATTTTACGTTGCTCCAAATACGTCTCAAAGTTGCACCATTTCGTAAAGCACGAAAGACCTTTGATTAGTAATGCTTGGCTGCTGGCGCCTCATGGGGCCAGCAGCCAAGCGCTTCAGCTATGGCTCTGCCTGCGGCCAGCCGGTTCTTCTGCAGATAACGTTTGGCTTCCCATTTGGTACTCGCTACATGGCAGAGCCTCACGACAACCTGCATAGGCACAACTGGCCGTAGGAAAGGCACGGCAATTTACACGGGCTTGCAATTGATCGCAGGCCCCCAGCAGGCGCATTGATTGCCTAGTGCTTCACCGCCGGTGCCTGCCCAATCCAGGATTCTGAGAACCTGACAACCTTGATCGTCTGCCGACGGTAGGTATAGGCCGCAACGATGGAACCATCCCTCATTTGCAGAACGGTCGGGTAGGAGTACTCGTCGCGCCCTGGCGCATCATCCATGAGATGCGCATAGGAAGGATCGTCGGGCTTAACATTCCGGCCAAGCTCCAGATCGCGCATGGGGCCCCAAGTCTCGCCTCCATCCGCAGACAGAGCGACTGTCAGCGGCTTGCGAGGACCGGTTGTAGGCTTTCCGTTCACGACGCTGGCCCTGGTGTTGTTGAAGACCATCGCTATACGCCCATCCTTCAAGCCATAGGACTGAACTGACGCGTTGTTGTTAGGCAGGGATGTTGCCTTCGGAGCCGTCCAGG
>Ga0255354_1002187_pt1 | contig 10336 bp, 8 predicted proteins | sample HBST50metaG_FD_189942 | JGI IMG/M metagenome (GOLD analysis project Ga0255354, IMG submission 189942) | Peat soil microbial communities from Stordalen Mire, Sweden - H.B.S.T50 | ecosystem: Environmental > Terrestrial > Soil > Wetlands > Peat | place: Sweden: Norrbotten County, Stordalen Mire...
AGGTGAGGATGCCGTCGGCGGTGGGAACGGCGCGCACCAGGCATCCGGAAAAGACCGCGGCAGTGGCCATTTCCCAATCGAGGATGTGGGAGCGCGCCTCGCAGATGATCTCCTGGCCCGGCTGGGTGTGGAGGCGGATGGCAATCTGGTTGCCCATGGTGCCGGTGGGGACAAACAGCGCGGCTTCGCGGCCAAAGGTCTCAGCGGCGCGGCGCTCCAGTTGGTTGATTGTGGGGTCTTCGCCGTAGACGTCGTCGCCCACCTCAGCCGCGGCCATGGCGGTACGCATTTCCAGGGTGGGGCGGGTCACGGTATCGGAACGTAGATCGATAAGCTCTGCCATTGGTATTCCTTCCTTGAGTTTGGATTAATCCTAAATGGCTCTGTGATCACAAAGGCAGAAGCCCATATCTGATCTGATACTCAGATCGCAAAATAATTCTGTACCAGGTATCAACATCCGGAAATATCGCCTGCTCTATATACGTCTCAGGACTGTACGAAACGATTGAAAGCGGCGAACCTGTCATAGCCGTAATGCAGATACCTATATGAAAAACAAGGGCATCCGACCTAAGTCCCCGTCTCCAATGAAACTCGCTCACAGGAAGGACGGATTCTAATTCATCGTCAGGCGCAGGGCTTAGGATCGTTTCCGTCTCAAAGATGTCTCCCCCGCCTACCAACTGCCAAACATCCAAGACATCTGGATGCACGGAATGGGATATACTGCTCGTCCAGTCATCAAGGACTGTGCGATCAATGCCCCCTTTCCAACAGAACAGCAGAGGGTATTGCCGCGAGTCTCTTAGCAACTCTTCAATCATTGGGAAGACAATTCCTTCTTCTTGAAACTCCGCTGTTCACGCCAAGCAAAGAACACAAGTTTCCTGCTCCCGAGTCCCTGCTCTTACGGTATCTGTGCCATGGGCAGCTCGATGACCGGGGTGCGCTTGCCGTCTTTCATGGCGTAGGCCCAGAGGCCGTGGAAGTTTTCGCGGAACGCGGGCTGCGCTTTCAAAACAGCGCTGAGGACGGCAACCGCTTCGGTGCGCAGGGCGGCCGGATCGGTAACGCCGGTGGACTCGTAGACCACGCCCAGGTCGGCCTGATGCAGCGAAGTATCGAGATGGATGGCGTCGATCTTCCAGGTGCGGGAGCCGTCGGGGAGCGAGTAGGGGAAGGCCTCGGAGGGCGAGTTCTTCAACAGCGCCTGCTCCTGGCCTAGCTTTTCAAGATTGGGCGAAGAGAGGAAATCGACCGGGACGAGCAGAGAGCGGGCGGCTTCGTAGCAGTACCAGGCCGCCCAGGGAAGATCGGCGTGAGCCAGTTCGCGAGCGCGGGACCAGAACCAGACGCCGTCATGGCCATCGAAACTGCCCTGGCGAACGGACAAGCCGCCCAGCCGCCATGCGGGAGAGGAGGACGCGGTGTCCCAGGCCAGGATGAGGCCTAACTGGCCTCCCAAGGGAGCTCCGGCGGCATCGGCCAGGACCACGGCATAGCGGCCTGGAGGGAGGGCGTGCATGGTGATGGTGACGGTGAGGGATCCGCTCTGGTTGGAGCAGAAGAACTGCGTATCGGCAGTGGCCTTGAGGTTGCTGGCATCGAGCAGATAGAGGCTGCGAAGTTGAACCTGACCGCCTTTAACCAGCGGCGCGGCTTGCTCGACTGCGCCGCGAATCCCATCCCAATCCGAAGCTACGGCGGGCAGCAAGGCGGCCTGGAGCTGGGTCATATCCTGCTGCAGGACGGCTACGGACAGGCGGCCCGCGGCGGAGGCCAGCGCATCGCGGTCGAGGGGCAGCATGGCGGCCTGGGTGGTGCACGTTACGGCGTGGCCGGCGAGCGGGACGGAAAGCAGAAGCAACGCGGCCCAATTCTTGAAGCAGAGGCGCATCTTAGGGGATTTCCTCTCTGCCCGGGGAAACTGTTTTCGAGCGTCCGCAGGCCACTGTTAGTCTAGTACACACAGAGCGGCAACGAGTTGCCGCGTCCGGAAGCCTGTCCTGCGAAAGCAAAGGGATCGGCCAAAGTGTCGGCTCTGGGGAGCAAAATTCCATGCGCATGCCCATTCTGTTTGACTCGCCGGCTTCAAGAACATCGTCTTGCGCGCTGATTGTGGCGGCGCTGGCGGTGGCCCTGTGCGGCGCACAGATGGTGGCCGGGCAAGCTGCCGCAGCAACCCCTGCGACGAAGCCCGCTGTGGCGGCGCACAAGGCCGTCAAGGCGCATACGCATAAGGGCAAAGCCCATCCGGTAGCCGCGGCGGCACAAGCAGCGATCCAGACGGCTCCCACGCCGGAGCAGCCCAAGGCGCCTGAAGCGCCCCACTGGCCTGTCAACGACCACGCGGGAGTGGCTACGGTCACCTGGGATAGCCACGGATTGCGCATTGAGGCCACAAACTCTAGCCTGCAGCAGATTCTGAAGGACGTTTCAACGGCCACCGGCGCCAAGGTGGATGGATTGGGAGCGGACGAGCGGGTGTTTGGCGAATTTGGCCCTGGGCAGGCGCGCGACGTGCTTTCCAAGCTGCTGCATGGGTCCGGCTACAACGTGATCATGATCGGCGACCAGGGACAGGGAGCGCCGCGGCAGATTGTGCTCAGTTCGCGGCACAGCGGCGACATGCAGACTGCCGTCACCAAGAGCGCGACCGACGCCGACGAAGATGATGCAGCCGATAGCGATCCCGAAGAGCCGCCAACACCAGCTCAGGCCCCACAGATCCGGCCCGGCTTTGCGCCAGGAGGGCAACAGCGGCCTCCGCAGATGCCGCCGAGATGAAACAAGCTGACAGTTGTCAGCTAGAGGTGGGTGGCGTTCGGAGTTGATTGGCAAAATATCGGAGATTTGTTTGGAATCGCCCTGCGGGCGAGCAAACTGATCTTTGAACACTGAAGAGTCGGTTTAGAGCCCAGGCGCAATTTGAGGACGGGTTTTCACCACAACAGGTTGGGACTGCGGGCGCATGAGGGCAAAACCGGCACGCAGGATGCCATAGGCCACCAGGATGCCGAAAGCCATTGAACCCACACAAGCGCAAATCAACATCGTCAAATTCAGTAAATCAGACATTGCACCCTTCTTGATTGACTTCCCTGGGACTTGCAACGTTCGCGTTCCGTCCACCGGAAGGTTGATCGGAAACGCCTACACAAATACTAGCTGCGATTGTCGCAGAAGTACACGCCGCGTTGACCCAGATTTCTATTGACCAATAGAATACCTCTAGGGTGTTGCAATCCGGTAACCGGCCGGGATTACGATCTGAACAGCCCACCTTCACCCATTACCCGATGACAATTACTCACATTTCGGTACGCGGGGCGCGCCAGCACAACTTGCGCGACATCAATGTGCGCATCCCCCGGAACTCGCTCACGGTAGTCACTGGCCTCTCTGGGTCAGGCAAGAGCTCACTGGCCTTCGACACGATCTATGCCGAGGGACAGCGGCGCTACGTGGAGACGCTGTCCGCCTACGCGAGGCAGTTTCTGGACCAGATTGAGCGGCCGGACGTGGATTCGATCGAGGGCTTGAGTCCGGCCATCTCGATTGAGCAGAAGACCACCAGCCGCAGTCCGCGATCGACGGTGGGAACCATCACTGAGATTTACGATTACCTGCGTTTGCTCTACGCGTCGGTGGGGACGCCGCACTGCCCCAACTGCGGCAGGTCGATTGCGCGCCAGACCGCGGAGCAGATCGTGCAGCGCATTTTGCAACTAGGCATGGGTGAGCGGGTTACGGTAATGGCTCCGATAGTGCGCGGCCGCAAGGGAGAATTCAGGGATCTGCTGGATCAGCTGGACCAGCAGGGCTTCCGCGCCCGCATCGACGGCGAGATGTATGACCTTGCCGAGCCGGTGCCGCTGGACAGGCGCAAGAACCACACGGTGGAAGCGGTCATCGATCGCATTCTGCTGAAGATGCCAGCGGCCGACGCGCCACCGTTGCCGGCCGGCAAGCCTTCGGTGGAGAAGCGGCTGGACCTGGCCGTGGCCAAGGCGCTGCAAATGGCCAATGGGCTGGTGCTGGTGGTGATTGCCGGAGGCGAGGAGCAATTGTTCTCGTCCTCAATGGCCTGCCCGGACTGCGGCCTGGACGTGCCCAAGCTGGAGCCGCGCAGTTTCAGCTTCAATTCTGCCTTTGGCGCCTGCCCGGAGTGCCACGGGCTGGGCTCGCTGTACGACCTGGACCCCGCCAAGGTGATCACCGACTGGTCCAAGCCCTTGCTGGACGGTGGACTGGGACCGGGCTCCTCATCGCAATACCTGCTCAAGCTCATCCACTTGGCCGCCGACCGGTACGAGATCAACCTCAAGCTTCCCTTTGAGGATTTGCCGCCCAGGCAGCAGCACATTCTGGTCTATGGCCCCCCCAAAGGCGAAGCGCCGCGCACGGGATTCCATGGCATTTTGACCTACCTGCGGGACTCGATCGACGAAGCCAACAGCGACGGCTATCGCGATTACATGCTGAGCTACATGTCGGCGACGCCCTGCCCGGTTTGCCGGGGCCAGCGGCTGCGCCCGGAGTCGCTGGCGGTGAAGATCGGTGGCCTGTCGATTGCGGATTTCACGGCGCTGCCGCTGAACCGCGCTCTCTCTGCCGCCATCAACATGAGCTTCACGGCGCGCGAGGCGCTGCTGGCAGAACGCATCCGGCACGAAATTGTGGAGCGGCTGGAGTTTCTTTGCGCGGTGGGATTGAACTATCTGGCGCTGGATCGCAACGCCGACACGCTCTCTGGCGGCGAGGGCCAGCGCATCCGCCTGGCGACGCAGATCGGCTCGCGGCTGCGCGGCGTGCTGTATGTGCTGGACGAGCCTTCCATCGGCCTGCACCAGCGCGACAACATGCGGCTGATTGAGGCCCTGGAGAACCTGCGCGACCTGGGCAATACGGTGCTGGTGGTGGAGCACGACGAAGAAACCATCAGGCACGCCGACTACGTGCTGGACCTGGGGCCCGGCGCGGGACGGCTGGGCGGCTATGTGGTGGCGCAGGGCACGCCGGAAGAGATCATGGCCTGCCCTGAATCGCTGACCGGGCGCTATCTTTCTGGCAGCAGCACCATGCTGCATCGCGCCAAGCCGCGCCCGCTGACCGGCAAATGGATCACCGTGAAGGGCGCGCGCGAGCACAACCTGCAGGACATTACCGTGCGCATTCCGCTGGGCGTGATGACGGTGGTGACCGGCGTGAGCGGAAGCGGCAAGAGCACGCTGATCAACGGGATTCTGTATCGCTCGCTGGCCAAAACCATTTACGGTTCGCACGAGGATCCGGGCGTGTTTGACGGGCTGACCGGCGCGGAGCAGATCGACAAGGTGGTGCGCATCGACCAATCGCCGATTGGGCGGACGCCGCGCTCGAATCCGGCGACGTATACCCAGGTGTTCTCGCCGATTCGCGATCTGTTTGCCATGCTGCCGGAGTCGCGCGAGCGCGGGTATAAGCCGGGACGGTTTAGCTTCAACGTTTCCGGAGGCCGTTGCGAGGCCTGCCAAGGCGACGGTCAGCGGCGCATAGAAATGAACTTTATGCCCGACGTGTTTGTGCAGTGCGATGTGTGCAACGGACGCCGCTACAACCAGGAGACGCTGTCGGTGAAGTTCCATGGGCACTCGATTGCCGACATTCTGGAATTGACCATTGAGGACGCACTGCCGGTGCTGACCGATGTGCCATCGGTACACCAGAAGCTGCAAACGCTGGTGGATGTGGGCCTGGGCTATGTGAAGCTAGGGCAGAGCGCAACGACTCTTTCTGGCGGTGAAGCGCAGCGCATGAAGCTGGCGCGGGAGCTGAGCAAACGCCAGACCGGGCGCACGCTTTATCTGCTGGACGAGCCCACGACGGGACTGCACTTCGACGATGTGCGCAAGCTGCTGGAAGTGCTGCACAGGCTGGTGGACCTGGGCAATTCGGTCATCATCATCGAACACAACCTGGACGTGATCCGCAACGCGGACTGGATTCTGGACTTGGGGCCCGAGGGCGGCGAAGAAGGCGGCTACGTGGTGGGCGAGGGACGTCCGGCCAAGATTGCCGACACGCCGGGATCGTTTACCGGGCAATTTCTGAGGCACTACTACACATCCGCCAACGGACAACTGCAGCCTGTGGATGTGGAAGACGAAGCGGCTGTTGCCGAAGCAGTCAGCGAACCGGACGCACCCGCCGCCGAAGCCAAAGAAGCGGCCAAACCGTTTGTCCCGCGCAAGAAGAAGACAGGAGTGCCGGAGGCGGGCAGCAGCGTCGAACCGAAACCCGCAAAGAAGACCAGGGCAACCAAAAAGGCTGCCGATTCGCCCGCCAAAGCGAAAGCTCCGGCGACAAAAAAGACCGCAGCCAAGAAGGCCACTGTACGTAAGAAGAAAACGGGGACCGCATGACCGGATTGCCCGAGCAAGAGCCCTTGCAACCGGAAGGACGCATTGTGCCAGCGGAGCTTGGCGCGGAGGAAGCCGCGCCCGAAGCGGAGCTGGTTCCCTTGCCCGAGAGTCCCCTACCCGCAGGCGAGGCTGAGCAGATCGTACACGCGGCCGCTGAGCCGACAGAGCCTGAACCGCCGCTTTTTCAGAGCTGGTCGCTGCCAGAGATCGCCGTTCCGGAGCGGATTCCGCACCTGGGACACGTGTGCCTGCTGGGCGTGATGGCCGTTTTCGGACTGCTGGCCGCCACCCTGCTGACGCGCTCGGCGCTCTACTTTCATCTGTTTGGCGTATCGACGGCGCAGCAGGCGATGAGCGACATTCACTACACGCTGGGCAGCCAGGCGATGATGTATCTGTTCACACTGCTGGCTAGTGTGGTGTTTTTTCCGCTGATGTGGCACAAGGGATTTTTTGCCGGGCTGCAATGGAACGGCGGCACGGCGCTGCGGCAGCGCAAGCGCCTGTTGAGCGCGGCGGCGGTGTGTTTTGTGCTCGCCATCGTGAACGGAGTGCTGCTGCCGGGGCCAGCCGATACGCCCATCGACAAGATTTTTCGTTCTCCCGGAGCGGCGTGGCTGCTGTTCGGCTTCGGGGTGACGTTTGCGCCATTTTTTGAAGAGATGATCTTCCGCGGCTTTCTGCTGCCCGCTGCATGCACGGCCTGCGACTGGGTGGCCGAGCAAGCCGACAGCAAGCCGGTGCGGCCGCTTGGCGAAAACGGGCATCCGCAGTGGTCGCTGACCGCCATGAGCGTGGCGTCGGTGCTGACCAGCGTCGTCTTTGCGCTGATGCATGCGGAGCAGACGTCGCACGCGGTGGGGCCGTTTCTGCTGCTGATTTGCGTGAGCCTGGTGCTGTGTTGGGCGCGGCTGAGCAATCGCTCGCTGGCCGCCAGCGTGCTGGTTCATGCGTCGTACAACTTCATGCTGTTTGTGCTGATGCTGTTGGGAACGGGCGGGTTCCGGCATTTGGACAATATGTAAAAGCAGGGATTAGTGGTTAGGGGGCAGGGGTTAGAAAACACTGCGCCGGGCTGCTTGCTCGCTATTCCCTGTTCCCTAATGACAAACAAGTATGCAAGGTCAATAAAGACAAATTCGTATCGTTCGAGCTTTATTGCTTTCCCACCCATCCGCAAAAAACGCGGCTGGATGGGGCACCCAGTTTTATCCACTGTGGGCCGGAAACACAGGTGCGGGCCTGTTCCCTATTCCCTGTTCCTTGCTTCCCTTTACAATCAAACGTGATGACTATTTCGACGAACGCTCAGCAATTGCTCTCGATTCTTGCGCGCATCAGTTTCCGCCTTGGCCAGTTCAAGCTGTCCTCGGGCGGGACCAGCGACTACTACGTGGACTGCCGCACGACCACGCTCGACGCCAAAGGCGCCTGGTTCACCGGCCACGCGATTCTTGAACTGTTGGAAGAAAACGGCATTCAGGCCGAAGCGGTGGGCGGACTCACCATGGGCGCGGATCCGATTGTCTCGGCAGTTGCGATCGCCACCGGAGGGCGCGCTTTGCAAGCGATCCAACAAGGAAAGCCCGAACCGCCGGTTTTACAGGGCTTTCTGGTGCGGAAAGCAGAGAAAGCGCACGGGACGGGGCGGCGCATCGAGGGCTTCAACCAGCCCGGCGCGCGGGTGGTGATTGTGGACGACGTTTGCACGACCGGCGCCTCTACGATTAATGCGATCCAAGCTGTCCGCGAAGCGAGTATGATAGTTGCGGCTGTGGTCTGCATTGTGGAACGGGAAGAGGCCAATGGGCGGCCCGCCGTGGAAGTTGCAGCCGAGGGCGCACCTTTCCTGCGTTTGTTCACCGCTAACGACGTGCGAGCGGAGCACTTACGCCAGAAGTAACATAGGGGAGTTCTCTGGGTGGTCTCTCAGAGAGTCCACTTACGCATACCGGGCCGATCCTGTGCCGGACCGGCTCGATATGCTTTTATTATAGGGATAATTTATATGTAACGCCATGAGTGCCCCACCCGTACAGCGTGTTGGATTATGCGGCACGGGTGGGAGAGATAATGCACGCATGACAGTAATGATTGAAACGCCGTTTACACCTTGAGGTCTGAGCTTTATGGCTCAGCTCATTTTCCGCTTAAATTACAGGCCAGTCGGCGTCGGAGCAGGTTCAGAAACCGCACCGGCATTCGACAGCAACCGCACTTCTACACGACGGTTCTGCTTGCGGCCTTCCGCGGTGGTGTTAGGCGCTACTTGCTTATCTTTACCGATGCCAATGAGATAGAAGCGGCGCGCGGGAACTGCGTATTTAGAGGCCAGATATTGCACCACCGCATCAGCGCGGCGCTGGCTGAGGTCGTAGTTGTACTGGGCCGATCCTACTGAATCGGTTCCGCCGGTAACTTCAAGGATGTAGCTCTTGGCCGAAGTAAGCTGTGCGGCAAAGGTATCCAGTTGCGCCTTATCTTCCTTGGTTAGAACAGCCTTGTCGAAGCCAAAGGTCACAGAGACATCGGCGAGCGGCTTGTAATCATCGAGGCCCTTGAGAACGCCCTCGAGCGAGTCGGCGCGATGCACGGCGTTGCTGGCAGAGAGGTCAGCATCGCCCGCCAGTTTGGCGGCGTTCAGAGCCTTCTGGCTGGCGGAGTCTGCTGCGCCCTGCGCTTGCCCGATACCGGCCTGGGAACGGTCGTCGACGTCGTGAATCTGGCGATTGTTGGCCGCCGTTTTTTCGTCCAGTTGATTGGTGTGTTCGATCAAGGGCGCGGTCTGGTTGTGTACATACTTTTTGGTTGCGCAACCGGTTGCACCAGCCACCGCCAAAGCTACTGTCAAACCCAAAGCTCCAAAACGATAAGCGTTCATGATCCCGTCCCTTTCTTTGCCACACTTGCTGGCCCGACCTTAACCGGGGGCAGAGGTGGCTTTTCTTCTCGCTAAGGACAGAGCAACCGGGGGGCCAAACCAGAACACACACGCCAACCCATAAAGAATCAGCTATTTAACAGACATAAATGAACTCTTAGTTGAGGAGCCTTACCGTGTATTTTTTACCTGAACTGGTAAGGATTGCTTAAGAGCAGGCGGTAGGGATCAGGGATTTCTGTAGCGAAGTCGGCGGTATTCTGTTCCCTGTTCTCTGCCCTGCGCCCGTTATCCTAGAAGCTGGCTTGCCTCATGGACCTTTACGAGAAAATCCGCACCCTGCCCACGCAACCCGGCGTGTACCTGTACAAAAACGCCGAGGGCGAGGTGATCTATGTGGGCAAGGCCAAGAACCTGCGCTCACGGGTGCGCTCGTACCTGCTGGCGGCGTCGCAGGCCAACGCCAAGACCGGCACGCTGATGCGCGAGGCGGTGGACCTGGACTACATTCTGGTGGCCAATGAGCACGAAGCGCTGGCGCTGGAAAACAACCTGATCAAGCAGCGGCATCCGCGCTTCAACATTCTGCTGCGGGACGACAAGACCTATCCCTATGTGAAGCTGACCATGGCGGACCGCTTTCCGAAGGTGTTTGTGACGCGGCGGATTCGCAAGGACGGGGCGGCGTATTATGGCCCGTATTTTCCCGGCAACTTGGCTTACCGAGTGGTGGAGCTGATCCATCGCAGCTTTCTGGTGCCGAGTTGCAAAGTGGATTTGTCGCGTTATCACCAGCGGGCCTGTTTGCAGTACTACATGCACCGCTGCCTGGGGCCATGCGTGGAGGAGCTGACCACGCCGGAGATTTACGCGAACGCGGTGCGCGACGCGCAAATGCTGCTGGAAGGCCGCCACGTTGAACTGGAGCGCACGCTGACCGAGCGCATGATGGAGGCCGCCGAGGCGGAGCTGTTCGAGGCCGCGGCACGGCTGCGCGACCAGCTCGGGACGGTACACCAACTGCAGGAGAAGCAGCGCATCGCCACCA
>Ga0255354_1002188_pt1 | contig 10336 bp, 8 predicted proteins | sample HBST50metaG_FD_189942 | JGI IMG/M metagenome (GOLD analysis project Ga0255354, IMG submission 189942) | Peat soil microbial communities from Stordalen Mire, Sweden - H.B.S.T50 | ecosystem: Environmental > Terrestrial > Soil > Wetlands > Peat | place: Sweden: Norrbotten County, Stordalen Mire...
GGGTCACGAAGGTGCCAGGCATCAGGCGCAAGGCACTGACCAGATCGTCGCGCAAAGCCAGGTCCAGCGTACTCAGGACGCTGGTGGCGGCACTGGTCTGCGGCTGCGGCGTGGGGACTCCGGTGGCAGTGACGACGATGGACTCGCGCGCCCACTCCGGCTCCAGCACCACGTTGCGCTCGATGTCGTCCAGCCGTCCAGCATAGAAGCCGGGCGTCTCCAGTTGGCGAAAGCTATTGGCCGAGACCGCGAGGAAGAAGCGCCCACTGACGCCAGTGGTGATTTGGAAACTGCCGTCTGACTTGGAAACAGCAGAGGCGATCCCTTTTCCGTTGTAGGCCAGAACCACAGTGGCTCCGGTAACCTTAGCGCCGGAGGCGTCCGTGACCACGCCGCGAATGGAAGCAGCCGGGCACAGTGCGGCAAATGCGGCAAGCAGAATGGCTATGGATAAAGGCCGACAAGCACGTGACAATTGTCGGCGTAAATAGAAGGAAAAAGACATAATGCTCCTTCGTTCCCCTCGGAACGCAAGCGGGTAAAGCGCCTAGGACCGGTCTCCTGACTTACGCCTTCTCCAGCCACCTTCCCAAAAGCGGGCTCAGGGCTCGCTTCCAGTGGTTTCGTGGAACCTTCCGCGCAGGGGCGGAACGATCCTGGCTGAAATCCTGGCCCAGCCCATAGGACGGGCCATGAAACAGGGGCGCTCACAGTTGCGGGGCAGCGACGGACTTTCACCGTCTTCCCGAACATCCTGGCGATTGCCGTGGTGAAATACGCTGCCCATCGGGGGCAGCCAGTATGCCATGGAACGATTTTCCATGACATCAACATTTATAGCCGGGCAGGGTTATGAAGTCAAAATCGCGGGCAAGTGCAGGAGGTGCGGTGTTGCGGGTGAGCAGCAAGCGCGTGCATGGAGGAAAGAGTGGTGACCCCGGGCAGATTCGAACTGCCGACCTACGGTTTAGGAAACCGACGCTCTATCCAGCTGAGCTACGGGGCCATGTTGATTACAATGCCGTTATTCGTTCCAACGTAACAGCCCAGCTCCCTTTAGCTCCCCGCAATTGATTTGCTGTGTTCTGGGAAGCACTGCAAAGCGCAAAGGGAGTACGAGTTGAAAGCCGAACGAGCACGATAACAACAGGGTACCATTTGCAAAGTCGATAGAGCGAGCGGCTTCGCTTGAGAAAGTCCATTTCAGCGGAACCGCGAAATGCGGCGTCATGTGGTCTATTTTTGCTTCGGCGCGTACATTTATCTGGATATCGTGCGAGCAGGGTTGCTCCCCTCATACGAGGTACTGCCATGGCATCAGGCTTCCGCAGCACTCTCCTTCTGATTCTGGCAATGTGCGTTTTGGGCTTCCCCGCCCCGTTCCAGCCTGCCGCATATGGCCAGTCCGCTAACACCGTAGAAATTGGTTTCGGCCAATCCGTGATTGCGCTCAATGGGCCCTGGAAGTTTCAGATTGGGGACTCACCCGTGGATCCGCTCACCCACTCACCACAGTGGGCAGACAGGAACTACGACGACTCCGGCTGGGAGACGGTGAGCCTGACGCCCCAGCCGGGCGGCTTCGATCCTTTTGACGGAGATCCGCGCTATGTCCCCGGCTGGACGGCCAAGAGCCATCCTGGATACACAGGCTGGGCGTGGTACCGGATGCGGGTTCAGGTTCTTCGAACGCCGGGGGAGCGGCTGGCGCTGGCCGGCCCGGTGCAGGTGGATGACGGCTACCAGGTTTTTGCGAATGGAAGGTTGCTGGGCGGCTACGGCAGATTCCGCGAGCCGGGCGAGGATCCTGTCGTCTACTGGACCCAGCCCGTTCTGTATTCTCTTCCGGACCCGACGCCGGGCAGCAGTGCCGGCGCTACATCTGCAACGGAGCTGCTGGCCTTCCGGGTCTGGATGGGGTCGATGGGGCTGTTGCATTCTCCAGACGCGGGAGGGCTGCGTTACGCGCCGCTGCTGGGCGAGGCAAGCGCAATAAACGCACAAATCCAATTGGAATGGCAGGAACTGGATTGGCAGAGCGCATACCACACCTTCGAGGCAGGGCTGTTTCTGCTGCTGGCGATTGTGGCGGCCAGCCTGCTTCTGTTTGACCGTTCCGATCCGGTCTATCTGTGGCTGGCGGGCGTCCTGGCGCTGACCACGATTCAGGACGTTCTGCTGACCTTGTCCAACTTGACCAACTTGCTCAGCAGTAACATCTATTTCTTCCTCAGCCTGGCCATTCTTGGCCCGCTTTTGCTGGGAGGATGGGGCCTGATGTGGTGGGTCTGGTTCCAGTTTCGCCGCCCAGCCTGGGTGCCCAAAGCCATTGTGGCTCTCACGCTTTGCTATATGTGCTTCGAGGTCCTGGGGGGCGAGTTCTTCCATGGCGCAATTCCGCACCCGGTGGGCGTGGCGGCTCATGCGGCGTCGGTGGTGGTGCGGCTGCTGTTTCTGGTGCTGCTGGTGCGCATTGTGGTTTGGGGCATTCGTCAGCATGGGCTGGAGGGCTGGCTGGTGCTGCCCGCCGTGGGTCTGGCGGTGCTTGCGCAGTTTGGCAGCGAGTTGCTGGTTCTGCATGTGCCGGTTTTGTGGGCGCCGTTTGGTGTTTCCATCTTCATTGAGGAGATTGCCCACCTGCTTCTGGCGGCGGCGATTGCCTTGCTGCTGCTGCGCCGCCTGCTGCTTTCGGTGCGCCGTCAGCGGCTGATGGCGCTCGACATCAAGCAGGCGCAGGAGGTGCAGCAGTTGATTTTGCCCGAGGCGCGAACCACGTTGCCGGGCCTGGAGGTGAACTGCGAATACCGCCCGGCGCTGGAAGTGGGAGGAGATTTCTTCCAGATCATTCCGCACTCGGCGGACGGCAGCCTCCTGATTGTGGCGGGGGACGTGACGGGCAAGGGGCTCAAGGCCGGAATGCTTGTGGCTGTGCTTGTGGGAGCGATTCGCACCGCTGCGCAATACAATTCCGATCCGCGGACGGTGTTGAGGACCCTGAACCTGCGCCTTTTGGGGAGAAGCAATGCACATGCCACCTGCCTGGCTCTGCGCATTGACCGGGATGGCCACGTGACGCTGGCCAGCGCTGGGCATCTGCCGCCCTATCTGAACGGGGAACCGATGGCGATGGAAGGAGCTTTGCCGCTGGGGCTGATTGAGGACGCAGAGTTTTCCATCCTGCGCTTCCAACTGAAAACGCAGGACAAGCTGGTGCTGATGTCCGATGGGATTGCTGAAGCCACGGATGCCGAGGGACGCCTGTTTGGCTTCGAACAAGTTCATCAATTGCTGCGGACGGGAAGCTCGGCGGCGGAGGTGGCCAGTGCCGCTCAGAAGTTCGGACAGGTGGACGACATCAGCGTCATCTCGGTCACGCGGACTGCTCGATTGGGGACGGAGGCTGCCTAAACGAGCCGGAGGAAGAAGTCGAGGACCCAGCGGCGAATCGCTTCTCCTGCTACGTCATCTAAAGGGGTATGGCAAGTCAGGGACTAGCGGTTTCGGTGTTGGATTTGGTGGGTCTTCGGGCAGATGAGAGTGCAGGCAACGCAATTGCCCGGTCGGTGGATCTGGCAAGGCATGCCGAGCAACTTGGCTACAAGCGGTTTTGGCTGGCCGAACACCATTCGATCTCTGGGCTGGCTTGCTCAGCGACGTCCGTGCTGATCGGCCACGTTGCCGCAGAGACCCGGACGATCCGGGTGGGCAGCGGCGGAATCATGCTTCCGAATCACGCTCCGCTGGTGGTTGCGGAGCAGTTCGGAACTCTGGATGCCCTCTATCCGGGGCGAATCGATTTGGGTCTGGGACGCGCTCCCGGCGGTGATTATCAAACCATGCGCGCCCTGCGGCGTGACACGGGGCAGAGCGGCGACGACTTTCCGGAATTACTCGCTGAACTGCGCAGCTATCTGGGGCCGGAACGGCCCGGGCAGGTGGTCAAAGCGATTCCCGGCCAGGGGAGCAATGTCCCGATTACCCTGCTGGGATCGAGCGGCTTCAGTGCTGAGCTGGCAGCCCGGTTGGGTTTGCCGTTTGCCTTTGCGGCACATTTTGCGCCCGATTACCTCTACAAGGCGTCGCAACTCTACCGCGAAAACTTCCGTCCCAGCGAGTCTCTGCCCAAGCCTCATCTCATGATTGCCGTCCAGGTAATCGCTGCAGAGACCGATGCGGCGGCTGAGCGTTTGTTCACCACGGCGCAGCAGCGCTTCCTCCGGCTGATCCGGAACCAGCCGGTAGAACTGCTGCCGCCGGTCGATTCCATGGATTCGCTGTGGCAGCCATGGGAGAAGGAAGCCGTCGAAAGCAAGTCGAGAGCAGCGATCGTAGGGTCAGAAGCCACGGTCAGACAGGGTTTGGAGAAGCTCGTTCGCGAGACCAAAGCGGATGAGGTGATTGTTGTGACCGACACCTATGACCACGAGGACAGGCTGCAATCCTATGAGCGCGTGGCCAGAGTCGCGAGGCTGATTGCCGCTTGATTCCGCAAGCAGGAGAACGGACGCCGGTTGGCCGCAGTTACTTCCAGCGGAAGATGCGCAGAGAGACGGCAAACGGAACCACGAACCAGGCCAGCAGAATCGCAACCGGGGTGAGCATGTGGCCCAGGCCGATGCCTTGCAGCATGTTGCCACGCAGGGCATCGATGGACGCCGTCAGGGGTAGTGCCCGCACGAAGGGCTGAATGACCGCCGGAAAGCGCGAGGCGGAAAAGAAGACGCCGGAGAGAATCCACATGGGGAGCATGACCAGGTTCATCAGCCCGGATGCGGCTTCCATGGTTTTGGCGCGCGAGGACACCAGCAGTCCCATCGCGGAAAAAGCGAGCGAGGTGAGTACGCAGAGGAATCCCAGCTCCCAAAGCGACCCGCGAAAGGGCACGCCGAAGGCCAGCCGCGCAAAGCCCAGGAAGGCTGCGACCTCAATGACCAGCATGGCCAGACGGGAGAGTAGGAAGGACATGAGATATTGCCAGCGCGGCATGGGCGAGGCCACCAGGCGCTTGAGCAGCTTTTTTTGCCGGGCTTCCACAATGGCAAAGCCCAGGCCCCAGATGGCCGAGCCCATCAGGTTCATTCCCAACAGGCCGGGCACCACAAAGTCGATGTAGCGCGAGCCGGTCTCATGCACTAACTGGTTCTCGGAGCGAACGGCGTCGCGCCGGCCAGCCGCTAGTTGAAGGGCGCGATCGGCCACCAGCCGCGCCGTGCGCGCATCGGGATTGGTGTCGTCGTATTTGTAGGCCACCCCGTCGGGCTTTTGAATGGCCAGGAGAAGAATATTTCCGGTGGCTAGGGCGCGGGTTCCGGCGGCCTCGTCCATGGTGGCGGCGGTCAGGCCCTTGTCCGCGGCCAAAGCCTGGGTCAACTGAGTCGTGGTGGCAGCCACCTGCAACACATCGGCCGGGCGGTTGCGGAAAGCGATGCCCAAGCCCATGGCCAGCAGGATGGGGAAGATGAAGATCCAGAAAATCGCCTCCGGCTCGCGCCAGATGATCCGGAACCGCGCCATGGTCAGTTGGTAGAGGCTGCTGGTTTCCAGGTTATTCATCGCGCAGATTCCTTCCCGTCAGGCGCACAAACACATCCTCAAGCGTTGCGGAGTGGGTGCGAAACTCGCTCAGGTGTAGCCCCTGGGCGCGCAGAGCGGCAAAGATGCTGGGCACCGCCGTGTGCAGTTCACTGACCGAAAGCTGGTGCAGCCCATCGTCCACGCGGTGCGACTGCACGCTGGGAATGGCCGTCAATTCCGCTGCATCGACCACGCCGCGGCCTGTGTCCGCACAACCCGGCTCGTTGCAGCCGACGGCGAACTCCACAATATCTTCGCCGCCGACCGAGGCGATCAGTTGCTGGGGTGTGCCCAGCGCAATCACCCGGCCGTGATCCATGATGGCCACCCGACCGCAGAGACGCTCGGCCTCATCCATATAGTGCGTGGTCAGGATGATGGTGCGACCGGCCAGTTTGAGCCGTTCCACCAGGTCCCACAGATTGCGGCGCGCTTGCGGATCGAGGCCGGTGGTGGGCTCGTCCAGAAACAGCAGTTCGGGATTGCCGACCAGAGCGGTGGCCATGGCCAGCCGCTGCTTTTGACCGCCGGAAAGGCCGCCTACGCGCGAGGAGCGCTTCTCCTCAAGCTGCGCCGTCTGAATGGACTCCTCGACGGAAAGGCCGCGCTTGAAGAAGCTGCGGAACATGCGCAGGGTCTCCTCAACCGTCATTTTGTCGGGAAACTGCGTCTCTTGCAGCTGAATACCGATGCGCTGGCGGAGTTCGCCGGCGTTGTCGCGCCAGTTCAGGCCCAGCAGCTCGACGGTGCCGCTATCCGGCTCGGTCAGGCCCTCGCAAATCTCAATGGTGGTCGTCTTTCCTGCGCCATTGGGGCCCAAAAGGCCGAAACATTCGCCGGGGCGCACTTCAAGATCGAGCCCGTCCACCGCCTGCACGTCGGCAAAAGCTTTGCGCAGGCCGCGCAGCAGGAGCGAAGGGCCGGCTGCTGGCGGCGCAGTGGTGATCGCGTCCGATTCGTTGGTATATGTCCCGTGCTTCATGGCCTCAGAGTACCGCAATTTCACTATCCCTGGGATGAGAGCCTTATGTCAGTCCACCCTAGCCGCAAGAACAAAGACGCGGCGAGGGTGGGGCACCCGGACCTCATGCGACCTGTAAAAGTGCTGCAGGAGCAGTTTCCCCCTCTTCCCGGTGCGGGTAAACTAGAAGCATGGCGGAGATTCAGCGCAGAAAAACACCTACGGTCAAGATTGGGCAGGTTCGCGTGGGCTGGGCGGTTCCGGTGGTCGTGCAGTCGATGACCAACACGGACACAGCGGACATTGCAGGCACAATTGAACAGGTAGCGGCACTGGCACTGGCGGGCTCGGAGATCGTGCGCGTCACGGTCAACAACGAGGAAGCCGCGGCGGCGGTTCCCTACGTTGTGGAGGGCCTGGAGAAGCGCGGGCTGCGCGTGCCGATTGTGGGCGATTTCCACTATAACGGACACTTGCTGCTGAAGAAGTTTCCGGAGACGGCGAAGGCGCTGGCCAAATACCGGATCAATCCCGGCAACGTGTCAATTGGCCGCAGGGACGACGACAACTTCCGCATCATGATTGAGTGCGCGGTAGAGAACCAGAAGCCGGTGCGCATCGGCGTGAACTGGGGCTCGCTGGACCAGTCTCTGCTGACGAAAATGATGGACGAGAACAGCCGCCTGGAGCATCCGCTGCCGGCCAAGGACGTGATGATGGAGGCCATGGTGGTGAGCGCGCTGGACGCCGCCAAGGCAGCCGAGCACTACGGTCTGCGGCACGACCAGATTCTGCTTTCCGCCAAGGTTTCTGGCGTGCGCGACCTGATCGACGTCTATACCAACCTGGCCGCGCGCTGCGACTATGTGCTGCACCTGGGGTTGACCGAAGCCGGCATGGGCATGAAGGGTCTGGTGGCCTCGGCGGCCGGACTTGCACCGCTGCTGCTGGCGGGCATTGGCGACACAATCCGCGTGAGCCTGACGCCCAAGCCGGGCGGCGACCGGACGGAAGAGGTGTTGGCCGCACAGCAGGTGCTGCAATCGCTTTCCATCCGCAGCTTTATGCCGCAGGTGACCAGCTGTCCCGGATGCGGGCGGACGACGAGTACGTATTTTCAGAAATTGGCCGAGGAGATTCAGGGCTACCTGCGCACCTCCATGCCGGAGTGGCGGAAGAAGTATCCCGGCGTCGAAGAGCTGAAGCTGGCGGTGATGGGCTGCGTGGTCAATGGCCCCGGTGAATCGAAGCACGCCAACCTGGGCATCAGTTTGCCCGGCACGTTTGAGGAGCCCAAGGCCCCGGTCTACGTGGACGGCAAGTTGCTGCGGACCTTGCACGGGGACACGATTGTGGCCGAGTTCCAGCAGATTCTGGACGACTACGTGGAGAGCCACTACGGGCAGGGAGCTTAGGACAGGAAGTGAGTGGAGGCGGTCAGGGAACCGCCTCTATTTTCCCAGAAACGGGTTCACGATGGTTAGATTACCCAGTGTTTGCCCGCCCTGCATATCTTCACTATAGACAATCGAACACCCGGCCTCCATGGCTGCAGCCAGTATGAGCGAATCGTAGATACTGTAGCCGTAGCGCTGGGAAAGATCCAGGGCCGCTTCATGCGTATCCAGCGTCATTGGAAGTACCCGGCCGCATAGCTCCTTGACCACCTCAAGGGCTCCAGTAATTTGCTCCCAGCTCAAATCCGCCTTGCGGCGACAGACCTGAACGAACTCATTCAATACCTGAACACTCAGTACGCCTCCGAGCGCAAGAAGCTGCTCGGCTATTTCGGTGCGCGCGTCTGGCAGGGATACCCTTCTGACGCCAAACGCATAGACCAGAATGTTCGTGTCAAAGAAGGCCTTATCGCTCATGAAGTTCTTCGCGATTGAACACGTAATCGTCAGGGAGCACAAATCGCATCTTGCGCATCTTTTCAATCGCATCCTGCCGCCGGAAATCGCGGCTGATTTCGAATGAGTTTTCTCCAGTCACTCTGATTTGAGCCTCTTCGTCGGGAGAGATTTTCAGCTTGGCAACCACTTCGGCGGGAACACGAATGGCTATGCTGTTGCCCCATTTTGCGAATTTCATGGCGCGCCTCCGGATAGACATGTTTATTGTATATCTATTTTATGCAGATAGGGTACTGTTTACTTCCCTTCCCGCCCAAATCGCGTTAGGATTTCCGCAACCTTCCGCGGAGATCTTTTTATGCCCCTGCGCTGTTTGCGTTGGCTCGTGCTGTTTGTTCTGGCTGCGCCCTGGCCCGCTTTTGCCGGTGAGCCGAAGGCCTGCGTGACTGCCGACGAAGCCACCAAGCTGGTGAACAAGGATATCTGCATCACCGCGCATATCTATGACGTGGTGGAGCTGCCCGACGGGACCCGCTTTCTGGACGTGTGCACGCCGGAAACACCGGACGAGCGGTGCCACTTTACCGTGATGAGTTTGCGGGAGGATCGCGACGAGGTGGGCGAGTTGCGCAAATACCGCGACATGGACGTGCGGATTCGCGGTATTGTTCGGCCGATGCACGGGCGCGCCGGTATGGTGCTGAGCCATGCGCGGCAGTTCTATGGCGGACCGCCTAAATTCAAGCCCAATCCCCGGCTGATACGCGGCTTCAACGCCGACCAGAGCAGGCCGGCCATCGGCGATCCTAATCTGCGGTCGCAGGGCGGACGGCGGGCCTTTATGAATTCGCGAGAGCAAGAAACGCGGCCGGCGAAGTAGCCCCCTGGGTGGGTCCAACTCCGTCTGAATCAATTCATACTTTTCCACCCATTCGCCAGAAAAAAGACGATCTGTGGGATAGGGAAACGAGCGGATTGAGGTTCCTGCTTTCCCATGTCTCAAATGCGAGACCTGGGGCACCCATATTTGTTGCTCAGCATGACAAATTGGATGACGATGCCTGGGGAAGTTGCGTGCCGTCAGGCTGTCGCACCTGTCTTTGCCGGGTCTTCCAATGGCGGGGCGCAGCGCGAGCCCATCCACAGAATGCCCCCGGAGATGAGCAGGAAGATGAGGGTTGCGCCTAGCCCGATGCTCAGGTTGGAGTGATCGGAGATGGCCCCGATGATCTGCGGCGAGAAGGTGTCTCCAAAGAAGTGAATGCAGAACAGATTGAAGGAGATGGCCGTGGCGCGGACCGGCGCGGAAACCGAGTTCACGATGGCCGTGTTGAGCGGGCCGGTGTTGAGGAAGATAAAGAACTCGGCGGCAAACAGCGACGGGACGGCCCATGCCGTAGGCCCGAAGAAGGCCATCGCGCCGCAGGGCAGGGCGAGGAGGACGCTCCAGAAGGAGAGCAGGTAGAGGGCGCGATAGTTGGTGCGCAGCCAAATCTGAGCTATCCAGCCGCCCACCAGGGTTCCGGCAATGCCGTCGATCACCGTGATGGCGCTGACCACCATGCTGGCTTTGCCCACGGAAAACCCAGAAGTGCGGTGCAGGAAGGTGGGAACCCAGGCGGAGATGCCGCCCATGGCAAAGGTCAGCGTCGCCAGACCCAGCGTTGCCGTTAGGAAAGCAGGATTGCGGAAGAGGCCCTTGACCGTGCTGCGATTGGCAGTTGCCCGGAGATGGTCGCTTGCGCCGCGCTTGGGCTCCTTACCCAGCCAGGCGTAAAGAGCCGCGATGATCAGGCCGGGAACGGCGCAGAGCAGGAAGGGCGTGCGCCATCCCCACAGCGTGCCCAGTACCCCGCCCGCCACGTAGCCTAGGGCCGCGCCCACAGGAATGGCCAGGTAGAAGAGGGAGAGAATGCGGTTGCGATCCCGCTCCGGGTAGAAGTCG
>Ga0255354_1002191_pt1 | contig 10324 bp, 10 predicted proteins | sample HBST50metaG_FD_189942 | JGI IMG/M metagenome (GOLD analysis project Ga0255354, IMG submission 189942) | Peat soil microbial communities from Stordalen Mire, Sweden - H.B.S.T50 | ecosystem: Environmental > Terrestrial > Soil > Wetlands > Peat | place: Sweden: Norrbotten County, Stordalen Mire...
CGGTATGGGAGTTGATCCGCACGGCCAGACAGCCGGTGAAGCATCCCTTTGCCGCGCAATAGCAAACCAACCCATTCAAATCAAGGAGCAAAGCATCATGAAGCTGATCTTTGGGTTTCTGTTGTTCGTTGCCGCCGTTGCAATCACCGGCGGCTTGTATCTGGTCATTCGCAAGCCGGCGCAGAAGAAGACCGATGTGGAGAAGCTGGAGAGCGTGTGCAGCCAGATCTTCTATCGTATTCGGCAGCTCGACGACTATCTTGCCAGGATTTACACCACCGCCTTTTTCAGGATGATTCCCAGTTCGCGCAAGGAACGATCCAACGTGTCTGAACAGCAAAGCTCTGGGTCTGATTTCCCGCATGACAGTGGGGTTATTCCTGCTGAGTGATTCAACCTGAGCAAAGCCGCGAGGTATGTGAAGAAGGGGCCACACCATGTATTTGAAATTCCGTGTGAGCCGGGAGACGGCAAACGATTTCATTCGCTTGTTTGTGAACCGGCTCGCATACGGCGTGCAGGCGACCAAGCCTTTGGCGAACGGCTCGGTCCCCTACTATCTGGCGCGAGACTGGTTGACGAAAGCGCCGAAGCAACTCGACGCAGATGTAGTGCGTGCGCACCTGAATGGCGACAGTACCATCAATCTGTTCGCGATCAATCCTGAGACACAACGCTCGAAGTGGATCGCCATCGACGCCGACTTCGACGGCGCAATGCAGTCGCTCTTGCAGTTACAGCAGGCGCTGAAACAAGACGGAATCGAAGCGGCCCTGGAGCAATCACGCCGAGGCGGCCATCTCTGGATATTCTGCGAGACGTCGCTGTTGGCTGCCGAAAGCCGAATCTACATTTACAACCTGGCCCTGCGACTTGGCATTCCAGTCAAATGCGGCGGCCTCAAAGATGGTATCGAGGTCTTCCCGCGTCAGGATCGTCTTGAAGAAGGCGTGTACGGAAACGCGATTCGCGCGCCGCTTGGCGTGCATCGCAAGACAAATCTCCGCTACTGGTTCCATGGAGTTACACCAACCCCAGAAGCGCAGCTTGCCTATCTCAACCGACTGCCGAAGTTCACTGAGTACCGGCTCAGAACGCTCGTCCATGGAATGAGTTTCCCTGAAGTGTACCGGCCAGTCGCTGTTGTTTCGTACATTCCAATCTCATCACTGACTGCACAGCGCGAGTTCAAGATCCTCGATCATGTTCGCACGACGCGCAGAGATAGTCGCAATTGGTGGGCTCGGTGTCCATCGTGCGCACTGATTGGCCGCGACCGCACTGGCGACAACTTATCAATCCAGATCAAAGATGCGCGCTTCTACAAGTGCTGGGCTGGCTGCTCGAAGGAAGAGATTCGTGCGGCACTTGGCCGGCCGATTCGCATGAAGCAAGCTGCGTAGATAAGCGAACTCGCCGGCAATCGAAGATGTACACAACCCAAGCTGATGGGAAGGAGAAGAGTATGAGCAAAAGCCTTAATCGAGTTACGTTGCTGGGCCATGCCGGAAAGGATCCGCAGGTCCACATCCTTCCGAGCGGAACCCTGGTCAATCTCTCGCTGGCTACCAGCGACCGTTTCAAAGATAGCCGCGGGGAATGGCAGGAACGCACCGAATGGCACTACCTCGTCGGTCACCAGAGGATAGGCGAGATCCTTCGGGACTATGTCAAGAAGGGCTCGCGGATCTACGTCGAGGGCGCCCTCCGCACTCGCTCCTGGGAGGATCGGGAGTCAGGGCAGCGCCGGTATCGCTCGGAAGTGGTCGTGACGGATGTCAACCTGCTATCTCCGGCTATCGCTTCGAACGGTGCGGGCGAACCGGAGCACTATGCCACCGGGAACAGCTTCGTGCCGCAAGAGTTCAGCGGCGAACAGGAAATCGCGCTCGACGAAGTTCCTTATTAGATCGCACGCCTTCCACGTAATTGCCTAGAGCGCCGGTTGGCTCTCTTTCGGTATGGGATCAGGAGCGGCCGCGTGACCGCCCAGGTCAGCAAAAGGAGTTGAGTATGGCAGCAACAGCGAAACTCGCAGGAGCCGAGCGGGAGAAACTCTTCGCACAGCTCGAGGTGCCGTTCGATCCAGCCCAGATCAAATGGCGGGTCATGCGCACATCGAACGATGGACGGACAGGGCTGCTTTTTCCCTTCGCCGATCCGCGCGCGTACACGGACCGGCTAAACCAACTCTTCACGCCAGCTGGCTGGAGCTGCGAATACAGCATCAGCACTGTACCGTCCTTGACCCGCGTGGACAGAGGCAAGGTAATCGTAACCAGCAAAATCCTGGTTGCGAGCGCCGTGACTATCAACCGCATCGGTAGCCACGCCGGAACTGGAGAGGCGTGGGCTGACCGTGACCATGCCGCGACGACCGCTAGTGCTCAAGCATTCAAGCGCGCATGTGCGTGTTTCGGGCTGGGGCGCTATCTCTACAGCTTCGGTGAAACCTGGGTGAACTTGAACCAGCGTGGCGAACCGGTTGCGCTTCCAGTGCTTCCAGCGTGGGCGCTACCTCCGGGAGTCACCGTGCAGCCGATCAGCGGTCCTGCTGTCGATGTGCGCGGCCCTGTCGATCACCGGCTCACAGCCGAGATTGAGGGCTTTCGCAGTGCGCTGGGAGTGGACATCTACCAGGAAATCTTACGGCGGGCGGGTCACAGCAGGGACGCCCGGACAATTCCCAATGCCGACCGGCAGAAGAGTGTCGTTGAGTGGATGCAGGCAGCGGCGCGTGGATTTGAGCGGCTTCATGGTCTGGTCGAGACGACCGGCGACGCTAGGTTCATCGACGCCATGGACAGTCTGAAGTTCTCCACGACGTCCTGTCTTCCCAGTCTGGCGGCATTGAAACAACTGGTCGAGGAACTTGAAGCTATCTCCGACCAGAAGGTTGCGTAGCGAACCAGATTGCATGGAGGGCGTCATGGGGCAGATCAGCATTCTTCGTCCAAAGCGCAACCTCGTCAGCATCCCGGTCGACGAAGCCGTCTACTGCGAGAGTTGCGCGTGCGTCTCGAATTCAGTTGGGGGATGTTGCACCCTTTGTGGCAACATCCCGGTCTGGCCGTTACCCGAATTCGTGCCGCAGCCACCCAAAAGCCCATCCCCCGGAGCCGCATTGGCAGCGCGCATGGTGCCGGTCATGCGTCTGAAATTGGCAAGGGCAGCCTGACCAGTGAAAGCGCGGCAACCGGAGAGTCACAATTCGCCATGGACTGCAACGGGAAGCGTAATATGCTATATTTCGACATGAGACCGTATATTGCGCCTTATTTCGACAGACATGGAGGTTTTTCGACCGATGAAGCTCTCCGATGATGCAACTGCCGTCTTTCAGGAGCGGACAGTTCCGGCTGGCGCCAGACTGGCTGGATGGGCGAAGCTCGTTCACTCGCTCAAATTACAGGCGCCGGTCCGCCAACCAAGCTTCGTTTCAGAACAGCATATTCGCGGCAGCCGAAGAGAGGAAGGGGCTGGTACGCTCTTCGACAAACGCTATTGGCCGGGCGACAGCTTCGCCGATCATCTGACCTTTGCGTTGCGCCATGAAGAGATGGATCTGCTGATCCTCAAGCGGGCCTTCGAGGCCGTGTCGCCGACCGAGGTTGAAGCCATGGTGCGTACGGCACCCACTGGAACAGTGGCCCGGCGGGCATGGTATCTCTACGAGATACTGACTGGGCGGACGCTCGACATAGAAGATGCGCCGATTGCCGCGGCGGTCGATCTGCTTGACCCCGAGGCATACTTTACCGGCAAGCCAAAGCTCTCGACGCGCCACCGGGTGCGCGACAATCTTCTGGGGACCGGCCAGTTCTGCCCTATGATCCGCCGCACACCGGCGCTCACGGAGTTCGTGAGGCTTGATCTGGCAGCGGAGGCGGTCAAGACTGTGGGCCGCACCGGCGCACATGTGGTGGCGCGCGCCGCGAGCTTTTTGCTGTTGGCCGACAGTCGTGCCAGCTTTGAGATCGAAGGAGAGCGCCCGCCGCGCAACCGACTGGAGCGGTGGGGCCGCGCCGTTCTACAGGCTGGCAGGAATCCGCTCACGCTCGATGAGATTCTGCGGCTACAGCTCGTGTTGATTGAAGATGCGCGATTTGTGCGTCCCGGCCTGCGCCCCGATGGCGTCTTTCTGGGTGAGCGGGACCACTTCGGCGATCCGCTGCCGGAATTTATTGGTGCCAGGCCCGACAATCTCGCCGGCTTGATGGCCGGACTGATCGAAGCCAATGACAGAATGCGCGCCGACGGCATCGACGCCGTGCTGAAGGCTGCGGCGTCTGCCTTCGGGTTTGTTTATATTCATCCCTTCCAGGACGGCAATGGCCGGATGCATCGCTGCTTGATCCATCATGTACTGGCGGAGCGGAAGTTCACGCCGCCGGGGATGGTCTTCCCGGTTTCGTCCGTCATGCTGGATCGCATCGACGACTATCGCGCCGCGCTACAGGCGCATTCCGCTCCGCTGATGCCCTTCATTGAGTGGCGGCCCACTGCGGAGCGCAACGTCGAGGTGCTCAACGAGACCGCCGATCTTTATCTCTACTTCGATTGCACGGCTGAGGCTGAGTTTCTCTATGCTTGCGTCCGGCGCACGGTGAACGAAGACTTGCCTCGCGAGATCGACTATCTGCGCCGTCACGACGAGGCTCTGCGCCGCATCATGGAGATGGTGGAGATGCCTAATCGAATGGCCGAAAACATGGTGCTGTATATTCGCCAGAACAACGGTCGCTTGTCGAAGAGACGGCGCGAAGGAGAATTCAAACAGTTGACCGGCGAAGAAGTCGCCGTGATCGAAAGCATCGTCCAGGAAGAGTTCCAGGGGTTTTAAGGAACCATCCTCGCAACGATTCGCAATCGGCCGACTGGTTGGCGCCTGCCTTGCGATGCGGTGCCATAGGCAACCGCGCATTGCCACCCGTTATTTCAATATGTGCCTTGAACCATAAGATGGCACCGGGTTGAACCATAAAGTGGCACTGCCGCATTTGTAATCCCTTTCAGATCAGCCCGTGTTCTCATGGGCGACATGCCTCGGTTGAACCATAAAGTGGCAGTAAGTGCAAAAGAGAAGCATAAAGCGGCACTAAGTGCAATTGCCGCCGCAAGCAGCTTCAATGGTATCTGTTGCTGTATAGGCGGATAGTGAACATTGGGCCCCACAGCACAATACCCCGCGTAGGACCAATTCTGCCAGCTTTGTGTCGACCGACGTTTCCAGTGCGACCATCAGATAACTGCGCCGGCCACACTCACTTTTGGAAGCATAACCTGGCACTCAGTGTCATTTTATGGTTCAAGTCACACAATAAAATCCCGACAGAACGGAGGTTCGATGGCTCGAAGTGTCGCTAAATTGAAGATGGGGTTTTACCCACTCCCACCGAGTGAAGGCGCCAAACTTCGCCAGCTTCTCAGCTTCACTGGACCGGCATCGGTGGTCGATCCATGCGTGGGCCAAGGCGTGGCTCTCAACCTGATTACCCTCGGCGCCGCTGCGCGCCGCTACGGCGTGGAACTCGATGCCGAGCGGGCGGCCATTGCTCAATCGAAGGGCATCGAGACCATTCAGGGAAACACTTTCGACGCCGTTGCCAAGCCTGAATCCTTCTCGCTGTTGTACTTGAATCCGCCCTACGACTCCGAAATCGGGTCGGTTGGAAACAGCCGCATGGAGCGCCTGTTTCTCGAACACACCTTCCGCTGGCTGGTAATGGAGGGCGTGCTGGTGCTGGTCATCCCGTTTGAACGCCTACACGAGTGCGCCGGGGTACTCAGTTCGCACTTCGCCCGGCTGAATATCTTTCGCATGACCGACGAAGAATCTGTCCGCTTCCGGCAGATTTCAGTGCTTGGGGTTCGCCGCAATGTGCGGGGAGTCGCTGTCGAGGAGGCGAGACGGCAGCTTCAGCGTATCAGTCCGTATGGTAGCATCCATGCGCTGCCGGAGTTGGCGCCGGGAGTGTGCGAACCCTATCCCGTGCCTCCAACAGGCGAAGCCTCGCTGAGTTATCGCGGGCTGCCGTATGATCTGCTCGAAGACTTGCTGCCGTTGTCGGGCGCATGGAAACAGACGATGCCGTTTCTGATGCCGCGCGAGGACGTGGCCACTGGCCGTCCGATCACACCGCTGCATGGAGGCCATGTGGGGCTGCTCTGCACGGCGGGCCTGCTGAATGGAGTCTTCGGGCAGGGCGAGGACCGGCACATCGCGCGATGGAGATCGGTCAAGCATGTGACCACCTTCGTCGAAGAGGACGGCGATGAGCAGATCATCCATCACCGGGAACGGTGGGCGAACGAACTGCGATTGGTTTATGCCAATGGAAGAACCCTGAAGCTGACCGAGACGCCGGCAACGCCGGAAGGAGAGGACGATGCAGAATGCGCACCTGAGACTCGGGTTGCTTGAGTATCACCGCATGACGGAGAAGACCTCAACCCGGATTCGGCTGCGGGTTGACCGCTATGTGGGGGAAGACGAACAGGCGCACCTCATCAGCGTCTTTGGCAACGATTCCGATGTTGGTGCAATCACGGCGGCAGTTCACGAAAAGGCCACGTTCACGCTAACCTTCCCGGACGGCGAAGTGAAGGAGGTGTCGCTCGGCGAGCACGCCTCCTGCTACAAGGGAGCCGTGAGCTTGCAGGACCGGAAACATCCCGTGCGGCATCTGGTGGCTGTCTCGGAAGCACTGTACACCAATGGCGGCGTGGGGCGGACGATTCTGCTTGGATACCAGCGCGATCAGGCCTGGGCGACACTTGTGAGTTTTCTTGGACTCCCTGCCGAGCCGTCGTGGGCCGATCCCGTTCTCAGCGTCGTCGAGGCGGAAGAGCGCATCAAGCCGCTCGACGGCATTGGCTGCCAGCCGGTCCTGATTTCGGCAACGACGGAAGAAGTGCTTGAGTGGATCGGAGATGGCCTGCGGTCAAAGGCGCTGAGCTTTCCAGAAAAGAATGGCCCGATTATCTGGCCAAACCGTTCATGGCAACAGGTCAAGAGCGCCGAGTTCCTTGACGACCGGCAGGTGTCTGCGTGATAGGCGTCGCGGTGAGTATACTTTTAGGATGCAAATCACCAGACGAATAGTCAGGCTTTGAAGGGGAGCGGACCAAATGAAAATACGCGTAAACAACGAGATGGTGCTGCTTGGCGTATGCGCGGTTGTGCTGCTGATCGCATCTACGTCGGATTGGCCTTATTTCGTCTATGTGCTTCTACGCGTCCTCATTTGCACGGTATCTGCCTACCTTGCTACCAAAAGGTATACGGAACACAACATTCCATGGACATGGGCATTCGCCGCGGTCGCACTCCTCTTCAATCCAGTGATGCCAGCGCGGATGGCACGATCAGACTGGCAGGTCGTTAATATTCTTTGTGCGGTCTTTTTCATTGTGTGGTTGGTTTACTCGAAAACGGATTGGATTGCGATACGTCTGGGCCTGGGATCTTTCACTACTCAGATTCGCTTGGCGGCAGAGAGGGGAGATGCCAAAGCGCAAAACAACCTTGGCTTACTATACGACTCCGGCAAAGGTGTGCCACAAGATTACGCTCAAGCAGCGGTGTGGTTTCGCAGAGCAGCGGACCAAGGCTATTCAAATGCACAGTTCAACCTTGCCTCTCTTTACTGGAATGGCCAGGGTGTGCCGAAAGACTTTTCCCTATCTGCGTTTTGGTATCAGAAAGCGGCGGACCAAGGAGAACCGGAAGCTCAAGTCAGGCTTGGGGCCCTCTACGCGGATGGCCGAGGTGTGCCACAGGATTACACACAGGCTATTGCTTGGTACCGTAAAGCTGCTGACAATGGCTATGCTGCTGCTCAGACCAGACTTGGAGTGCTTTACGATGGCGGAAGAGGCGCGCCACAAGACCCTACTCAGGCGGCAAGCTGGTACCGCAAAGCCGCAGACCAGGACTATGCCCCGGCACAGGTCAGACTCGGAGTACTGTACAGCAATGGCCAAGGCGTGCCTCAGGATTATGCAGAGGCGGCAAATTGGTTTCGTAAGGCGGCGGAGCAAGGTAATGGAGAAGCTCAATTCAATCTTGGCACCCTATGTTGTAACGGGCAAGGAGTGCCATGGGACTGCAAAGAAGGAGATGTCTGGTACGGCAAAGCTGAAAAGCAGGGCTACTGCGATGGCGCAGTTAGAATCGGCGGACTCTTCATCATCAGGCCTAGCGTGCGGTCGGATGGCGCACGGGACCTATTTTGCAAACCGCCCAGAATCCTGAAGGGCCACCTTGATGCCGTTGCCTCAATCGCTTTCAGTCCAGATGGCAATCTCTTGGCATCAGGGAGCCACGACAACACAATCAAGCTGTGGGATACAGTAAGCGGTCGGTTCCTTTGTACGATGTCAGGGCACACCCTATTTGTCACATCTGTTGCCTTTAATCCCAATGGACGAAGTCTGGCGTCGTGCAGCAACGACGGTAGTATTAAGCTCTGGGATGTAGCTAGCGGTCGGCTGCTGCACACTTTGAATGGCCACAAAGAAAACGTTTATTGCCTTGCGATTAGTCCTGATGGCCGCACCCTGATATCAGGAGGCTACGACAAAACAATCAAGATGTGGAGCACATCGACCGGCAAGCTGATCCGCACTCTGCGCGGCCACTCCGATCATGTCCATTGCGTTGTCTTTAATCCCGATGGCCGCACCTTCGCCTCCGGTAGTGTCGACGACAGCATAAAATTGTGGAATGCGGCAGGTGGCCAGGAACTTTGGACCCTCAAGGGCTTCAGCGGATCTGTCCCTCACCTAGCGTTCAGCCCCGATGGCAGCACTCTAGCATCTGGAAGTGGGGACTGCCCTATCAACTTATTGAACTCAGCAGACGGCGAACCAATAAACTCTCTGCCCAGTCGCGCCGACGTGGTCACATCCATAGCTTTCAGTCCCAAAGGCTGGACGCTAGCTTCAGGAAACTGGGGCGGGGTCATCATTAAGCTTTGGGACACAGTCAGCGGCGAACTTGTGGGTACGCTGCCAGGGCACAACGGATTGGTGTATTCCTTAGCCTTCAGTCCCGACGGACAAACCCTTGCATCGGGAAGCCGAGACAAGACAGTCAAGCTGTGGGACCTCGGAGACGGTCACATATAAGCGGCCCGATGCCGGTCCGAAAAATGTCCACTTCCGTTTCAAGGGACAATCCCGACAATTGGCTGGTGTTATCTCCTAGCTGCCGGGCAGAATGGCAAGCTTTGCAAGGCGGTCACGGATTCCCTGCACGCTTTCGAATAGTTCTCAAAGAATTGCTTAGAATTCAACGCTCCGTCGCGGTCTAGCGAATCCGGGGCGGAAAGCCGTTTCCACTCCTCGTCGGCTCCGTAATAGCAATGCTCGAAAGAGTCGTAAAGCGACATTTCGAGAAATGCGCCCCACTCTGTCAGCTTTGCGAAGTACTTTTCAGTTGAGTTGCGTAGCTTGTCCACTAGGGCTGCTCTTTCCTCCCCGTGCCTTTCATCGCTCAATTTGTACGGATGGAGAGCTTGGAAAGCAACCTTGACCTCGGCCATAAGCTGGTGTACCTCCCGCATCGCATTGAGTTCCACTTCAAAGTGAGCTCGGGTGACGAAAAGAGAGCTGTCCAGTTGTGTTTGGAGGTGCCTCTGCTGCGCGTCTAGGCGGTCTTTGAATGCCGTTAATTCCCTGTTCCATTTTGCCTCCAGCCTCCCAATCATGGCCTTACCAAAGAGCGCAAAGAGAGCCGATCCACCCCCAATCCCGCCCAGAATGCCAGTTGCCAACGTCTGTAGGCCCATGCAGCGAATTGTATCGCACTTGGGAGCTGGATTTCGATACCGACACCGGGTTCCTACGCTTTCCGAAACCCTCACAAATCCAGATTCCACGAGGTATCTCAATGGAGACCACCTTCCAATATTTGCGCACTCACGCCACGGAACTCGGGTCCAGAATTCTCGAAACTTACCCCCCGCTTCAAGGCACGAAAGACCCTGTCGCGCCGAGCATTTCAGCGCTTCTGCGAAAAGCGCTGCCTGCGCAGGCACTCGCGATCACGGGCACGGCCAAGTACCTGCGCAAATCCAAGGCAGCACGTATCGTAGCCGAGTGCGGAGCCGGCAAGACCTACATGGCGCTGGGAACGATCCATGTGCTGGCGGAGGGGCGGCCCAGTACAACGCTGGTGATGTGCCCTTCGCACATTACGCATAAGTGGGCGCGGGAAGCGCTGCTGACTGTGCCACGCGCCAGAACCTTTCTGATCGAGGATATGCGCAACGGCGGCGATCCCAAGAAGCCGCACGGCATCTGCGAAGTCAAGCTGCGC
>Ga0255354_1002192_pt1 | contig 10324 bp, 10 predicted proteins | sample HBST50metaG_FD_189942 | JGI IMG/M metagenome (GOLD analysis project Ga0255354, IMG submission 189942) | Peat soil microbial communities from Stordalen Mire, Sweden - H.B.S.T50 | ecosystem: Environmental > Terrestrial > Soil > Wetlands > Peat | place: Sweden: Norrbotten County, Stordalen Mire...
CTATAGTTCCTCTTGTAATAAGAAATGAGGACTGCTTCGATGGCTACCGACCACAAAACCACATCCGATTGGCAGGACCTGCTGCGCATGGCTCAGGGGTGCGCCTTGGTGGTGGAGCGAGTACGGGTCCCTGAGAAAGGGATCACCATCGAGGGAGAGTTCGGCCTGCCCGAGCTGGCCCGGTTCGGTCTCGAAGATCAGGTCTTCATTGCCGCGTTCGTGCGTTGCCACGGCTCCATCAAGGAGATGGAGCAGCTCTTCGGGGTCAGCTACCCCACCATCAAGGGGCGTCTGAACCGGATCTCTGGCCAACTGCCATTCGTCGATACCAACCCGTCTCCCTCGCGCGCGGAGGTTCTGGAGCGGCTCAAGAGTGGAGAAATCACCGCCGCTGAGGCAATCAGCGCACTGGAGGCTCTCAAGTGACTCCAAATATCGCCATTGTCCATGTAAGCAACCCGCATTGGAGGGGCCTTCACCTCTGGCTCCCGCTGTTTCTGCTGTGGATTCCGCTAGTGCTGCTTTCGCCGCTGATCTTGCTGGTCGTGTTCTGCGTTTGTCTGGCAGGCCGGGTCAACCCCTGGCGCGCCATCGCTGCATTCTGGGGCATTTCGTGCAGTCTCCCTGGGACCGATGTGCATGTGAGCGCCCATGGCAACCAGGTTCTGGTCCGCATCCTGTAGATGTCTATTCACAAGTATCGGAGGAATGATATGAACGAGAATCGTCGTCAAATTCTGGATTTACTGGCCGCGGGAAAGATCAACGCGGACGAAGCCGAGCGGCTGTTGGTTGCGCTTGAAGACCCTGCACCGGAGGCTAATGGCCCCGCCGAACCTCAGCCGAAAACCAAAGCCAAGTATCTACGCGTGCTGGTGGAGGCGAACCAGAAGGGCGGTCCCGCGACGGTCAATGTCCGCGTCCCCATGCAGCTTTTGCGGGCCGGCGTCCGCTTGGCCAGCTTGATCCCCGCCCAGGCCCACGAGCACCTGGACGAAGCTCTCAGCAGCCACGGCGTGCCGCTGACCCTGTCCCAGATCAAGCCGGAAAACCTGGAGGAGTTGATCGACCACCTTGAAGACCTGACGGTGGACGTTGATGCCAAGGAGAATCAGGCCAAGGTGCGGGTCTTCTGCGAGTAGCGAAGGCCCGTACTAGCCGCGGCGCAGCGGCTTTTGCATGGGGACAACCTGCACGGTGGCGTCGCGAACCTCAGAGAGGAAGCGATTGATGACCGAGCCGTGCAGAAAAACGTCCAGGCGGGAACGGACCGACTGGCCGAATACCACATGGGAGATGTTCTCCTGCTGGGCAAAGCGGACCAGCGCGTCGGAGACGTTGCGGTCGTTGAGCGAAACTACCTTGGCGCCCAGATCCCGCGCCATGCGGCGGTACTCTTCCAGGCGATGATAAGCTTCGGGGTCGCCGTGTCCCTTGTCGTCGTCCGGACGCGTCACGTAGACGGCGTACCAGTTACTGGCCAGGCGACCGGCCACGCGCGCACCCACGCGCAACAGCCGCTCGGTGCCGGGCCGTGTGCTCAGGCATACCATCACCTTCTCGGGAATCGGCGCCTGTTCCAGCCCTTGGGTGCGACGGTATTCTGAAGCTCGGCTGCTCACCTGTTCGGCGGTGGTGCGCAACGACAGCTCGCGCAGCATATTCAGGTTGCCCTTGCGGAAGAAGTTGGCCAGCGACTGCTCCACCTTCTCTGCGGCATAGATTTTGCCCTGGCGCAGGCGCGACCGCAGCTCGTCCACGGTGATGTCGATGTTGACCACCTCGTCGGCGCGCTTGAGGAAGTTGTCCGGCACGGTCTCGCGAATCACGGTGTTGGCGGAGCGGTTGACGGCGTCGTTCAGCGTTTCCAGGTGCTGGATGTTGACCGCCGTCATCACGTTGATGCCGGCATCCAGCAACTCCAGAACATCCTCGTAACGCTTGCGGTTCTTGCTGCCGGGAACGTTGGTGTGGGCCAACTCGTCCACCAGCACGGTGTGCGGATGCCGGGCCAGGATGGCGTCCACATCCATCTCTTTCAGGCTGACGCCGCGGTAGGGAATCACGCGCTGGGGCACAATCTCCAGGTCGCGCACGCGGGCTTCGGTTTCCTTGCGGCCATGGCACTCGATCAGGCCGATCACCACATCCACGCCCTGCTGGTGCTTCATCAGGTAGGCGTCGTTGAGCATCACGTAGGTTTTGCCCACGCCCGGCGCAGCGCCGATATAGATGCGCAGTTTGGCGGCTTCCTGCTTGCGTTCCAGTATGATTTCAGCCATTGCTCAGCCCACCTCGACAGGATGACGGATCGCTTCCACCGCCGCCACGGGGAGAGTAAACCGGAAGGTCGTACCGTTGCCCAGGCGGCTCTCCACCGCGATCTGCCCACCCAGCGACTCGACCAGCCGCCGCACTAGAGCTAGCCCCAGGCCGGTGCCGCTTTCAGAAAATGTAGTGAAGCGGTCGAAGATCGTGCTCAGCCGATCTGCTTCAATGCCCCTGCCGGTATCGCGCACGGTGAACTGGACAAAGTCCTTGATCTCCTCAGCGGCTAGCAGGATCTCGCCTTCGGGAGGCGTATAGCGAATGGCATTGGACAGCAGGTTGTCCAGAATGGAGCGGACTGCCCTCTTGTCGGCCGATACAACGGAGAGATCGGCAAAGGCTTCCACGTCCACGCGGAGATGCTTCTCGGCGGCTTCGTCGCACCAGCGGTCACGGGCTGAGTCCAGCATCTGCAGCGGGTGCAGCCGCTCCAGTTTCATTTCGCGCTTGCCGGTGTCGAGCTCAGACACCTCAATCAGATTGGCCATCAGATCGTCCAGCTTCTCTGACTCCTGGCTGGCCTCGGCCACCAGTTCGGCCTGCAGCGGCAGCAGCTCCCCGCCAAAGCCCTGGCCCAGCGCATACAGGCCGCGCTGCAACTGCAACAGCGGGTTGCGCAGCTTGCGGCTGGCCACAGAAAGGAATTGCGTCTTGAAGCGGTCCGTGTCTTGCAGGCTGGTGACGTCTTCCAGCGTGGTCACCGTGCCCAGCAGGCGTCCCTCGGAGTCGCGCATGGGCGTGGTGCGCAACCGGTAGCTGCGTTCCTGCTTGCCGATGCGCATGGGCAGCATCGCCGCATCGCCCTCGGCAGCTACAGCCTTCTGCATGGAAATGGCATCGCGGATGGCGCTCAGAATCTTGTCGCCGCCGGGCGTGTTGGTCAGCGCCATGCGGTCGTTGGCTGCCTCGCCCAGCACTTCTGCCGCGGCTTGGTTCACCTTGAGCACGTGGCCCTTGGCGTCCGTCACGATAATGGGCTCGAAGATGGATTGCAACACGGCGTCGGAGAGTTGAAACTCCATCTGACGGCGTCCGGCTTCGGAGTCGCGCAGCTCTCTGAGACGAACCGCGATCCGGTTCAACTCGGCGGCGAGCCTGCCGAAGTCGTCGTGGCTGCTCCACTCTACCCGGTGTTCCAGGTTGCCCGACGCGATTCGTTTCGCGTCGCGGGCCAGCATGTGGACAGGTTGCAGTACGAAATAGACCGTGCCCACAGCGACCACCACGGCCACGATCGCCAGGATGTACGCAAACGTAAACTGCCCTGCCGCGATGAGCGTGCGATGGGCCGCAATCACCAGCCACACCGTGAGGCCGGCAAGCAGGGTGCAGCCAAGCATGAGTCGCTGGGATAGATTGAGCATGGTCCGGTCTCCGTGCCGGTAAAGGATATTCTTCTTATTTTCGAGGATACAACGCCATGATGCAAAGTGCAGTGGTCAGTGGTTACTGATCTCTGATCGGAAAGACTGACCGCTGAAGCCAGTCCACGACTCCGTGGCAAAGACCACTGGCCAGACCGGGCGGTAGCAAACTGACCACGGATCACTGCCACTGAAAACTGCTCTTACGGTATCTGGCAGACCGCAAGCAGGTCGTTGTGCCATCGGCATTGCAGACCTGCGGGTTGTGGATACGATACCAGCGCCCAGTTCACGCCAAACTCCTTCTTTAGCCGCTCGAAGTCCGCAAGTTTGAAGCTGGACCAGCCAGCCTGTGCATCCACTTGCGTCTTCCACACCGGGCCCAGTTCGGGCACCTGGGTCACCACGGCCGTATCCTTCAGGGCATCGGCCAACTGGCTGCGCTCAGCCAGGGCACGGAAGCTGTGATAGTCCTCCCCTGGAGCGGCCATGTAGCGAGGGTCAAGGACAAAGTAGGCGTCGGTTGGCGTATTCTGCCGAACCCAGTCAAAGGCCTGCAGCCACGGGTTGGCAGATTGCCGTCCGGGCAACTCCAGATGTTTGCTGCCGCTGAATTGCTGCTTTTGCGCGGCAAACATGCCGCCGTTCACAATTAGCAGAAACAGCGCCCAACGCCAAATTCTGGCTTTCAACAGGTACTTGCCTGCCAGACTGCCGGCAATCAGCACCATGAAGAAATAGATCAGATGAAGATAGCGCATGGGTTGCAGCGGAGTGAGCCGCACCAGGGCCGGAGTGCCCAGCATGGCCATGGCCACTGCCTGCTGGAAGACGCCGTAGGCAAAAACGGCCAGGGCAAAGCGGGCCAGCAGGGTTTTGCCTTGCTTTTCGGCGATGCGCCACAGCAAAAAGAATAGAAACAGCGGCGCAATCGCTCCCAGCCACTCGTACCAGGCCCATCGAGAGAGGAAATAGTAGTCGCGCGTGTCCAGGGCCTGACGCCAGAGCGGAGTAGGCTTTTCAAACATCCAGCCCAGCGGCACAAATGCGGCCGCCGTGGCGCTGCTTCCGGTCCAGCGCTGCTTGCGCAGCCAGTCCTGCAGCGGTTCCATCATCGCCAGTGTCAAGAAGATGCAGAAGGAGATGCCCATGGCCGCCATGATGGGGTGCAGAACAAATGACAGCAATAAAAGCGGCGCTGCCTGCCAGCGCTTTTCGGCCAGAATCCGCGAAACAGCCAGCAGAATAATCGCCGTGGCTACATTGCGCGGATGCAGGTGCTGATCCGCCAGGTAGAGCGCAGTCCCTGCCGCCGGAAGCGTGAGCATGGCGCCCACCATGGCCACCCCGGCCCACTGCGCCCGCCAGTCGCGAAACAGTGTGCGCGCAATGCTCCAGCAGCCGAACAAAATCAGCGCAATGGAGGCGAACTGCCACAGCAGCTCCGTTGCCGCCACCGGAATTCCGGTCCAATAGGCAAATCCGGCAACCCATTTGTCGAACAGGGTGGCCTGCAGTTGAGTGCGGAAGAACTCGGCGTCGTGGGGGTAAAGCGCGGGATTCATGTTGCTCTTTACTGCGGCAAGATACACACTGTCGTCTTCAATGCCGGGATGGTACCCCATCACGACAAAAGCCAGGATTGAGAACGCCAAGACTAGCAAAATATTGCGCTTACGAGAACTATGCACGTGGTTTGGCCCTTACAGTTCATTCAGTATGTCCGCAGATACGGCAGAGCCTTCGATCCGATTGCGTGGAGGGGGCCAGGAGGAATACAGCCCTTCGCGTAAACGGGATCGACACAGCATCGTCTAAATCGGTAGGAAACACGACTACATTCCTGCGTCCCGATGGACGTCTGACACGCTTTCAGCAAACTATAATTCAGATTGTAGTGGACGTGAGCGGACAGCGCCCTAATGTGTCGAATCTAGAAGAATTAGTCAGCGACAGATCGTTCGTGTGCGCACCGTGGTTGCGAACAACCCGGAATCTGAAGGCTGCAAAGGGTTATTGAATGAAGCTGCGAACGATGCGCGCCGTCGACTTTTGGATCGGAATTCCGCTCTGCTTTTTGTGCACGCTTCTGGTGCGTTTAGTCGGCAAGCCCAAAGGGCCGCAAACGCCACAGCGCCTGCTCTTTGTGGAACTGTCGGAGATGGGCAGCACGGTCATCGCCAATCCCGCCATGCAGAAGGCAAAAGACTCACTGGGCGCGGAGATTTTCTTCCTCATCTTCGAACGCAATGCCGACAGCCTGCGCCTGCTGGATACCGTACCCGAAGCCAACATCATCACCATCCGCGAAACCGGCTTGATGGTGCTGGTGCTCGACACGCTTCGCTTTTTGCTCTGGGCTCGCAAGGCCAAGATCGATACGGTTGTGGATCTGGAGCTGTTCTCGCGCTACTCCGCTTTGCTCACCGGCCTCTCCGGGGCCAAGCGGCGGGTGGGCTTTTACCGCTTCCATTGCGAGGGCCTCTACCGCGGTGAGATGCTCACGCACCGCGTGAACTACAACGGCCACATCCACATCGCCAAGGACTTCGTCTGTATGATCAATGCGCTGCTGGCCCCTGAGCCGGAAGTGCCTTACTCCAAGACGTATGTCTCCGACGACGAGATTCGTGTGCCGATCAAGATTGTGCCTGAAGCCGAACTGGAGTTTGTGCGCGGGCTGGTGCGCGAAGTCTATCCCCAGTACGAGCCGGGCTTTCACCGCATTGTGCTGGTCAACCCCAACAGCTCAGAGTTGCTGCCGCAGCGGCGCTGGCCCAGAGAAAACTTTTCTGCGCTGGCCGCAATGGTGGCCAACGAGTGGGACGACGCCCTGGTGCTGATTACCGGTTCCCGCGGTGAGCGTGAAGAAGCCTTCCGCATGCAGGAGTCGGTCGGCCATCCCCGCTTCCGCAGTTTTGCCGGAATGCACAACTTGATGGCTCTGCCGGCGCTCTACAACATTGCAACGGTTCTGGTCACCAACGACAGCGGCCCGGCCCATTTCTCAGCTATCACGCCCATTCGCTCCATCGTGCTGTTTGGGCCGGAGACGCCCAAGCTCTACGGCAGCCTGGGCAACACTGAGTCCATTACCGCCGAGCTTTCCTGCTCGCCCTGCGTCACCGCTTCCAACCAGAAGAACTCGGCCTGCACGGACGCAGTCTGCATGCGCATGATCACCCCGGAGCGCGTGCTCGAGTCGGTCCGCGGCGTCCTTAATGGAGGAGAGGTCAGCGCGCCTCAGGATCTGGTGCATCTCACGATCGCGGAATCCCTGCGACTGTAGCGTTTGTCCGCGTCGCGGGTCAGGATGCGCGAAGGCGGTCTTGAATGAAAGAAGGGTACGGGCCTCGGCCCGTACCCTTCAGTGTTTTAGAGAAAATTCGCAGTTGGTGTAGAGTGGCTTTGAAAGGGCACGGCTTGAGCCGTGCCGTAATGACCGCAGAATCCGCAGGGCTTTAGCCCCCGAGGGAATGCTTCTTCCTCTATACCATCAGAAGAAATGTCCTAGTTGCCCGGCTACAGCGCCGGCAGCAGCATCCGCAACAGCAGAAACGCGCCCACACCCGCAAAGAACATCAGCGCCATTGGGATTCCTGGTTCTCGGTTGACCTCGGGAACCAGATCGGTGGCGGCCACATACAGGGCCACACCGGCGGAGATCGGCAATCCATAAGGCAGCAAGCTAGGCGCCAGTTCAATGACCAACACGCCGGCCAAGGTCGCTCCGGCCAGCGCCACTGCGGAGTAGAGAGCTGTGGCCCGGCTGCGCCCGCTGGCCAGCATCACCGAAGCCATGGTGAAGCCCTCCGGCGCCTTGTGCAGCACGATGGCCATAAAGATCAGCCAGCCCAGCCAGTTGGAGACCGCAAAACCCGAGCCGATGGCCACGCCGTCAAACAGGGAATGCACGCTCAGCCCTGCCATCACGGAGTTGCCGGTGCGCCGGGATACCAACTCGCCGTGGTGCGTCTCTTCGCCATAGTGAAAGTGGCCGCTGATGGTGTGCTCCAGCAAATGCACCACGCAGTAGCCGACCATGATCAGAACCGGGCCCAGACTGGGGCTTTTCTTCAGGCTTTCCGGCACCATCTCGATGATGGCCACAGCCATTAGAAACCCTGCGCCCAGGGCGACAAAGTAGTGCAGGTAGCGTTCCACGCCCTTGGCGCGCACCAATACCAACCCGCCCACAACATCGGCCAGCGCGGCAATCGTACCCAACAACAATGAGATTTTAAGCATCCGTCCTTTATTATCCGCTGTGCCGTATGTTCAGCACGTCGCCGTCCTTCACAATGTAATCCTTGCCTTCCAGCCGCAGGGTGCCTTTGGTACGCGCCACTGCTTCTGAGCCGGCCTCCAGCAGCTTGTCCCAGCGGATGGTTTCGGCGCGGATGAAGTGGTGTTCCAGGTCCGTGTGAATGGCCCCGGCAGCCTGCGGAGCCTTCGACCCCAAGGGAATTGTCCAGGCGCGGCACTCGTCCTCGCCCGCGGTGAAAAAGCTGATCAGCCCCAGCAGCGTGTAGCTCTTGCGGATCAGCCGCACCAGGCCGCTGTCCTTCAGTCCATAGCTCTCCAGAAAGTCTGCCGCCTCGGCTTCGTCCATCTCCGCCAGTTCGGCTTCAACTTTGCCGCAGATGGCCGTGGCCCCCGCGTTGGGACGGCTGGCAACTTCTTCCAGCCCGAAGCGGCTTACCGCGGCTTCAAGATCGACGCCCAGCGTGGCGCTCTCTCCGATGTTAAGCGCATACAAGATGGGCTTTTGCGAGAGGAAGGTAAAGCCTTTGATGAGCTTTTTCTCCTCCGGCGTCATCTCCAGTTCGCGCAGCGGCTGCTCTTTTTCCAGCGACTCTTTTGATCGCAGCAGCAGCGCATGTTCCTTCTCCAGATCGGGGGTACGCTGCTTGCGCAGATCCTTCTCCAGTCGCTCCAGCCGCTTCTCAATCTGAGTCAGGTCGCTGAGCATCATGTCGAACTCAACGCTCTTGATGTCGCGCAGAGGATCGATGGGGCCCACATGCGCAATCGCGTCGTCCTCGAAGGCCCGCAACACATGAATCAGGGCGTCCACGGTGCGCAGGCTGGTCAGGAACGCGGTTTCTTTCAGCGCCTCCTGCCCGATCGCCGCCACGTCCACAAATTCCACCGTGGCATAGGTGGTCTTTTTCGGCGAGTACAGCTCGGACAGCTTGTCCAGCCGCTCGTCCGGCACGCGCGCCACGCCCAGGTGCGCGTCGCGCGAGTGGCTATGCTCATCCAGTTTGGCTTTGGTCAGAATCTTGAACAGCGATGTCTTGCCTACCTGCGGCAGGCCAATGATTCCTGTCTTCATAGTTGCCCCGCTGTGCCCGCGGCTGCATGGGGGAATGCGCCCGCAAGGCCACGACAGATAATACAGGAAAACAGGGGGCACAGATCAGGGATCAGGGACCTGCCACCGCTCATCCGAGGCAGCCAACTGAGTGCCCCATCCGTGGCGCGTTCTTGTTCTTGCGCCTAGGGTGGGAAAGCATGAGGCCCGCCTTCCAAAACAAGAAAAACACATAGTCACCGGCAGTGCCTGTGCTCCTCAAAGCCGCGCCGTCTCCGCTCCAGCCACCAGCACCACCGTGGCCAGCCCCATCAAGATGATGGCTTCTTCCAGATGCTCGCTGCGGTTGTGCAGCTTTTTGAAGTGAATGCGGCTTGGGTTGGACTCGGCGGCAGTATCGATGGCTCCGCCGGCGGCGATGCGGTCGCGCTCCATGGCTGGAGTGATTCCGAACTGCGAGTACACGGTCAGGGCGATCATCAGGATGACCAGGCCCATGGGCGCCAGTACCGACTGCGCCTTGTAGATGCCCCATGCCGGAGCCAGCGCCAGCAACGCCAGCACCACTGCGGCCGACACCAGCCCCATGCCATGCAGAATAGTCAGCAACTGGCCCACAATCGCGCCTGCTGTGTGCGTGTCAGGGCGGAGCGTCTTGAAGGTAATCGCGGCCACGATGGGGAAGAAAATCTCCGCGCCCAGCCAGATGACGAGCGGGAGATACAGAAGCGTGCGAAACAGAGTCTTCATGAAAACCAGCTTTCAGATGTCAGCTTTCAGCCGTCAGTTATCGGAGGTCCGTTGCTGACGGCTGACAACTGACTGCCGTCTTTATTGCAGGCTGCCGTATACCGACGGCCTGCCGATCAGCCGCTGCACGCGTTCCTTGACCGGGGGGTGGGTGCTGAACAGGTTGGCGAAGGTAGCGCCCGAGAGCAGCGGCGCAATGATGAACATGTGCGCCGAGTTGGGCGAGGCGTTCAGCGGAATCTGCTTGCTCACGCCGGAAATTTTTTCGAGAGCCGTGGCCAGCGCATAGGGATTGCCGGTCATGCGCGCGCCCGAGGCGTCTGCCTCGTACTCGCGCGTGCGCGACACCCAAAGCTGAATCAGCATGGCCGCCAGCGGAGCCAGCAGCAGCATGAAGATTGCGCCCAGGCCGCCGCCTTCACGGTCGCGCCGGTCGCCTCCCAAGCCCGCCATGGCGCTGCTCCAGAAGGCCATGCGCGCCAGAATCGTAATCGCTCCGGCCAGCGTAGCAGCAATGGAGCTGGTGAGGATGTCGCGGTTGCGCACATGGCTCAACTCGTGGGCC
>Ga0255354_1002195_pt1 | contig 10292 bp, 10 predicted proteins | sample HBST50metaG_FD_189942 | JGI IMG/M metagenome (GOLD analysis project Ga0255354, IMG submission 189942) | Peat soil microbial communities from Stordalen Mire, Sweden - H.B.S.T50 | ecosystem: Environmental > Terrestrial > Soil > Wetlands > Peat | place: Sweden: Norrbotten County, Stordalen Mire...
GATCAGAGATCAGGGGTCAGGGGTTAGGCAGTACAGACCCTACGGCAAGCGGTCTTCTCTGATCCCTGATCTCCGATCTCTGACCCCTGATCTCTGAAAGGTTTTTTATGGCAGACGAGACAAATCAACTGCGGGTCCGGCTGGTCACTCCCGAGCGCATCCTCTTCGATCACCCGGCGGAGTCCGTCGAGTTGCCCGCGAAGAATGGCTACATGGAGGTGCTCTACGGGCATGCGCCGCTGCTGGCCGAACTGGGCGCTGGCGACGTAACCTTGCGTGGCGGAGAAGAAGGCGAACAGCGGTACAACGTCAGTTGGGGGTTTGTGGAAGTGCTGCCCGACCGGGTCACCATTCTGGCCTCTGACGCGTTGAAACCCGAAGAGATCGACGTGCCACGCGCCGAACTACAGCTCGACCACGGCCTCGCGCTTTGGAAGGAAGCCGGCGAAAGCGAAGAGAAATACGACGAAGCTCTCCGCATCATCGCCGAAGCCGAAGCCAAAATCGCTACGGCCGCGGAAAAGCACTAAAACTTTTTGCTTGTGATTTTTACTGGAAAAGCCCTACTCCTGCGAGTAGGGCTTTTCTGTTATTGAGATGCGTAATTGCACTCACTTCAAGAGCGTCTTGCGGGGAGCCTTGCGAAGAGGTTTGTTGTTTGCCGATCCTATTTTTTGGAAAGCGGCGTCCACCAAAAAGCTGACTGCACGTTCAATGCGCGCCCAGCCATCCTCCGAGTTCAACTGCAATCCGTTGTAGACGTCCACCGTCTTCGAGCGAAGGATAAGGTATGTCTGCCCGGCGGCCAGCAGGCTACCGATTGCGCGAATGTCAATGTCTTCCCGCTCGTCGAGGGCATCGAACAACGTCGCGCTCTGTGCTTCACGACTCTTTGCCAGAGCATCGGTCAACTCGTTCCTTTCCATCAGTTCCCAGCGCATGATCTCCTGGGTCAGAGCCCGTTTGCGCAGCGCGCGGCCAAATGCCTGGAGCAGAAACTTGGCGCGTTCTGCCTCGGAGCTGTCGGCCGGAAGCTCTCCGGCCTCGCGCGCCAACTCCGGCAGATCCGGCCAAAACTGGCTGTCTGCGGCAAACGCGCTCAGCAGCTCCGGCAGTCCGCCAAAATAGCGGTAGATCAGCACTTTGTCGACGCCTGCCTCGTGGGCAATGGAATTCACTCCCAATTCCCGGAATCCGGATTGCGCCAGCAGGCGGCCTACCGCCTGCAAAATCCGGCCACTAGTCTGTTCTCGGTCTTTTTGCACGTATCCCTCGTTTGAAATGTGTGATTTCTAGCTCGTAATCCGCTGCCGGATCAGCGCAGTTGCATCCCGCCTGGGGCCAAATTGAGTTGGCACTGCATGACCTAATCGGAAGAGCATCTGCACCGTCTGGCCGTCCGCGACCTTCAACGTCTGTTTCAGGCGCATCTGGAGCGACGCCATCTGCGGATACTCTTCGAGCGCCTGCGACAGCGGTTGCATCGCCAGGCCAAGCCGCGAAGCCGTCAAATGGATGCGGGCATAGGCGCGGCCCATAAGCACCTGTTCCAACCTCGTATTGGATGAGCTGACAAGCGCTGCAAAAACGGGTGCAGAGCTGGCCTGCTCGCCTGTCTGGTCGATCGCTCCGCGCGCAAATGCGCCTGCAGGGTCAGCCGCCCGACTACGGTTGAGCACAAAAATCTCTACAAACCACTTTGAAACGCCTTCCGAGCCGCCCTGCGCCAAGCAGAATCCGTCTCGTTTCTCTTCCAGTTCGCGGTCGCTGAATCGGAACCATGTAGCTGTCTCGCGGTTTCGCTCAGAGCTTGAAACTTCAATGGCCATCGCTTCTTTGCAGATTCCGGCTACGGCTTGGCGCTCCGCTTCGCTGTCTGTAATCCGCCAGCTTATGTTGTCTCCGCCGGGCGCGGAACGAATCGCAGCCAGTTCCACCGCGGTGACAGGCTGGTGCAGGTTGAATGCGCGCCGGTTGGTTTGGCGTCGGGGAATCTCGGCAAACAGCGGATCGGATGCCGCCTTGGGGTCTGGCTGAAGAGAGATGGCTGCCACCGGCCGGTCGTCGACCGTCGTGTTTCCATATTCTCCCTCCGGGAAGTAGTCGATCTCTGCCCGGTAGCCGAACTGGCGCGCGGCGATCTCCAGCAACTCCAGAAACGTTCCTTGGCTGATGTGAGTTTGCCGCGCAGGTGGATCGCTGGCCGGCAACAAGCGGCTCCGGTCCACAAACAGCTTCATGCCGGTTGGCGTCATCTCCACCGCCCAGGGCTGTGAGTTGTGGGAACTGGGCGCCAGAACGGCATACTGTAGCACCCGCAAACGGATGTCATCTGATTGCCGCCCTAACATCATTCGCGTTTGCGCAGGCGTCTTGAGTCCGCATCCCGACGACAGCACTACGGCGCTTGCTGTCGCTGTCCTGAGAAAGTCGCGGCGATCCATGATGGAGACATCCTTCATTTTCCAGCCCATTCCTTCTCTAATCCCGGTTCCTAGAATGTGAAGCCGAGTTTGATCGATCCTTCGGGTGTGAAGACCGGCTGTTTATAGGTCTTGCCGGAGACAAGGATATTACGCTCGCCGGCGACTGCGAAATGGCCGGCGGCCCATGGGTTGATATAGAGATGGCGGGAAAGATTCCACGCGTAGCCGCCGCCAACGGTGAGCATGTAATTGTGGTAGTTGGCGTACGTGGGCGAGGTATCCGTACGGATGCGGCTGCGCCAGTATTCGCCGCCGCCGCCAACCCACAGTCCTTCCAGCCTCTGACGCCTTGCGCCAATAAAGCGGTCGGCGAGCAGGGCGTATGCGTCGCTTCGCTTGTCTTTGAAGCCGTCCGTCACCATGAAGGAAGGCGGAGTGCTACGTGCCGCTACCGCGCGAAGCTTCCATCCGTCCCGGCCCACAAAGCCAGAGCCGTAGTACCCGCTCATCACAAAGGGTAGGGCATCGATTTCGCTGCCGAATGCCCACTTGTCCGCGGCTGTTTGTTGCGGCATCGTCTGTTCGCGCGTAACCTGTTTCGCGCCGGATTGCGCCGGCCCATCGGCGGCGTTGCAGTGCGGCGCACCCAGTGCCAATGCCAGGGCTAGAACTGCAAAACCCTGGGTAGATCCTTGCATCATCCCATAAAAGTGCATCTTTGTCTCCTCTTGGCGAGCTATGTCACCATATAGTGACATTAAAAGTCACCGTATGGTGACTTGTCAACTCTCCTTCCTGTATCGCGAAATGCCTGAATTCGATGTATGTTCTAGAATGTGCGGCGGATGAGGCGACTCTTCACGGCACAGAAGGGGCCTCGAAATGCAATCCACTGGATCGAAATGCAGGCTTGGATCTGTAATTTGTATGGTGCTCGCGCTGGTTGCGGCTAGGCCGCTGGCGGGTCAGGCACTTCCGCCGGCGCATGAAGATAATTTTGCAGGGCATCCGCGGGTCATTGTCATCAGTGACATCGGCAATGAGCCGGACGACCAGATGTCGCTGGTCCGCCTACTCCTCTATTCCAACGAACTGGACATCGAGGCGTTGATTGCCTCCACCTCCACCTGGCAAAAGACCGCCATCCACCCCGAGACCATGCACACGCTGATTGCAGCCTACGGCACGGTGCGGCCCAACCTGCTGCTGCACGCCAAGGACTGGCCGGAGGCCAAGGAACTCGACAGTCGCGTCTATGCCGGGCAGTCTGCGTACGGCATGGCCGCCACCGGTAGCGGCAAAATGTCCGACGGCGCAAAGGCAATCATTCGCTCGCTGGACCGCGACGACAGCCGCCCCTTGTGGGTCTGTTTGTGGGGCGGGGCCAATACCCTGGCCCAGGCTCTGCAGGAGTTGCGCGTGAGCCGTCCTGCCGATGAGGTGGCGCGGCTGGTGGACAAGCTCCGGGTCTACTCCATCAGCGACCAGGACGACGCGGGGCCGTGGATGCGCCGCGAGTTTCCCAGCCTGTTCTATATCGTCATGCCCTCCACGCCGACCAGCGGCGAGTACGCTTACGCCACATGGACCGGCATCAGCGGAGACGGCTACTACCGCAATGGCGCGGGAGCGGATTCCACCTTGGTCACCAACGAGTGGCTGGACAAGAACATCCGCAGCAAGGGACCGCTGGGCAAGGTCTACCCGCGCTTTATGTTCATCATGGAGGGCGATACGCCGTCGTTTCTGGGGCTGATCGACAACGGATTGAATGCCTATCGCCGTCCGGACTGGGGCGGCTGGGGTGGACGCTATATCTACCGGCAGCCCTATGGCGAAACTCACGCGTTCTGGACCCAGGGCGGAGATGAGTTCTTTCGGATCACCTCGCAGGACACGGTGATGGGCGTGGATGGGGCCGAGCACGTTTCGGATCAGGCAACGATCTGGCGCTGGCGAGAGGCCTATCAGAACGACTTTGCGGCGCGCGTGAGCTGGACGGTCGCCGACTTTGCCCATGCCAGCCACAACCCGCTGGTCGAGGTGAACGGAGCGCCGGGGACCGCGCTGATCGAGCTGGATGCGGAAGTGGGCAAGCCGGTGGTGCTGGATGCCAGCCGCAGCGTCGATCCCGATGGGCGGACGCTGCACTTCCATTGGTTCCATTACCCGGAGGCGGGCAGTGCGGATGGAAACCTGTCTGCGGTCACGCTTACTGGAGCAGAGACCGCCCGCGTCATGGTCACGCCAGATGCAGTCTGCCGGCCGGCCTGGCTGCCCCTGGTTCCGTGCAAGGGCGATGGCACGGCGCACATCATCCTGGCTGTGACGGGCGAGAAGACACCGCGGGTGACCTCGTACCGCCGCGTGATTCTGCACGTCCATGCGGGGACGGGACAGAAGCAGCTGTAGGATGCCTGCGCAGAGCACTGTAAAACTGCTTGCGAAGCGCTTACAATTCACGATGATGATGGCCAAGAACAAGCAAACCACGTTTGAAGTTGCCTGCCCCGATTGCGGGTCGATGCTCACGATTGACGCCGACACAGGTCTGGTGGTGGCGCATACTCCGGCTCCGCGCAAGCGCCTGTTTGAGGACCTGGAGACGGCAGCCCAGGCCATGCGCGAGCAGGATGAGCGCAAGGAGTCGCTCTTCCGCCAATCCGTCGATGCGGAAAAGAACAAGGAAGACTTGTTCGAGAAGAAGTTTGCCGAGGCCTTGCGCAAGGCCAAGGACGCTCCCGAGGGCAAGCCGCTGCGCGAGTTCGATCTGGATTGAGCTTCGCGCCTGACGTGGAACAGATACACTGTATCTCCGCAGGCCCTGGTGGCCGCGGGTGAGACACAGAAGGAGAATCCATGGTGGTTGTGCCGCTTCAGAAGTCCGCAAACGATGCCGAGGCTGCGTTGCGCGTCCGTGAGCCCGAATCCAGAAGCTGGGTTCAGATTGCTTCGGGCGCAACCCTGATCGCCGGTGGCCTGCTGCTGCTGACCGGCAATCGCCGCGCTGGGACGGTGGCTGCGGCCTCTGGTGCTGCCCTGGCGCTACTGGATCAGCAGGAGGCGCTGCGTTCCTGCTGGAATGCGCTGCCCGGCTGCATCGACGATGTGCAGCGGGTGCTCGATCAGGTCCAGAACACGATTGAGGATGTTGCAGCCCACCGCGAAAAACTGCGCAGGATTCTGGCGCGGTAGTTTCTAGATTCCAAGCTGTTTACGGCCCGCTGCGCTGATGCGGTGGGCTGTCCACTTCGGCTCCCACACCAGATCCACTTCGACCTTGCTGATGTCGGGAATGCCGGCCAGGCGGTTATTAACCTGCTCAAAAATCAGTCCGCTGGCAGGGCACTGCGGAGTGGTTAGGGTCATGGTCACCTTGACCCACTGGCGCGGCCAGGCTGGGGCGGAATCCGGATCGGGCCCGGTCGCGACTGAGTAGATCAGGCCCAGATCGACAAGGTTCAGCTTCACTTCCGGGTCGAAGCAGTCGCGCAACGCGTTCAGAATCTCAGCTTCGGAGAGCATCCCTAGTTGTTCCGATCGACCAGATAGTGGGCAATCGCCTTGAGCCCATCGGCACGGCTGCCAAAGGGAGCGAGAGCAGCATAGGCTTCCTCGACCAGCTGGGCCGCATCGCGCTTGCTCTGCTCGATCCCGAAGACGGCCGGCCAAGTGGCCTTTTCCGTGGCTTGGTCCTTGCCTGCGGTCTTGCCCAGGTGGGCCGAGTCCACGGTCATATCCAGTACATCGTCCACAATCTGGAAGGCCAGGCCAGCCTTGCGGCCAAACAGGTCCAGACGGGCCGCGTCTTCCTCGGTTGCCCCGGCGTAGACACCTCCGGCAACCACGGCTACGCGAATCAGCGCGCCGGTCTTGGCGCGGTGGATGGCGTTGACCAGTTCGGCGGTCGGCTTGACGTGCTCGCTTTCGATGTCGAGCACTTGGCCGCCGATCATGCCGTCGATGGTGCCGACGGCGTTGGCAATGAGTCCGATGATCTTGACAGTAGCCGCGGGCGGACACTCCAGCCCGGCCAGCACCTCAAAGGCGCGGGTCTGCAGGGCGTCGCCGGCCAAAATGGCGATAGCTTCGCCAAAGGCCACGTGGCAGGTGGGCTTGCCGCGGCGCAGGTCGTCGTTGTCCAGGGCGGGCAGGTCATCGTGGATGAGCGAGTAGGTGTGCAGCATCTCGAGAGCCGCGCCCAGCCGCTCAATTCCAGCAGGCAAGGCGCCGGCAATGGTGATGGCTCCTTGCATAGCCAGCACCGGCCGCAGCCGCTTGCCCCCGGCAAAGACGGAGTGGCGCATGGCGCCATGGATCGAGACAGGCACAGTCGCGACACTGGGAAGCAACTGCTCCAGCGTCCGTTCAGTAAGCTCCGCACCTTCGTGGAGCAGCGATTTCACGTCAGCAAGCATTTCTTTCATGATAGACGAGACGGGGCCAGCTTTCGTTCCCAAAACCAAAGACCAGTGAGCAGCAACACGGCCAACGCGCTCAGCCAGCGTCCGGCAACGGCATCATGGGTCGCGGCCCAGTCCACGCTCAGGTCGACCGGACCTTGCGGGACGGGCACCGCCATCAGGCCGTCCTCGCGCTGGGGCAGGGCAGTAACGGCTTGGCCGTTTACCTGAATCCGCCAGGCGGGATAGCTGCGCAGACGCAGGATCAGGGTGCCGGGGTGGTGGGCAAATGCTTGGATACGCAGATGCTCGGTCTGGTTCTGCGCAGCGCTGAAGGTCGCGTCGCAACTGTGCTGATCAGCGCTCCAGACTGGAATCGCGCCTTCCGCACCTTTGCCAAGAACGACGGCGGGATCGCTCGTCAGGCAGGAATCGGGCAGGCCGCTTGGGACCAGGGTGTTGTCTGCGCCCGGTGGCTCGTACTCGTCGGTGCCCAGAAATCCCTCGCCGGAGCGGTAGACGTCCAGAGTGCCTTGCACGGCGTCCTCATCGTCGCAGACCTGGAAGAAGAGACGCCCCGCGGCTGCTGTTGCCGTGAGGAAGAAGGCCGCGCAGAGAGCCGCCACGGCCACGCGCCGCCAACGCCCCGCGCACCAGACAGCCGAGGCGAAGAAGATGGCCATGGGCGCTTCCAGCACGACCAGCCAGCGCCACGGAAACTGCAAGAACCTGAGCTTGGGCAGCAGATTCCACACCGGCAGGGAGATCGGAAATTGGAGAAACAGAATCGCGACAGGGATCAGGGCCAGGGGAATCCACCAGCGCCGGTCGGCCGGCAGGCTGCCGCGCAGCCAACTGACCAGTACGCCGATCAGGGCCACCGCAATCATGCCCACGGCGATCAGCGAAACGCGATGCAACTCCACGTCGTGCAATTCAAGCAGCGGGTTGGCGTGCCGCGCGAAGAGCCAACTGTTTTCGATCAGCAGGCCGGGATCGTCGATGGCCTGGCGGATGTCCACCCAGCGCTGCTCCGCGATGGCGGGGACCAGATAGATGGCCGCCAGGCCGATGCCCAATGCTGCGCCAACGGCGGCCCGCAGCACGGGCGCCCAGGATCTTTTCAGAAGCGCAGCAATGAGCGCTACCGCCGCCAGCAGGTAACTGGCCATGACTCCCAAGGGCACGTTGCTCAGCCACACGCCAGCCATGACCAGCGCCAAAGGCAACGCGGAGCCGTCCAGAGCGCGCTTCCAGACTGGCGCGGAAGAATTGCGGTCGCGGAGAATCGCCAGCAGAACCAGCGGAATCCACAGGCCGCCGGAAAGCTCGCCAAACGCCGAGCGCTCATAGGCCGTGAACAGGGCGTAGCCGGAAAACAAGGCCGTGCAGCCAGCTAGGGTTGCCGCTCCGTCTGAAAGCGCCTGCCGAGCCAGCGCCCGTGTGGCCAACCCCGTGCCCGCCAGCAGGAGGAAGGTCAGCGCCACGGGCACCCATTGCCATGGCAGCGCCAGTCCCAGGAGCGCGCCCAGCATCCAGGTCAGCGGCGGATAGAAGACAAAGCGCGGCTCCCCGGCCCCGAAGTTGGCGCTGGGCGCCCAGTGCGGATAGAAGAGTCCATTTCGCCAGCTCTGCTGCACATCGAGCCAGGAGAGGAGATGGAAATCAAAGTCGTGACCGCAGGAGTTGCCGCGCACCAGTTGCGGGGCCAAGGCTACGACCGCCGCCAAGAGGATGATTGCCGGGCCGATGAGGCGGGGCCAGCCTACTGCTTTCCCAGGTCCCAGAAATGGGACCCAGCGCGCAGCCTCTCCTGATCTCTGATCTCTGATCTCTGACCCCTGTCTTTTCATGGCACCAGGCGCAACGTGTGCTTGGTTGCGGCGTTGACCGCGGCGGGGCTGAACGGGAAGGCGAACGTCGTGCCGCCGTACCAGTCATTCCACTGATCGCGGAAGTAGAGGCTGAACGGGTTCCCGCTTTCGCCCAGGACAATATTTTCAGTAGATCCGTCGATGTCGTTCCAGTCCATGGTGAAGCGTTGCGAAGGGCCGAAGGCGAGGCCTACCTGTTTTACGGTCGTCGTGTCGCCGCTCTGCGCATGAGCGCCGGTGCCGACCAAACGGCCCAGCCTGGGCAGGAAATCTGCCAGCGGGTGCTCGATGTCGACCACGTGCCAACTGCCATAGGTCCACTGTGCCACGTCGGCGGGAGCTTTGCCTTGCTTCATCCCTTTGCGCACGGCGTCGGTCAGCAGATTGTCCCAGGTCTTGTAGGCGGGCGGCAGCCAGTCTGGGCTGGCGTGCATGATGATCTCTTCCTCGGCAAAGTTGGACTCGGCCCAGTGGTAGTTCTCGGCGTCCTTGCCCAGCTTGGGTGTGAGAATCAGCGGCCAAAAGGCGAGGCGGGCCTGGGTCACGATGGAGGCGGCGGCAGAGTCGGTGGTCAATTGGCCGTCCCAACTGCGCATCAGGTCGGCGGCCTTGCGCAGCCGGTCATCGACGCCGTCCGCGTGGTCGATGGCGTAGGCAAAGCGATGGCCCAGCTCCTGGTCCACTTCGCTGTAGACGTCGGTTTGCACCGCCAGCATGTCTTTCGGCGTAAGTTGATCGCGGCCTTGCAGCGCCTTGTAGATGCGTTCGGCGCGGTAGGGGTCCACCCACTCCAGAGAGAGCAGATAAGGTGAGGCCGGGGTGGTGACGCGAGAGTTGGCCGTGGCCACAAAGCCCGAGCTGGGGTCCAGCGCATTGGGCATCGCCGCAAAGGGAATGTAACCTTGCCACTCGTGATTCGCATCCTGAATGGGCACGCTCTGCAGACCCGCCGGACGCAGCGGAACCCGGCCCACAGACTGGTAGGCGATATGCCCCTGATCGTCGGAGTAGACCACGTTTTGCGTGGGCCAGGACCAGGTGCTCATCACCGTCGCAAACTCCGTCCAGTTGGAGGCTACGTTCATCTGGTAAAGCGGCAGTGAGTTGAGCGTCGTGTCGTAGAGAGACCACTTCAGAGCGATGGGGCGAGATTCCTTGGCGAGGATGGGATTGAGCAGCGGCCCGTGCGCCGTGGACTGCACATCGACCGTCACGTCCTTGCCTCCGCGCACGTGAATCACTTCGTGGTCCACAGCCAGAGGCTTCCACGAACCATCTATGGCCTGATAGTTGCCGTGGCCGTCTAGCTTCTCCACGTAGAGATCTTGCACGTCGGCATAGAGCGCGGTAAAGCCCCAGGCCACGTGCTCGTTGTGCCCGGCGATGACAAACGGCATGCCGGGCAGCGTGACTCCGGCGGCGTGGTAGCCGGGGGCGCGCAGGTCGGCCATGAACCAGATGTTCGGCTCGGTCAGGCCCAGGTGCATGTCGTTCGAGAGCAGGGACTTGCCGCTGGCTGTGTGCCGTCCGGCGACGACCCAGTTGTTGGAGCCCGGCGTGCAATCGGCGCAAGAGGGCAGGCCCAGCAG
>Ga0255354_1002204_pt1 | contig 10252 bp, 11 predicted proteins | sample HBST50metaG_FD_189942 | JGI IMG/M metagenome (GOLD analysis project Ga0255354, IMG submission 189942) | Peat soil microbial communities from Stordalen Mire, Sweden - H.B.S.T50 | ecosystem: Environmental > Terrestrial > Soil > Wetlands > Peat | place: Sweden: Norrbotten County, Stordalen Mire...
ATAGGAGACGATACCATCACGATTCGCCATAGCATTTCTGTCCCGCAGCAGCCCACCCTGCAAGGCGGCAATCTACCGCCAAGCGGGGTTGAAGGTAGAAATTACCTTTTGTGTAAAGGGAGTGATCTCAGAGTCTTTGGGAAAAGTCGGCCTCGCAGGATTCGAATCGAGAACCGCACGCAGATTATCCGGCGGTGAGAGCAGGCGGGTCGCGCTTGCGCGCGCTCTGGCCTGTAGGCCGGAAGTCCTATTGCTGGACGAACCCGTAGCGAATGTGGATCGCGTCAGCGCCGCGTTGTTTGAGTCGCTAGTGGTCTCGCTCGCGGGGGACGGCATGACCGTCGTCATTTCCAGCCACGACGAGCGCTTGGGCGAGAGGCTTGGCGCAAAAATGATCTATCTTGAAGATGGAATGTTGAGCAGCGTGCCGGAAGAGTTTTCATCCGCTGACTTGTTACACGACGCAGAGGGTAGCCATGCCAACTCTTGAAGAAGCGCGGCGGTTGATTCTCGGTCAAGCTCGAACCCTCGGCACGGAGTCGGTGGAGCTGATCGATTCGCTGAACCTGGTGACAGCAGAAGATATCATCGCCCCGTGGAACATGCCGATGTGTGACAACTCGGCCATGGATGGCTATGCGGTCAGAACGGCAGATTGCGTCCCGGCGGCCCGATTGCGCGTTGTTGGAATGATCCCAGCTGGAGCTTTGTCCAACATCCCTGCGGAGCCGGGATGTGCGATCAAGATCATGACCGGTGCACGGATTCCGCCGGGGGCCGATGCTGTCGTTCCTTTTGAGAACGCAGAGACGCTTGGCGAATATGTCCAGTTCAAGGCATCGGTTGAGCGCCATGAACACATACGCTTTGCGGGTTCCGACTTGCGCCGCGATGAAATTGCGATTCCGGCCGGCACCGTCATTCGCGCACCGGAGATCAGCATGATGGCCTCTTTCAGCATGAGCCGCGTAACGGTCTTTCGCCGGCCTAGGGTCGCCATTCTCTCCACCGGAGACGAACTGATCGAGGTCGGAGAACCTGTTGCGCCGGGCAAGATTGTTGACAGCAACGGGATATCACTGGCGGCTATGGTAAAGGAGTGCGGCGCAACCGTTCAAATGCTGGGCATTGCGCGCGACACGGTGGCGAGCCATATCGAAAAGATGACTGCCGGCCTGCAGGCGGATATCTTCATTACTTCGGCCGGCGTATCGGTGGGTGAGCGCGACTTTGTGCGGCAAGTGCTTACGGATCTTGGCGTTTTGTTGGAGTTTCATTCCGTGGATGTGAGACCCGGCGGTCCGACCACCTTTGGCGTGAAAAATAACTGCCTCGTCTTCTGCCTGCCAGGCAACCCTGTTGCCTCCATGATCATTTTTGTTGAATTGGTGAAGCCTGTCATTCTGAAGGCGATGGGATACCTGCGCGTATTTCAGCCCACAGTCCGCGCCATTTTGCAGGACAAGGCATCGAAGCGTCGTGGCCGCATCAAACTTCTCAGGGTTCGACTAGAATCAAAGGGGAATCAGCTATTGGCGTTCAGTTCTGGAGAGCAGACTACGGGAATGTTGAAGACTCTGCTCAGGGCCGATGGGTTAGCGATTCTTCCCGCCGAGCGCAGCTCATTTTGTGCTGGCGAAGAAGTCGAAGTGCATTTACTGTCAAGCAATGTACTTATGCAACAGGAGGCAATATGAAAGTTAGCGCACGCAACAGTTTTTCTGGAACCATTGCGAAAGTCACCAAAGGCGCAGTGAATGCCGAGGTGCTTTTAACCCTGAAGGGCGGCGATCAACTTGTCGCCGGCATCACCAACGGCAGCGTTGAGACTTTGGCGTTGAAAGAGGGAATGGCAGCGGTCGCCCTAGTGAAAGCCAGCTGGATCATCCTGGGCAAAGGCTTGGACCCTGCTAAGATCAGCACCCGCAACGTGCTCAGCGGAACCATCAGCGACATCCATTTTGGCGCGGTGAACTCGGAAGTTGATGTGAAGCTTTCCGGCGGAACCGTTCTTACTGTGATTGTCACCAATGGAAGCGTAGAGCACATGCAACTGGCCGTTGGAGAGCAGATCTCGGCAGCGTTCAAGGCATCCAGCGTCATTCTCGCCGTCGAATAGAGTACTTTTGAGAAAGGGACCAATGAGTGAGTTAACGCACATTGACAGCCAGGGCCTACCTCGCATGGTGGACGTCAGCAGCAAGCAGGAAACTCTGCGTCAGGCTGATGCAGAGGCTGTGCTTTGGGTAGGCGGCGAAGTCATGAAGGCGATCCGCGACGGAAAGACCCCCAAGGGGAATATTTTCGAGACGGCGCGGATCGCCGGCGTTATGGGCGCAAAACGCACTTCCGACCTGATTCCGCTTTGCCATCCATTGAGCCTTACGCACGTGTCGGTGGACATGGAGCTGCTCGACGACAGTATTGTGATTCGTACCAGCGCACGGACTCTTGGCTCAACGGGCGTTGAGATGGAGGCTCTTACCGCAGCATCAGTTGCCGGACTGACGCTGTACGACATGCTGAAGGCGCTATCAAAGACCATGCACCTCGATGGTCTAAGGCTGTTGGCAAAGTCCGGCGGGCGCAGTGGAGACTACCGCGCTGAGGCATCTCATGGCTGATGGGACGCTGCTGCATGTTTGTATCTGCGCGAAGAAGGGCGTCGCCAAGCACGAGGCGCCCTCCGTCACAGTACTGGTTGAGCATGGCGTGGAAGGCGATGCACATGCCGGAGACTGGCATCGGCAGATTAGTCTGCTCGCTCATGCAGACATCGAATTCATGCGAGCCAAGGGTTTGAATCTCAAGCCCGGCGCATTTGGTGAGAATCTCGTCATCGACGGTCTTGATTGTGATGATCTAGGAGTCGGTTCGCAACTCAGAATCGGTCCAGTGCTGTTGGAGTTGACGCAGATCGGCAAGGTCTGCCACACGCGTTGCGCCATTTACCACACGACGGGCGATTGCATCATGCCGCGTACCGGATTGTTCGCGCGCGTCCTCGAAGGCGGTACGTTGCATGCGGGCGTACCAGTGCAACTGGTTCACAAGGTGGCACGTTCCACGATCCAGGCGGCAGTGGTCACAGTTTCGGATCGCTGCTCGGCGGGCACCACACGGGACACCGCTGGACCAGCGGTAGCGGAAATGCTCAGCAAGGAACTTAATGCGCGCATAGCCTGGACCCGAGTGGTTCCCGATGAGGCGGATACGATTGCAGCCGAGTTGAAGGAATTGTGTGACCGGCGTGTCGATTTGGTGATCACCGCGGGCGGTACAGGCATTTCATCTCGCGACGTAACGCCCGAAGCCACACGAACTGTCATCGACCGCGAATTGCCGGGACTTGCTGAGGCAATGCGCGCTGCTTCAGCACGGAAAACTCCAAACGCTCTGCTCTCGCGCGCGATTGCTGGAGTGAGGCGCGAGACCCTGATTGTGAATCTGCCGGGAAGCCTAAAGGCTGCGACCGAGAACCTGCAAGCAATTCTTGCTGTTCTTCCTCATGCCGTAAAGATGTTGCGCGGCGAAGTTGTTCATCCCGAGCAGGACAAGTCACGTTTGATCTCGATCAAATGAATTGAAGAATTATCGGTGCTTCCGGCTATTTAGTGGGTACGGGGTTCATATCGAGCCCGCCGCAGTGGAAGTAGATGGCGTTGATGAAGATCTGCCGGTTGCGAAAGCCACGCGCCGTGTACTTCACCCATTGGATCTTGGCGTTGAGCAATTCGCTGCCCGCATTGGTGATGCGGTGGCGCAGGTAGGTGATGACGTTCTCGAAGCGACGTTTGAGCGTTCCCGCCACGCGCTTGATCGGTTCCAGACGGCTGAGTTGTGCCCAGTTCCACCACCAGCAAAAATGCCCGCGTGCAAACATCTCATAGATGTAGTGGTAAAGTGCAATCGCTGTCTCTTTCAGCACACAGGCCCGCGCCGTCTTCAGCCCGCCCTGGCGCAGCACATCGAACTGCCGCCGGTCGGCTGATTCCATCGCCGCGCGGTTGCGCAGCCAGTCGTAGCGCGTGCCCGCGAGCAGGTCGTCGCCCGCCGCCTTCAACGTTTTTTGCTCGCGCCGCCGCACCTGATCCACGTCTTCGCTCAGATCAAGCCACGCAATAGCGCATCGCTCCAGGACGCGTGGCCGCATTGATTTGCGTCGTGTTAGGTCAAATCTGACCTGTGTTCACTTTAGATCAGTATTCCTGCTTCCTATGCCGTAAATCTATATGAGGCGAAGACTCAGCGTAATCCCACCTGTTTGTTGATGGGCTGAGTCGCCAGCAGCGTCAGACTGCTTTCTGGTCATTTAACGAATTCTGGAGGAGCAATAAATGCATTATCGTACAACAGGTTTAGCGTGCCGGGCCCTTGCCTTGGCATTTGCAGTGTCGATTCCCATGGCCCTGTCCGCGCAAGACGCACCCAAGCCGGCAGCAAAAGCCTACGCGGATAACGCTGCGTCAAAGTGGGATATCTTCCTTGGTTATAGCTATCTGGCGCCCAACGGCAAAATCGCCGGCACCCAACAGGGCGCACCCGGAAGCACCTACGGCGAAATCAACTGGGGTGGAATCGTTAGCGTGTCCCGTTACTTCAACAGGCACATTGGCGTGCAATTCGAAGGCGACGAGCACATGCAGTCAGAGGATTGGCCGGTTGGCGACAACAATGCCTCTTACAATTCCAATGATGACTTTGCTGGTGGGTCGGCTGGTTTGATCTATCGCATCCCCACGGCGCATTTCACGCCGTTCTTGCATGTCCTCGGCGGTGCAGAGCGCGTGGGTAGCATTTATGTCGCTGACAGTTGGCACCCGGTTGGTACGGGTGGCGGCGGCGTGGATTTCAATACGCCGCTCTTTAACCGCCATCTTTCGGTTCGCTTGTTTCAGGCGGATTATCAGTTCATTCACGGCGACTCGGAGGACATCAACGCATTTCGTTTGAGCACCGGCGTGGTGTGGCACATTGGCTCTTTCACGCCGCCTCCACCAGTGACCCTGGCGTGCTCGGCTAGCCCCGTTTCGGTTTTTCCTGGCGATCCAGTCACAGTGACTGCGACGGCCGGCGATGTGAACCCGAAGTTCAGTACCGTCTATTCCTGGACGGGAACCGGTGTGACCGGCAGCGGCAATACGGCTACTGTGGCTACGTCTTCGCTCGCGGCGGGAACCTATACCGTGTCCAGTGAAGTGAAAGAAGGAAAGCCTGGTAGGGAAGGCGCGAAGCCTGGCCAGACCGCTACTTGCTCCGCCACCTTCACAGTCAAGGCTTTTGAGCCGCCGACCGTCAGTTGCTCCGCGAGCCCTTCCACCATCAAGCCTGGCGATAGCAGCACGATCTCCGCTACTGCGACGAGCCCGCAGAACCGCCCCCTGACCTACACCTACACTTCTGCGGCTGGTACCATCAGCGGCAATGGCTCCTCAGCAGTCTTCGCATCGGCTGGCGCTCCTACGGGTGACGTCATCGTTACCTGCAATGTGTCGGACGACAAGGGACAAGTTGCAACCTCCAGCACTCCGGTGAGCGTTGTGGCTCCGCTTGCAGTTGCGGTTCCTCACACACAGGCTCTTTGCTCTGTCTCCTTCCAGAAGGATGCAAAGCGTCCGGCGCGTGTTGACAACGAAGCCAAGGCTTGCCTCGATAGCGTAGCTCTGAGCCTCCAGAAGCAGTCTGACGCCAAGGTTGTTGTGGTTGGCGAAGCGACTGCCAATGAGAAGTCCAAGCGGCACGAGAACCTTGCTGCGGAGCGCGCCGTCAACGTCAAGGAGTACTTGGTGTCCGACAAGGGCATTGATACTTCACGCGTCAGTGTCGCCACCGGCAACAGCGATGGACAGATGGTGGAAACCTACTTGGTTCCCGCCGAGGCAAACTTTAACGCAGACGTACAGGGAACCACTTTGGTCGACGAGACCCAGGTAAAGGCCCATGCACGCAAGCCCTTGGTCCACAAACACGCACGCAAATAGACTGCAAACATCGCAGAGTCGAACAGGAAGCCAAACGGCACGGTGCAATCAACATTGCACCGTGCCGTTTGCGTGTCAGTGTCAATGCAGATAGTTATCGATCCTTGGCGTTCACTGCGGAAGCGATCGACAAGGCTGCAATCGGTTCGGGTGGCAAGCAACTGCTGTCGGCGTCACCGATCCCAAGGTAGGTGATCTCTCCTCGACCGGTGGCAATATTTATCGAAGCTTATAAGTAAGAACCTCCGGCTTTGCCGGAGGTTCTTACTGTCAATGCACACGGCGCGCTCATTGACAACGAGATGGATATCGATGTAATCAATGGGTTTGGCCAACGTGATCCTCGTCAGCCGGGCGAAATCTCTTGTGTGTGCGCAAGAGAGTAGAAGCTTGCACAGCTGCAGTCGTGCACTGCTCAACAGTCTTATTCCAGCAAGTGCCGAAACCGTTGGCGGCCCAATTCCGATCGAAGAAGAATTGTTGAGCATTCGGTGGATGTCGCGCCGAGAAGAGTAAATCACGGGGCGGGTTGGATCCTCGATACTCCATCATTGTCCTATTCCGATCCTGTCGCGCAACCAGAAACACGCTGGTGTGGTTAACCGAATCTGTTGTCAAGCGTGTTGCAGCCAAGCCGTATGCTCTGCGCCAAAAATCTTTCGCTCCTGGTTTGACATGGCACGATCAGCGGGTAAGCATTCGTTGGTCGTGAATGCTGTAAAGCCTAGAACAGGCTGCATCCAGGATCATTCGCGCGTCATATTACCGTATCCGGAATGTCACGGACGATAGGGTTGAGGGATCAAGGGCGTGGCAAGCACTTCCTCTTGGGACATTTGATCCGGTACTGGAGGTCCAAATCGTCCTCCAGGTCTGCTCAGTACGGTTGAAACGATCCTGCCATCGCGAGCCGTTGGCTATCTGTTCAATCGGATACAGTCAATTCCGCTTGACAGATCGACAATCGCACTGTGCGATGGAAACCCTTCATGCAAGAGGCTTTTGCAGTTGTTTGGCAAAGATAAATTCGCTAATCGAGCGAAAGTTACCACGCGCTATTCGGCACTTTGACGCTTTCTTTGGAGAACAATGCCCCTTGTTGAGCACAATGATGTGACACTCGGTCGCCGACTGCAGGCCGCAGTGATCGTTGCCCACCCGGACGACGAGATGCTGTGGTGCGGCGGCTACATCCTCACCCATCCGGAGTTTCATTGGCGCATCATAACTCTTTGCAGAGCTTCCGATCCGGACCGCGCGCCAAAGTTCCGGAAGGTTCTGAAACGACTGGGGGCCGAGGGCGAGATGGAAGATCTCGACGACGAGCCCGAGCAGGTTCCGATATCAAATGAACTAGTTCAAAAAAACATCGTGCGGCTGCTCGCAAAAGGCCACTACGACTTGATCCTGACCCATGGCCCGTGGGGCGAGTACACACAACACCGCCGGCATCAGGAATGCTGCCACGCTGTTGTCGAGCTTTGGCAATCTGGCTTGATCAACACTGCGCTACTGTGGTCGTTTGCTTACGAAGATGGGGGGCGAACGCATCTGCCGCGGGTCCGTGATGACGCGGATCGGCGAGAGCTTTTGACAGAGAACGTATGGCTTGAAAAGTATCGGATTATTACGGATGTCTACGGGTATGACGCCGACAGCTGGGAAGCACAGACCACCCCACGAGAAGAAGGATTCTGGTGTTTTGACTCGCCACAAGCAGCGATTGCTCGAACTGGATTATGGGAGCAAGAATTATGAGAGTACTTGTGTTGACTGAGTATCCTGCGCCTGCTTCCGGCTTGGCGCTGCAAGGTGAACTGCTGTGCCGGGGCCTGCGAGAGATGGGTGTGGAAGTTCATCCTGTTCATCTGGAATCGCCTTTGGAAAAGGAATGGTATTATCGCTGGTTCAAGCCGGACGTGGTGGTTGGCGTGGGTTTTTGGGGCCACCTTCCTAATCTGGTTCTGCATCCGCAGAAGTTCGGAATGAATGCCGTGCCGTGGCTAGTTGCCGATGGATACGTCGCGGAACACCGTGATGTGCTCAACGCTTTACCGCTGATTCTGGTCACCTCCAACTGGGTGAAAGAGGTGTATATCCGAGATGGCATCAAGGGTGACAACATCGTCGTTTTGCCTGTAGGTTGTGGCACGGACCTTTACGCACCGCACAGTCGCCATGACTTCAAAGTCCAGGCGATCCGCGAGGAACTGGGAGTTGCGGATGACCAGTTGATGATCCTGACTGCCGGCGGCGACGGCGCGTCCAAAGGCGCACAGGAGGTTATGCGGGCGCTGGCGTTGATCGATAGCGAGGTGCCCGACTGGAGATATGTTTGCAAGGTGTGGCCTCAACCCCGCACCGCAAAACAGAATATTGCCGACCTCAAATTGGCAGAGGACCTGGGCATCGGCAACAAGGTCATCTACTCAACCAATGTTGTCTCGCAGAACTTCATGCCTTACTTGTTGGCCGCTTGCGATATCTATGCTGCTCCATCGCGGCTGGAGGGCTTCGGGATGATTCAGGTGGAGGCTAACGCCTGTGAAAGACCGGTGATCGCGATTGATGCCATGGCATTCCGCGACACCATGGTGCATGGTAAGACAGCATTTTTGGCGAGCGTGGCCGAGGAGAGGAAGATCACCGAGGCGCAATTCGGAGAAGGCCACGATTACGAGCAGAGCCGTCACATCGTGTTTCCAACCCCCCGCACAGCAGAGTACCGGGCCAGTGTGCCTGATATTGCCAAGTATCTTCTGCTGCTCATGCAGGATCAAGCTCTTCGCAAGCGCATGGGAGAAGCCGGACGAGAACGAGTGGTCGAGTTGTTTGACTATCGCCGGGTTGCCAGGCAATTTGTGGAGATCGTTTCGGACCGATTAGGTCTCCAGTAGAAAGTAATTAGGTCTTAACGCTAACCTCTAGTTTGAAACGCCATCGAGGAGTCTATGTCTATCGACAATATATCACTCATTTCTATAATGCAGGCTAAAGATGCCGCTCTTCAAATCCTGCTGCATAACGCACACGGACCGTATCAGGGGCTGCCTCGCACCGCAGGTTGGGGATACCCAGAACCCTACACTCGTGATTTGATGATTTCAGCTCTTGGCTTTCTGGCTACGGGTAACAAGGAGCTTGCTGAAGCTCTTGAACGCACCCTCGTTGCGCTGGCATCCAACCAGACATCGCACGGCCATATCCCATCTCTCGCGCACGATCCGGATAATCGGGGTTCCAGCGATTCGACGCCGCTTTTCCTTTTTGGTCTGGCAATCTACAGGATCTCGACGAATCAGCCAGACTTTCTCCATGATGCAGAAGAGAAAGCTAGGCGCTGGATGCTGTACCAAAGCCCGGATGACAGGGTGATGGTGAGCCAGTTACCCACCAGCGACTGGCGGGATGAGCAGTACGTTATAGGCTACGGGCTATACGTGAATATGCTTGTCTATGCGTATCTTCGGCTTTACGGAGATCACGAGTCGGCCGATCAATTGCGAGGATTAATGAGTCGTCTGGAAGTCTCTGGCGATCAGAAAAAAAGTTATGAGCAAGAGGCTCTTGTGGAGCCAACCGCGCCTTACTACGCGCTCTATTCGTACAAGATTATGAGTAGCGACCGCTTCGATCTGCTTGGCAACAGTCTGGCGATCCTGACCGGAATTGCTTCGCCACGCCTGTCTGTGGACATGCTGATCTGGATCGAAGCAGAATGCGAAGCCATGCGTGGTCGAGGCGAACTTGCCGTGGATCTGCCGCCCTGTTTGTTCCCGTTTATTCAGCCTCATCATGCGGATTGGCTGCCACGATACGAGCGCTATAACCGGCCTGGCGATTATCACAATGGCGGTGTGTGGCCTTTCATCTGCGGTTTCTATATCGCGGCGTGCGTCGCGGCGGGTCAGATGGATTTGGCCGAGCGCAAGCTGTTGGCGCTGACGGAAATGGTCAAGCCGTGGCATGAAGACGAAGCGGAGTGGGGATTCAACGAGTGGATACACGCGCAAACCGGCAAACCAAGTGGCCGGGATTGGCAGACATGGTCAGCAGCCATGTACCTATACGCTGCAGAGTGCGTGCAGCAGCAGAGGACTCCGTTCTTCAGTTACATCCGTGAGCACTGCAGTCCGAGATAGCGAGGGTGTTTTGATTTTTGTGTAAGCATCTGTTCCTCGATACTGGAGGGAAGCAGATGGGAATCGATAAAGAGCTAATCGACAAGTTGCTTGCCGACTACAAGGGTCCAGAGGACCTGATCGGCGAGC
>Ga0255354_1002224_pt1 | contig 10187 bp, 8 predicted proteins | sample HBST50metaG_FD_189942 | JGI IMG/M metagenome (GOLD analysis project Ga0255354, IMG submission 189942) | Peat soil microbial communities from Stordalen Mire, Sweden - H.B.S.T50 | ecosystem: Environmental > Terrestrial > Soil > Wetlands > Peat | place: Sweden: Norrbotten County, Stordalen Mire...
AAGCTGCATAATGTGGGGTTCCTTTACATTAAGTTTGGTCTCGTAACCCTATTCTAATGTTCTGAATTCCCACACTTAAATATGGTTAAAGCTGGAATTTTGCAAGAGGCTCTAATGTTCTGAATTCCCACACTTAAATATGGTTAAAGCTGGAATTTTGCAAGAGGCTCCAGTGCCCGGATTTTGGCGTTGACTTCGGCGACGCCGATGAAAAACGGCGTCTTCAGGCAACGCAGCGTGAGTTGCTGCGTTGCGGGCACGTAGTTCCAGGCAACTTCCACGCCGAACTGCGAGGCGGTTCCGTTGTTGCCGGCAATGTCCATGTCGGCTTCTCTGGCCTTTTCCTTCAACTTTGCGTACTGCTCCGGTGTGATCCCGGAGAAAACCTGTGCTTCGTTCTGTTCCATTGTGTCTTCCTTTGTGCGGCTGGTTGTGGGACAACTTGCCAAGTCGGCGATCCAGCCAGTCAACTGCGGGAGAACGCTCTCCATGAACAAAAAAGTTGAATGAAGAGTTTTATGAACAAAATCGGCAGGTTAGCTTCCGCTTCGCGGAAATCGCGAGTTAGCGAGTTGGCGGCAGTTCATTCCACGTCGTGGTGAGTCGGGTTGCTCTTAGTCGGCAGCCTCGGACTTCTTGGCTACGGGTTTCTCTTGCTGCTTTTGGACACTGGCTTTCGGAATGGCGTCCAGGTCCGCTTTGCCTTCGGCCAGTTGCATGAGGAAGTCCTGGCTGGAGAATGTCGGGGCGTCCTTGTAGATCTTGCTGGCGCGGATGTAGCTGCCGTCGGCCTGTTGCAGGCGGGCTTTTACTGTGTCGGCCAAGTAAGCCGGCAGGATTTCGTCGTGGATGCGGGCCAGCGCCACCGGGTCGCGCACCGGGAAGACCACCTCGCAGCGCTCGAAGAGGTTGCGCGGCATCCAGTCGGCCGAGCCCAGGTAGACTTCATCATTGCCGCCGTTGGCGAAGTGGAAGATGCGGGAGTGCTCGAGGAAACGGCCTACGATGGAGCGCACGCGAATCCTCTCCGACAAGCCCTTGACGCCGGGGCGCAGAATCGAGAGGCCGCGGACGATCAGGTCCACCTCGACGCCATCTTGCGAAGCTTGGTAGAGGGCCTCAATTACCGAGGGCTCCAGCAGCGCGTTCATCTTGGCCACAATGTGGGCGGGCCGTCCGGCCTGGGCGTGTTCCTGTTCGCGGCGGATCAGGCGCAGAAAGCTCTCGGCCATGGTCAGAGGAGCCACCAGCAGCGGGCTGTAGTCGTCGATCTCGGCGTGCGCGGTCAGGTAATTGAAGACCATGTGCACCCGTTCGGTGATCTGCGGGTCGCTGGTGAGCAGGCTCAGATCGGTGTAGAAGCGCGCAGTGACGGGGTTGTAATTGCCCGTGCCCAGGTGGCAATAGCGGCGGGTCACGCCGTCCTCGTCGCGGCGCACCAGCATGGCCAGCTTGCAGTGGGTCTTCAGGCCGACGACGCCGTGGAAGACCTGCACGCCGGCGTCTTCCATGCTGCGCGCCCAGCGAATGTTGGAGGCTTCGTCGAAGCGCGCCATCAACTCCACCACCAGCGTGGCTTCCTTGGTGGCTGCAGCTTCGATCAGCGCCTGGAACATGGGCGAATCGTGGCTGGTGCGGTAAAGCGTCTGCTTCATCGAAACCACGGCCGGATCTTCCGCGCCCTGGCGAATGAAGTCCACCACCGGGTCGTAGGCATCGTAGGGGTGGTGGAGCAGAACGTCGTGCTGCCGCAATTCGTCGAAGATGTTGCTGGACTTGCGGCTCAGGTGCAGAGCCTTGGGCGTAAAGGCCGGAAACTTCAGATCGGGCCGCCGCACGTCGCCATAAAAGAACATCAGCCGGGAGAGATTGACCGGGCCGTCGGCCAGGAAGACCTGGTCCTCGTCGAGTTCAAAGTTGACCCTCAGCCGCTCCACAATCTCCGGATCGGCGCCACATTCAATTTCCAGGCGCACGGCATCGCCCTTGCGGCGGTTGTGGAGTTCCACGCGGATGGCTTCAAGCAGCGAGCGGGCTTCTTCTTCCTCGAAGTAGAGGTTGGAGTTGCGCGTGACGCGGAAGGCGGTGCGGGCCAGCACCTCATAGCCGCGATACATGCCGGCCAGATTCTGTGCAATCAGGTCCTGCAACAGCAGGTAATCGTATTTCCCCTCGGCGCAGGGCAGGCGGATGAAGCGGGGCAATGCGCGGGGCACGGTGACCACGCCCAGCACCTGCGGGCCGGAGCTGCGCCGCTTGAGCCGCAGCAGCAGGGCCAGGCAGAGGGCCTTGTTCAGTACGCGCGGAAAGGGATGGGCCGGGTCGATGGAGATGGGGGTCAAAAGAGGATCGACTTCGCGCTGAAAGTAGTCCTGGGCAAAGGCGCGGGCCTCTTCGTCCAACTCCTCCCACTCCAGCAGGCGAACTCCCTGCTTGCGCAGTTCGGGCAGCAGATTGTCGTTCCAGCAGCGGTATTGGGCGCCGACAAAGTCGTGAATGTCGGCGGTGAGTGCGGTCAGGGACTCGTCCGGGCGCAGGCCGTCGAAGCCCGGCTCGCGGTAGCCGTCCTCGATGCGCTGCATCAGGCCGGCCTGGCGCACTTCCACGTACTCGTCGAGGTTCGAGGCTGTGATGGCCAGGAACTTGACCCGCTCCAGCAGGGGATTGGTCGCGTCCTCGGCTTCCTCAAGTACACGCCGGTCAAACTGCATCCACGAACGGTCGCGGCCGTTAAACAGCTTTTGTCTGTGTGTCGTTCTGGCCATCCCAGTCCATCCAGTGCGTAGTGTTGGAAGTCTACAGCGTTTTCCCTGGGAATTGCACCTGTGGGCGGAAGCATGTACCTCTACAGGAAACTGGCCCCATGCCGGGACTTCTCCTTGAACGAGTCACATCGAAGCGCTTTTATCAGGAGCGATTTGGCTCCTTCCCGATCCGCAACAGCCGAAAAATGGAAACTCCCACTCTTCCATGCATACAGGACGGAAGGTGAAAACGATGTGAAGGGGAGGCAAAAAAGTGGAAACTGCCTGTGCTTGGTTCATTTATTGCTGCAGAGAAGGAGCTACTTGCAAAATTGCCTTCCGTCTGAAGATATGGGTCAGGGTACGATTTGAGTCGTGCCGCAAATGGCTCATTCGGAGTTTCCGGCTTTGGCCGCTGCGTAGTCGCAAACGAATGAAAACAAATAGACGCAGGGGCTAAAGCCCAGAATCATTTTGATCGCTTTTCGGCACGACTGAAGTCGTGCCCTGACACTTCCCGCTATCTCCATGGAGTTTTGCAAGTGGCTCAGAAGACTCGCTTTTGCCGCGGCGGTTCAAAAGCGTCCCGGTCGCGCGCCGGCACAGCTTGAGAGCCTCCTTGAGCGACTCCTGGGCCTGCGCCTCCAGCAGTTTCGCCAAGCCGTTGGCAGTGTCGCCGCATCGGAAGGCGCGGCTCGCCATTTGGGCAAGCCCTTGCCAGTCGTGCCATTCGCCGGCTGCGGATTGCATCCGCCTCAATGTGGCGGCTTGCTGTCCGGCCAGAGGATCGGTGGCGGCGGAGATCTCGGCCAGGTAGCGCACCTTCTTGATGCGCTTGCGAAACGGGTGCAGGCTCTTCGCGTCCAGTTCGGGGAATTTCTCGCGCAGACCGGCGACCCTTGTCCGCAACTCCTCTGCCGAACAACTGCAGGGGTGGGGCGCAAGAGCGGCTTCCAGCTCCGAACTCAACCGTTCCAGGCGCTTGCGGCGATCTTCGATCCCGGCGACAAGATCCTTGGCCGCTGCCTGGCGTCTCTCCGCGAGCCTCCGCTCCAGTTCGCCAATCTGGCGCAGACAACTGCGGCCGCAAGGGGGCTGCCCCTCCGGAGGCTCGGCCGTCGAGGCGCGCAACCGGGCAAGCTTGGCGAGAGAAACATCCGCTTCCCGCACCGGATTGAGCACGCGGCGCAGCTTTTTCCCCTGCTTGATCCAGCATTCCGCCGCGCGTGTAGCCGGTGCGTCCGGCTCCTGGCCGCGCAGCCAGCATTCCACTACCGCCTGCACACGTAGAGTAGCCACGCGCAGGCCATGAACTGATTTTCGGGTGGGCTTCCGCCCGCATTGGGAGAGCAACTGACGCCATTCCTCAACCTGCCGCCGGAATTCCGGTTGGGCGGCCGCGTGGGGCTGCCCGCGGGAAGGAAGAGATGGAGAATTCATCGTCCTGTAACACTCCTGACTCCTATTCTGCACCCTGCGGTCGGAGTTGTCGCCGATTTGGAGGTGCGCTCCCAGGGACCGTCCTTCATCCAGATTGACCTGTCCAGCCCGCCGGGTTGAGGATAAAGGCTGGGGCAACTCGTTTTCCAGCCCAGAGAGGAGCTCTTCTTATGCCCGAGGAAACCATCGCGCCGACCGCCAGCCTGATCCCCTCCCAGCCAATTTCCCCTGCCGCCGAGGTCTTTTCCAAGCGGATGCGGGGCCTCCTCGACGGACACCCCAAGGATGAGGCGACCGTGGCTAAGGCTCTGGCTGATCAAGATGAGATCTTCGAGAAGATCGCCGCGGGATTGTATAGCCTGGCTTCCATGATGGTGGGCGAGGGCGAGGAGAGCGTGCGCCTGGTGGAAACGGCCATCGCCACAGCCGAGGTTTCGGTTTGCCACGACCCGCAGTCGGCGCGTATGAGCAGCCGGCGGGCTCTCTCGGCCGCCGCACTCAGCGTGCTAGCCAAACGTGACTCCGAATGCCTGGCAGTTCCTGAAGGGCTGGAGAAGTCCTCGACCTGCATCGAAGACGACGATTTCTCCTCGGCCGGCATCTCGAATGAGGAATTCGAGAAGATGATTGGCGGGCCGGAACGCGAGAGGGTGCGGAAATGGCTGGAAAGCCTGCCCATGATTGTGCGCAACATCTTCGTCCTGCGCGCGGTGGCGGGATTTACCGCCGTGGAGACTGCGGAGCTATTGAAGACACGCGGCGGACCGGCAGCCAACGGATGGACGCCGGATGCGGTGCGCGAGGTTTTCCGCCAGGGGCTCTGTTCGCTGGCTTCGCAGCTGATTCACGCCACGGCCGAGCGATAATTCTTCAGGGAACAGACGGGCGTCCCAGCATGTGACCGTGTGCATGGGCTCTGGCGATTCTCCGCGACCTGCTTTCTTCCCGGTAAAACTGCAGGGATTCTCAACGTTCCGCGTCTTCTTCCGGCCTTCATTCCTCCGCATCCAGGGGTTCGGTACACTAGATTTACGCACCCTGCGGAGGTTTTGCGCATCCACTCATAAGCAGACATTTCCAGGTAGAACGCTTTTCACTGAAAGTCGAACGCCATTGATGTTTTCAAAAATCTCAAGGAACAGCTCGACCCGCTCCCTGCCACTTGCGCTGGCTGCTCTGGCAGCGTTTTTGGCGCCGGGCGTGCTGGTTGCCCAGAACGCGAACCCTTACCAGGGCAGCGTCGCCACGGGCGAAGTCTCCGCGCAGCCTCTCGACCTTACGCTCGATGAGGCCATCGCCCGGGGGCTCCGGACCAACCTCGGCGTCATTCTCAGCGGCACGCAAACGGCAGCGGCGCGCGGCCAAAGGCTCAGCCAGTTGCAGTCGCTGCTGCCGGCCGTGGATTTCAGCGCCAAGGAAACGGTCATGCAGTCCGACCTGCCCGCCGAAGGGATACGCATTCAGGGATTCCCCAAAATCATCGGGCCGTTCGGCTTCACCGATCTGCGTGCCTCGCTCACCTGGTCGCTGGTGGATGTGGCTTCGCTGCGCAACTACCTGGCCGCGCGCCACAACTTCCGCGCTGCCGAGCTCTCTGCCCAGGACGCGCGCGAACTGGTGATTCTGACGGTGGGCAATGCCTACCTGCTGGTCTTGGCCGATGAAACCCGCGTTTCCAGCGTGGAAGCGCAGGTGGCCACAGCCAAAGTTTCTCTCGACCAGGCCGTCGCCAACCATCAGGCCGGTACCGCGCCGCTGCTCGATGAGTTGCGCTCGCGCGTGGATTCGCAAACGCTCGAGCAGCAGTTGATCGTGGCCCGCAACTCTCTCGAAAAGGACAAGCTGGCTTTGGCGCGCACCATCGGCCTGCCCCTGGCACAGAGCTTTAACTTAGCCGACAAGGTGCCCTATGCGGCCTTCGACCAGCTCGATGTGCAAGCAGCCATCACCCAGGCCCGCGCCAACCGCAAGGATCTGGCCGCCATGCTGGAACAGACCAAGGCGTATGAGCAACAGCGCAAAGCGGCCACCGCGGACCGGCTGCCTACCCTCACCTTCAATGGCGACTACGGCGATATCGGCGTGACCCTGGGCCACTCGAACGGCACCGGCGACGCCTCCGGCACGCTGAGCGTTCCGCTCTTCAGGGAGTACGCCCTGCGCGGCGAGGCCCAGGTGGCGCAGGCGCAACTGGACACCCAACGGGACAAAATGAGCGATGCGAATGCCCAGGTGGACGCCGATGTACGCGACGCCTTGCTGGACATCGCTTCCTCGGCAAAACAGGTCGAAGTGGCGCACTCCTCGGTGGAACTGGCCGGCGAGGCGCTCTCTGAGGCCCAGCAGCGCTACGCCAACGGCGTCAGCGACAACCTGGCCGTCAGCCAGGCCGAACAATCCGTGGCTCAGGCCAACGATCAATATGTGACCAGTCTCTACCGGCATAACGTGGCCAAGCTCAGCCTGGCCCGCGCTCTGGGAGCGGCCGAGAGCTACAAGAATTATCTGGGAGGAAAGTAAACGTGGCGGATACAACACCAACACCACCCGAGCCGGAAGAGATCACGGAGACACCGCAGCCGCAGTCCCGCCGCAGGGTCATTATCGCGCTTGCGATCGTGGTGCTCGCTGTGATTGCCGTAGCTATCTGGTGGCACTCCACCTTCAGCGAAGACACCGACGATGCGCAGGTGAACGGCCACTTGATCCAGGTCAGTTCGCGCATCAGCGGCCATGTAGCCAAGGTGGACGTCGACGAAAACCAGTTGGTCAAGCGGGGCGATGTGATCGCCGAGCTGGACCCCAGCGATTATCAGGTTGCGGTCGAGAACGCCGAAGCAGCATTGGCCAGCGCGCAGGCCAACGCCGCTGCGGCCAACGTCAACGTGCCCATCACCAGTGTGAATACGGGCAGCAACCTGCGTTCGGCCGACGCCGACGTCAACGGCGCGCAGGCCAGCGTGCAGCAGGCTGAAGGGCAATTGGAAGCCGCGCATGCCAAGGTCGCTCAGGCCCAGGCCAATTCCACCAAGGCGCAAGCCGACCTGGAACGCTACAAGCCGCTGGTGGCAAAAGACGTCATCAGCAAGCAACAGTGGGATGCGGCGGTCGCTGCGGCGGATGCCAACAAGGCAGCCCTGGCCGATGCCCGCGCCAACGAGAAGGCAGCCGGAGACGGCGTGCGCGTAGCGCGCGAGCGCGGAACTCAGGCCCAGGCGCTGCGGAAATACGCACAGACCGGTCCGCAGCAGGTGGCGGCGCAGTCTGCCCGCGCCAAGCAGGCGTTGGCGCAGGTGGCCCAGGCCCAGGCCCAGCTCGACCAGGCCAAGCTCAACCTCAGCTACACCAAAATCGTGGCTCCGGCCGCTGGCATTGTCACCCGCAAGAGCGTGGAAATCGACCAGAACGTGGCCCCAGGGCAGAATATGCTCACGCTGGTTTCGCTTGAAGACCTGTGGGTCACCGCGAACTTCAAGGAGACCCAGCTCAAGCACATGAACGCCGGCCAGCCCGTCGAGGTTGAAGTGGACTCGACCGGCAAAACCTACAAGGGCAAGGTGACCCAGATTGGCGGTGCCACTGGTTCCGTGCTCTCTCTCTTCCCGCCGGAGAACGCCACCGGCAACTACGTGAAGGTGGTGCAGCGGGTTCCGGTCCGCATCGACTTCACCGACCTGAAGACCGAGGACCCGAATCACGCCCTGCGCCCCGGACTTTCGGTCGAGCCCAAGGTGCGCGTGAAGTAGGGAAAGGCAGCGTCTCGCCTCCAGCTTTCAGTCTTTTGCCATGGGCAAGGGGCCGGAAGCTGGAGGCTTTCGCTTTTATGGCGAACGGTCCAACCTATCCCCGCCCCTGAAATGGGTGCCCCGTCCTTCCGCAGTTTCATCGCGGAAGGGTGGGAGGCCACAGACGCCTCCTTTCAGGCATTCCGATCAGTAATACCGCTGGATTCGTTATAGAATTCTCCTGCTATGCCGAAGAGGCTTGTTCGCTACCAGAAATGCGGCGGATGCCACTTTCTCACCTTCAGTTGCTATCGAAGGATGCCGCTCTTGGGCAGCGATGCGGCTTATCGAGTCTTCGAGTCCGAGCTTGAGGCGGTGCGCCGCCACTACGGATTCGTGGTCGCAGGTTATGTGCTCATGCCGGAGCATGTTCACCTGCTGGTGAGCGAGCCGCGCGTCGCGTCGCTGGCAATCGCCTTGCAAGTGTTGAAACGCAATGTTCCCGGGCTCTGGTCCTCTACTTGCTCCGGCCAACTACGCGGTGCTTACGGACCGCCCAGGATAGGTCTGTCGAAATGAGTGCTTGACAAGGCCTTCTTCCTTATCGAGGGGCACCCATTTCAGTGGCGGGGAAAAGGGTCGGCCACCCGCCCAAACTCCCTGACCCTGCAATAATCTAGCTATGCGTACAGTGATCACAGCGGAGAGGCTCTGGGACGGCAAGAGCCTGCTCGACCACCCAAGGGTGGCGATCGAAGACGGCCGGATTGCATCTATTTCCACGCGGGAGTCGGGCGAAATGCCCACCGGCGCGCGGGTTCTGGACTTTCCCGGCGCAACCCTCGCGCCCGCGTTTTTCGACGTGCACAACCACGGCGCCATGGGCCACGACCTGATGGAAGCCACACCGGAAGCGGTCAAGTCTGTTTCGAGCTTCCTGGCCACGCACGGCGTCGGCAACTTTCTGGTGACCACGGTGACTGCGCCGATGGATGCAACCCTGCGGTCGCTTGAGGGGCTGGCGAAGCTACTGGAGCAGCCGCCCGTCGAGGGCCAGGCACATCCCATCGGCATTCACCTGGAAGGCCCGTTTCTTTCGCACGCCAAGCGCGGCGTCCATCCGCCCGCGGACCTGCTCGATCCCGACATCGCCATCTTCGACCGGCTCTTCGAGGCCGCCGGGGGCCATGTGCGGCTGATGACCCTCGCTCCCGAGCTGCCCGGCGCCGCCGAACTGGCTGCCCATGCAACGGCGCGCGGGGTGCGGATCTCGATGGGCCACTCCAACGCCACGGCAGCCGAAACCCGGACTGCGATGTCCGCCGGAGCGGTCAGCGCCACCCACACCTTCAATGCCATGCGTCCGCTGGATCACCGCGAACCGGGAATTCTGGGGGTAGTGTTGACCTCCGACGAGCTCTTTGCCGAGCTGATCTGCGACGGCATCCACACTGCGCCGGAGATGGTGAAGCTCTGGTGGCGTGCCAAGGGGCCGCAGCGCGCCCTGCTGGTGACCGACGCGATGAGCGCCACGGGAATGCCGGACGGAGAGTATCTGTTGGGAGGATTTCCGGTGCAGGTGGCGCAGGGAAGAGCGATGGCGGGCGGCGTATTGGCCGGCAGCGTGCTTACGCTGGACCGGGCACTTGCCAACTTCATGCGCTTCACAGCCGCGCCGCTCGATCAGGCGTTGCGCCTGGTGACGGTCAATCCGGCGGCCATGACCGGTCTTGCGGAAGAGGTGGGCGCGCTGGCGGTGGGCCGCACGGCCAGCCTGGTTGCCGTGGATGCGGCAGGGAGGCTGACCGGGTCGGTCATCGGAGCAAACTGAGGCGTGCGGCTGGCTACTTGGCCGCTTCGGCCAGCCGCTTTGCGCGCCACAGGGCGCCATCGAGAGAAACTACGGACTCGGTGGAAACCGGCATCAGAGGAGCGGCTGTGTGCAGGCCGGTGAAAAAGGCCTCGCGCACCATGGTCATCTTTTCGACGATGCCGCCGGTCCAGGCCACGGGAACTTCGCCGGCGATTCCATGCTTGCGGCGGAGTTTGCTGCGCACCAGCAGGACGAACTCGACCAGGTCGGCCCCTGCCTGCTGGACGACGGCCAGCGCCACCGGGTCGCCGGCCTCGGCCAGCTCGTAGATGGCGGGAGCGAGGGCGGCGAAATCGGGTCCCGGCGTGCCGTCGCCGACGTTCACCAACTCGTCGATGTCGGCAGTTCCCCACAGCTTGCCCACCGTCTCCAGAACTCGTGTAGGCTTCTCGCGATCATGGGCCT
>Ga0255354_1002226_pt1 | contig 10178 bp, 13 predicted proteins | sample HBST50metaG_FD_189942 | JGI IMG/M metagenome (GOLD analysis project Ga0255354, IMG submission 189942) | Peat soil microbial communities from Stordalen Mire, Sweden - H.B.S.T50 | ecosystem: Environmental > Terrestrial > Soil > Wetlands > Peat | place: Sweden: Norrbotten County, Stordalen Mire...
GTTCTATAGTTTCTATATTGACAAAAGTAGCCGATAGAAATAGACTTTCAATATGGAGGTAGACTTCAGAGATACCGACCTAGACAAGATGGAGACTGATGCCCATTTTAGCGGCGGTTGGCCTCCAAACATTGTCAGCTCCTACAGACGTAAAATGCAACAGATTCGGGCGGCTGTTGACGAGCGGTTTATTCGCAATATGAAGTCTCTGCATTTCGAAAAACTCAAGCCGCCGCGCGATCACCAACATTCCATCCGCTTAAACGATCAGTGGAGATTGATCCTCGAACTGATCGACAACGACAAAGACAAACGAGTTGTGATTGTTGGTATTGAGGATTATCACTAATGGGCTTGTTCGATACATCTCGCAGAGTTGCCGAGGCGTTTCCTCCTGGCGAGTTTATCAAAGAGGAGTTGGAAGCGCGCGGTTGGTCCCAGACCGATCTTGCTGAGATTCTTGGCAGGAATACTGGAACTATCAGTCAGATCATCAGCGGAAAGCAACCGATAAACCCGCGAATAGCGCACGCTCTGGGAGCAGCTTTTGGTACGGATGCTCAGTCTTGGATGAACCTTCAAAGCGCATATCATCTCTGGCGTGAGGAGCAGGAGGAAGATAGCGAAACCGTGCGCCGCCGCGCCACAATCTATTCCAAAGCTCCCCTAAAAGAAATGCTTAAGAGGCATTGGATCGAAGCATCGGAGAGCATTGACGTGATGGAGCAGCGGATTTGTCAGTTTCTTGAAATTCCGAGCCTAAGCGAAGACCCATGCTGTTCGTATGCTGCGCGCCAGACAACTTCATACGCTGTGCCAACTCCACCCTCGGTTGTCGCATGGATTAAAAGGGCAAAGCACCTTGCCGAAGTTATTCCAGCAACAAAGTTCACTAAGTCTGCACTGGAGAAGGCGTTGCCGTCATTGCGAAAGCTAATGGCTTCCGAAGACGGCGCAAAAGAAGTTCCACGCCTTCTAGCATCTGTGGGGATTCGCATAGTTGCGGTGGAGAGACTGCCCACAATGAAACTTGATGGTGTTACGTTTTGGTTAGACGAACATTCGCCCGTCATAGCTCTATCACTTCGCTATGACCGATTGGATTGGTTCTGGCATACGCTTCTTCATGAGCTTGACCATATTAGGCATGGAGAAGGTAAAGATGTGCCGTGCTTGGACGATCTCGAAGAGTCCGGCTCAGAAAAGCCGGCGAATGAAATTAGGTGCGATGAATTTGCCGCTGGTTTCTCTATTGATCGAGCTGCCTTAGATAAGTTTATAGCTCGGATTCGGCCTTATTTCACTTCAGATAAGGCGGCCGGTTTTGCACTTCGCATGAATGTACATCCGGCAATCGCGGCGGGCCAGATTCGCAATCGTTTGGAGAACTATTCCATTCTGAGTTCCTCCGTGGCAACAAAGATCAGAATTCTTCTCTTAGATACCATTCTTTGTGACGGGTGGGGTCACGAACCGGGGTTTTTGGAAAAGGAGTTGAGATGTCCTATAGCGATCAGTTGAGAAAGCTGGCAGATGAGTATTTCGCCATACACAACCACGGCGGCACAGCAAAGGAGATTCTCCGCTGGGCCTATGACAACGGGAAGTGGGCACCTCATCCCGACGACTTCATTCGTGCGGGCGCTGAGCAACTGTCACGAGCAATGCGCGAGGATACGGAAACAGACCCGCAGGGCCGGGCTGTTCGGACCAAGCATGTCATTGTGGAGACTCGGGGTGGCGAACAACTTCTGATCTGGAATTCAAACAAGATCATGAGCCGCGACCAAATGGAATTGTCGTTCCAGTACCGTCGCAAACTTATTGTGAACGATTGCGTCCAGTTGAAGACGGAAGTGGACAGCTACAACGAGAACAAGAATCCAGGAAAGCCCTTTCAACTCATTCTGGACTTTACTGATGACGCCGACGAAGAAATGTTGCTCAGGAAGTCAAAGCTACCGGAATTGGCGATGGCGGACTAAGTACGACTATTGCAAATAGTTGTCGATCAATTCCGCCGATCTTGACTTACAACCCCAACTGTATCAGGGAGCACGTTTATGGATTGGTTCTGGACATGGGGCGGCAAGTGCTTCGGTTATCGAAGAGATGACAGGCTTTTTGCCTATCATGGTCTGCAAGTCGGTAGGTTTTATGGCGACGAAGTGTATGGCTCAGATGGCCGCTACCTCGGCGAGATCAAAAGTGAAAAGCGCCTCATCACCAACAGAAGTAAAAATGGCACGGTTAAATCGAGCTTCAGCCCTGTCCGGTACGGCTCTTACTCGCGATACGTCAACTATGTTGGGTACGTCATGTATGTAGGGTACGAGGACTTCCCTTCCCCGGAAGATTTCAAATGAACATAAACGAACTAGGCGTCTCTCCCCTGTCCCTGCCGTGTATCTAAGCGCAAAGGATCTATTTAGAGGCTTTGCGCTGAGCGGCCCAACGCAGCTTGGCGGCCTCGGCGATCCGAGCGCGGCCTTCCGGCGACAGGTTCCGTTTCTTCTTCGTTTTCGCTGTTTTCGCTCCGACTGTCGGTAAAGCGTTATCAGCCTTGCGAGGGCGGCCGGCTTTCCGTGGAGCTGCGTTCCCTGTCGAGTCAGCTTTCAACAGTTGGCGAGCTTCTTTCAGAGCCGAAATTTCTGCGTCGAGTAATGCAATAACATCTTTAATTGCCATAGACCATATTATATCCAGAACACCGCCGAGCGCCTTCCATCATTCACAGCCCCAGATTGTCGTTGACGGCGACTGCAATCTCCTGCTCAGAGCCAAGGTAGCGTTCGGTCGTTTGGATGGAGGCGTGGCCGAGCAAGAACTTGATTTGTTCGAGGTCTCCGCCGTTCTTGCGACAGAGTTTCGCGCAGGTCCGGCGCAGATCGTGGGCACCGAAACGCTCGATACCGATGGCTTTCGCCGATTGCTCGACCACGCTCCACACTGCCCAATCACTCAATTTCTCTCCCACGACGCGCCCACCTTTGGAGACCGGACGGAGCAGCCGTCCGGCACTATGGCCGGCGGCAGCCGTCCAAGTGTCCATCAGGAGCTTGACCCACATGGGGATGGCCACTGTGCGAATGCGGCCACCCTTGCCGCAGAGATCGGCGATCACCCAGCGGCCTTCGCGCTGCTGAATATCCTCCATACACAGCGCGGCCAGCTCGGCCCGGCGCAGCGCGCACCCCACCAACAAAGCCAGAATTGCGGCGTCGCGCTTGCCCTTGAGGGTATCGCGATTGGGAACAGTGAGCAGTTCCTTGGCCTGTTCACGAGTCAACCAATTGCCCAGGCGAGTTCCCTGCTGGCGGATATTGGGTATGTCGGCCATCTGCGCGGCCTGCTCTGCTCCCAGGATGCCGTTGCGCTTCGCCTCTTCGATCAACTTGCGCACTGCCGCGAGCCGCACATTGATGGTCGATGGACTCAGCTCCCGTTCGATCATCTGGGCGCGGTACTCCATCAGAAGATCGCGGGAGAGTGGCTGCTTTCGCAGCTCACTGAATGCGAAGACCTCATCAAGCGCCTTGGCATAGTTGCGCCGCGTGTGCGGTGAGACCACCGCCTTGAGAACCATCTGGCGTAGCGCGACCATCGCAAAAGTCGCGCTGGCCACAGCGGGATGAAGAAGCGCCATGCTGACGGAGGCGCTCCCATCAGGTTGCCGATCAGTCGTGTCCGGCAGGGCGCTAGGAATCATAGGCCCGACTCTTCCCCGTTGTTTTCTCCGGCGCGGTTCTCAAGGCGCAGCCGTGCTGTTTCAATGGCCTGATGCAGTTTCTCGCGCAAGATCTCCGGCGCGGGCAGAACCGTCAGATATTCGGCGACATGAATGCCGGCCGCGCTCAGTTCGAGCAACTCAATCTGTTCGGTATTCTTGCCAGCACAAAGGATGATGCCCAGTGGCATCTCTTCGCCAGGTTCGGTCTCATACCGGGCCAGCCAGCGCAGGTAGAGTTCCATCTGGCCTTTGTAGTCCGCCTTGAAGCTCCCCTGCTTGAGTTCTACGGCGACCAGCCGTTTGAGCTTGCGGTTATAGAACAGGAGGTCGATATAGAAATCGTCGCCGTCAAGTTGAATGCGTTTCTGCCGCGCCACGAAAGAGAAGCCCGAACCCAACTCCAAGAGGAAGGTCTCCAGCTCACGCAAAATAGCGTCTTCCAAATCGCGTTCATGAAAACGGTCTACCAGTCCCAGGAAGTCCAGAATGTAGGGGTCTTTCAAAACCAGAGCCGGTGTCACGTCGCCACGGCTGCGCAGCAGGGCCAGTTCCTCGCGGATGAGAGCATCGGGTTGCTTGGAGAGCGCGGTGCGTTCGTAGAGCATGGAATCGATGCGTTCGCGGAGGGTGCGCACGCTCCAGCCTTCGATACGCGCCATTTCGGCGTAGAACTCTCGCTGGTAGGGTTGGGTTAGGGGTAGAAGCTCGCGAAAATGCGACCAGCTCAATTGTCGCCACAGTGTGGCGACAATTGCCTCATCCGGGAATGCCTCGGCGAACTGCATCATGCGTCGCAGGTTTTTGTCGGTGAAGCCGCGGCCAAACTCGGCTACCAATTGTCGCGACACCGTGGCGACAATCTGTTCTCCATAGGCCGCCCGTTCCGTGCCCAGGACTTCGTGCCGGATGCGCTGGCCGATCTGCCAGTAGAGCGCGGTGAGGCCAAGGTTGACAGCTACGGCCGTCTGGCGCCGGGCCTCGACGATCAAACGACGCACATCTTCAAGGAGAGGGGCGACTGGGGGCGGAGTTGGAACGAGTTCACTCATACGCAGACAGATTATCAGGTACGGGAACTTCCTGCAATGACAACCAGTATTGTCGTGGATAATAATATAACGCTACCGACCATCTGGATATGACAATTACTGCGCTCATGCGCAATAATACCCCAGGTTTGAAAATCTCTCCAGACGGCTGTTTCTGTTGGAGATTGCTCACGCAGCCGGGAATGGAACAGGCTTATGGCGCGTCCAGTTTCGTGGCTTCCCCGACTCCCTGCCCTGGCCCGCGCTGTCGGCGAATCGGTCCGTTCCCACTACGCCTGCTCCGATCTCGAACGTCTCTTCGAGGTCCAGCCGCGATCTGCCCAGATGCTCATGAACAACTTGCCCACCGTCCGCATCGGCAAGAGCCTGCTCGTCGAGCGCGAGGTTTTGGCAGGATGGCTTGGCCGACTGGCTGACGCAGAAGACCCAGCCGCCGAGCTGGCGTCCATGCGGGCCGAAGGCAAGCCGCCCATTGTCCGGCGCAAGTTGCGCGAGCTGGTTCAGAGGGATGTAGCCGCAGGCGAGAGTTCCCTTCCCGCCAATGTTCACCTTGAAACCGGATCGCTTGCGGTGACATTCACGACGGTCGAAGAATTGGCCACCGCGCTCTGGCGGTTGGCCATGCTTCTGGAGGAGGACTTGGACGGCTTCGCTCTTCTTTATGAACCCGCGCCCGATACTGAGGACGATCAGGAGGAGGACCGGATGGAGCGGGCCGATGTCGCCTACATTCGAGAGTGGCTGGCAGAACAAACAGCAGAGGGTCAATCCTCATGATTTGCTCACACCTGTTCGCGTTACTGAATTACCGCATTACCGCGCGCCATACTTACCGCGCTACCGAAGTACAGCAATCGGGCTGGAGAGGGAATAAAACACAAATATTTACCGAATTACCGAAATGCCGAATTCGGTAAATACCGCAGAACGTAAAAAGGTAATTACCGAAATAAGTCTTGCGGTATATACCGAAATGCTGCTATGCTGCCTTACAGCAGTGCCGCGATACCGCAAGGCGTAATTACCGCGATACGGCGATACTGCAATACTCCTTACAGGACGGGACGGCGCATGATTATCACACTTGCCAGTTTTAAGGGTGGAGTCGCTAAATCAACAACGGCTATCCATCTCGCCGCGCTACTTCAAGAGTCCGCTCCTACTCTCCTCGTGGATCACGACCAGGAGAATAGATCGGTCACAAAGTGGTATCAACGCGGCAACGGGGAAGGTCTCAAATTCCGCGTCATTGACCATTTTCTTCTTGGCCGTGAGGGCCGGAACTACACTCACATCGTCATCGACACAAAAGCCGCTCCGGGCAAGGAGGACCTCGAAAATCTCGTCAGAGGTTCCGACCTCTTGATTATCCCTTGCTTCCCGGAAATCATGGCGCTCGACACGATGGTCGATGCGGCGCAGATCCTCACCGGCTTAGGGGCCAATTCCTATCGCGTCCTGCTTACCAATGTGCCGCCCTCTCCACAGAAAGACGGCCTCTATGCTCGACAGGCGTTGCAGGAATTGAACCTGCCGCTTTTCAATTGTCAGATCAGGTCTGCGAAGGCATTCAAGAAAGCCTCAGAGCGCGGCGTGACGGTTGACCAGGTGCGGGACTACGACAACAATGTGGTTGCATGGGGAGATTACGAAGCACTCGCCCAAGAAGTAAAAGACATCGTTCTCGCGCAGACCACCACAACCAAAGAACAGGTGACCGATCATGAGTAAAGTCAGTCCTTTCGCGTCACTCGCCACAATGCCGGCCAGAGCAAATCGGCCCGATCCAGAGCCGGAACGATATTCTTCTCCAGAACAAGAACCAACCAGTTCAGCCGAATTGCGCATCTCGCCGCCGATCCAAACGATTTCGGAACGCGAGCATGAAGTCGTTTCAGCGCGCCCGGTCGCGGCAGTCTTGCCGAAACCAGCAACGGATAAATCGATGCGTGAGAAGCGCACCACTCGTATTGATCCAGGCGTCTATGATGCAGTTGAAAGGGAACTGAAGAGGCAAAAGCGTTCGCGCAAGCGGGCCTCAAGCACACTCAGCGATTTGTTGGATGAATTGCTGCGCAACTGGTTGCGAACGCACAACGTCGAAATCGAGTAGTTTGCAGGCAGTACCAGTAATGGACAGCCGCCCGCCTCAACCCGCCATCGATCAGCAACCCTACTTTGGAGTAGCGCAATGAAGGGAAGGGCTTTTCGCCGAGCGCAATGGGCTGTTGGCTACAGTTGACTTAGGGCTATCATGTGGATTGTTTCTTGCTGTCTGCGCATTTCTTGAGGAAAGTCAGATATTCCTCCGAGTTGGAGAAAACTCGGAGGCCACTATGTTCGATCATCAAGCGATTATATCTGTGGGCATCATCGATAGAAACGTTTCTACTGATCCCTGCGGTCGGAGTTGACTTCTCCAGATATAGCATCGCTTGTGTCGGGCTGAGTGGGTAGTAAAGCTCCACACGCTCAGGAGCATTGAAGCCATGCGGATCGGCAAGCATGTTGATGATCGGTTGATCGGACGTAATGAACGGGACCAGCGATTCATTTTCTAGAACCAGAATTTGAAAATTACGGCGATCAACGAAGAATGATCCACCCATCTGAACCGCGAGGATGCGGCTGAGTACGTCCCATACGCGCTCCATATCATCGAAAAGCACGCTTGTGTTGTGGAGTGCGCGTATCTTCACGGCCTTTGTTCGCATGTACTGAGCCGAAAGACCATGAAAAAAATCTATTGCTTTCGTGGGATCTTCGTAGAAGCTAAAGTCGTGCTTTTTGATCAATTCGAGATAGGGCCAGAATTTGCGTTCGATAGAGGCATGGAAGTCTTCATTGAGGTTCGAGATGGCTACATCAAGTAAACGTCTTGTCTCAGCGAGCAGTGTTTTGTCCATTTTCTTGCCGCTCTCGGTGACACGTCGTTCCAGGCGCTTCTTGAGCTGCGTGGGTAGTACATACATTTCTAAAAACTCTTTATGTACTTTTCTGCTCGAATCAGGCAAACCATCTATAAATAGCTTTAGGCAATCTACATCTTGAACCGCAAGTTCTTTCAGCTTATAGAAATCGTTTTCGCCTCCGACGACTGTAAGGCCAGACCTATCTACTTTGCCATACCCAAACCAAGCAATACGCTCGTCCACATCTGCCCAAGGCAAAAGATATTGGCGCGGAGTGTGGTGGTGATAGATTTTTACCTGCTCGTTCTCCATTGAATAAGCTTAGCTCCAACCAGACAAATTAGGGAATCCGTTTTAACGAGGCAATGACGGTAAAGTGAAAAAGGGTGTCGAGTGATAAAAAAGTCTCATCCTCAACCAATCTGACCGGCCAACTGGCTGCGCACGGAGTCACCGAGCGCAATGGGCTGTTAGCGTAAACCCAGAATCCCGCGTGGGCCGATTCGAGAACGATGGGCCTCCACCTTTTCGGCTGGACAGAAGGCGGGAGCCCGGTGGTCTGTTATCCTTTCCTGCATGAAGCTTAAGCTGCTGCAACTCGGACAGAGAATTCAGGAGTTGGAGTCAATTGCCGACGAGGTTGCGGGTCTCGCAATGAAGCAAGGCTCGAATGAAGCTGTACAGCCCGAGTTAAACACCAAGGGGCAGCGATGGTATCGAGGGGCAAGGGAAATCTTGGTCCAACAGAAATCCTCCAGCCTTCAGGAATTTGACGCTCTCTACGTTCAGGTCATCAAGGATGTGATAACCGGCAGCGTCTACGCTGTGGGAAACTCGGAGATGTACAGGGAATTTGTTAGCACGCTTGGAGCCGCCCGTGCGCTGCTTATTGCCGTTGCCGAAGAGATAGAGTCGCGGGATCTCCCCCTTAAAACACAGCTCAGTTTCGCCGTTTCAGCAGATGAGTTCGAGCGAGCTTCGGAGCTTGTCGAGTCGTCCGGTGGCGATGAAGCCATTCTCAGGGCAGGCGGCGTCGTCGCAAGAGTGGCCCTTGAGAGACATCTCTGGACCATTGTTGATTCGTATGGATTAGCGGTTGTGAAAAACCCGCCAGCCAAGAAGAAGGCAGACACACAGGATCTACTCACTACTCTCGTGAAAGCGTTCGTTGTGACTCCTATTCAAAAGTCGGAAATGGATTCGCTGTTTACTATCGGCAACAACTGCGCCCATCCGAAAGAGGTGGTCGTAAAGACAGATGTTGAAAGACTCATAAGCAGGGGGCGAGAACTAGCGTCAGTAATCCTCTAGCTGGGGCAGCGGGGAACCGCATTTAGCGATCTTCTCGTTCAGGATTGTCAGGAGTATCGTTCAGAAGACCGTAGGCAAGTCGGAACGAACTAAACGGGGCCATTCTCATCAAAATACTTATCCCAATTTGGCACGTTCTCACCAAGCAGTCGCAGCAACATCAAGCCGCGAGGAGTCAGCCGGGCACAGTAGTCTGTGATTGGAACTGATCTCGATTCACTTGTGATTACTTCCGCCAAACCAAAGCCCTGGAGCCGAAGGCAAAGTCCGAGACCTTCCTCGCGGCTGAAGGTATTGCCGTGTGTTTGCCTGTTGGTCTTTCCGAGTGCAAGGGCCATTTGGACCGCAAGCTCCTGGCGGCGCTGCAAGAACGTATTTGGATGCAATCCCACCGCAGTCCTGTTTACATCATTCCAATCGCCTTCTTTGTTCATCACAGCGTTAAGAACCTTCAATGCAGTGATGTCGGATTCGTTGAGTTGGTCAATGTCTTGGATAAAACTGACCAGATCGCCCACCTTGGTCGGGCAAATCGTTGCGCCCGCAATCGCGTTGACGAAGCGCTCTCGCTTTCGATCATTAAAGGTCGCACCATCGCTGACGACGGCAAGCTGAATCGAGGACTTCAAATCGTCAACATCAACTCTTAACTGCTTTTGTTCCTTATCGAGCTGATCAAATTCAGGGTTTAGCGCTCGAAACCGTTCCACCAGGAGAGCTAAAGTTTCCTCTATACGATTCCGCCAAACGTTTTGGCCAGTCAGCCGATCCCACACAGCCACTAGGGCAGACGGCACTGCGAGATGTGGCACGCCAGCTAGTGTCGCCAACATAAGCGCCGTGCTTGTGACTCCGCTTACGACATGCTGGGTGTTCGGTTCGTCCTTGGGATATTGTTTATCGACGGCTTCAAACTGATCGTCGATTGCCATTGGTCCCTCACTGATCGATATTGTAGACCTGACAATTTAGCAAACGCCCTTGTAGACAGAATAAATTCCGGATTTACGCAAAATCGCCTTCCCGCTCAAGAACGGTCCAAGAGGGTGTTTTTACAGCGTTCTCAGCACTCGTATTGCTTGACCAGAGGGGCTTGGCAAAAATATATCCCGTCGTCGCCGAGGCGGTGGGAATGTGTGAAATCGCCGCAGCGATTTCCAAGGGCGGTGGGAAGCG